>OLFX01000007.1_pt1 | contig 347575 bp, 277 predicted proteins | sample 1605091 | NCBI WGS metagenome assembly OLFX01 (sample SAMEA3888906, study PRJEB22519) | human gut metagenome | biome: human gut; feature: human-associated habitat; material: faeces | place: Denmark | collected 2012
GGTACGGGAAAACCTACTGCCGAAAGGCAGTAAGGCGTCCTGTACCGAGCCTACGTACTGCCGGCACTCTGAGTTCCTTTGGTACAGGACTGACTGAAACTCAAATGGCATCTTATATGGTCCGCGTGAACTATGGTTTCAAAGATAAATATCTGTTGACAGCTTCCATGCGTTGGGATGGTGCCTCACAGTTGGCTCCGGGACACAAATGGGCCAGTTTCCCCTCTGCAGCTTTGGCATGGCGTATTGATCAGGAAGACTTCATGAAAGACATTAACTGGCTCAGTCAATTAAAACTCCGTTTCGGTGTCGGTGTAACCGGAAATACTGCAATTGATGCTTATGCTACCAAAGGTGCCATCACCGGTTTGTATTACAACTGGGGACAGACAGACTCCTCTCTGGGTTATGTTCCTTCAGATCCTTCTGCAAAAGATCCCGCCAAGATGGCCAACTCCGAACTAGGATGGGAAAGAACAACGCAGTACAACCTGGGTATTGACTACGGCTTCTTTAATAACAGACTGAGCGGTAGTATTGATGCTTACAAGACTAAAACCAATGATTTGTTGCTGGCCATGTCCATACCTTCACTGACAGGTTATACTTCTACTTATGCCAACGTCGGTAAGACTTCCGGTTGGGGTATCGACTTACAGGTAAATGCCGTTCCCGTTGAGACTAAAGATTTTACCTGGAACAGTACTGTAACCTGGTCAATGGATAGAAACAAGATTGATGAACTGTCCAACGGCAGAACTGAAGACGTAAACAACAACTGGTTCGTCGGAGAAGAAATCGGTGTATATTATGATTATGTGTATGATGGTATCTGGAAAACTTCGGAAGCGGAAGAAGCAGCCGTATATGGCCGCAAACCCGGTCAGATCAAAGTGAAAGACCTTAATAATGATGATAAGATTGATGCAACCAACGACCGTCAGATTGTAGGCCACGTACGTCCTCGCTGGACAGCAGGCTGGACTAACACATTCAATTACAAGAACTTCGAACTGTCTGTCTTCATTCTTTCACGTTGGGGATTTGATGTACCCCAAGGTTCACTCACCTTGGATGGACGCTACATGCAACGTAAAATTGATTACTGGGTAGCAGGCACCAACGAAAACGCAGAATATTATTCTCCGGGGTCAAACGGTGAAGCCGCCGATACCTACAGTTCTTCTATGGGCTATCAGGATGGATCTTACATCAAAGTCCGTAATATTTCATTAGGCTATAACTTCACAACGAAACAGCTGAAGAACACAGGACTCAGCAATTTGAAGGTATATGTACAGGCCATGAATCCATTCTCCATTTACAAGGCTTGTGACTGGCTGGATACAGATTTAATGAACTATGACAACAATAAGAAGACATTCGGTTCGCCTACCACAATCAAGAGTTTTGTAATTGGTGTTAACATCGGATTCTAACAAACCATTAAAAAAGAAAGAACATTATGAAATTAAACAAAATATTATTTGCAGCCGCATTAGCCAGTGTGATAGGCGGTTCAATGACTTCATGCAGCGAATCTTTTTTGGATGAAGATTTAAAGACCCAATACAGCACAGACCGTTTCAAGACGCAGGAAGGTCTGGACGAATTGGTGACAGGTGCTTATCAGAAACTGAAATTCAAATTCAACTACATCTGGGCTATCGAATGCCATAACATGGGTGTAGACGAATTTACAGATGCCAACAACACCATGCCGGCATGGAATCACTATAGCCAGGACTTAAATTCTTCTGAGAACGGAGCCAACCAGCCGATGTGGGATAATTATTATGGATTAGTAGAACCGGCAAATATCATTATCAGCAATATGCCGCAATACTATAATCAGAGTAGTGCAACTTACAATACCCGCTTGGGAGAAGGTTATTTCTTAAGAGCCTATGCATATTTTGAATTGGTAAAGCAGTTCGGAGGAGTCCCCTTGAAACTGACTCCTTCAACCAGTGCAGAGACTTACTTTACACGCAACAGCGAAGAAGAAATCTATGCTCAAATTATAGCAGACCTGGAAGAGGCGTATAGATTATTGCCTCAAAAAGGGGAAGCGACAGGGCGTATCACGAAATATGCCGCCGCACATTTCCTGGCAAAAGCCCATTTATTCCGTGCTTCAGAATTGTATAGCGGCTGGAACAGCAGTTATGTATCAACTGACCTTGATGCTGTCATCAAATACGGACAGGAAGTAGTTACAGCACATCCCCTGTGCACTAACTATGTAGAACTGTGGGATTATAATGAGCCCAATGGAGCGAATGAAAAAGTAAGTGAAGTTATTTTAGCCGCTCAATTCTCCAATGACGAAGCCACATGGGGACGCTACGGTAATCAAATGCATCTTTACTATCCTTCCGTATATCAAGATATGGCGGGAACCAAACGTGATATCTCAGGAGGACGTGAATTCTCGTATGTCAGTGCAACCGAATATACCATGCAAGTGTTTGACCGCGTAAACGACTCTCGCTTCTGGAAATCATTCATCACCTGTTACGGAGCGAACGATACAAACGGTGCGCCCACCTGGACTAAAGAAGACATTGCCAGCGGATATGCTCCCGCAGGAGCGAAAGAAGGCGATAAACGTTTTGTTGCTGGTGAGCTTGGCCTCAAATATATCGTGAATAATCCGGGAGATACCCGTTATGAATCGTATATGAATGATCCGACTCAGAACGTGCTGAAAAACGGTGTTATTTGTAATACCCATACTTATGTTCGCTATTTCAAAAGCCAAGCTCATAGCTGGAATGTATCCTCTTATACAGGCAACTATTATGGTATCATTCCTCACAAACGTTCTGTAGCTTTATCCAAATTCCGCGATGGATATCGTAACTCGATCGCTTCGCAGTTCGGTACACGCGACGCCATTATCGCCCGTTCGGCCGATGACGTTCTGATGATTGCAGAAGCCTATATCCGTAAAGGTGAGTCTAATTATAGCAATGCAATCGAATGGATCAACAAACTTCGTGAACGTGCAGGCTATGCGGCCGGCGAAGATCGTAGCAAAAATGTAGATGGCGGTCAGTCATACAAGAACAATTCTTATTGCTCCGGCAAAGGTGGAGGTTATTCCGCTGACGGTGCAATCTATTCTGATGCCAATACTTACTATGAATCCAATAATATGGAAGGACAGGAAACAACGGCTTCCACCAAGAATGCAATGATACTAAGCAGTGTAGAAGATGTTTATAACTCTTCTGCAGATGCACCTATCTATACAGAATTAGGTTGTAGCAGTAATGCAGACAAGATGATGTGTTTCTTATTGAATGAACGTACTCGTGAACTTTGCGGTGAGTTACTCCGCTGGGAAGACCTGGCACGTACCAAAACATTAGACACACGCTGGCACAAATTTAATGATGGTGTATCCAGAGGTATCGGTGAGTTTAATTCATCTAAACACTATTATCGCCCCATTCCACAATCATTCCTGGATGGTATTACCAATGCATCCGGCAGTGCTCTGAGCAAAGAGGAAAAGGACGCCCTGCAGAATCCCGGTTATTAATTGATTCTACAGAACAGACAAACGAGTTTTGGGAGTAAATACCCAGAACTCGTTTTGTTTTATTATGCATAGTGAGGAATAATATATTTTACCGTACTTTTGTATTCTAATCAAAAAGAGATAAAACTATGAAACACCTATTTTCCATATTTTTGCTGACCTTTCTATGGACAAGTTTACATGCGTCAGCTTCCGAATCACGGGATAAATATAATTTCAATTCAGGTTGGTTACTATCCGTAGGAGATAAATCCGGAGCAGAAAAAATAAATTATGCGGATGCGGATTGGAAAGAAGTGACATTACCTTATGCTTTCAATGAAAACGAAGCTTTCCGACTGAGCATCGAACAACTGACAGATACCATCGTATGGTATCGGAAACATTTTCGCCTCCCCGCAAACAATCACCAGAAAAAAGTCTTTATCGAATTTGAAGGTGTACGTCAGGGTGCTGATTTCTATATCAATGGCAAATACATCGGCTTCCACGAGAACGGAGTTATGGCCGTCGGTTTCGACCTGACACCTCATATAAAATATGGACAGGAAAATGTAATCGCCATCCGCATTGACAATAACTGGGATTACAAAGAACGGAATACGGATACCAAGTATCAGTGGAACAACCGGAACTTCAATGCCAATTATGGTGGGATACCTAAAAATGTATGGTTGCACGTCACGGATAAACTCTATCAAACCCTCCCCTTATATAGCAATCTGAAAACAACAGGCGTATATGTATATGCTGACGATATCCATGTGAAGTCGCGCAAGGCAACCATTCATGCGGAATCTCAAATAAAGAATGAACATCGGAAGAATAAGCTTGTCTCCTACCAAGTGGAAGTGATAGACCGGGACAAAAATACAGTGAAGACTTTTTCCTGTGAACCGGTGTTGGTGAAACCCGGAGAAACCGCTACACTGAAAGCGGCGGCAGAAGTGGAAAAACTGCACTTCTGGAGTTGGGGTTACGGATATCTTTATACAATAAAGACCAGTCTGTGGGTAGATAATAAGAAAGTAGATGAAGTATCCACCCGCACAGGATTTCGCAAGACGCGCTTCGGTGATGGTAAAATCTGGCTGAACGACCGTGTACTGCAAATGAAAGGTTTCGCACAACGAACCAGCAACGAGTGGCCGGGAGTAGGTATGAGCATACCGGCCTGGTTAAGCGATTACAGCAATGGATTAATGACAGCATGTAATGCCAATCTGGTTCGCTGGATGCACGTCACCCCCTGGAAACAGGACGTTGAATCGTGCGACCGTGTAGGACTGATTCAAGCTATGCCGGCAGGTGACGCTGAAAAGGACTGTGTCGGCAGGCAATGGGAGCAACGGAAAGAACTGATGCGCGATGCTATCATATACAATCGTAACAATCCGAGCATCCTTTTCTATGAATCGGGAAATGAATCCATCAGCTGTGAGCATATGTTGGAAATGAAAGCCATACGTGACGAATATGATCCGTACGGCGGACGAGCCATCGGATCGCGCGAGATGCTGGATATACGGGAAGCTGAATATGGCGGTGAAATGCTTTACATCAACAAAAGTGCCCATCACCCCATGTGGGCTATGGAATACAGCCGTGACGAAGGACTGCGCAAGTATTGGGATGAATACAGCTATCCTTACCATAAAGAAGGTGCCGGACCACTGTACCGTGGAAAGGATGCAAGCGACTACAACCATAATCAGGATATGCTGGCTGTTGAAAATATACGCCGCTGGTTCGACTATTGGCAGGAACGTCCGGGGACAGGTACACGTATCAGTTCAGGTGGAGTGAAAATTATCTTCTCGGATACAAATACCCACTTTCGGGGTGAAGAAAACTATCGTCGCAGCGGAGTGACAGATGCCATGCGTATTCCAAAGGATGCATTTTATGCCCATCAGGTGATGTGGGACGGTTGGGTAGATATAGAGCAGCCGCGCATTCACATCATCGGACATTGGAACTACAAAGAAGATGTAATAAAACCGGTATATGTGGTTTCCGGTGCTGACAAAGTAGAACTTTTCCTGAACGGAAAATCTCTGGGAGAAGGTGAACGGGAATATCATTTCCTGTATACTTTCAAAGATGTACAGTTCGAAACAGGAAAACTGGAAGCCATAGGCTATGATGAAACAGGCAAAGAATGTTGCCGTACGGAACTCCAAACGGCAGGAAAACCGGAAGAAATCAGACTGACTTTTGTTCAGAGCCCTGACGGATGGAAAGCGGACGGTGCAGACATGGTGTTGCTTCAGGTAGAAGTTATGGATAAGCATGGAAGACGTTGCCCATTAGCCAATGATCTGATACATTTTGAAGTGGAAGGCCCTGCCGAATGGTGTGGAGGTATCGCACAAGGAAAAGACAACTATATTCTTTCAAAAGATTTGCCCGTAGAATGTGGCATCAACCGTGCCCTGCTCCGCTCTCTGACTACCGCAGGAAAAGTCCGCATAACAGCGAAAGCAGATGGCTTGAAACCAGCTGAAATCAGTCTTTTATCCTTACCGATAGAAATGAAAGACGGGCTAAGCAAATATATCCCCGGAAATGAACTGGAAGGCTGGTTAACCCGCGGAGAAACTCCACTCACACCTTCTTACAAAGATACCAAGGTAGATATTGCCGTTTTATCCGCCGTGGCAGGTGCCAATAATGAAGATGCCGTCCATAGCTTTGATGATAATGAACTGAGCGAATGGAAAAATGACGGTAAAGTAAACACTGCCTGGATTACTTATCATCTGGAACGTGCTGCACGGGTAGATGAAGTGTGTCTGAAACTGACCGGATGGCGTATGCGCAGCTACCCGCTGGAAATTTATGCAGGTGACGAACTGATCTGGAATGGAGAAACTGCAAAAAGTCTGGGATATGTCCATCTGAAAGTGAAGCCTGTATTAACCGACGAGATTACCGTCCGTCTGAAGGGAGCCAGCAAAGAAGGAGATGCTTTCGGACAAATTGTAGAAGTAGCTGCTCCTGTTGCTAATGAACTGGATCTATTCAAAGCCAAGAATGGGGATAAAGCTAACCACGAGTTACGTATCGTTGAGATTGAGTTTAAGGAAAATCTATGGCAATAAATTCTAAGATGAGCCGATAATTGTACGATATTCCATAAATATTGCATATTAGTCCATGGAAAGATCCCGTATGAAGTCGTAATTTTGCAACTAATGAGAACTACAAGTATTATGAAAAAACCTTCTTTAAAATTCTTGATAAGTATTGCAGCAATTACAGTGATCTCCATCGGAGTATCCGGTGCCCTGACTGCACCAAGATACAAAATAGCGGCTAATGCTCCGGCTTATGACTATTCGAAGCTGCAAAAGGAAAAGCTGGGAAGAGGTGTGGTAGCTATCCGCGAAAACCAGTCAGAAGTAGCTGTTTCCTGGCGATATCTCTCTTCCGATCCGGTAAACACTTCTTTCAACCTCTATCGTGACGGAAAGAAAGTAGCTGAAGTACCTGCCACAACAGGAACCTTTTATCGGGATACATATGGAAGTAAGAAAGCAGCTACTTATACCATAAAACCAGTTGTGGACGGTGCAGAAACCGGACACATCGAAGGTAGCTACACCTTGCCTGCCAACGCACCGACAGGCTATATCAATATTCCTCTTGATCCTCCGACAGATGGCACAACTCCTGCGGGACAGAAATATACCTATATTCCCAACGACGCTTCCATCGGAGATGTAGATGGCAACGGAGAATATGAGATCATTCTTAAATGGGATCCTACAAATGCTCATGACAATGCCCACGACGGGTATACAGGCAATGTATTCTTTGATTGCTACCGTCTAACCGGCGAAAGACTCTGGCGCATTGATATGGGACGCAATATCCGTGCAGGTGCACACTACACCCAGTTCATGGTTTATGACTTCGATGGGGACGGACGTGCCGAAATCATCATGAAAACTTCCGACGGCACTATTGATGGCCAGGGAAATATCATCGGAGATGCCTCTGCCGATTATCGTGAACCAGGGGACCCTACACAACCCACCGGCGGCGACTTCGCTAAAGAAGATCCCCGCGGTAAACCACGCCAGGGAGATCCTTTGCGCAATCAGGGACGTATCCTGACAGGCAATGAATACCTCACCGTCTTCAATGGACTTACAGGAGCAGCCATGAAGACAATCGACTATATTCCCGAACGCGGACTACTGGAAGATTGGGGAGATAACCGTGCCAATCGTAGCGACCGTTTCCTGGCAGCCGTGGCTTATCTGGATGGTGTTCATCCCAGTGCAGTCATGTGTCGCGGATATTATACACGTGCAGTACTTGCCGCTTTCGATTGGAATGGAAAAGAACTAAAGCAACGTTGGGTATTCGATAGTAACACTCCCGGAAATGAAGCTTATGCAGGTCAAGGCAATCACAATCTTCGTGTAGGCGATGTAGATGGAGACGGATGTGATGAAATCATCTACGGTTCCTGCGCTATTGATAATAATGGTAAAGGGCTTTATTCCACCGGAATGGGACACGGGGATGCCATACATCTGACGAAATTCTCCCCTACAATGAAAGGACTCCAGGTATGGGATTGCCACGAAAATAAAAGAGACGGCTCAAGTTTCCGTGATGCGGCAACGGGCAAGGTTTTGTTCCAGGTAAAAAGTGGTACAGATGTAGGACGTTGTATGGCAGCTGATATCGACCCGACGAATCCGGGTGTGGAAATGTGGTCGTGGGAATCGAAAGGACTACGTAATATTAAAGGAGAAGTAATCAATCCGGATATAGAAAGCTTTTCTACCAACATGGCTGTATGGTGGGATGGAGATCTGCTTCGTGAATTGCTGGATAAGAATGTAGTTTCCAAATACGACTGGAAAGCCGGCGTTTGCAAACCACTGGCTACTTTCACCGGAGCCGCATCAAACAGCGGCACCAAAGCAACTCCCTGTCTGCAAGGCGACATTATCGGTGACTGGCGTGAGGAAGTTCTCCTCCGCACGGAAGACAACACCGCTCTCCGTCTTTATGTCTCTCCGATAGTCACTGATTACCGCTTCCATACTTTCCTGGAAGATCCGGTGTATCGTATCAGCATTGCCACACAGAACGTAGCTTACAACCAGCCTACCCAACCCGGTTTCTATTTCGGTCCGGACCTGAAAGGATGGTTCAGAGGATATAATTTTAAGTAATAACCCAAAAGATAAAGAACTATAAGTTATGAATATTAAGACTCTTTGCCTAACAGGTGCCTTGTTGTTAATCGGTATCAGTATCTACGCCCAGAAAAAGAAAGAAGTAATAAATGACTCCAACACTCCGTTGCATCTATTACAACCGGCTTACAAAGTCCCTTATAAAGAACTTACGACTACAGAAATAAAGACAGACATCGACCGCATATTCCGCTATCTGGAAAAGAACACTCCTACCCGCGTTGTTAGTAAAAAGACCGGAAAGGTAATCACAGATTACAAGAACCTACCGGCTGATGCACAGCTGGAACGAGGCGCTTTCCGCCTTGCCAGTTATGAATGGGGAGTTACGTACTCTGCCATGATGGCCGCTGCCAAAGCTACGGGAGACGCCAACTACATGAAATACGTCACTGACCGATTTAATTTCCTTGCAGAAGTAGCGCCGCATTTCCGGGAATTACAAGAGAAAAGTGGTCAGGTTGATCCGCAAATGAAACAAATTCTGACTCCCCATGCCCTCGATGATGCCGGAGCCGTATGTGCAGCCATGATCAAAGCCCAATTACAAGATCAATCTCTCAATCTCTATCCTTTGATAGACAATTATCTCGACTTTATCTTGAACAAGGAATACCGCCTTGCCGACGGAACTTTCGCCCGTATCCGTCCCCAATACAATACATTGTGGCTGGACGATATGTTTATGGGGGTTCCGTCTGTTGCCTGGTATTCTAAATTGGCCAAAGATAATAAGCCCAATTACCTTGCAGAAGCTACCAAGCAGATATTCCAGTTTGCAGAACGGATGTGGGTACCGGAAAAGAAACTATTCCGCCACGGTTGGGTAGAAGGTATGCAAGATCACCCGGCTTTCCATTGGGGACGTGCCAATGGCTGGGCTTTGCTCACCATGACCGAAGTGTTGGACGTAATGCCGGAAAATTATCCTCAGCGTGCAAAACTCATGGAGCTGTTTCGCGAACATGTTCGCGGTTTAGCTGCCTGCCAAAGTGGAGAAGGACTCTGGCATCAGTTATTGGACCGGAATGACTCTTATCTGGAAACTTCAGCAACAGCCATCTATGTATATTGCATCGCCCATGCCATCAACCAAGGATGGCTGGATGCAATGGCCTACGGCCCGGTTGCTCAATTGGGTTGGCAAGCCGTCTCCACACAGATCAATGCAGAAGGACAGGTGGAAGGAACTTGTGTAGGCACCGGCATGGCATTCGATCCGACTTTCTATTATTATCGTCCGGTCAATGTGTATGCTGCGCACGGCTATGGTCCTGTGATCTGGGCAGGTGCCGAAATGATCAATTTGCTAAATAAACAACATCCGAAGATGAATGACAGCGCCATTCAGTTCTACCGCACCGAACAGAAAACACAAGAACCGATTTTCAGTGTGACCGATTCCAATTAGCTCACTATAAATCAAAGTTACCATGAAAAGAGAAGCATTCAAAATGTTCCTGAAATCCGGCTATGAAAAGGAATATGAAAGAAGACATGCGGCCATCTGGCCGGAATTGAAAAAGATGTTGTCCGACGGTGGAGTGTATGATTACTCCATCTACTGGGACAAAGAAACCAACATCCTCTTTGCCTGCCAGAAAACGAAAGGCGAAGAATCCTCGCAAGATATGGGTGCCAACCCTATTGTACAAAAATGGTGGGACCATATGGCAGATATCATGAAGGTGAATCCCGACAATTCTCCGGTAACCATACCCCTGCCTGAAGTGTTCCACATGGATTAAAAAACAAAAGTGCATTGATAGTCTGTTACAATGCACTTTTTCCGTATTTTTGTTTCGCACTAAAATCTATGAAGTATGAAAAAGCATATCCTGCTTACGTGTGTATCTTTGTTAGTTAGCCTCCTTAGTATTTCTGCATCCATCGAAGTGCGCTCTACGCACATGACAACCACAGACGGACTGGCCAACAATTCCATCTGTTACATATTCCAGGATAGCAAAGGATTTATCTGGATGGGAACCCTGAATGGTCTCAGCCGCTACGATGGCAATTCATTTGTCACTTTCCTCCCGGAAAGCGAATCCGGTAACAACCGGATCTCCTTGTCGACCAATCACGCCAGAACCATCAGCGAGGATAAGAATGGTTTCCTGTGGATAGAAACTTCCGGAGAATTCTTCAATTGCTACGATCTAAGAAAAGATTGTTTCGTAGATTTCACCGGCTGTGGCGAATACAGACAAAACTACGACCGCAAGGCAGAAGCCGCCAATGGTGACGTATGGCTATGGAACAGCCGGAACGGCTGCCGGCGGGTGACTTATCAAAACGAAGCATTCTCTTCCGTCAGTTTTAGAAAATCTTTAGGCAATCTTCCCTCAGACAGTGTCGCTTATGTATACCCGGATGAGCAGGGAAATATCTGGATAGGTACCGATTGTGGCGTAGTGCAGGTAACCGGTGATAAGACTATCCTGGTTGAAAAGCGCAATACTTTTGCCGCACAATCTTTCGGAAAAGATATCTTTTTCCTGTCAACAAACGGTATCATCTCTAAAAAAGAAGAAAACAAGCCAAGCGTAACAGTTGCCCAATTACAAAAAGAGAAAAGTGCCCTGACCATATACGGCACGCTTTGTCTGCAAGATGACTGGGTTATATTCACTTCGAACGGAGGATACCTGTTCAATACAAAAACAAACCGAATCCACCGTCAGGCAGAATTGGACATTAAAAACGGAAATGTCCTGACGGACAATCTCGGTAACTTCTGGATCTATAACAATACCGGTAAGGTGTGGTATGTCAACTCGAAGACCCGCGCCCTCAAGACTCTTCAACTCTCCACTCCCGACAAATTAAACTACGTGGATATGGAACGCTATCACGTAGTACACGATTCCCGAGGCATCATCTGGATATCCACTTATGGCAACGGACTGTTTGCCTACGATACCCTTACAGAAGAGCTCCAACATTTCGACTTTCAGATTGACGGCTTCAGCCATATCAGTTCCAATTATCTGCAATATCTCATGGAAGATAGTTCAGGTGCTATCTGGGTTAGTTCCGAATATGCCGGAATAGCGCGCCTGACGATTTTAAATGAAGGAATAAAGCGCATTTTTCCGGAGGCAGTCTCTTTGTCAGACCGTTCAAATACCGTACGTATGATTACCCGGTTAAAAAATGATGATATTTGCATTGGTACCCGGGGCGGAGGAGTCATTGTCTATGATCCGCAAATGAAGACACAGAAAAAGAAACTTCATTTCAACTCCAATATTTATGCAATAGCCGAAGATAATGAAGGAACCGTATGGATGGGGAGTCGTGGCGAGGGGCTTCGCATTGGTGATAAATGGTATACCAACCAATCCGGGAATGCTTCATCCATCAGCAATAATAATATCTTCATCTTATACTGCGACCGGAAAGGAAGAATGTGGATAGGAACTTTCGGAGGCGGACTGGATTTAGCCGTCAAAGGTGAAAACGGATATACCTTCCGGCATTTTCTGAACAAAAGTTTCGGACAGCGACGAACACGCGCCATCATGGAAGATAAAAACGGATGGATGTGGATAGGAAACAGTGACGGAGTATCTGTGTTTCATCCGGACTCTCTGATAGCCAATTCCACGAACTACCTGACCTACAATTACAATAATGGGAAACTACTCAGCAATGAGATAAAATGTATCTATCAGGACACTAAAGGCCGGATATGGATCGGCACATCAGGCGGCGGCTTAAGCATGTGTACCCCGGATAATGGCTATAAGAATTTGGAATTCAAACATTATGATACCAACAATGGATTGGTAAACAACATGGTTCAGGCTATTGCAGAAGACAGGCAAGGAAAACTGTGGATCGCAACCGAATATGGTATTTCACGCTTCACTCCTGAAACGCAGGCTTTCGAAAACTTCTTCTCCTCGGCTTATACACTGGGAGATGTATATAGTGACAATAGTTCATGCGTCAGTAAAGATGGCAGTTTACTATTTGGTACCAACTACGGATTACTGGTAATCAACCCCGGACAAACAGGAATTAATTTTGCTCTCAATCCGGTGGTTACTTTCACTAATCTGCAAGTCAACGGAATATCCATGCGCCCGGGAGATACTGATTCACCGTTAAACAGAGCCATGATGTACACAGATGAAATAGAATTGAAGTATTTTCAAAGATCATTCGTAATAGATTTCACGACATTCGATTATTCGAAAATAAACAGTTATACCTATACTTATCGTTTAGAGAATTATGATAAAGAATGGAGTAAACCCTCTCCGCTCAGCTTTGCATCTTACAAAAACCTACCACCGGGTAAGTACAGTCTGCATGTAAAAGTCTGCAATGCTACCGGCATCTCAGGCGATCAGGAGGCCGTTCTGAAAATTACAATAGCTCCTCCCTTTTGGCAAACATCCTGGGCATTCCTCATTTATACCCTATTGTTTATTGTTGCGCTTTACATCACCTACAAGTTAGTGCGTGATTTCAATCTTTTGCGTAATAAAGTGCAGGTAGAAAAGCAACTGACGGAATATAAGCTTGTATTCTTTACGAATATCTCACATGAATTCCGTACTCCCCTGACCTTAATACAAGGAGCGTTAGAAAAAATACAAAGTATAGACAAAGTTCCCAAGGAAATGACCAATTCACTGAAAGTCATGAATAAAAGTACACAACGTATGTTGCGCCTGATTAATCAGTTATTGGAATTCAGAAAAATGCAAAACAACAAACTGGCCCTTTCTTTGGAAGAAACAGATGTCATGGGCTTCCTTCATGAGATATTTTTAAGTTTTAAGGACACAGCGGCCTCTAAAAACATGGATTTCCGTTTCCAACCTTCGGTAGCTTCCTATAAAATGTTTATCGACAAAGGAAATCTGGACAAGGTGGTTTATAATTTATTGTCCAATGCTTTCAAATATACTCCAAGCAATGGTAAAGTCACACTTTCAGCCATAGTGGACGAGCATAAGAAATGTCTGGAAATTTCCGTAGCAGACACAGGAATAGGCATTGCCAAAGAGAAACGGGGAGAACTGTTCAAACGTTTCATGCAAAGTAACTTCTCAAGTAACAGCACCGGAATAGGATTGCACCTGACACACGAACTTGTAAATGTTCATAAAGGCAGCATTACTTACGATGAAAATCAGGGGGGAGGATCTGTTTTCACGGTTTCACTCCCCACCGACACCAGTGTATATGAAGAGAAAGACTTCCTGATTCCTCACGATGCCTTTCTGGAAGAAAAGGCATACCGGCAGGAAAGCTATGAAAAGGAAAACATTCCGGACGTAGATATTGCAGAGGAAAAAACTCCTTCAAATCAGTACAAACTGTTGATCATCGAGGATGACAACGATGTACGTGAGTTCCTGAAAGAAGAGTTCAAACCTTATTTTGAGGTGGTAACTGAAGCGGACGGACTTTCAGGCTTAGAACGCGCACGTACTTACGATGCTGATCTCATCATCTGCGACGTATTGATGCCGGGGCTTACGGGATTCGAAGTCACCCGCAAACTTAAAAATGATTTCGATACCAGTCATATACCTATTATATTATTAACGGCTATGAGTTCAGCGGAAAATCACCTGAAAGGCGTGGAAAGCGGAGCGGATGCATATATCACCAAACCATTCAGTCCCAAGCTATTACTGGCAAGAGCATTCCAACTGATAAAGCAACGTGAAAAGTTACGGAAGAAATTCTCGGATGATCCGGGAATGATAACTCCTGCTATCTGTACGTCAGAGAAAGACAAACAATTTGCCGATAAGCTTCAGGCTATTCTGGAAGAACAGATTAGTAACAGTGAATTCGCCGTAGATGACCTTGCTTCAGTAATGGGACTGGGGCGTTCAACCTTTTATCGCAAGGTACGTGGAATAACCGGTTATTCCCCCAATGAATACATGCGTATCATCCGCATGAAGAAAGCTGCCGAACTTTTACTTGAAAATCGTTATACAGTGGCAGAGGTATCTTACAAGATAGGTATCGAAGACCCATTCTATTTCAGTAAATGCTTCAAGAAACAGTTCGGAGTATCTCCATCCGTATATTTACGCGGTAAGAATGATCCGGACATCACTATTCAAACAATTCAGAATGACTTCCCAACCTGATTACATCTATATAATTACGATCTTCATCAATCCATATTAATAAAAAGTCTCCCTCAATATGACATTCCATACAACCTTTATACTGTCCTATAAGCTTATGCGGCAGAAATGTTTCGGGTATTTCTATATCTTTAATAAGCAAATTCAATAGTTCGTATAGTTTTTGCATTTTTCGAGAATTATTCCTGTACTTTTTCAAGTCCTTTCTGGCTTTAGTACTATAACGAAGTTCTTTCATTCAATATTTTTTATAGACTTCATAAATGTATCGAAGTTCTCCATATCAATTGTACCAGCAAACTCGCCTGCCTTCGCTTCCGCTATAGCCTCTTTAGTTTCTTCATTCGGCTCATTGTAAACAACATCCATAAGGATACTCTCTACAAAGTTATTCAGACTTCTATTCTGTTTTTTTGCCGCCAGTCTAAGACGGTCAAGCAAATCCGTACTGAGCCGAAACGCTGTTTGTTTTCTATCTATCGCTGCCTCCATATATCTTACATTTGTTATATTATGTATCACAAATATATAACACTTATATAACATCTGCAAGAAAAAAGATGCTTATTCAACTTCTTTTCAGAACATTAAATCATAAACATAGATTAAAATAGCCCCAACTTTATACAGTTGAGGCTATTTATATACACTCTTAAAAAGAATAATCCTATTCCCACTCTATCGTTGCAGGCGGTTTTGACGAAATATCATAGGTTACACGGTTCACCCCTTTCACCTTATTAATAATATCATTGGAAACCTTACCCAGGAATTCGTAAGGCAAATGTGCCCAGTCCGCCGTCATAGCATCCGTAGAAGTCACAGCACGCAGCGCAATGGCACGTTCATACGTACGTTCATCTCCCATCACACCAACTGATTGCACGGGAAGCAAGATAACACCCGCCTGCCAAACCTGATGATAAAGAGAAGTTTCGCTACCATCAGCTTCTTTCACTTTCCAGTCACGCAAGCCCTGAATAAAGATATCATCCGCATTTTGCAGAATAGCCACTTTCTCCGGAGTAATATCACCCAAAATACGCACAGCCAAACCCGGTCCGGGGAAAGGATGACGAGTAATCAGATGCTCAGGCATACCCAATCCGCGACCTACACGGCGAACCTCATCTTTAAACAATAAGCGAAGCGGCTCACAAAGTTTCAGGTGCATCTTTTCAGGTAAACCACCTACATTATGATGACTCTTAATAACCGTACCGGTAATAGAAAGGGACTCGATACAGTCAGGATAAATCGTACCCTGTGCCAGCCATTTCACATCTTTAATCTTATGGGCCTCCTCATCAAATACTTCGATAAACCCCTTGCCTATAATCTTACGCTTTTCCTCAGGCTCCGTTACACCTGCCAGTTCTGCAAAGAACTTGGCACTGGCATCCACACCGATAACATTCAGACCGAGACATTCATAATCGTGTAGTACATTCTTGAACTCATTCTTACGGAGCATACCGTGATCTACGAAGATACAAGTCAGGTTCTTACCGATAGCGCGATTCAGCAATACAGCAGCTACGGAAGAATCCACACCACCGCTCAAACCAAGAACCACCTTATCATCACCCAACTGTTCCTTCAATTCGGCAACCGTTATTTCAATAAAGGAAGCAGCACTCCAGTCCTGTTTGCAACCGCAAACATCCACCACGAAATTCTTCAGCATCTGCGTGCCATCTTCGCTGTGAAATACTTCCGGATGGAACTGTACTCCCCACACCTTTTCGTTCTCTATCTGATAAGCAGCAATCGCCACCTTATCCGTTGAAGCTATTTTTTTGAAATTGGAAGGGATAACCGTAATTGTATCTCCGTGACTCATCCACACCTGTGTATTTTCCTTCACGTCCTTGAACAGCACATTGTCTTTGTCAAAAGAGCTCAAATGTGCACGTCCGTACTCACGACTTCCGGCAGGTTCCACCTTGCCGCCATTGGTATAAGCGATAAACTGCGCACCGTAGCAGATACCCAGAATAGGATACTTTCCACGAATTTCACTCAGATCAGCTTTAAATGCACTTTCATCGTATACAGAGAACGGGCTTCCCGAAAGAATAACCCCCTTTACACTCTCATCCCCCTCCGGGAACTTATTATAAGGTAAAATTTCGCAATACGTATTCAATTCACGGACACGACGGGCTATAAGCTGCGTAGTCTGCGAACCAAAATCAAGAATGACAATCTTTTCTTGCATATAATCTGTATGGATTTAATTAAAATGTTCCGCAAAAGTAGAAAAAAGTAAGAAAATAACGGGAATAATAGCCAGAAAATCTATATTTCATAACATAATTAATGAATTTGGTAGCCGGAAAGACACATAGAACACAGTAAAATCAGCTTTAAAAACATTGCTAATAATCAAGATATTACAAGGAGTTAACTTCCTGTCAACAAAGAGTTAATTTCTTGTCGACAGGAAGTTAACTCCTTGCTGACAGGGAATGAATTGTCCCATTTTTCCTACCGCCTATTACCCGAACCGTATCAGATCCGTATTTGCTCCGTACCTAAGCGTTTGGACCGGATACGGACCAGGTACGGGCCAGACACGGACCGGGTACAGTGAGGATTATTTTTTGTTCTTTTTATCGTTTTTCTTTCAAGATATCCCTGATTTCCGTCAGTAAGACTTCTTCTTTACTAGGTGCAGGAGGAGCAGGAGGTGCTGCGGGAACTTCCGCCTCCTTCTTAGCCGTCAGCCTGGTCAGCAATTTGATGAACAGGAAAATAGAAAAAGCAATAATGAGAAAGTCAAACGTCACTTGCAGGAAATTTCCATAATTCAAGGTTACAGCGGCAATCTCTTTACCGTCCACAACTTCGGCAGGTTTCATCACCCACTTCAGGTCCGTAAAGTTCACACCTCCCACCAATAAACCGAGAGGCGGCATGATAATATCTGCCACCACAGAAGATACAATTTTACCAAACGCGCCACCGATGATTACACCGACAGCCATGTCTATCACATTGCCTTTCATGGCAAATGATTTAAAATCTTGTAAAAATGAACTTTTTCCCATCACTTCCATTATTTAATTATAAAATTAAGTGCGAATATAAAAACATTTTCTTACTTTTGCACCGCATTTCAGAAATAAATGCGCAAGAGAAGAGAGATATTTGAACAAATATTATAAAACCCTTAAAAGTTTAAACAAAATGATTAAAGTAGGTATTAATGGATTCGGACGTATCGGACGTTTCGTATTCCGCGCTGCAATGGAAAGAAACGATATTCAAATCGTTGGTATTAACGACCTTTGCCCGGTAGATTACTTGGCTTACATGCTGAAGTATGACACTATGCACGGTCAGTTTAACGGCTCTATCGAAGCAGATGTTGAAAACAGCAAGCTGATCGTTAACGGCCAAGCTATCCGCATCACTGCAGAAAGAAACCCGGCTGACTTGAAATGGGATGCTGTAGGTGCAGAATACGTAGTTGAATCTACTGGTTTGTTCCTGAGCAAAGACAAAGCTCAAGCTCACATCGAAGCTGGTGCAAAATATGTAGTAATGTCTGCTCCTTCTAAAGATGACACCCCGATGTTCGTTTGCGGTGTAAACGAAAAAACATACGTGAAAGGTACTCAATTCGTATCTAACGCTTCTTGTACTACTAACTGTTTGGCTCCTATCGCTAAAGTATTGAACGACAAGTTCGGTATCCTTGACGGTTTGATGACTACAGTTCACTCTACAACTGCTACTCAGAAAACAGTTGACGGTCCTTCTATGAAAGACTGGAGAGGTGGTCGTGCTGCTTCTGGCAACATCATCCCGTCTTCTACTGGTGCTGCTAAGGCTGTAGGTAAAGTAATCCCTGCTTTGAACGGCAAATTGACTGGTATGTCTATGCGTGTTCCGACTTTGGACGTATCTGTAGTTGACTTGACAGTTAACTTGGCAAAACCGGCTACTTACGCTGAAATCTGTGCTGCTATGAAAGAAGCTTCAGAAGGCGAATTGAAGGGTATCCTGGGTTACACTGAAGATGCAGTAGTTTCTTCTGACTTCTTGGGTGACGCTCGTACTTCTATCTTCGATGCAAAAGCTGGTATCGCTTTGACTGATACTTTCGTAAAAGTTGTATCTTGGTATGACAACGAAATCGGTTACTCTAACAAGGTTCTTGACTTGATCGCTCACATGGCTTCAGTTAACAACTAATAAGCAGAGTACAAAATAATATTTAAAACAGGCAATCTCGACGAGGTTGCCTGTTTTTTGTTAAAATACAACGGGTTATTCATTAAATCAGCTATTTTTTTTGCACTTTTGCGGTTAGATTATTTTTACCGAACCTAAGTAAGTATGATAAAATTAAAACTAACGCTAACATTACTCTGCTTTATGAATATAATACAGGCTCAAAACCCTTTTTTTGAAAAGTATTCTACGCCTCACGGTACTATCCCGTTTGAAAAGATAAAGACCGAACATTATGAACCCGCCATTCGTGAAGGTATCAACCGTCACAATGCGGAGATTGATGCTATCACCAATAATCCGGAAGCGGCTACATTCGCCAACACGGTCGCTGCTTACGAGAAATCCGGCGAACTGTTGAACCAAGTCAGCACTGTATTCGGCAATCTGCTGAGTGCGGAAACCAACGATGACATGCAGGAACTGGCAAAATCCATCATGCCGTTGCTGAGCGAACATGGCAATAACATCACTCTGAATGAGAAGTTATTTGCACGCATTAAGGCAGTGTATGACCAGAAAGACCAGGCTAATCTTACTCCCGAGCAAAACAAGCTGCTGGAGAAGGTGTACAATAGCTTTGTTCGCAGTGGAGCTAATCTCGAAGGAGAAGCCAAAGAGCAATACCGTGCTCTGAGCAAAGAACTTAGCTTGCTAACCCTGCAATTCGGAGAAAACAACCTGAAAGAAACCAACGACTATAAACTGGTACTGACAGACCCTGCACAACTTGCCGGCCTGCCGCAAAGCGCCATTGATGCAGCCGCAGAAACTGCCAAAGAAAAAGGCGTGGAAGGATGGGTATTCACTTTGCAGGCCCCTAGTTATAGCCCGTTTATGACGTATGCCAGTAACCGCGATTTACGCTGTAAGCTTTATATAGCATATAATACCAAATGTACTCATGACAATGAAACCAACAATCTGGAAATTGTAAAGAAGCTCGTTAATACCCGCCTGGCTATTGCGCAACTTTTGGGATACAGCAGTTTTGCTGAATATAACCTGCAAGAGCGAATGGCAGAAAACAGCGGCAATGTATATAAACTGCTGGATCAGCTACTGGATGCTTACACTCCCACCGCCAAGCAAGAATATGCAGAGGTAGAGGCTTTGGCACGCCAACTGGAAGGTAGTGACTTCACAGTGATGCCTTGGGACTGGTCTTATTATTCCCATAAACTGAAAGACCAGAAATTCCAGATAGATGATGAAATGCTCCGTCCCTATTTTGAACTGAGCAAGGTAAAAGAAGGGGTATTCGGTCTGGCTACCCGCTTGTATGGCATTACTTTCAAGAAAAACAGTGATATACCGGTATACCATAAGGATGTGGATGCATATGAGGTATTTGACAAAGACGGTAAATTCCTGTCCGTACTCTATACAGACTTCCATCCCAGAGAGGGTAAACGTGCAGGTGCATGGATGACTTCTTATAAAGAACAATGGATTGACGAGGCAACCGGTGAAAACAGTCGTCCGCACATATCTATCGTGATGAACTTCACCAAGCCGACAAAAGACAAACCCGCCTTACTGACATTTGGTGAACTGGAGACATTCCTGCATGAATTTGGGCATAGCCTGCATGGTATGTTCGCGAATTCCACCTATGAAAACCTGAGCGGTACAAATGTATATTGGGACTTTGTGGAACTTCCCTCTCAATTCATGGAGAACTTCGCTATTGAAAAGGAGTTCCTCCACACATTTGCCAGACATTATCAGACCGGAGAACTCATCCCGGACGAACTGGTACAGCGCATTGTAGATTCTTCTAATTTCGATGCCGCTTATGCCTGCCTGCGTCAAGTTAGCTTTGGATTGCTGGATATGGCATGGTACACCCGTACCACCCCATTTGATGGTGACGTGAAAGCTTACGAAAAAGAAGCATGGAAGAAAGCACAGATTCTTCCTGTGGTAGAAGATGCCTGTATGAGTACACAGTTCTCGCATATCTTTGCCGGAGGTTATTCTGCCGGATATTACAGCTATAAATGGGCGGAAGTTCTGGATGCAGATGCCTTCTCACTGTTTAAACAAAAAGGAATCTTCAATCCGGAAGTAGCCACTTCCTTCCGGGAAAACATTCTTTCCAAAGGAGGAACAGAACATCCGATGACACTATACAAACGCTTTCGCGGACAAGAACCAACTATTGATGCATTATTAATCAGAAATGGAATAAAGAAATGAAAAAGATGAAGACCTATATACAGTTACTGTTAGTCACTCTCTTCTTACCCGCATTGAGCGCTTGTGATCAGGAAGACGATGTCATTGACATTTTCACCGGAAAAACCTGGTACATGACTTACATTGCAGTGGAAGGACAAAACAAAATGTACGACTTCTGGCAAAACGATCAAGATGCCAGAGAAAAAAGTTTTAAGACGATTACAGGAGATAATTACACTTTAGTGTTTGAAGGTGCTAACGTAAACGATGTAGCAATCGGGACTTTTAGCGGGAAAGCCACCAGTGCCTCTGTCAATGGTGACTGGAGTGCAAATGGGGATAATCGGGAATTAAAGATTACCATAAAAAACGGAGGAGGCACCGATGGAGATAAGTATTTAGGTAAGGCTTTTATGGATGGACTAAAGAGTGCATTCAAATATGGAGGAGATAATAAGAATTTATATATTTATTACAAAGAAGGACAGACTGTAAAGTTCATCTCTTTCGCTCCACAACGTAACTCAGGTAATTAAGACTATGGAAGGTTCTGCTAAAGAAAAACAAGAAGCGCTGGACAAGCGTTATATACGTATGGCAAGTATCTGGGCGGAAAATTCATATTGTAAACGCCGCCAGGTAGGTGCACTCATCGTCAAAGATAAAATGATTATTTCTGACGGGTATAACGGAACGCCTGCCGGTTTTGAAAATGTATGTGAAGACGATAATAACGTTACCAAACCTTACGTGTTGCATGCCGAGGCGAACGCAATCACGAAGATAGCACGCTCTAACAATAGCAGCGACGGTGCAACTATGTATGTCACCGCTTCGCCATGCATCGAATGTTCAAAACTGATTATCCAAGCAGGTATCAAACGAGTGGTATACTCCGAAAAATACCGTTTGGAAGACGGTATCGAACTTTTGAAGCGTGCAGGTATCGAGGTAGTATATGTAGCTACAAGTGACGAGCTACAGGCTACAAGCAAAGAATAAAGACCTTAAACAAACAATAAACTAAAATCTACGAACCACCAGCTACCGCTCGTAGCTTGTAGCTCGTAGCTAACAACTAAAAGATATGAGTACAAAAAACTCTTCCCGCTTTACCCCGCTCGTCATTGCAATCAGCGTGGTAATGGGAATTCTGATCGGAACATTTTATGCCAGGCATTTCGCCGGAAATACGCTGGGCATTATTAATGGCTCGTCCAACAAGCTGAATGCTTTGTTGCGGGTTGTTGAAGACCAGTATGTAGACACCGTCAACATGACGGACCTTGTGGAAAAAGCAATGCCACAGATATTGGCTGAGTTAGACCCCCACTCTACTTACATTCCTGCCCAGAATCTGGAGGAAGTTAATTCAGAGTTGGAAGGCAGTTTCAGCGGTATCGGTATTCAATTCACCATTCAGGATGATACGATTCATGTGAATAGTGTCATTCAAGGTGGTCCGTCCGAGAAAGTAGGACTGATGGCAGGCGACCGCATCGTCATGGTAGACGACAGCTTGTTCGCCGGAATAAAACTGACCAATGAGAAAGCCATGCGCACTTTGAAAGGTCCGAAAGGAACCAAAGTGAAATTGGGTGTCAAACGTGCTACAGAAAAGAATTTGCTGGACTTTGTCATCACCCGCGGTGATATTCCACAGAATACAATTGATGCAGCTTATATGCTCAGCAATGATTATGGATACATTCAAATCAGTAAGTTTGGACGTACCACTCATGTAGAACTGCTGAATGCTATTGCTCAACTCAGTCATCAGAATTGTAAGGGAATTATTATTGACTTGCGCGACAACACCGGTGGTTACATGGAGGCTGCCGTGCGTATGGTGAATGAATTCCTGCCGGAAGGACAACTTATTGTCTATGCCCAGGGACGCAAATACCCCCGCATGGAAGATTATGCCAACGGAACAGGCAGCTGCCAGAAAATGCCTTTGGTTGTGCTGACCAATGAAAGTTCGGCATCCGCCAGTGAGATCTTTGCAGGAGCTATTCAGGATAATGACCGTGGTACAATCGTAGGACGCCGTTCCTTCGGAAAAGGATTAGTACAACAACCGATTGACTTCAGCGATGGCTCTGCTATTCGCCTGACAATTGCCCGCTACTATACTCCATCCGGTCGTTGCATACAACGTCCGTATAAGAATGGTAAGGACGCCAAGTACGAAATGGATTGGCTGACCCGCTACGAGCATGGTGAATTCTTCTCTAAGGATAGCATCAAGCTGGACGAGAATTTGCGCTACTCCACCCGTCTGGGACGTCCCGTTTACGGTGGTGGTGGTATTATGCCGGACGTATTCGTACCGCAGGATACCACAGGAACTTCTTCTTATCTGATTGAAGTGCTCAATAAAGGACTGACTTTACAGTTCAGCTTCCAGTATTCCGACCGCAACCGGGCTAAACTGAATGAATTCGAAAATGAAGAAGACATGCTGAAATATCTTCGTCAGCAAGGCATCGTAGAACAGTTTATCCGTTTTGCAGACAGCAAGGGAGTGAAGAGACGCAATATCCTTATTCACAAGTCCTACAAGCTGATGGAAAGAAACCTTTATGGAAACATTATCTATAATATATTAGGTAGGGAACCTTATATAAGGTATATCAACCAGGGCGATCCTACCGTACAAAAGGCATTGGAAATTCTGGAGAACGGTGAAGCATTTCCCAAAGCTCCGGAAGACGTTGTGAAAGAAGAAACGAAAGATGAAGGAAAGAAAAAAAGAACTGCGGAAGCGTATGGTATTGTTAAAGACCCGGCACGGGCTTACCACTACGCATCAATCCCAGTCTGCTGAAATACTTGCCGCCCTGGAAGCCCACCCGGCTTTCAGGGCGGCACATATCGTCCTGCTCTATTATTCACTGAAGGACGAAGTCGATACGCATGAATTTGTCCGGAAGTGGAGCCGTGAAAAGCGGATATTGCTTCCGGTTGTCGTAGGTGACGATCTGGAATTGCGTGTCTATACCGGTCCCGAAGACCTGGCAACAGGAAGTTATGGTATTGAAGAACCTACCGGAGAACTCTTCACCGACTATGCAGCTATCGACTTTGTTGCCGTTCCCGGCGTAGCTTTCGATAATGCAGGTAACCGTCTGGGCAGAGGCAAAGGTTATTATGACCGACTGCTCCCCCGCCTCACGGCTTTCAAAGCCGGTATCTGTTTTCCTTTTCAATTAGTGGAAGAAGTGCCTGCGGAGCCATTCGACATCCGCATGGATACGATTATAACAATTCAATGAAAACAAATTATCACACTCATACCACCCGTTGCATGCACGCTACGGGTAGCAACGAAGACTACGTGCTCAGCGCCATCAAAGGCGGCTATCAGGAACTGGGATTTTCAGACCACACTCCGTGGAAGTATCACACCGATTATGTGGCTGACATGCGTATGCTCCCCGAAGAATTACCCGGATACGTAGAAAGCCTACGCTCGCTCCGCGAGAAATACCGGGATCAGATCAGTATCAAAATCGGATTGGAATGCGAGTATTTTCCCACCTATATCCATTGGCTGAAAGAGAAAATCAAAGAGTATCAACTGGATTATATCCTGTTCGGCAATCACCATTACCATACAGATGAGAAGTTCCCTTACTTCGGGCATCATACCGAGAACCTCGATATGCTGGAACTCTATGAAGAGAGTGCCATCGAGGGAATGGAAAGTGGTTTGTTCTGCTGTCTGGCCCACCCGGATTTATTCATGCGCTCATATCCTCAGTTCGACCGTCATTGTAAGTTAATCAGCCGCCATATCTGTCGCACAGCCGCACGCCTCCATATTCCGCTGGAATATAATATCGGTTATGTAGCTTATAATGAGGCGCACAATTTGCAGACTTATCCCTGCCCGGACTTCTGGCACATTGCCGCCAATGAAGGTTGTACTGCCATCATCGGGCTAGATGCGCATAACAATAAAGACCTGGAAACGCCTGTATATTACAATCGTGCCATAGAAGAATTGAAAACATTGAAGATACAGAGAGTGGATAGCTTATCACTAATCACTAACCACTAATCCCTATCTGAATATGATATTCGTGATCACCTGCGCACCTACGTGGCGATTCAGGTTGCGTACCAGCAAGTCACGTCCCATCATCAGTTCCTGGCGCAGGGCGGCAGAGGTCAGATGGACATATAAAATCTGATTGCGGATATAGAGTTCGCGGGTATAAGAGGCAATAGTGGGGCCAAGGATTTCTGCCCATGAGTTAATGAGTCGCTGTTCATTGAGTGGCGACTCCAGACTCTCCTGCCGAAGGAAAGTACGTATCAGTTTACCTATTTGTTCGGCATCGTTACGCTTCATGCTTCATCCTCCTCCCGTTCTGTTATGACTCCTTGATCTACCTGGAACATTTTGTAATCGCTGCCTACCTTATAAAGAATGCGATCCAGATGTTCCCGGTTCGTATCTGTTATGAATATCTGCCCGAAGTTATCACCGGCTACCAACTTGATGATCTGCTCTACGCGAGAAGCATCCAGTTTATCGAAGATATCATCCAGCAGAAGCAAAGGTACTGTGGTGCCGGTCCTTTTCAGGAAATCAAATTGTGCCAATTTCAAGGCAACAAGATAGGTTTTGTTTTGCCCTTGCGAACCTTCCCGCTTGATAGGGAAATCACCCAGAAGCATATTCAGTTCATCTTTGTGAATGCCATGCAGAGAGTATCCCATAATCTGGTCACGTACACGACTTGCTTTTATTACATCCAACAGGGATGCATCACGGGCATGCGAATCATAAGTCAACCCGACCTGCTCCTTATCTTGTGAAATAAAAGAATAAAATGACTGGAAAATAGGAATGAATTCACTGATAAAAGCCTCCCGCTTACGGAAAACAATCTCGCCGGCCTGTGCCATCATCTCTTCCCAAATGAGAAACAGCTCTTCTTCTACCGGCACTTCACTTTTCAACAACGTATTTCGTTGAGCCAACGCTTTATTATAGCGTATCAGAGCTTCCAGATACTCTTTATCATACTGCGAAATTACGACATCCATAAAGCGCCGACGCTCGTCACTGCCTCCGGCAATCAATTCCGAATCGGCAGGAGAAACCATGACCAAAGGCAAGAATCCGATATGATCGGACAAGCGGGTATATTCCTTTTTATTCCGCTTGAATTGTTTCTTTTGCCTGCGCTTCATACCGCAATAAATCTCTTCCGGCGTACCGTCGGGAGCCTCATAGAAGCCTTGAATGACAAAGAATTCCTGATCATGGCGGATGTTTTGCGAGTCGATGGGATTGCCCGAACTCTTACAAAACGAAAGGAAATAAATGGCATCGAGCAAATTCGTTTTCCCCATGCCGTTCTGTCCGAAAAAACAGTTCAACTTGGGTGAGAATGAGAGCTCAACTTGTTCCAGATTCTTATAATTAAGTATGGATATACGTTTCAGTATCATATTACAGCTGTAAATTCAGTTACAAAGATAATGCAAAATCTCGATTTAGTGAGCGAAAAGAGAATTCATTCTTTTTTCCGAATGTGAGAGATTTATCTAAACCGAATGCAGAACAAAATAAGCATGCTTATTTTTAATGTGGAGGCAAAGCTTAGCTCATCAAAAAGTAGGAAGAATTTCGGGTTTTCAAGTGTAAAAGAAAAAAAGATGCCGCTAAATTTCGTTGATACCTATAAAAAAGTTACTTTTGCGGGTCGAAATGGCTAAATAAGAATAATAACAAAAAGAATATATAAAATGGCAGAACAAAAGAAAGCTAACGAAGCCCTGAATGTGGAAGAAGCATTGTCACAATCGGAGGCATTTCTCATTAAAAACAAAAAAGCAATTATCGGCGCTGTAGTAGCAGTAATCATCATCGTAGCCGGTATAGTAATGTACAAGAACCTTTATGCTGAACCGCGCGAAGAAAAAGCACAGGCTGCATTGTTCAAAGGACAGGAATACTTTGAGGCCGACCTTTACGAACAGGCCTTGAATGGCGACAGTATCGGATTCGCAGGTTTCGCTAAAATAGCTGATGAATACAGCGGAACCAAAGCTGCCAACTTGGCAAAAGCATATATGGGTATCTGCTACGCTCACCTGGGACAATACGAAGCTGCTGTAAAAGCACTGGATAGCTTCAGCGGAAAAGACCAGATGATAGCTCCTGCAATGAAAGGTGCAATGGGTAACTGCTACGCACAATTAGGCCAGCTGGACAAAGCTGCTTCTATGTTGCTGAGCGCTGCTGACGAAGCTGATAACAATTCACTCAGTCCTATCTACTTGCAACAAGCCGGAGAAATCCTCGTTAAGCAAGGCAAGTATGACGACGCTATCAAAGCATATACCAAGATTAAAGACAAATATTTCCGTTCTTACCAGTCAATGGATATCGATAAGTACATCGAACAAGCCAAACTGCTGAAGAAGTAATATACCTTATTATTATATAGTATATCAGACACGGGTTACACAGATTTTACACGGATAAAAAAGAAACAACCGTGAAATCCGTGTAATCCGTTTCTTTTTTTATCCCCCTTTTATTTTTAATTATTAATTTTAGAATAACTATGGCAACAGCTTATCATAACCTTTCAGACTACGACTTCAACTCTGTTCCTGACGCTAAAGAAATGAAGTTCGGCATTGTGGTTTCTGAGTGGAACTTCAATATCACCGGAAAACTTTTAGAGGGCGCAATGAATACTTTAAAAAAACATGGTGCCAGAGACGAAAATATTTTGGTGAAAACTGTTCCGGGTAGCTTTGAATTAATTTTTGGAGCCAACCAATTCATTGAATATAGTAATGTGGATGCAGTTATTGCAATTGGTTGCGTAGTTAGAGGAGATACTCCACATTTTGACTATGTTTGTATGGGAAGTACCAACGGAATTGCTCAACTGAACGCAACTGGCAACGTACCAGTTATTTACGGATTAATTACTACCAATACAATGGAGCAAGCCGAGGACCGTGCCGGTGGCAAACTGGGTAACAAAGGTGACGAATGTGCAATTACTGCAATAAAAATGATCGATTTTGCTTGGAGTTTACAAAAATAGTCGTATCTTTGCACCGCAATTGAGAAACAAAGCTACTCAATGAGAGAATTGAGATAGATTTCAAAGTGCAAAAGGGCAAATACCAGAGTGGCCAAATGGGGCAGACTGTAAATCTGCTGTCTTTCGACTTCGGTGGTTCGAATCCATCTTTGCCCACAAAAATTGCGGAAGTAGCTCAGTTGATAGAGCATTAGCCTTCCAAGCTGAGGGTCGCGGGTTTGAGCCCCGTCTTCCGCTCTCAATGAAAACCTTGATAGTTAAGCAATTAGCTATCGAGGTTTTCTGCTTTTAGCAGGTTACAAAAAGTCTGTTTTCGGGTGGTTTCAAAGGGTGCATGTAAACCAAGATGTAAACCGAAAATTTATTATGAATGCTTGTATTTCAGTAGTTTGCTACAAGTCTAAGACATTATCCAATGGTGAAAATCCATTGATGCTCCAAGTATCTAAAGGTGGAAAGCGTAAATATCAAAGTTTAGGCATATCCATTAATCCTAAATATTGGGACTTCACACGAAACAAACCTAAACCCAACTGTCCTAAAAAAGAATATATCCAAAAGATTATCTTGGATAAACAGCGAGAGCTACAACAGCGAATGTTAGAGTTGAATGTGGAACAAAAGGAATATACCACCACTACCCTACTCAATAATGAGAACACCAAGTTTGAACTGAAAACTGTTAGTGAGTTCTATCACGAATTGATAGAGCAATACACACGTGAAGATAAATGTGGAAACCGTCTCATCTACAAAAGTTCTTTCAACTCGCTTAAAGCGTTTACAAAAGGCAAGTTAGATATACCTTTCAGCGATTTAGATACTCCTTGGCTTAACAAATATGAGAAATGGCTACGCTCCAAAGACAATAAAGAAACCACCATAAGCCTTATGTTTCGTACATTACGCAGTACATATAATAAAGCCATCAAAGCAAAGTGTGCCCGAAAATCCGATTATCCGTTTGATGATTATAAGATTAATAAATTCGATACCACAACTCAAAAGAGAGCTATTGCCAAAACAGACGTACTGAAATTCACAACCGAAGTACAGCCCATTGGTAAACAGCAGTACATGGAGTTGAGTAAAGACATATTCGTATTCAGTTATCTATGTGGTGGAATCAATTTCACAGACATAGCCAATCTAACAAAAGAGAATATTCAAAATGACAGGTTACACTATATCCGCCAAAAGACAAAAAAGCTAATCAAAATAGGAATACCGCAAGAAGCCATGCAGATAATCGAAAAATATTCAAAGGAGAGCAAAGGCTATCTGTTTCCGATTTTAGATAGCAAGATACACAAGACCGCCTTGCAAAAGCAGAACAGAATACATAAGATATTAGGAAAGGTCAATAAGAACTTAAAACTACTTGCAGCAGACTTGGGGGTTGAAGCCAATATCACAACCTATGTTGCAAGGCACTCATTCGCAAGTATTCTAAAGAAATCGGGTGTGAACATTGCATTAATAAGTGAAGCATTAGGACATTCTGACTTAGCCACCACTCAAATATACTTGGATAGCTTCGATAATGAGCAGGTGGATGAAGCCATGAAGAACCTACTATAACAAAAAGAAGTCTGTAATCCGCTAAAGATTGCAGACTTTTCTTTTATTTTGCAGTATAACTAATATGAATACACTATGTATCAGATAGAAGAATTGCCCGATTTAAAAGTGGCTTGGCATGAAAGCTACAAATGCCTTGCTGAACCACTATTAGAATATGTGTGGGAAGTAGCCAATCACTTCCTACCCGATTATGCAGAAACAGATATGGGAACGATACCCGTAGAATCTTCCGCACCTGCCATATTCGCCAACAGATATGCAGAAAGAAACTTATCCGTTGAAGAAAGATACGAGAGAACACAAGAAATGAAAACTTTCAAAGGAACTTTGGAAGAATACAAGAAACGAGAATACAGAAAGCTGGATGATTCTTTCAAAGAGAAGTTTCTAACTAATGAAGATTTACAGAATACCATTGAAGCGTATAAGTTGGACGTTAGCAAGTTTTGGTATCTACTTCTGTTCATATATGATTTTATAGAGGATATTGGTACAAATGCACCTACATTGAACAAGTCTGTATTGGAGGACTTTAGCTATTTTCATGCCAATCTGCTGGAAGCTACAAATATCATCCTAAAAAAGAATAATAAGAAAAGCTATGTTATTGAAAGAGAGGACACAATTAGAATCATTCAAGCAGCCTTGCAGCATTTTGTCAATACATATAGCGATATTATACATAGTGAACAAGATAGAGAAGCCATGATTAAACAATTAAAAGAGATAGGTTTAGAGGGATTTATCAGAAATGACTTATCGTCAAAAATCAGCTTTACGGACAAGTTCAGTCTTGACATATCTTATAAGAAGTGGAAATTTACAGATATGTTTCTTTTCTTCATTGAGAGAAGAAAGGCTACCACCATACCCAATAAAAAGGTGAAGGTATCTAAAGACAAGATGATGCTTGCTTCAAGGCTTATCTATACAGTGGGCTATGATGGCAAGAGGTATAATGAAGAATACGATTCAGAGGGCAACAAAAACAGAATGTTATCCAATCTCCTTAGAAGATACAAGAACGAGAAATTTCCGTCTGTCATAGCTAATAACTACATGGTAGTCTCATAAACAACATACATAAAACCATAGCAGAAATGCGTACTGAAAGGCTTATTCTTTTCGGTACGCATTTTTTTTGCGTACTGGAATAGACACGTTTTCTACACACATGGGCATTCGGCAAATTCCTTTGTTACCCCTAAATTCTGCCCTACTTTTGCAATGTCAATCAGAGACAATAAGGCGCCAAAGTCAATGATTGCATTAACATATTCATTAATTAAAAAATTATAACTATGAGTAATTTTGATTACAATTTCGGTACAAAAACCGCTATAAAAGAGTATGATAACCAAGGCGCATACAACACCTTGCAGGAAATGATGAAGCGTAAGGAACAACTGATAGTGAAGTTCTACGGTAGCAAAGACAATACACGTTGTGCATGGATAGAATCCGCTCACGTGGCAGGATTCAAATACCAACTGAAAAGCGCATCCTATCAAGGCTTGTTGAACTACTTATTCAAAGGTGACGTGACAGACTTCGATACAAACCCGAAAGAAGCGGACACGTTGGATGAGAACGAGGACTTCCAGCTTGGAATACTGAAAGCAATGATTGACGCTGGTAAGACAATACAATATGTTCCGTTGTTTAGAGAGCATCCCGAATCTATCAGTGCGATTCTTCCTTGCTTCAAGGGAAAGATAATGTTCAGAATCAAGCGAACAGATGAGACATTGGACTATTTACGTGAGCATAAACAGATTATCTAAACAACCAAAAGTAAAGGGGGGAGTTTCCCCCTTTTTTATTAACTATTTAAGTATAAGAAAAATGAAGAACAAAGAGATAACAGTCAGCAAGGAAGCAAACGGCAGAATCCAATACTTGACAGAGATACTGCCCGAAATCCCCACCAACACCATATTATATAAGAAACTTACGGGACTTGGTGCTACTTATGGAGAACTGAAAGCACACCGCAATTCAATCATCATAGAGCCGAACAAACCCGTTATCAGCGGAAAGTGTAAAGACCCGAAGCATGGAAAAGACAATCTTTTCGGAGTTTTTGATGGTGTCTATACGGATGACGTAGTGACATACATGGAAAGGAGCATCAAACAGAATAAACATTTCAAGATACTCACCACTCCCGAAAGTTTCCACAAGGTGCAGGAAGCATTTGAAGAAATGGATATGGATATACGCTATAACAGCTTTCTATTGTTCGACGAATGCCATAAGATAGTCAAAGATTCAGGTTTTCGTCCAGATATAACATTACCTATGGACTTGTTTTTTGAATGTGAACAGAAAGCCTTGGTATCTGCCACTCCCATCGAGTTTACAGACCCACGTTTTGAAGAACAGAAATTTCAGACCATTACCATCAAGCCTACATTCGACTATGTAAAAGGCATGAATCTCCATGCTACCAATAATCTGTTGCAGGCAGCAAAAGAAGTGTTTGCTGGTCTGAAAGGTAATTGTTTCGTATTCTGTAATTCTACAGATACCATCTATTCACTGATGCAGCAACTTGGCTTATTGGACGAATCCGCTGTATTCTGTTCCGAAAAGAGTGTGGAAAAACTGAAAGGCTTGAAGTTTGAGAATGTTTCCGATATATGGGACAAGGACATAATGAAGCGTTACAACTGGCTCACTTCACGTTTTTATAATGCGGTGGATATTGAACTTGAAGAGAAGCCGACCATCTTATTACTGACAGACTGTTATTTTGCGGACTATACCGCATTTGACCCGAATACGGACACGATTCAATGTGTGGGAAGATTCAGAAACGGTGTGTCCTCTATCCACCATATCAGCAACACCAACCGCAATTTCATGGTGAGAAGCAAGGAAGAACTTAAAGGACGTATTTCGTGTTGGAAAGACGTGTACGATATATTACAGAATCATTATGACTATGCGACCACCGTTTCCGCAAAAGACGCATACGGTACAATACTTGTCAGTCTGCCCTATACGGAGATGCTGGACGAGAAAGGAAGAACCAAATACTTCAAGATAGACAACTACATCAATACGGAACTGGTGAAAGGATATTATAATTGTCCCGATAATCTGCATGAAGCATACAAGAAGTGCGATGCCTTTACAATCAATCATTATAGTTTCTTGGATTATAAGCTTGGTGATTATGAAAGATTGCAGCGTACCAATAAATCAATCTCAATTAAAGAGAAACGCAAAATAATGGTGCAACAGCTTGAATTGCTTGGTGAATGCCAAACGGAAATGGAATACCAATTCAAAAGGGACTTGGAACAAGCGGACAGTTTTATAGTGGAAGCATACGACAAGATAGGCAAGGAAGAAATTGAACGACTGAAATATAACCGTAAGAAAATAAAGGAAGCAATGATTATTGCAGACTACCATACCAAAGTTACGGGAACGGAAGTCTCACAGATGATATACAACTCTTTTGAAACGGGCAAATGGTATTCCCGAAAATTCATAAAGGAAGAAATCAGCAGGATTTTTAAGTTGTTTGGCATTGTCCCAAAGAAAGCGGTAACATCACATACCATTCTTGATTTTTTTCATGCGGTGGAAAGCAAGCGGAAAAATATAAAAGGTTATCAACTAACCATGCGGAAAGGTATATAGATGAGTACCTTTTTTATGAAGAAATTCCTATATATACCCTGCTTTAAAAAAGTACCTGCGCCTGCATATACAGAAAGTCATCTTACGTTTATACAAGATTATAGGACAGATGCAAACCGTGTCTTTCCTATAATCACTAAAAATGGTTGGTTTTCTCTATAACTAATGATTGCACCGATTCTACTTGGAACTTTTTAATACAATGAATAAGATAGCATATCTGAAAAAACAGAAATCCAACCTCACAAAAACAGTATCCTCAAAATCCGGTTCTGATTCTCAAAAAAGAGGTGTTCATTTTAGGGGGGTGCGGAGTGTTCATCTTAGGTGGGTCGCTTATAAATACCTATATATAAATACCTACCTACCCGATTTTTCAAATCGGGACAGATTGGTTAATTCTCAAAATCTCATATTTAATTGCCTATGATTATCTATTTGCCTACAAAACAGACATTCACGAATCAGAAAGAAGCGAAAAGCTACTTCGGAAACCACCATTACAGAAGATTGGTAAAGAAAGGAGATATTTATTTTACTAACTATAAACATACGGTTGCTAATGACCTCATACAGAAAGATAACATCTAATATCGCAGGAAAACTTAATTTGCAGGAAACGTACCTATTCTATTGCCTGGCTCTCTGTTCCGATTGCAATACGATGGAATCATATATCAAACAAGATAACTTGACTGATTTCTACGGAATTAAAAAGACAGACCAGATAAGGGAATGGCTGCACAAGTTTGAATCTCTCGGATTAGTAAGCATAGATAAATTTGATGTTTACGGACAATATGGAAAATTCAACAGATGCAGCTACCGATTAGATACGGAACATTACGTTCTTATAACGAATAAGTTATATGATGAACCTATAAGCAAGGAACTGAAAGGCTTTCTTGTCCTGCTGAAATGTAAATGCTTGAACGGGACTAACACCACTCTTTACAGCCAAAACAAATTAGCGGAAGAACTTGGCTTGTCTAAAGGTACAATATCAAGATATATGAATGAAGCCATAGAAAATGGCTATGTAAAGAGGGACAAGAAAGGAATACACCTGCTTAGAGAAGATATATTTCTGATAACTTCTGAAAGTCAGTTGGCTATTATCAAGAACCTATATCCCGAAATAATCACCGATGGAGACCTTGAAAGAGGTTACATTGCCTAATATATTGCCAAGCCGTAAGTAACTCTTGCGGCTTTTATTTTTGGCGCAGAACCACAGACGTACATTTTTCCGATTCTGACTTTCTGAAAATTTCCACTTTAATAAGAGTTATATAGCCTATACTTTATAATATGCCACATACAGCCAATGACATTAAAAAGACTACATAATTAAAGAATCACCCATATTCAGTTTAGCTAAAAGTCAAGAGAACAGATATATAAGGTACTTAATACAGAAATCCCCCCTCCCCATTCAGCCAGTGACCTAAAATATATAAGAGTGGCTGTCTTTACGGTTGGCAACCCCCTTTAGTCCCCCTCTGTACATTGATATAAAAAGAATTATTAATCATTTAAACTTTTATCAATATGAATAATTTAGTTATCATGCCAACAGAGAACAGAGAGAGAATGAATTTAGGTGAGTTTGCAGAAGAAGCAACCATTATTGAAGAAACTGCAACATCTAACAAGTCTTTACATTTCATAGAGGCAAACACACAAGAAGTTTCTTTAAGTCACTTGAAAAATGACTGCATTACTCCAGTGTTTGCCAAAGACAATGAGCTTACAGTAAACCATGCTGCATTTATTGAAACTGTTTGGGAAGCTGCAAACTCCTACTACAATGGTGAGGCTATTGGAACACCCAATATTCGTGTTAGTCATGTGATTAAGGGTCGCATTCCCGAAGCTATCCACAAACCTGCCAATCAGTTGTTGGAATCAGACAAAACAATCTACTATGAGAGGGCAGCTTTCAGTATTGACATTCCCACAATCTATGAAACGGTTGAGGGAAACAAGTTGAACCTTTCAATAGTGGGGGTCAGAGCCTATAATCAAATGAACTTATACAGCAAGAAAGTTCCAGAGTTGTTTAGATTGGCTATTGGCTTTAAGAACCAAGTTTGTTGCAATATGTGCATCTTTACAGATGGTTACAAGGATGATTTAAGAGTGAGCAATACAAGTGAACTTTACCGTTCTGCCTTGGAGTTGTTCAACAACTACAATCCTGCCAAACATCTGTATTTGATGCAACAGTTGGGCAATACATCAATGAGTGAACACCAATTTGCACAAATATTGGGCAAAATGAGGCTTTATCAGTGTTTGCCCAATGGCTACCAAAAGAGACTGCCAAGAATGTTGCTTACTGATACACAGATTAACAGTGTTGCAAAAGCCTACATTAATGATGAGAACTTTGGCAGCTTTGGAAATGACTTGAATATGTGGAAGTTCTACAACCTATTAACGGGTGCAAATAAGAGTAGCTATATAGATTCATTCTTAGACCGCTCTTTGAATGCCACTGAAATGGCTGTTGGAATCAATGCAGCCCTGCATGGGGATGAGCATTACAAATGGTTTATTGACTAACTAATAAGGGGACATCTATTTATTAGGTGTCCTTTCTTATCTATTTTACAAACCTTTTAAATAATGAGATATGGAATTACAAGAAAGCCGTGAATATAAGGCTGCAAAAGAATTGGAAAGAGCTTTGAATGATATGAGTTGGAATCCTCAAAAATTTGCTGAAAGTACAAGATATTATCACCGTACATTACAGCAGGAATTAATGAAAACCATTGTGGCAATCATTAAAATGGTTGGTGATAAGGGGTACAGAACAGACCTTAGAAATCAAGGCTCACATGAACTTTGCAGAAAGATTATTGACAGTGGGGTATTGGATGATTGTTACTTGCCTTTTATATAATGTAATGAGAGGGCATCTATTTATTAGGTGCCCTTTCTTTTTTAACAACTTAAAAATACTACAAAATGGAAGATAATGGAAAACTAGTACTATGGAGCATACTAGTAGTACTGTTACTAATAATAATTGGTATTATAAATCCCTTTTTGCTGATACTGATTTTATCCATCTTTATTTATATACAATCATAGTTACACTTTCTTATAGAAGTGAAAGTGATTTGAGAATCAGACTATTACAAAATGATTCCCGAATTTACTTTCACTTTTATTGTTAAACCTACAAAATTGAAACAACATGAGTTTGAAGAACAGCTATACAACAAGTGACTGCCTGCAATGGGACAGTGCCACAAACTTGGTAAGAAAGTTATATAGGGATAAGAATTATAGAATAAGCCTGCTTGTTGGGTGTGGCATATTCTTTGGTTTACGCATTTCTGACCTGTTGCAACTTACTTGGGAAATGCTTCTGAATAAGGATGCAAAGTTTACCATCACTGAAAAGAAAACAAGCAAACGCAGGGAAGTGAGAATTAATAAGGAGTTTCAGAAGCACATTAAAGACTGTTATACAGCTTTGGATATTCAGAACTTGAATGAGTTTTGCTTTTTATCGGGAAAAGGTAAGAACAAGGTCTATTCTATCCAATGGATAAACATTGTACTTAAAGAGTTGAGGAACAAGTATAATTTAAGGATAGACCATTTTTCCACTCATTCACTTAGAAAGACTTTTGGCAGGAAAGTGTTTGAATCCTCTGAAAATGCTGAATTGGCTTTGGTTAAACTGATGGAACTGTTTAACCATTCAAGTGTAACCATTACTAAAAGATACTTAGGACTTAGACAAGAAGAACTGTTAAACACTTATGATTGTTTGAGTTTCTGATTGGTGGGACAAAGTTTGAAATTTCTGTTGTTATCATGCAATTTTCAGAGAAAGAGAACTTTGTCCCGTTCCCTAATATACAGCAACTTTCAAAAACTGCAATGTAAGAGAAACTGTAAATAATGGCTATATATAAATATGGTAGGGCATAGTTTCAAGCGAAACAGATAGCGATAACGTAGTTAGTTCCGCACTGATGCAAGCGTAAGAAAATTATCTTTTTAAAATGGCATAATATGGCTTGTAGTTTATGGTATGTGCGATTTTGGGGCAAATTTATCCTCACAAATACCGCTATAATTGCAAATGAATCATTAATTTTGTGGTCTAATTAACTAAAAGCACAATAGATATGGAAGATACATTCTCTTTAGGTAACGTATTGTTATATGGTGAGTTTCCAGGAAAAGGCAAAGAAAATAGTCTTACGGGAGAAATGGCAGAGTTGTTTATCTCAAAGATTTTCGGGGTTACAGTTCTCAAATTGAAATATGAAGATGTCTTATATCCAGTTCAAACCACAAATAACTGTGAAATTTATAGGGCACAAACCATAAAAGGAGAGAAATATTTTAAGAATGAAGACCTTGATGATTTAATAGAAGCTATAAAAAAGGCAAAGTAGTAAACAGATTCTTAAAGAGTTCGCAGCATTTGCGGACTTTTTTTATACTCATTATGAAGATTAGATACTTCTTTCATTCATTACTTAGTTAGACTACAAATCTATATACCTAATTATCTCTAATAGAACAGCATCTTTTCAATCCACAGAATCTACGGGTACTTTTTTAGGAAAGAAATCTTTTTATAGACCCCAATCAAAAAAAGTACCTACCCTTGAAGCTACGAAGAAAAAGGGGCAATATTGCCTAATACCTTACTACAGATATGTTTTGGAACACTTGGAACTACATTTATCAGTGTTTTATCTTTAGACATTCAAAACCTTTCGCTAACTTTGCAACAATTTCAGAGGTTTTAATGTGTTAAGGCACTGAAAGGACATATTTAACGAAAGGTGTTATTGAGATTATCTTCGTAGTAAAATTCTCGCAAAATTTTATACGGCATGAAGATGATAGCGATAGCACCCCACCATTTGATATATACCTACCTTATATCCATAAGGCTCTTAGATATTGTCAAAATTGGTGTGGGTTGCTATTGTTTTATCCATGCCAAGGCAATGCGAGAAGCCATACTACGGATAAAGCAAATATAGTTCCCACACCTTATTTTTTATCTGCTTTTGTCTGGGAATTGGAAAGCATGACAATTTTATAATGAAAAAAGTACTGATTTTGATTTTCGCTTTCTGTATGTCTGTGACAGAACCAACAATCGCATTAACAAGAGAAATCTTGATTGCAGAAAATATGCAACAAGGAAATTGGGAAGAATTAGGAAAAGTATCTCTCAAATTCCATAAAGAAGGAGGTGTTTACTATTCGCCTATTTCAGAGGGAATATTATATGTTCGGGTTATTGGAGAACGGATATTTTATAGAGTGAAAATAGAAGATAAGTTCTATTCTGTCGCTATTGGTGAATATATTGTTGAGGGAAAGAAATATAATGCAAAAGTAGCCGAAAACTATTACTTTAACATCTAAATTCTTACCAAAGGCTATATGATTATTATTCACGAATTAAAGAAATACAGTTATGAAAAAGTATTTATTAGGATTACTGTTACTTCTCGTTTCATGTGGAATAAGTAAAACCTATCTATATGAATTAGACTTTACGGAAGATAAAGACAGAAAATCGGGAAATATATTCAATGTGTTCGTACATGACAAGAAAGGCAACGCTTTCGATGGAACAGCATGGTCAAGCGATGGAAAAACTTTATCCATAGAAGTAAACAATGGTATTCTTGTTTGCTTAAAGATGTATTATGAAAATGGGGAAATGGCTACATATAGCACATTACAACAACGTACCTATTATGATAAAGATGGGAATGTGATAAGTGAAACAGATTTTAGAGCAGGAATAGATTCTGAAACTTTGTCACGCATGAGGATGGCTTCAATGGAGTTGGAGAAAAGATAGTTTAGATAACAGCGCAATATGATTCAGACCTCAATAATATATAATTAAAACATTTAAGTATGAGCCAGTTAAATAAATGCGTATTGTTTTTTATCATGCTATTCCTCAATACTACTTATCTATTTGCAGACATTGGTAATCGTGGTAGATGGGATAACGGTGGAACTTCTAATTTTGGAATGTCCTTATGGGTACTTTTGGGTATTATCGCAGGAGGATTCTTTGCATATATCTTTATTAAAGATGGCTTGAAGAATGGATTCAAAGATAAGGAACTGAACAAAACTGGGTGTATGTCAATACTTGTTGCTGTTGTTGGATTATTGGTTTTAGTATCTATGTGTTCACATTAAATAGAAGTATGGTATGAAATTCAAAGTCCTAATATTCGCATTTACATTAATCGTATTCAGTATTAATCTATATGCTGATGAATACAAGTTTGATTATGCAGTTATTGACAACGAGAAAGTAACTACTGTAAGTGCTTCAAATATTACAGCCCATCTTGTTAGTGAATCTAAAGCCACTGTAACTTATAAAAATGAAACTGTTACTCTGACATCTAAAGATGGTTACGAATACAAAGGTTTTGGTGAAAGTGGAGTGGTTATCGTTTCTAATAAAGTAAATGGTGTATTAAGCAGAATTACTATAGGAGGTACTTTTAGAGGACAAACCGTTATACTTGTTTATAAGCGGATTAATAGCAAATAACATCTTGATGATTATGGATATTTTCAAATCTATTGTATGCCTAATTATTGCGGTTATCATTTATTTTATAGTTGGGCTTATCGCTTGGAATATTGTATGTTCATGGGTTGATATATCATCTTGTACATTGGTGGAAATTAGTAATTATAGAATATACACATACTCTGGGATTGTCTTTATTTCCGCAATTATAGCTGAAATAAGAGCTGGAATAAAAAATGGGCGTGATATGGATGGAGCATGTACAATTCTATTTGTCACTGGGTTTCTTGCATTTATGGCTAATCATTGGGAATGTATGTGGGATAGTGTCGCTGTTATCCTAACCATTTTATACAATATTATAAACGTTACGGTAATGGCATACTGTTTTTATAAGAGCAATGAATAACATTTCTATTTACATAAACTACCATGAAAAATACTATTATCCTTTTAATTAGCATAGCTACATTCATAGCTTGCGCCAAACAAAAAGCGGAACAAGTTTCTACCATAGACAGCACTTTACAAGTAAGTGTTGATTCTATCCTGCAAAACAAGCTATCCGAACTTGATGCAACAATAGGGCAAGTTATTGTAATGGAAGTGCAGACGGGAGAAATTAAGGCTTCTGTTGGTTCTGATTCTATTCTGCAAGAATCGGGATTAGTGCGTACCGCTTCACTTTTGGCGGCATTGGAAACAAAGGCAGTCAAACTATCTGATACGATAGACATTGCAGATGGGGTTTTAGTCATTGGAAAAGATACATTGTGCGACCATAATTGGCATAGGGGTGGATATGGTAAAATCACAGTGGAGCAAGGTTTCAGACTTGCATCCAATATTGCCAATTACAAAGCGGTAAGAAAGGCATTTGATAATGAACGAGCCTTTGCGAAAGCACTTGCAAAATACGGTTATCAAGTGAAAGATACAAGCCTTGTCTATAATTCTTTAGGCTATGGCATACTCACTACTCCATTACAGAACTTGACTTTCTTTAATGCAGCAAGCAAGACAGCCATTAAACAAGCATTGGAATACTCTGTTTCTGATGGATTAGCCAAGCCTGCCCAATCAGATAAGGTTAAAGTAGCAGGAGCAACGGGAACAATCCAGCTTTCAAATGGAGAATATGCCGTAGAATTTTGCGGTTATTTTCCTGCCGATAATCCGAAATACAGTATCATTGTTTCCATTAATAAGAAAGGATTACCTGCAAGTGGTGGACTGATGGCAGGTGATGTGTTCAGACAGATTGTTGATTATATTGTAAAAATTGAATATGAGCTACTATAGCTGATTACTTAGGATGCTTTAGAAAGTGCATGGGGACGTTCTGCACAAGGTAAATTCAACTTTGGAAACTTAACCACTGGAGCTAAGTGGAAAGGTGACTATGTTAGAGGAAACGACCATGACGCTAAAGGTAATCCCATCAAATAGAAATTCCGCTCTTATAATTCTATGGATGAATATGCAGCTGATAAACTATAGTTTTTGAAACACTTATATGATTTTGATGAAAATGATGACATTAATACGTTTACCGCCAAACTTACTGGTAAGAACAAAGGTAAGAGAAGGTATGCAGAAGCTACTGATTATGCTGATAGAGTGACAGCGGTATTCAGAAGTTTCAAGGATGGAGGAGTTATCAAGGCATAGGCAGGAACTATAGTAGCTGATAATACTAGAGTAGTTAAACCTATTATATAGGAAATAGTTCCGAGAACTTATTAGATTTCAGAATAGCCTTAGTTTGTTTAGGACAATAGAAGTGATTGGGAAAGGTAGTAGTCCTATGAAAAAGCATAGACTGTCTATAATCAATATATGGAAGATAAAAAGACAGAAGAAGGCTTGCGTAATTTAAATGGATTTCTTACCTTTACAGACTATGCTACAATGGGATTAGGTGCTGGTAGTTTGCTATTCAAAGGAGCTAAATGGGCAGGTAAGAAAGCTGTTGGTTAGGTTTCAAAGTAGATAGCTAATAGCAGAAATATGGGAATAGTAGCTCCGCAGTTTCAGTAGAAAGGGAATGATATTACTGAACGACTTTTTAAATTTATTGGGACTCATACAGAAGGAGAACCTTTAGATATAAGTACACTACAAGGAGCTTATAAATTACAAGCCTAGAAATTACAAGAAGCTGGGGTTGATTTATCAAGACTTAGTTTTTAGGATTTACGCAATTCTATGAATAGAAGAATGTAGGAGATTATAAATACAGCACCTACAGAAAGATTTAATATGATTGTTCCAGATAAAAAATTTGAACGTGCTCACACTATTTATGACTACAATAAGACTGATGGGAGTTAGGTTGTTGGAAGAACCAAGGTTCTAAAAGAAAATGGAGATGCTTATATCGAAAATACTGAAAACGTTTCTAACAACCCCAATATACATAAAGTAGAAGAAAGGGGCTTAAATTCTGCTATTTTACTTGCAAATCAAACTGGATTAAATGGGGTAATTTCTGGTAGGTAGCTGCTATCTGCACCTAAGACATATAAAGTATGGAAACATTTTCCAGAGAAAGAATTAATTAATAATAACGGAATGCACCAAAATATAAATATGGTTTCGGAAAATGCTCCTTTAAAATTCGTTACAGAAGTTGATGATATGGTAGGAAATTCTGAAAATGCACTATATTATCCGTTTGGTAATGTCTTTAGATTAAGTAAGCCTTCTTCTTTGGAAACTAAAACAAAATCTGTTATATTTGACCCATCTATTATAGATAATAATGGTAAAATGAATATAGATTGGAATAATTCTAACATTTTTAAAACTATTGGATTTCCTTTAGGAGTTGGTTTAACATAGAAAGGATATGAATAAAAACGCTGTAAGTTTTATGAAAGAGAGAGGAGATTGGGAAGCATTGTTCTCATATCTTTATTCTCGTTCTGAATACGATTTAATTATTGAATTGCATACAGAATTAAAAAATAGAAACGAAGACATAAGCTCTTCTATGGAGATGTATGCTTACGATGCTTATATTTATAAAAGTAATTCAGAATTAAGATATAAACCTGAAAGATTTTAATTAACAATGATGAAACCGATACTTTATAAGAAACAACTACTAATTCCAGGAATAGTAGGATAGGAGAATTTAGATAAAGATAAAGTAGGAATATTGACTACTTACTATCTGTTGGGTGTTCCTCTTTATCAGTCTTTGAAAGCATCGACTGTCCCTCTACATACGTTGAGGGGACTAGGCAACACTCAGTGGGATTTACTGGTTGGAGAAGATTTTCTCCCGTATCAGGATTTTTTACGAGAATTGAAAGACTGACACATTTATCTCCAATATATTGAACGTCTCCTACTCTATGCCATTGGGTAGATTCACCAACATATATTACATCATATTTTCTTATTCTACGATTCATTATATGATATTTTAAGTTTGGAAGCAAAGATACAACTTAAAATTTTATGAGCAATAAAAATAGGTTATGAATAAAATAGATACTATCTTACAACGTTATCCTAATATAAATAGAGAATCGCTATTAATATTAGTAAGTACATTATTAGATTATTGGGATAATAAATGCCCGGAATCTTTAGCATCCCTTAGAAACGACATTGATAAATGGTGTAAAGTCACTGTGCCATATCCAAACTATCGGCTAATAAAAAATAGAGAAGTTGTTGAATCTGATGATTTCTTCATGCTACTTCAAAAAGTAGAAAATTATAGATACTATACAGATAGTTTAATAATAGAAGGAATTAGATTCGTCAACGGAGGAGAAGTTCTACAAGAATGGTCTCAGAAAATTTCAGTAGCAAGTGATGGACCGTGTGTAGATTACTGATGATTTATAATATATTAACTTTGCAAATTGCTTATTTGTAAATAATATCGAACAGATGATATTTCTGAATAGAGGATGTAACAGCACCCTCTACAATTTAATAATAGTTGATAATCTCAACCTTTTCAATATGGATATTCTACTCAACTTGCGGATGGGTAGTCTGATTAAATATAGATAATACCATACTTGATAATCACACCAATTACTATAGATTTGATTATCTACTTCCAATTCGGAAATATCATTTTCATTTGCAAACACCTCCTTTCTTCTACAAATTTAGCAAGAAAGGAGTGCTTAAGCAAGACACATCAAGAGATTATAAGACAGGTTAGTAATATTGAATGGATGATTAATGAGAATAAGACTTGTAAATTACTTATTTTGCCACCAACTGATTATACAATGTTTTGCAACATCATATAACAAGTTGGCAACAAAACCGCCAAACACGCTTAATATAATAGTCTAACTCATAGTATTTCATTGTTATTCTCATTAATCATCTATACAAAGATACAATTTTATAAATATAACATGGATAGAATAAAGGTAAATATAGGCGACAAGACATATAATTGTCAAGTTGCCAAGACAGAAGAAGATAGAAAGAAAGGTCTGATGGGAGTAGAGAATCTTCCTTGATAATCAGCAATACCATAAAACAAAAAGCCAGCCTACCCATTTGAAGTATGCACTTCAAACAATGGATAAGTTGGCTTTTTCAGTTCTAAACAAACATCTTATTAACTACAAAACTATGTGTTTCACAAACATATTTATAGATGCAGAGAACACAAAACAATAAGAGTAGATTTTTAAGCAGGTAGATTTTTAAGAAGAAATTGCTTTATATACCTACTACTGATTTCTATACCTATACGATATTATGCAATGGAAGTGCAATATATGAATACTTTTTTAGTAGGGAGAAATCTACACTATACCATTATATACCATATCATTAGATAGGTAAAAAACTGATAACCAAAAGCAAAACTATTAAAAAGAATCATTGCATAACAGCATGATATTTACTAACTTCGTGGTGCAGTTAAATGCTGCAAAGAGATTATTAATTTATTGTTGAATCTATCTTGTTTACGTGTAAACCAACATGTAAACCGCAACTTGAAAGGACTTCTTCTAAGAAGATATAAACGGAAGTAGCTCAGTTGGTTGCCTTTAATCCGCAGGATTAAAGGACATTAGCCTTCCAAGCTGAGGGTCGCGGGTTTGAGCCCCGTCTTCCGCTCTTAAGAAAATCAGATAGTTATCGAAAGATTTCTATCTGATTTTTGCTTTTAGAGGGTGCTGAATTTAGCGTGGTTTAACCGAGTGAGTTAAACCGAGAGTTAAACCAAAATCTTATGAACACAACAATCAACGTAGCGTGCTACAAATGGAAAACTTTAGCAAAAGAAAATGATTACCTACATCTGAAACTCATAATCATAAGGTTTATGGAATATATTAATGAATTTCACAAGTAATAGATAGAGTTCACTCATCAATCAATACCCTCATTGGGCAAGCTACCGCATCGTTAGAAGAGAAAAGGAAGCAGCAGGAACGTTTGAACGAACAGAGACTTATAAGAGAAGACAGACAGAAGGACTGATAAGATTTGCCAATTCCAATAACCTATGAATTTCTCTCCGAGCTAAATAGATTGAAATTAATAATTCAAGCTCTCTTTTACAACAATTCAAGTATCTGCTTCTTATAATTAAGTATAAAGGAATGGCCTTGTAAGAATTCGATGTTTAAGAGCCCAATATTGCCATCACCTATTATAAAATCTAACGTATACTCATCCTTTCCTATCTTGAATGTTACATTTCTACATAATTCAGCCGTCTTAATTGATAATTTATTTACGATATTAGCTGTTTCCTTTTGGATTTGCTCAGGTTTTCCTACATATAAACCACGTTGAAGTTTATTGTTTCTACATCCTGTATCAAAGGCAAATCGTGTTTTTTTCCCATTGACTTTACTATCTAAAATGATATAATCTATTGCCACATCAGGATAGTCCTCATGGTTTTTCCATTTATAAATAGTCCCTTTCGCTTTATTATTAGAATCGTAGGGTTCAACAATATTCTTTTCCATATCAAATTTCCAAGCTCCTGATCTAAGTATATTAGCCCCGACGATAAATTTTGGTGCATATTTTTGATAATGCCCAGTAAGATCTGCAACTAAGCAATACACTTTATGATATGTCTTTCCACAAAAAAAGATAGAATCTATAAAAGCACTTGAAATCTTATCTTTAGTTTGGTTAACAGGAATTGTTTGTAATTCATCTTCTTTTATTCCGCATGAATCAATAGCAAAAATAGAATCAATTATACATAACGAACAACCCGTATCAATAAGAGAGGGTATTGAGTGCCTTTTTGTCTCATTGAACACCTGTACATCCGTATACATAAACTTATCTTTAAAAATAAGCTTTGATTGTGCTTTAGCAGCAAAACTGACAGCAAGCATTATACATAAGGATAAAAAATATAACTTCATAATTATTTAAAAAATATATCTCTTAAAACATCTCCTATCCACGGTTCTCTCATTTTTTCTCGAAAATAATCATCCTTTAATTTAAAGGCATCTTTATTGTATATTCTTTTAAGATTGTGATTCACACTGTCTCGGTAGTGTAAGATTAGCCGATAATACAATGCAGAGTCATTAATTTCATCTTGTTTTGCAGTTATTGAATCTTTAACAGCAGGTATAGTAGCAAGGGTATCTTGAATTGTACTCGTTACCAACGTGTCTTTTACAAATTTTATATCTAACGTATCTCTATTTAAATTGAGAGATCTATTCGTCTGTGCAAATAAAGCCCCGTTGCTAAGTGCAAGAATTAGTAAGATTGATATTTTAAGTACATCTTTCATACACCGTTTTTTGCAAAGATACAACATTCTAAAAATAGAGGTTACTTTTACCTGAAAAATAGAGGTATATCTGTAAGTTCCAAGTTTTGGGATTTCAATAGAAGCATATCTAAGTCCAACTGTCCTAACAAAGAGTAAATGTTATATATAATGGTAGGAGAAGAATACAAGAAGCTAAAAACAAATATGCCAACCGGAAATAATTAGCGAAACACTTGACATCGCCTTCTCAATATCGTATCTTTGTATCATCCTTTTATAGATAATCTTTATTCAACTTTGCATTAAACTACATTTCATGGCATATAGGAACGGAGAAGCAACTGCTTCCCCGTTTTTTTATTCCCTCAACACAGCAGGCTCCGATAGCTCACGGTTATATAAGCGTGAGCCCACACTTGTACAACCGTAATGCCACACTCCGTCGTCTCCAATGCCACACTTCAACAGTTTAAACATGTGGCATTCAGAGGACTAAGATGTGGCATAGAGGAGAATAAAGTATGGTATTTGCCTCGCTAACCACAGGCAAAAGATATCAGAAACTCACAATCACAAGACATTCGAGTCATGACACTCATCTTGGCAGTATTCCCGTTAATAATACATAAATCTGCTATTGACAAAAGGCAACGATTATCTGCCAGAATCAGTAAACATTATTTTTAATTTGAAGCAAATCACAATAAAGAATGTTTCATTGCAAGCAAAATAATTTCAGAAACATTCCCTCTTATTTCATAATATTACTCCTATACTGCGTCGGCGTCAGATTAACCAACTGCTTAAACGTGCGATTGAAATGAGTGATTGAATCGAAGCCGCACTCCACAGCTATCTGCGAAATATCCATTTCTCCCAATGCTAACAACTTACAAGCATATCCCACACGCATTTCCATCACATACTGCAAAAGCGTCTTCCCTATATTCTCCTTGAAATAACGACAGAAGGCGCTGGAGTTCATGCTCGCCATTCCGGCAATTTCATTCAATTTGAGGTTACGGGTGTAGTTATTGTTTATAAAGGAAATGATTTTATCAATCCTCTTGTTCCCCAGCGTAGGAAACTTTTCGTAATAATGCAGACTTGCCAGCGTCCTTCTTTGCGGACTGACTGCCAGTTCCTGCAACAAATCCAACAACCCACTTATCTGGCGAAACCCACTTAATGAAAGAAAGCCGGAAAGCAACTCCCCTACCCGGGTTGCATCCTGTTTCGGAAAGATGATACCTCTCTTCGATTCCTCCAACAGCATTTTGATTTGCAGAAACTGAGGATAATAATCAAAGGAATACTGCATAAAGTTCTGCTCAAACTGAATGATAGTCCCTTGCACGCGTGAAGTGACGTTCTCCGAACCATAAATATCATTGCTCCGCATGTAATGGGGCAGATTAGTACCGAACAGAATCACATCACCCGCAGAGAACTTCTCAATGCAGTCGCCTACAAAGCACAGACCATGACTCTCCTTTACGTAAATGATTTCATACTGACTGTGGAAATGCCACGGATAAGTGAAACGATCATAATCGTAATGCCGAGCCTTGATCGGATTCGACTCCGATATAGGCAACTTTTCATTTATAATCGGTCGGCGCATATATTCTGCAAAGTTTAATTCACACACAAAGATAAGGAAAGACAATAGAAATACTACCGCATACATGCAAAAATCCGCATATATTCTGCAAATATCCATTTATCGCAGCATTATTTTTGCACGTATATTTGCAGTCAATAATCAGTTAAACTATTAATATATAAATGTTATGGAAAAAACCTGGAGATGGTTTGGCAAGAAAGACAAGATCACGCTCGACATGCTGCGGCAAATCGGCGTGGAAGGAATTGTGACTGCCTTGCACGATGTGCCCAATGGTGAAATATGGACCGAAGAGGCTATCAACGATCTGAAAACCTACATTGAGTCTTACGGCCTGCGCTGGTCTGTAGTAGAAAGCCTGCCTGTTTGCGAGGCGATCAAGTATGCCGGACCGGAACGAGAGCAGTTGATAGAAAACTATAAAGTCAGTCTGGCAAACCTGGGCAAGTGCGGTGTGAAAACCGTATGCTATAACTTTATGCCCGTTATCGACTGGATACGCACGGATTTGCAACATCCCTGGGCAGACGGCACTTCGTCACTCTACTTCGACCGTGTTCGCTTCGCTTACTTCGACCTTCGAATCCTCGGACGCGAAGGAGCCGAAAAGGACTACTCCGCCGAAGAACTGGCAAAGGTTGCAGAACTGGACAAGACCATCACCGAAGCAGAAAAGGATGATCTCATCGACACGATCATCGTAAAGACGCAAGGTTTCGTCAACGGAAATATCAAAGAAGGAGATAAGAATCCGGTGAACATCTTCAAGAAGCTGTTGGCACTCTATAGAGGTATCGACCGTGATATGCTACGCGAAAACATGCGTTATTTCCTCTCCGCCATCATGCCTGTCTGCGAAGAATATGGTGTGAATATGTGTGTGCATCCCGATGATCCTCCGTTCCAGGTATTAGGTTTACCGCGTATTGTCACCAACGAAGCAGACATCGCCTGGTTCCTGAATGCAGTGGATAACCCGCACAATGGGCTGACCTTCTGTGCCGGTTCCCTCAGTGCAGGCGAGCATAACGATACCCGTGAATTGGCAAAGAAATTCGCTAAACGTACTCATTTTGTCCACCTGCGCAGCACGGCTGCCATGCCCGGAGGCAACTTTATAGAGAGCTCGCACCTGACCGGACGTGGACATCTGATTGACCTCATCCGCATCTTTGAGAAAGAAAATCCGGGACTGCCTATGCGTGTAGACCACGGACGAATGATGCTGGGTGACGAAGACAAAGGATATAACCCCGGATATTCATTCCATGGCCGTATGCTGGCATTGGCACAGGTAGAAGGAATGATGGCAGTGATAAACAATGGATAATTAATAATTAAAAATTAAATAAGGAGATTATGAACGAACAATTCAGTATTGCAGGTAAAGTAGCCGTTATCACCGGTGCAGGTGGTGTATTGGGTGGCAGCATTGCCAAATGTTTCATGGAGCAAGGTGCCAAAGTAGTAGCCGTTGACATCCGTCAGGAACAACTGGACAAACGTGTAGAAGAACTGAAAGCTTACGGTGAAGATGTGATCGGCATCGTAGGTAATGTATTGGACATTGCCAGCCTTGAAAAATTGGCTGATGACATCGTTGCCAAATGGGGACGTATCGACATCCTGCTCAACATTGCCGGTGGCAATATGCCGGGTGCTACGCTGGCTCCCGACCAGAACTTCTTCGACATGGACGTTACCTGCTGGGAGAAAGTGACTAGCCTGAATATGAACGGAACCGTTTATCCTTCTATGGTATTCAGCAAAGTGATGGCTAAGCAAGGTAAAGGTTGTATCGTAAACGTATCTTCCATGGCTGCTTACAGCGCTATCACCCGCGTTCCGGGTTACTCGGCAGCTAAGACAGCCGTTGCTAACTTCACTCAATGGCTGGCAAGCGAACTCGCACTGAAGTACGGAGACGGCATCCGTGTGAATGCTATCGCTCCAGGTTTCTTCATCGGCGACCAGAACCGTGCCGTGCTTATCAATCCTGACGGTTCGCTGACAGACCGCAGCAAGAAAGTTTTAGCCAAAACTCCAATGAAACGTTTTGGAGATATCAACGAACTGAACGGCGCCGTACAATTCCTGTGCAGCGATGCGGCAAGTTTCGTGACGGGTGCATTGCTGCCGATAGATGGCGGATTTAGTGCATTCAGCGGAGTATAATTATCCTTGCTATTCAAAAAGCATTTTCAATTTTATTCTAAAAAGCTGCTTCTAAGAGGCAGCTTTTTTTATTGAGAATAAATATCTTTGTAGCAATTTCAATTTAACCTATACACTATTTCAATGAAAAACGAACCTCCTACTCATGTCCTGGGCCTGGCTCATCCTCCTATTCCCGTTGTACGCATCGGATTCATAGGCTTAGGTAATCGCGGATTACTCACATTGGAGCGTTATATGCTCATAGAACACGTAGAGATCAAAGCTTTGTGTGAGATACGCCCCGGAAACCTGGCAAAAGGACAGGCCCTACTGACAAAAGGCGGACATCCCGCTGCAACAGGTTATGCCGGAGAAAACGGCTGGCAACAAATGTGTTGCAACCCTGATATCGACCTCATCATTATATGTACGGACTGGCTGACGCATACCCCTATGGCCACCTACGCTATGGAGCAAGGCAAGCATGTTGCCATCGAAGTGCCCGCCGCCATGACCGTAGCCGAATGCTGGCAACTGGTAGATACCGCCGAACGTACCCGCCGCCACTGCATCATGCTGGAAAACTGTTGCTATGATGCCTTTGCCCTGACCACGCTGAACATGGCAAGACAAGGCCTGTTCGGTGAAATCATGCATGTGGAAGGTGCTTATATACACGACCTGCGCTCCATATACTTCAGCGATGAAAACCAAGGCGGTTTCCATAACCACTGGAACAAGGCTTACTGCATGGAACACACCGGAAACCCCTATCCCACTCACGGTTTAGGCCCCGTATGCCAGATCCTAAACATTCACCGAGGCGACCGTTTGAATTACCTTGTATCCATGTCCACCCACCAGGCGGGAATGACGGAATATGCCCGCCGCACTTTCGGCAAAGAATCTCCCGAAGCACAACAGGCTTACCTGTTGGGAGACATGAACACCACCCTCATCCATACCGTCAAGGGAAAGACCATCCAACTGCAATACTGCACCGTTCATCCACGCCCTTACAGCCGTTCGCACACCATCTGCGGCACGCGAGGGTTTGCACAGAAATATCCGGTAGCCACAATCAGTCTGGAAGATGTGTGTAGCGGAGAGGCAGACAGTGCAACTACCGAAGAGCTCTTGCAACGCTATCAACATCCTTTTACAGCTACCATCGGCAAAGAAGGAGCCCGCAAAGGTGTTCCAAACGAGATGAACTATATCATGGATTACCGCCTCATCTACTGTCTGCACCACGGGCTTCCCTTGGATATGGACGTCTACGATGCCGCCGAATGGTCGTGCATCACCGAGCTTAGTGAACAATCGGTATTGAATGGTAGTCGCCCGATAGAAATACCCGACTTCACGCGGGGTGCATGGGAGATTTTTCCCTGTGTTGCAAAAAACTAATCTTGTGATACAGGGATCAGTCTAATAATGATACAAAGAAATACCCGCTACTCCCATATCCGACGAATGCCGAGAATGGTGGGATAAAGACGATTGACCTGTTCAGTCCGGACGACCTCACATGGACTTCAAGAATTGATATTGTAAAAAACCCTAAACTGTTTACATCTGCAAAAAAACGTTCTTTTTCCTTGCGTACTTTAAAAAGATACATTACTTTTGCCACCGTTAAACACAGTATTCACCCCTTTAAAACTGAAAGAAAGGGACTAATTTATGTTGGAACTATAATATCTCAGCCAGGACTAAGTTGACTCATCGGGATGATGGGGCTTTGCAATTTTCTTGATTAGTCCTACAATCACATTTATAATTTTATTATTATTCACTTCAATGCAGTGGACAGATAGCGTTGTATCTATCATCATCCCTCATGCATTGGATACAAAACGCATATTGCACTGCCCCGTCGCGAGGCGGGCAGCCCATGCCGTATGCGTACACATGAAAAAAGAAAATATGGGAATACGATTAAAAGATTTAAGTAAGCTGGGATATAGAGACAATGTAGCACGCAGTCTGGCAGTAGCCATCGTCGGTAAACATTGCAAGCACCAAAGCAAAGAACAGATTATCAAGACACTGAACGACGTGCTGGAAAATCCCGATACTTATAAAGAGAATGAGACATGGGGCAAACTGGCCGAACACCTGTCCCCCACCCTCATCGAAAAGAAGTTCACAGCATACGACTTGCTCGACGAGACGTTGTCCTATAAAACCTATGGCGGCAAGTTCATAGAAACCCTCGCCAAACAGCAGATGAACCTGGCCATGAGGCTCCCCGTCAGCGTAGCCGGCGCACTGATGCCCGATGCACATGCCGGATACGGTCTGCCCATCGGCGGTGTACTCGCCACGGACAATGCCGTCATCCCCTATGCCGTAGGGGTGGATATCGGTTGCCGGATGAGCCTGACGGTGTTCGATGCCAAAGCGGATTATCTGAAAAGATACTCGCATCAGATCAAAGAGGCACTGAAAGACTATACCCACTTCGGCATGGAGGGCGGTCTGACCTTTGCACAGGAGCATGAAGTGACAGAACGGGAAGAATTTCAATTGACCCCTCTTCTAAGGGACTTACGCGGAAAGGCCATCCGTCAGTTGGGCAGTTCCGGCGGTGGAAATCATTTCGTGGAGTTCGGAGAGCTTCTTCTGCAAGGAGAAAATGTGCTGGGACTGCCCGAAGGCAATTATATGGCATTGCTGTCACATTCCGGTTCGCGCGGACTTGGAGCAGCTATTGCCATGCATTACAGCCGGATAGCCCGTGAAGTCTGCAAACTGCCACGTGAAGCACAGCATTTTGCCTGGCTCGACTTGAACTCGGAAGAAGGACAGGAATACTGGATGAGCATGAACCTGGCAGGCGACTATGCCCATGCCTGTCACGAACAAATCCACCTGAACCTCTCGAAAGCTCTGGGGCTGAAGCCAATGGCGAACGTGAACAATCATCACAACTTCGCCTGGAAAGAGGAGATTGCACCCGGACGCACCGCCATCGTGCATCGCAAAGGGGCTACTCCTGCACAAGCTGGGCAACCGGGACTTATCCCCGGAAGCATGGCAACTCCCGGTTACCTGGTAGCAGGTCGGGGTGTGGAAGAATCATTATGTTCCGCTTCGCACGGTGCCGGACGGACCATGTCACGCCAGAAGGCAAAGGAGAGTTTCACCCAGTCGGCCATGAAGAAATTTCTCTCGCAGGCTGGGGTCACACTGATTGGGGGTAGCATCGAAGAGATGCCATTAGCCTACAAGAACATCGACCGGGTGATGCAACCCCAAGAGACATTGGTAGAAGTGCAAGGCAAATTCATGCCGCGCATTGTAAGGATGAATAAAGAGTAAGAGGCTATGGAGAAAGTATATATGCAAATAACCTCCGGACGCGGCCCTGCCGAATGTTGCCGCGTTGTGGCGCTGGTGCTGGAAAAGATTCTGAAACAAGCCGTCGCCAAAGGAGTGAAAACAGAAATCGTGGAACGCGAAACGGGACCTCTCAACCGTACCCTGCTCTCAGCCGTCATCTCTCTGCAAGGCGGAGATTATCATGCGTTGATTGAGGACTGGGAAGGCAGCGTGCAGTGGATTGCCAAAAGTCCGTACCGCATTTATCATAAACGGAAGAACTGGTTTGTCGGTGTGCAGACCTTCACGCTCTCCGAAAGCCAGGAGGCTACGGAAGCGGAAATCCGTTATGAGACCTTGCGGGCATCCGGACCGGGCGGTCAGCACGTGAACAAGACGGAGTCTGCCATCCGTGCCGTCCATATCCCTACCGGAATGAGCGTGGTAGCTTCCGACCAACGCTCGCAATGGCAAAACAAAAAACTGGCTACCGAACGCCTGCTGTTGAAACTGGCATCATGGAGCATAGAGCAAGCCATGATTCAGGCACAGGCCAACTGGAGTAATCACAACTGCCTGCAACGTGGCAATCCGGTGAAGGTGATCCAGGAGCCGCTGATTTAAAGTAGATGAATGATTTAAAAAGAAAGGAACAACTTATGTTATCAGAAAAATATGGTCGCACGTATCATTACCCGTTTTCTCCCGGAACGACCAGTGACGACCGCATCAACCATACGTATTGGGAAGACATTCAACAGATAGAAACCCTGATACACACCGAAAAGCTGGACGGAGAAAATAATTGTCTGAGCCGCCACGGTGTATTTGCCCGCTCGCATGCAGCACCCACCACCTCACCGTGGACCAGGGAACTGCGCGAGCGTTGGGAACTCATGAAAAATGATTTGGGGGACATCGAGATATTCGGTGAAAACCTGTATGCCATACATTCGATAGAGTATCGCAAACTGGAAACACACTTCTATGTGTTTGCCGTGCGCTGTCTGGATCAGTGGTTGTCGTGGGAGGAAGTGAAATTCTATGCCGCTCTGTTCGACTTGCCTACGGTGCCCGAATTACGAGTGGAAACGGTAGAAAGATTGACGCGGGAAGCATTGCAGCAACAGGTCGTTAGTCTGGCACAAGAGCCGGGTGTGTTCGGAACACGCGATCCGCAAACAGGCGCAGATTGTACCCGTGAAGGGGTAGTCACCCGTAATATAGGTGAATATCCTGTAAGTGAATTTGCCCGCAACGTATTCAAGTACGTACGCAAGGGGCATGTGAAGACCGATGAGCACTGGACACGCAACTGGAAGCGTGCCCGCCTCATCTGGGAAATAGGAAAGGAGGAATAAAATGAATTGGAAACTGACAGATAATAAGAATTGGGACTCACTGGAACAACAGTTCCAGTGGGTACAAGATATGAACTTCGTGATGCAGCACCATTTACATCACGAAGAAGGTAGTGTGGCCGTACATACCCGCATGGTATTGGAGGCATTGCAGCAACAGCCGGAATATCGGGCTTTGCCTGCAAAGGAACAGGAAATATTGTGGGCAGCCGCTTTATTGCATGATGTGGAGAAGCGTTCTACTTCGGTAGATGAAGGAGGTGGCATTATCACTTCCAAGGGACATGCCAGGCGTGGGGAATATACGGCACGCACGATTCTTTACAGGGATATTCCTACTCCATTTCATATCCGGGAGACCATTGCTGCGCTGGTGCGTTATCATGGTTTGCCGGTTTGGATTATGGAGCGGGAGAATCCTGTGAAGAAGCTGTGTGAAGCATCTCTCAGAGTGGATACACGTTTACTGAAAATGCTTGCTGTGGCGGATATTCAGGGACGTATCTGCAAAGATAAGTCTGCACTGATGGAGGCTGCCGAGTTGTTCGAAATGCTTTGCCGTGAACAGGATTGCTGGGGAAAGGCACGAAGCTTTGCAACGGGTCATGCCCGCTTTCAGTACTTTCATACTGAGGATGGGTATATAGATTACATTCCGCATGATAATTTCCGGTGTGAAGTTATCTTATTATCCGGTTTACCAGGGATGGGGAAAGATCATTATATCCGTACATTGCAGCAGGATGTTCCTGTGATAAGCCTCGATGCTATCCGGCGAAAATACAAAGTTAGCCCTACGGATAAGGCTGCCAATGGCAGGGTGGTGCAGGAAGCCAAGGAAGAAGCTCGCAGCTATCTGCGTAAAGAGCAAGGTTTTGTGTGGAATGCAACCAATACTTCAAAACAGATGCGCTCGCAACTGATTGATTTATTCCTCACTTACGGGGCTAAAGTGAAGATTGTTTATATCGAAAAGCCGTATGAGGTATGGAGGAAACAAAATCGTGAACGGGAATTTATGGTTCCGGAAGCGGTACTGGATACAATGCTCGGGAAGCTGGAAGTTCCGCAACTGGGGGAGGCACATGAGGTGGTGTATTCTGTCTGACAGTAGACATAAGCTACTGATAGTTTTTCTTTCATAACACGATCCCTTCCTTCATTACATTGATGCTGAATGGGGTCGTGATTCTTTCCCATACACGACGCAACACTACCATCGGACTGATAATCACCCCGGTCTCCACTTCCACTTCATACAAATGACGGGTAATCTCCAATTCACGTTCAGGTGCCAAATGATCACCATCCAGCAATATGAGTAAGTCTATATCCGAATCTACCTGTGCATCTCCCCGAGCTTCGGACCCATAGAGAATGGTCTTCGCATCAGGAGCAATGCGATGCACTACTTCTGCAATCCGGCGAACAATATCAGGTCGTTTCATAACTTAATCTCCTATTCTCTAAATTACACGACAAAGATAATAATGTTTTCGGAAATACAACTTACTGCAATACAATACTTACCGAGAAATACGGCGCTATCTGGAAACAAGGATCATATTCCCTCCCCATCGCCTTAAAGAACGCTGACAAGCTTCTGCCATCATAATAAGCATTGCGTACCGCATTTATCCCCACCGTAACAGGCACAGAAATATGCTTGGAAACCTTGAATTCAGGACGGAAACCTACCACAATGTACTGATGCGTAAAAATCTTATCATTACCATTCAACTCTGTCAAAGCCATCTGCCCACCCATTTCCGTAATGAAACTGATGCTGAACGCTTTGTCCACATTATACCCAACCGCAAGGTTAGCTCCATCCAAAGCCGAAAAGCTGCAAGTCAGCTTATGCCCATAATTCCAGTTTACATATAATGCAGGAAACGCCATAGGATAACCGAAAGCATTATTCAATGCCAAACCCGCACCCAGTTCCAGATTAGGGAGTATACGCCTGACAAAGACCAACCCCGCACTTCCCAATACATTCCGGAAACGTAAATGCGAAAACCGTGTATCATCCGTATACATGCCGACACCGACACTCGCCATCATCGACCACTTCTCACTCAAAGGCCGCACATGGAAAAGCGACATCTGCAAATTCAGAATCTCGGACAACACAAGAGGCTCTGCAATATTCTTATTATTCAGAGACGCATAATCGCCCGAAAGCCCGATACCCCATATCGTAGGCTGATTGCTTTCGTTCTTTTTCATCAACAGGGGCAGATTGGCACTTCCATGATAGACCATGGCGGAACCTTTACTACTACCCACTTTTTGATTGTGTTCATCCCGATAAGCCGATGTACCGAAATACTCTGTTTTAATAGTGATTTGTGCTGTGCTTTCCACAGAAACCAGTACTAATAAGACCGTTGCAATAGATATCCACTTCATTTTTGTTTCTTCTTTTAATGATTTGTATGCCACAAAGATTGTCAATATCGATGCGAACGAGAAAATCTTTTTGACCAAACCCCGGCCTGCTTATGACGAAACAAATAAGCAGCAACCACTTTATCCCTTATCTTTGCAACATGAAGAAACATCTGACTTTCAAATCGCGGCAGCTCTCTACTATCTTCTGGCTACTCATTGCCGGCACTTTCTGGATACAATTCCTCAATATGTCGACCAGTATATGCGAAGCAACGCTTCTCACCATCTGCATAAGCGGCAGTTATATGCTGGTGAACCAATATCTATGCAACCATCTGCTGAAAAAAGCGATACGCACCAAGCAGATGAAGCCTTTCTGGATATTGTTTATAGTACTTTGCATCCCCACAAGTACACTGGTAGCCTCCTACTTCGTCCTCTTCCAGTATCTTGAACAAACAGGTATATTCCCTGTATCCAACATCTTCATAGAGGGAGAAGAGAACCTTCTTTTCAACTCTATCCTCTTGCTACCGGGTACATTGGTTATCAATCTCGCCTTCTGCGGCCTGTGCTTCTATTCAGAAAACCTGCAATTAGAAAAAGAGAAATCTCAATTCCTCTTCCAGACATTACGGCAGCAAATCACCCCTCACTTCATGTTCAATGTGCTGAATCACATCAATATCCTGATGCAGGATAATGTGCCTTTAGCTTCTTCCCTTTTAGAGAAATATTCCGATATCTTGCGCTACCAGCTGTATAACGGTCAGAAAGAACTTATCAGCCTGGAACAGGAGATAGAATTCCTGCAAAACTACATAGCGATAGAAAACATTCGCTGGGAAGACAAACTGGCCGTAAGCACCGAATGGGAAGTAGAAGACGGCAGCATCGGATTCCCGCCTTTGTTATTACTGACATTCATAGAAAATGCCTTTAAACATGCATCGCACACACCCACGGAGAAAGGACAGGTACAGATACGGTTCAAACAGAATGCCCATCATATCCTTCTTGAAGTCGGCAACACCAGCTCCCCGCATCTGCAACGACCAGGCACCGGACTGGGACTGGCCAATGCAATCAAACGACTGGACATCCTGTTTCACAAGAAGTACCAGTTGTCCGTCAACCAAACAGATACCTATTATCAAACCTCACTTAGCATTGAAATATAAAAGATGAAAGACTCCCCTGAACAACAACCCCTAAAATGCCTCATCGTAGACGACGAACAAATCGCCATCAAAGGCATTGCCAACCACATCAGCAAACTGGATTTTCTCACAGTCAACGCTACCTGTTCTTCTGCACTCGAAGCAAGAGGAATATTAGAAAACCAGCCTATCGACCTCATGTTTCTGGATATCAATATGCCCTATCTTTCCGGCATCGATTTCCTGAAATCATTGGATGAAGCACCGTTGACCATACTAACTACCGCCTACTCCGAATATGCCCTGGAAGGCTATCAACTTAATGTTGTTGACTACTTACTGAAACCAATTTCTTTTCAGCGTTTCTTTCAGGCAGTGACCAAGGCCGCCCATACCTTCAGAACCCAACTCTTACTGCAAAATAATGGAATAGAAGAAACCGCCCGGGAAATGTATATCAGACAGGGGGATGCATTTACCCAGATATCCTGGAAAGATATACTGTATGTAGAAGGTATGCAGAACTACCTGAAACTGCACTTCAAGTCCAAAACTCTCATCATCCATCAGACCATGACTTCACTGGAAGAAATTCTGCCTCAAAGTGCCTTCTTCAGAATACACAAGTCTTTCCTTGTAAACCTCTCGCACATCGACTCCATCGCCAAAGGAAGAGTCTTCATCAACGGGAAAGAACTTCCTGTTTCAGCCCAGCGACGAGAGGAATTACTGCAAACAGTAGTCTATAAGAATTTAATCAGCAAATAAAAATTGGGCACATCCCTTCATGAACCATGACGGATTAGACAAGATTTCCGAATATTACATCTATCTTTGCAGGCGTAAACAAACAACGCACATTTTATAGAGAAAGTTTCTAAAACTCATTACCAAACTTACGCATAAAACAGATGAAAACAATCGTAAACGTCCCTACTAAGCAAAGCCTGATTCGGGAAACAAGAGATTATTTAATGATCGCCCTCGGATTAATTCTTTATGGTATAGGCTGGACAGTATTTCTGTTGCCCAATGACATCACCACCGGAGGAGTGCCGGGTATCGCCTCCATAGTCTATTTCGCCACCGGCTTCCCTGTGCAGTACACTTATTTCAGTATCAACCTCATCTTGCTACTACTCTCTATCCGCATCCTGGGCTGGAAGTTCAGTATCAAAACAGTATTCGCTGTATTCACCCTGACATTCTTCCTTTCCATCATTCAGAGACTGGCAAGCGGTGTGGTCTTACTGCACGATCAGCCTTTCATGGCGTGCGTCATCGGTGCATCCCTCTGCGGAGGCGGCATAGGCATCGCTTTTTCTTCCAACGGTAGCACAGGCGGAACGGATATCATTGCCGCTATCATCAATAAATACCGGGATATCACATTAGGTCGTGTAATGCTGATCTGTGACCTGATTATCATTTCTTCCAGCTACTTTGTGTTGAAAGATTGGGAGAAGGTGGTTTACGGTTATGTAACCCTGTACATTTGCAGTTTTGTTCTGGATCAGGTAGTGAACAGTGCCCGGCAATCCGTACAGTTCTTTATCATCAGTGAGAAATATGATGAAATAGCCCGGCACATCAATGTATATCCACACCGGGGCGCCACCGTCATCAATGCTTCCGGATTTTATAGCGGCAAGGAACAGAAGATGTTGTTCGTACTTGCCAAGAAGCGCGAATCAACAATTATATTCCGATTGATAAAGGATATAGATCCAAACGCATTTGTATCACAAAGTGCGGTAATCGGAGTATATGGAGAAGGGTTCGACAGAATAAAGGTGAAATAGCTACGAGTAATGAGCTACGGGCTACAAGTACCTTTCGGAATAATGGCAGTGCGAGCTACTCGTTACTTGTAGCTTGTAGCTCATAGCCACCTTCTTTCCAAACATACACTACAGGGCGGCGGAGATACGGTTTCAGTTTCTCTGCCGCTTCTTTATCCATATAGTCGGTAGTTGTAAAAGTAAAGGTCAGTGCATTGTCCTTTGCAGAAAGATCAGCTTTCATCAGCAACATATCTGCCTGTTCGCCAGCATCTCTCACTTCATAATCCATCAACGTATCTGGTAATGACAGGAAATCTTTCATTACAGGAGGCGTGAGGAAAGAAGAAGCAGGCAATTCTTCCCAACCGGTGGTATAGAAATGGACATCACTATCACAAGCAGGGGCACAAGCTGTAGATACGGTACAGATTACTTTCGTGCTGTCGTTCGTAGCCAGCAGTTTCATCTGCCAGGAGCTTTGCGGTGTCATCTGGATACGGATGTAGTCGGGAGCAAGCTCTGTCATTTCCGATTTGCCGCCGAAACGGTTGGTTACTTCCGCTTTCATCTTACTTTCAAGGAAGTCGATACAGTCGGCACGGTTCACGGCAGTAAGCAGTGGACTGAGGCTATCGGGCATATTTTTGAAAAAGGTTTTAGCTTCCTGAGCTTGCAGAGAACACATCCAGGCACAAGCTAAACACAAAAACATAGTCAATTTCTTCATCATATTATTTTTCTGTTATTCCTATTTTGTATTTTATTACTTCAACACAATCTTCAGAGACAGGAGCATATCTCTCCAAGAAAACGTGCATCTGTTTCGTCAAAGGTATTCAGGTTTTCACTATCTATATCGAGCACGCCCCACACCTCGCCATCCTCACGAATCAACGGAACAACGATCTCCGAGCGCGACAACGAACTGCAAGCTATATGTCCGGGGAATGCATCCACATCGGGCACCACCAACGTCTCTGCCTTAGCCCATGCCGCACCACAAACACCCCGTCCTTTCCGGATACGTGTGCAGGCTATCGGTCCCTGAAAAGGTCCCAATACCAGTTCTTCCCCTTTCACCAGATAGAATCCCACCCAAAAGAAACCGAAAGTCTCTTTCAGTGCAGCCGAAACATTAGCCAGATTGGCTATAAGATCATTTTCGCCTTCAATCAGGCTTTTTATCTGGGGAAGCAAAGTCTGATACTTTTCGGCCTTGCTGCCGTTGCTGATACATAAATCTTCTGCCATATATTCTGTCTTGAGATTTATTTACTTCCCAAATATAAGAAGAACATTCCAATCAATACCAAAATGAGATCGACAGCCTTACTTTTTAAATTCTTTTCACGGAAGAAGAGAGCTCCGAAAAGGAAGGAGACAACCACACTGCCCCGACGTACCATAGAGACAATGGAAATCATGGAGTCTTCATAGCTCAGGGCATAGAAGTAGGCAAAGTCAGCTGCACTAAGGAAAACAGATATCAGGATGATAGTCCAGTCCCAACGGAAAGGGGTACTTTCTTTTCGCTTGGGATACCACAGCAAAAGGATGATGGGACACATGATAAATACCTGATAGACATTATACCACGACTGCACCACCATAGGATTGAATTGCTTCATCAGATACTTGTCATAAAGTCCGCTGATAGCTCCGGTGATGGCAGCCAGCACGATGAAGTAAATCCATTTGTTATGTTTAAAATCAATGCCTTCCTTCTTACCGGAACGGCTCAGCATAAAGAACGAAAGTATGGCAAGCATGACTCCGATCCATTGATACAGGTTCAGACGTTCACCAAATATCAGCATGGCACCCACCAGCACCATTACAGGACGGGTAGCATTAATCGGGCCGACAATCGTCAACGGCAAATGCTTCATGCCAAAGTAACCGAATATCCAGGAAGATAGAACAATAAATGACTTGATAATGATAAACTTATGTACCTCCCAACCTACAACAGGTACTTCAAACATTGTTCCGTTCAAAGCAGGAGTAAAAGCGGAAATCAGTATGAAAGGAAGAAATATCAGGCTGGAAAATACCGTATTCAGAAACAGAACGGGAAGCACAGCATTATCGCGCAATGATTTCTTCTTAAATGCATCATAAAAACCCAGCAAGGCAGCTGAGAGAAAGGCGAGTAATAACCACATGTGAATTAAAAATTGAAAATTAAAAATTAAAAGGCAGTTCAGGGATAAAGTTATCCGACTTAAGAAACTGATCCAACTGCTTAACTGCTTATAAACAGTTCTTCCGGATACGTGACATCTACCAGAAACAGAGCATTGCCCGGAACGGAAGTACCAGCCTTGCAACGGTCTTTCTGCTCGATAACACGCCGGAAGCCATCAACGGTGAGCTTGCCACGGCCTACTTCGAGCAAAGTGCCGACAACTGCACGAACCATATTGCGCAGGAAACGGTCCGCCTGAATGGTGAATACCCAGGTTACATCGTCTATCTGAGTCCAGGCGGCATGCATGATGCGGCAGTTGTTTGTTTTTACGTCCGTATGCAGTTTGCTGAAACTGGTGAAGTCTGTATAATCAAACAAACTACGAGCCGCTTCGTTCATTCGTTCGAAATCGGGTGTCTGGAAAAGACGACAACGGTATTGACGATTGAAGGGAGCCTTTGCCGTAGTCACGTAGTATTTATACATGCGTGCCGTTGCATCAAAGCGGGCATGCGCATCGGGCTTCACTGCACGGAGGCGGTAAACAGAAATATCGGGCGGCAAAAGGCGGTTTAGTTTGTCGGTAAAGAAAGCTGTATCAAGCGGTTCGTCACTATCAAAGTGGGCAACCATCAGAGAAGCATGCACCCCGGCATCGGTACGTCCGGCACCAATAACTTCTACTTCACGGCGCATCAGTGTGGCAAGTGCACGCATCAGACACTCTTGTACACTCTCTCCATTGGGTTGTATCTGCCAGCCGTGGTAGGCGGTTCCGTCGTAAGCTAAATAAATAAAATACCGTTGCATACTCTTTTGCTTTCATTTTTCGGGCGCAAAGGTACAAAAATAAGGCTATAAGGAAGAACTCTCTTTTCTTTTTCCTACTTTTGTACCCATATAAAAACATTTTCAAGCCATATGCAACAAAGATACAACAAACTTCCGCTTTTATTTTTAGCAATACTTATGGCCGGCACTTCCCTTGCCGGATGCAAAAAGAAAGATATGTCCCTCAAACTGAATGAACCGCGAAACATTAAAGGAGTAATCAGCTACAGACGAACCTTCGGCGACTTGAATGAAGTGCATCTGAATGTCGCACAAGCCATAGGCATTACGCCAATTGCCTCCCGCAAAGAGGCCGAACACATGAAGGAAAAACTTCAGCACATCGAAACAAACGATTTATATGTGGTAGACTCGCTGACACACTCCATCCCATATCTCATTAAAGGTGCAGCACAACTACTGGATACCATCGGTACCAATTTCCTTGATTCGCTGACCGCCAAAGGACTAAACCCCAATAAAATAATTGTAACCTCCGTACTCCGCACCGAAGACGACGTAAAACGCCTGCGTCGCCGCAATGGCAATGCCTCGGCAAACTCTGCGCACTTCTACGGAACTACATTCGATGTCAGTTGGAAGCGCTTCAAGAAAGTAGAAGATGAAGATGGACGCCCGCTACAGGATGTCAGTTCAGATACATTGAAACTCGTTCTCTCCGAAGTATTGCGCGACTTGCGGAAAGCGGATAAATGCTATATAAAGTATGAGTTGAAGCAAGGATGCTTCCATATTACGACGAGAGGAAAATAATAAATTAGGTATTAAGTTTTAAGTATTGCAGTATTAAGACTGCACCATAACACTGCATACTTAAAACCTGATATCTTGTCTTTTCATTCTTCCATCATCCTCCACGCCAACGGCAGACACGTCACGATATCCCCAGCTGTCATTCCTATCGCCCCATACTTCTTGCAAGCGATGTCTCCGGCAAGCCCGTGAACATACATCGCCAGACAGGCTGCATCTTCCGAAGCATAACCCTGTGCCAACAAAGCCAGCACTACACCCGTCAAAACATCTCCACTGCCACCTGTTGCCATACCCGGATTACCTGTAGTATTAAAATAACACTTCCCTTGCGGAGTAATAACCACAGAGTAAGCACCTTTCAAGATGATATATGTTCCTGATGTTCGCGCCAACTCACGTGCTTTCGTTAAGCGTTCATAAGAGTCCTGACACTTTCCTACCAACCGTTCCAGTTCTTTCGGATGCGGTGTCAGAATACTCCCTTTCGGTAAGCGTCCGATATAACTGCGATGCCCTGCCAGTACATTCAAAGCATCAGCATCCACTACCATAGGAGATAAACAACTGTCTATCTGTTCCAATACCGCACCCTCTGTCTCTTCCGCCTTTCCCAGACCCGGACCGATGCCCACTGCCTGATAATCATCCGTATCCGTAGGACAGGCAAAACAGGTATCACTGGGGTCCAGTTCCGTCATAGCCTCCGGCACGGAAGTCTGCACAATCATATTGTTACAATAAGGCACATGCATCGTCAGCAACCCTACTCCAGAACGCAGGCAAGCTTTTGCGGCAAGCACCGACGCTCCCGCCATTCCTTGCGAACCGGCAATAAGCAAGGCACGTCCGAAGTCCCCTTTATGGGCAAACTTATTTCTCGGTTTCAACAGATCCTGCATATCCTCAGCTTCCAACAGACTATAATCAGTCGCCATCTCCTCTATCGCATCTTCACTCAGACCGATATCCAGCAATTCCCATTCACCCACGAATTCCTGATTCTCAGCAAAGAGAAAAGCCAGTTTCGGCAATTGCAGACTCAGCGTCACATCCGCACGGACAATATTAGCTTTGATATTGAAGGTATTCTCCTCCCCCATCAATCCCGAAGGAACATCAATAGCCACGATCTGTGCCGACGAAGCATTGATATACTTCACCACGGCAGCAAAGCCACCACTCAGTGGCTTGTTCAATCCACTACCGAACAGTCCGTCGATAACCACATGGTCAACCGTCAGCACGGGCGGGACGAATTGTGATGTCACTTCATGGAAATCCACATTCTTCACATCCGCCAGTCGTTCCTTGTTCGCCTCGCAATCGGGAGAAAGTTCTCCTTTGGTATTAAACAGATAAACCGATACCCGGTAACCCTTTTCCGCCAGCAATCGGGAGACTGCCAATGCATCTCCACCATTATTGCCCGGTCCGGCAAATACCGTAATCGGTGTTTCAGCTTCCCAGCGTTTCGTAATCGCTTTTGTCAATGCCTGCGAGGCACGCTCCATCAGGTCGATGGAAGCAATCGGTTCATTTTCTATTGTGTAAGCATCCAACTCTTTGATGCTTTGAGTAGGAAATATCTTCATATTTATTTTTCTCTATTATTGTTCAAACTCTATCAATACATTAATCCAAATATCCAAAGCGGTATCTGGTTTCCATATCCCACTTCAATATTATCAAGCGCCAAATACCCATTGGGGACTTCCCTCAATTGTTCCTTCGTTTTATTCTTTCCTCCAATCTCAAAACTATAAGTTCCATCAAGAATAAAATCGACCTTAGGAGAGTAAGTCACAGCATGGCGAACCCGGGTCTGGTTGAAGAAAAAAGTTTCCCTCACATTCCCAACATCAGTCTTATCACCTCCCAATGCATAGGCATAGTTCGTATTACCTAAGTAAATCTTTTCCGGCTTAGCTAATTGCTTTATACCGGATGCTTCTTTATCAAGTAATAATAAACCTTGAGCTTTCTGAAGATAAAACAGATAGTTCAGCAAAGAAATCCGCGTAACCTCCAGTTCTTTACTTAAAGCCGATACATTAGGAATGTAAGGTACAAGTTCAGCAAGTATGGCAAACAACTTTTTCATCTTTCCGATAGAGTAATAGTCTATCTTTTCAGTAGAAGGTAAATCCACATCCAGAATTATATTCAGTGTTGCCAATAATTTTTCATGATACAAAACCTTATCTTCTTTATAAAAAGGATAATATCCATAAGATAAATATTCTTTGAATGCAACAAGCGGCTTGATTACCTTTCCCACATTCATCGCTATTTCCACATGTCTCGTCAATATATCGGATAAAGTAACCGTTTCTACCTTATGCCCATACTCAAACATTAAAAACTCGCGAAATGACAATCCATGCAGATGATAAATAACAGCTCGCCTGGATAAATCAGCCTCTCCCTTATGAATTTCCAACAGAGAAGAACCGGTAAAAACAACTTTCATATCCGGATAGCTATCATAGATATTCTTTATTTCTACAGACCACGTCGGATACTTATGCACTTCATCCAGAAACAATGTCTTGCCACCCATTTTGTGGAATTCATCTGCCAACTCAAGCAACGAGTGCCTGAAAAACCAGATATTATCTAATGAAGCGTACAGAGCTTCATTACTGTATGCAGTGTAATGCTCTTTGATATACTGGAGCATAAGCGTTGTTTTGCCTGAACCACGGGCGCCTGTTATAGCAATCAGCCTATTTCCCCAACGTATTTCGTTATACAGATATCTTACAAATTCTGTCGAAGTGCGTTCTATGAGTTGATATGAAGTAGCAAATAATTGTTTCATCCGCATCAAGGTTATATTTATTTCTTACAAAGATAAATTGTATTTTATAAAATACAAAACATAATTCATTTTGTTTTTTATAAAATACAATTTACTCATTCCGCTCTTCAGCTGCATTCCGCTCCATCCATCTCATCCTCTTCCCGTTCCGCCTGTTTATCAGCCAGTTCCATCTTCTTCGTCAGCAGTTCCTTCGGGAAGTAATACTTAAACGGAATCCGATGGCATCCCGCACGTTTCACGGCCAGCGTCAGCATACGATCCGCCTTAAAGTACACGCGTGAGAGTCTGACGGAATGTGGCAACACATCTTCCGGATGTTCGAATCCCTTGCTCGTGACTGCCGTCTGAAATGACCCGATGCCGCGTAACGTCACAGAGCGTCCGTCGCTCAACTCCTCTTCAATAATTTCACCCGTTGCAGCCAGGACAGCTTCTACCACTCCCGGGTGAAAACCAGTCCGTTGAGCTACCCGATGTGCTACGTCCCGCTCCGTTCTGCCGCTTTTCTTCTGCATTTTCTTGCCGACAGCATACCACAATTGCGGTTTTTCTTTTTTCGTTGCATCCACCTTGCGGCAGACAATGTAAGGGATTGCCATATATCAAATGTATTAACAGTTAACGCTTTATTATTAAACAGTCCGTCTTTCTTTAAAGAATACAGATACCTACATGCATATGTTAGGACTACTGACATGCACATGTAAGTAGCATCAACATGCACATCTCAATATCACTAACATGCACATGTAAACACCACTGTTTATTAAACAAAGGTAGACTATTTAATAGAGATAAGCAAGGAATATTAGCATTAACGTCAATAGACAGACAATTACCTGAAAAAATAAATAAACCATAAAATTAAAGCCTTCTGCCTAAATAATCTTTTTTATTAATCTGATAAGATACTTTTTATTCTCCCTTTTGTATTTTTGCTATCAATAAGACAAAAACTAATCCACACACATGAAAGGCTTTAATAACTATACGGAGCGTGAAGAATTCTCCATATTCAAAAAATTCTTTTTGGATCATGGACGATGCAAGGAAATGAAGAAAAAAGAATATTTTGCGGAGCAAGGCATTGTTACGACACATGCCGCCTATGTCGAGAAAGGTATGTTCCGCTATGTCTGTACGGATGAAAACGGATGTGAACACATTGTAGGCTATGCTTTTGCAGGAGAATATGTCGGTGATTACCCACAATGCATAAAGAAGGAGAAAGCAATGGTAAGCATTCAGGCAACCACCGATTCTCTGATATATTATGCATCTGCCCAAGAAATAACCAACTTCTTTTCCACCGACAAATCTACTCAGGAATTGGAAAAGATTTTAGCGGAAGGACTCTTTGTCCAGACTTATAAGCGCTTGCTGGATATTTACTGCAAAACACCTACTGAACTCTATGTGGATTTAGTAAGACGCTACCCGGATTTTCTAAATTATATCACACTCAGGGAGATAGCTTCTTTTCTCCGTGTCACCCCTGAAACAATCAGCCATATACGAAAAAATATCAAGGGAATAGAGTTTTGTTAAAAAATCATAGGATTATCACTTTATTTTGAAGGCCTTGAATTCGTTCAAGGCTTTTCTTTTTTTTATGCACTTAATTTGTAGCGAGTTAAACATTAAAGACTAATGATACCATACAAAAGTAGAATTAAACGTTCGATAAAGAAGAATCACTCTCAAAATACATAATTATGAAACGTATACATATTCTGTTAATGGCATTAGTGGCTCTGTCCATTCAAGGCTGCCAAGATGATTTTAACGTTCCGTCCGAACAAGCAAGTAGAAGCTATGAGCAGGACGCAGAGGTACTGAACAGATTCGTCGACATAAACAAGACGACGCATGAGTATTATATTAATCCCAATAAGCGGACTACTGCTTTGTCTTATATCACCAATGACGGTGCGGAAGAGTTGGCTGTCGTCAATTCGTTGAATCTTGATGTATTTCAGCAGAGCGTCGACCGGATAAGCAAACTGTCCGGACAATTTGCGTCCAATCACGGAGTGGATTATGTGGTGATGATGACCGGCAACGAAGTCTATGTGAGCCGTACCAAAAGCGATTCCCCCATAGTGCTGGAAAGGATGAATGAGAGTGAAGCTACCCGCAACTACTATCCCAGGACTGCTTCCATAAAAGTAACCGATAGCGAAAAGGAATACACCGTTTATGGAAGCGGGGATATTGAAACATCCATTGAACTCTTTCCACAAGCCTACAAGAATGCAGGTTGGGCATTCCTCGTTTCTTGTGAAATGAAAGAAAACGGCAACAGACAAATGGTGAATGTGCTGTTTTGCGGTGTAGGATATAGAATGATTGCTCCCCGCTTTGCATGGCATGCGGCCCAGCCGGATACAGAATGGAACTTTGGAGTAGCAAGCAGTTGCGACAGCAACACCACCATCGCAAGACTTAACATCTCACATCCATGATAAAAAGGTCATATATCTATTTGTCGCTTATCATTCTCTCCCTGCTGACGGGCTGCGTCGAGAAATCGGGCTACTACGACGACGGGCAACAAGAGATTATCGACAACTTGACCAAGAACGAGGGATGGGAACGATCCTACCACATGACGTCGTATGACGGCAGAGAGTGCGATGTATACGAATTGTGGGTTTTCAAAAGTGACGCCACTGGCTCCCGTAAATTCGTGTGGAACTATGACGATGGAGAAGTCTCCGAAAATATGGATTATTTCCGTTGGTCATTCACGATACCTAATTTTAAGATTATCTATATGGATAGCGGGTTATATTGGGAAATTAAACAACTGACTACCGACAAATTGCACATATACGAAACTTATGACGATCCGATAACTGTTCCCGGACAAGATTACAGAGAATACAGGGAGTATGAATCGCTGCCACTCTCTACAAAATAACGGAACAATCTAAACTAGACTTTTCAAGAGAAATCCTGCTTCACGATTCTGCGAAGCAGGATTTCATATTGTATGCACGCAAATACTGCATGGGAGTTTGTCCGGTATACTTCTTAAAGTCCTTAATGAAATGATTCGTGTCGCTATAACCACTATCCGCGGTAATGCGAACCAAATCTTTCTGTACCCGAAAAGCAGTATAAGCATGGATGAATCGCTGCAAAGAAGAGTAACACTTAGGCGTCATGCCGACTGCTTCGGAAAAGTTTCGTTCCAGCCATTTATAGTTAACGCCTAAATGAGACTTTAATTCATCGATGGATAATGTTCCTTTATGCAACTTGATATAGCGAATGGCCTCATCCAGCAGCTTATTAGATTTTTCATTTACGGATAGGACATCGCGGATACAGTTTTCTAAAAGTTCTATCTTCTCTTCCACTTCCCCACATTGCTGCATTTCTTCCAGCAAAGCATCCGAATCATGAAATACGGATTGCAGATTCCAAAAAGGACGGGTATTGAGTTTTTTGGCATCCAACCCAAACAAGCGGTAAAAAGATGCAGGTTTAAACCGTACTATCAGCAGATAAGTGCCCCTTCCAGAGAAACGAACAGCCATCTTTTCAAAAGACCTTGTACTGAACCAACCGGATTTGAATCTGGAAGTTGCCTCATTATACTCCAACTCTACTTCATCTTCCGCCTCGGACAGGAATGCTAACATAGGTGTTCCGTCATTATATGCCAGGCTATCGGATAAATCGCAGCAAGGGAAGATAAAGAAACTATCGACGTACTCTTGCAGATCTTTTGCAGGAGTCATTGTCCTTATCCCCTCAAGAGAAGCGAAAGGATGTGATATGATATGTTCTAATAGGCTTACCGGCATGCGTGCAAAAGTACATAAATATAGGATAGTACAGAACGATATGTCTAAAATTTACCATAAGGGTTGATGTCTATAGGTTACTTTTGCCTAAAAAAAGTAATATGATTAAACCGATAACGATTTACGGGAATCCCGTACTGAGAGAAGAATGTGTGAGTATAGAGAAAACTTATCCGGGTATCCGGGAAGTCATAGAGACGATGTGGCAGACACTGAGAAATGCGGACGGTTGCGGTCTGGCTGCTCCACAAATCAATCTTCCTATCAAACTATTTGTAGTGAACAGCCGGGATAGCTATGCATATATGTCTGCCAGAGAAAGGGAACGTTTCTTTGCAAAAGATGATTGCGGGATAGAAGAAACATTCATAAATGCGAAAATAACGGCATACAGTGACGAGGTATGGACTACGGGAGAAGGCTGTCTGAGTATTCCCGATCTGTATGAGGAAGTGACACGACCCTGGTCCATAACAATAAAGTATCAGGATAAGGAATTTAATGAGCAAGTCAAGGTTTACCATGGATATACGGCACGAATCATTCAACATGAGTTTGAGCATACGGAAGGGAGACTGTATATAGATCATTTGTCGCCTTTCAGGAAACAATTAATAAAAAACAAGTTAGTACGAATTGCAAAAAGAAAGAAACACTATCTTTGTGAATCATAGTACAAAATATCAATAAGATGGAAAATAACCCAGACAAAATATCGCAAATTCCGAAAATGCAATCTCCGTTTGATGAAATCAAGCAGAGCGATAAGAAAGGAATAGCGTTTTGGAACTCTCGCCAATTAGCCAATGTTATGGGATACAGTGACTACCGGAATTTCGAAAGAGTTATTAATAAGTCTATCACTATATGCGAGCAAAAAGGAAACCATTCCGGTGAGCATTTCACCACCTTCACCGAAATGGTCCAGTTAGGTTCCGGTGCATACCGCCAAGTTAACACCTATCGGTTATCTTCTCTTGCTTGTCTGATAATCTCTCAAAACGCAGACAAGAAAAAGCCTTTTGTGAGATTGGCACAAACATACTTTTCAGAGAACACTACAGCAGAAGACATAGTAAGTTCCTTAGAATCAAGCATATTCTTATATCAATCAAACAAAGGAAAAATCTCCGTATCTGTGATTTTCAATAATGAGACTTTCTGGCTTTCACAGAGACGTATGGCGGAACTTTTCGGAGTAGATACCCGTACCATCAATTATCATTTGCAGCAGATATATTCCACTAAAGAATTGATAGAAGAAGCAACTATCCGAAAAATTGAGATAGTTCAACAAGAAGGTAACAGATCGGTCACCAGACCTGTCGCCGTATACAATTTAGATGCTGTAATTGCTGTAGGATATCGAGTTAACAGTTACGAAGCCACTCAGTTCAGAATGTGGTGCGCATCTGTACTCAAAGAATTCCTGCTCAAAGGATTTGTATTAGATGACGAACGACTGAAGAATACAAATGTTTTCGGGAAAGATTATTTTGATGAATTACTGATACGCATTCGGGAAATACGTACTTCAGAGCGTCGTTATTATCAAAAGATAACGGACATTTACGCCGAATGTAGCGCTGATTATGATCCTAAGTCTACGAATACAAAAAACTTCTACAGAATCGTACAAAGCACAATGCACTGGGCCATAACCCATAAGACAGCTGCAGAAATCATTTACGAACGCGCTGACGCAGAAAAGCCGAATATGGGATTAATGACCTGGAAACATGCTCCTCATGGGCGCATCATTAGAAATGATGTCACGATAGCCAAGAATTATTTATCTGAACCTGAAGTAGATGCACTCAATCATTTATCCAATGCATTTCTTGATTTTGCAGAGAACATGGCTCATCGACACATTCTGATGACCATGAAAGACTGGAAGAAAAAGCTGGATTCTTTCTTACAAATCAGTGATTATGAGACATTAAAAGATGCAGGAAAGATTTCACATGAAATTGCCCAGGAAAAAGCACTGGACGAATATGAAAAATTCAGATTAATACAAGACCGGGATTTTCTTTCTGATTTTGATAAGGAAATAAAAGGGCTTTTTGACAAGTGAGACAGATTGTTTTTGTACTATCAATATAGATAATATAATATGAAGCTAACCGTATTAATAGATAACAACACCTACATCGATGAATATTATATAGGTGAACCTGCCCTGAGCTATTACATAGAAGATGAAAATGAACGCCTTCTATTTGATGCCGGATACTCTGATGCATTCATCAGGAATGCGCAAGCAATGAATATAGATTTAATACATAAGTCAATACCCGTACACGAAGTGGGTGTCGGACTAAAAATAGAGATCGAATAGTAACCTAAATAATAAAGTTATGAAAGTATTCAGTTTATTAGTAGCACTTATGGCTTTAAGCTCATTGGGAGGAAACGGCAACGGTTCTATGAACCTTCGTGAAAAAGCCATTGATACGAATCGCCCCAATGGATGGTATTACATCACGAGTGGCAAACAAGACAGCCTTTCGGCAGAGCCAATCGTAACTACCAAAGATTTTGCCTCCATAAGCCTCGACTCTTCCTTGAATGAACGGACAGGCGAAATGATATACCAAATTGTAGGAAGAGTAAACGAACAGTCGATTGAAGTATGGGCAGATGCAACCGAACGGTCTATAGGTAAACATATCGGCTTTGTATGTAACAATAAGGTAGTATGCAATCCTCGGGTAAATGCTCGGATTCCAAATGGCTATTTTGCTATTTCAGGCAAAGAAGCTGAGTTTAAAACACTGTACAAACAAGTTCAAGAGGACATTAGAAACGAAGAGATTGCTTCAGAACACAAGAAAGCTTGGGAAGAAGCCCGCAAGGTACGCGAATCCATTACCGACTCTACCTTCCTTAAGACTAAACGTCCGATGTCCGATGATGCAATCGGTCCTTACAATTACCACACAGGATTGATGGAAGACCGGGCATACAATCAAACGGTTTATGTGATAGCAATAGATAGAGCTAAAAAATTCCTTTCAGTCGAGAATAACCAATTAGTTTTGAATCTGAAATCGGGTGCGGAAATCAATATAGCAGAAGATTTGTTCCAATATATCGTCGGACTATTCAACGATTGGAACAAATGGGTAAAAGAAGGACGATGCAAGATCGTAAAAAATGAGGAAGGATATTATGACATAGAAACAATCCGGCAGAAACGTAACAATTAATATCCTTTCTCCAAACCTTTCAAAGCAGCAATAGAATCGGATACATAAGCATTATCCGGTTCTATGGACCGCCAGTAGCAAAGAGTTCCGATCAGGCGCTTCAGGTAAGCAGGATCATGAGAACCTATCCGGCATTGATGCTCCGCAAGCCCTTTCGTCAGAATGAAATGGACATTCTTGCGTATCTCCCTTTTCTTTGCTTTAGGAATGGTCAGTTTCACACCGGAGCTGATGGAAACACCTGTGATAATCTTTCTCTTATGCCCACTCAAGAAACGGGTTTTCTTATGATTGATTTCAAACTTTTCCTCCCGAATGATCTGTTTAATCAGAGGCAATATCTGTTGCGCCGGAAAGACATCTCCCGAAAAAGTGAGATCATCCGCGTAACGGGTATAAACCAGATTATATTCAGTAGCCAGTGTCGCCAGCTTTTTGTCCATTTCATAAGAGATGATATTACTCAGTGCCGGACTGGTAGATGCTCCCTGAGGCAGGCATCTGCGTACACAGCATAAAGTCGCAAGCACTCTTGCAATCTTCGGCGGATATCCCATATTCTCGAACATTTTCCGTACCCGCAGACTGCGTATAGAGCCAAAGAAATCATGGATATCAGTTTTCAGCACATAGGGCTTGCCCAGATGCGGCCGGACATTATCGGAAATGGACATCTTGCACCGGAAACCGGTAGCGGTGGGATGTAGATTCACAAATGATAAAACGCGATGATTGATAGTATCCTGAATGGCTTTCAGTTCTTTGTCCGGTGCTGAAATCATACGGTAGCCTCCCTTTCTTTTACCAATCCGGAATTCCCGGTAATGTCCGGGAATATCTTTCAGTATCTCTTTCAGAGCCGCCTCTTCCACTCCCAACAGATTGGCACACTTCACCACTGCCTCCTCGTCGAACCATGGAATGGTGATCGGAGCAGAAGTACCAAAGTACCGGCTAAACCATCCTTTACGGGTAGTTTCTGTATCGGTAGTATCTTCCGTATTACTACGGTTTCCGGCTTTCCACCTTTTGTATCCTTCCTGTTTCCGGCTCGAAGAGATAATCTTGTAAATCAACAAGCCGGTGACAATCAGTACCGCTATTAGAATTCCATTCATCTTACATAACTAAAAAAGGAAGAGGATGAGTATTTACTAATGTAAATCGTGGTATTTATACCAGAGTATTTACATTTCTAAGAAAGCTCCTGAGCTTACGAGGCGACTGCACCTCTTTCCTGCTAAATCTTTTTCTCATCCTCTTCGTACGCAAAAATATATCTTTTTTCACTTATAGCGCCAAAGAGAGACAATTTATTTTAATGTAGTAATGTCTTTTTTAATCAGATTCTATAACTTTGCCTCCCATAAAGAAAATATCTATACTATAATGAGTACATCCAAACACCCGAAAGGTCTTTACCTCGTCTTTGCTACCAGCACGGCAGAACGTTTCAGCTACTACGGTATGCGTGCTATCTTCATCCTGTTTCTAACCCAGGCTCTCTTGTTCGATAAGGAACATGCCGCCTCTATTTATGGCAGCTATACCGGACTGGTTTATCTTACTCCGCTCATCGGCGGATATATTGCTGATAAATACTGGGGCATCCGGCGTTCCGTTTTCTGGGGAGCCATGATGATGGCGGTAGGCCAGTTCCTGATGTTCTTCAGTGCGTCGATGCTGGATACTAAAGAGCTTTCCCACTGGTTGATGTATGGGGGACTCACCTTCTTGATTTTAGGAAACGGATGCTTTAAGCCTACAGTTTCGTCATTGGTCGGACAACTTTATGAACCGGGAGACAGACGCTTGGACTCTGCTTATACTATATTTTATATGGGTGTAAATGTGGGTTCTTTCTTCGCCCCGCTGGTTTGCGGTTACTTCGGTGAGACGGGGGATCCTAATGATTTCAAATGGGGATTCCTGATTGCAGCAATTTTTACTCTATTTACCATAGTTATATTCGAAACGCAAAAAAATAAATACCTTATTGGTCCCGACGGCCAACAACTGGGAATCATTCCTGATGCTAAGAAAGATCAACCGAAAGTGGAAAAAACGATTCAACAAACAGCAGTGAATAATAATAAAAAGAAACGTAACTATTTACTTTTAGGTCTACTGGCCATCATACTCGCTATTTTCTTTTACTGGTGCTTCGGTGACGATTGGATCAGTATTGGTATCTTTACCGCCTGCATTGTATTTCCTGTCAGCATTTTATTGGAAGGTTCCCTGACAAAAATAGAACGTAGCCGAATTTTCGTCATCTATATCATCGCCTTCTTTGTCATCTTCTTCTGGGCAGCCTATGAACAAGCAGGTGCTTCACTAACCCTCTTCGCAGCTGAACAGACCGATCGTTTTGTCTTGGGTTGGGAAGTTCCAGCTTCATGGATACAGTCTCTCAATCCATTCTTTGTAGTAATCTTGGCTGCTATCATGCCAGGAGTCTGGAATTTACTCTATAAACGAGGCATAGAGCCAGCCTCTCCTACCAAGCAAGCCATTGGTTTATTGTTACTCTCTTTAGGATATTTAGTCATTTGTTTCGGTGTAAAAGAAACCCAACCTGGCGTAAAAGTCAGCCTCATTTGGCTAACCGGACTTTATTTTATACACACTATAGGTGAATTATGCCTCTCTCCTATCGGCTTATCCATGGTAAACAAACTCACCCCTGTCCGTTTTGCCTCTCTTATGATGGGAATCTGGTATCTTTCCACCTCTACAGCCAATAAATTTGCAGGTACTTTAGGCGGCCTTTATCCCGAAGACGGAAAAGTGAAAACCCTGCTCGGATTCCGTATTGAAACCATGTTCGACTTCTTTATGGTATTCGTTATCATGTCCGGCGTAGCCTCTCTTATCCTCTTCCTGCTCTCAAAGAAATTACAGAAGATGATGCATGGAGTAGAATAAAAATCGTATTTTTGTGCCAATTTTAAAAATCTATCCCTTATGGACACCATACAAATAAAAGACAAAAAGTTCACTGTTTCCATCAAGGAACAGGACATTCTGAAAGAAGTAACCCGCGTTGCAAATGAAATCAATCGCGATCTGGCTGGTAAAAATCCTCTGTTTCTCAGCGTCCTGAACGGCTCGTTTATGTTTACTGCTGATCTGATGAAAAACATTACTATTCCCTGCGAGATTTCTTTCGTGAAGCTGGCTTCTTATCAGGGGGTGTCCTCTACCGGGGTTATCAAAGAAGTGATCGGTATTACCGAAGATCTGACAGACCGTACGGTAGTGATTGTGGAAGATATTGTAGATACTGGCCTGACTATGCAACGTCTGCTGGACACGCTGGGCACACGTAACCCGAAAGAAATCCACATCGCTTCGTTACTGGTGAAACCTGATAAATTGAAAGTAGATTTGAATATAGAATACGTAGCCATGGAAATTCCCAATGACTTCATTGTAGGTTATGGATTGGATTATGACGGCTTCGGGCGTAATTATGCGGACATTTATACAGTGGTGGATTAAAGGAATCGAATACTACGTATAGAGCTATAGTCCATACCTGAACCGGGTCAAGTCCGTACCAAGTCCGTACCTGCTCCGTAAAAAGGTACCTTTGCACGGAGAAGATACGGACTTGGTACGGACTTGATACGGAGCAGATCTTGCTCAAAGTTATCAGGATAAGGTTAAATCATAGTGTATACAAGAGAATATTGAATTAGGTATAATAATAAGTAACAGTTAAATTGTAAATCACAAATGTTGAACATTGTAATTTTCGGTGCTCCCGGTTCAGGAAAGGGAACACAAAGTGAGAAAATCGTAGAAAAGTACGGTATTAACCACATCTCAACCGGTGACGTGTTGCGTGCTGAAATCAAGAACGGCACAGAACTGGGCAAAACAGCTAAAAGTTATATCGATCAAGGCCAGTTGATCCCTGACGAACTGATGATTGATATTCTTGCAAGTGTATTCGACAGCTTCGAAGACAGCAAAGGTGTAATCTTCGACGGTTTCCCCCGTACGATTGCACAGGCAGAAGCTCTGAAAAAAATGCTTGCTGAAAGAAATCAGGGAGTAAGCGTTATGCTTGACCTGGATGTACCTGAAGACGAACTGATGGTCCGCCTCATCAAACGTGGTAAGGATTCCGGTCGTGCCGATGACAACGAAGAGACTATCAAGAAACGTCTCCATGTTTATCATTCACAGACTTCTCCGCTGATTGACTGGTACAAGCAGGAAGGACAATACCAACACATCAAAGGACAAGGTGCATTGGAAGAAATCTTTGCTGATGTTTGCGCTGCAATCGACGCTGCAAAGTAAAGTAACACAATCATAATTTAGAAGCGCGGTAATACCCATGAAAATGATATTACCGCGCTTTGTTATTCTCCCGTCTGCCCTAAAATAACAAGTAACTATTTCACGATCTTCTTTTTATATTCACGCGGGGTACATTGGATTTTCTTAAAGAATGTAGCATTAAACCGGGCTATAGAATTGAATCCGCATTCGTATGCAATGTCGGTAATGCTCATGTCTGTAGTCAGTAATTTACGTTGTGCATGAGCTATTCTTAACTCAGCAATATAGTCACTTATTGTAGTACCAAATGCCTTCTTAAATATATGATTGGCATAATCAGGGTGCAGACCTACTGCATCACCGATATCATTGACTTTAATATCATTACAATAATTCTTAGTAAGATATATGGTTATTTTTTCGATAAGTGTCGTTTGGTATGAAGCCAATGCTATACCATCATCTGAAGACTGCAAGTGATGAGCCATACGAGTGATTCTGGTCTGCATTTCTAATAAAATAAGATCCGATTGCATATTAACACCGCTATCTTTCAACCAATTATTTAGTAAGAACTCATCATATTGAGAATATTCATCTGTTTGTTCATATAGAATATCTCCTCTGAGCAAGCTGTCTACAAACTGTGCCGGAAGCTTCCAGGATAAAAAATGAGCAAAAGGAATGGTACATACATAATACTTTTCTACATTCTCATAATGAATTATTTGGTGAGGAATAAGCCCCCAGAATATCGTAAACCGCTTATTGGGTATCGTTATTTTTTCGTTGTGTCGCAAGTAAGTGATATTCCCTTGGGGCAGGTAATTTATCTCTATTTCATTATGCCTATCGTATCTGGGCATAACACGGGGTATCCATGTCTCACATGTAAGTCCATAAGGTTTAAACTCCTCACGGAACTTATCAAAACTGTAACATTTCTCGGAATTCATTATATTCGTATATAAAAATAGAGAGTGTTATTCACATTTTGGTGGTAAATTTGCAAAAATAATCTTTAAATGCCATGAAAAAAGTACTTTTCTTCTTTTTCTTTCTTACAGCATGGAGCCTTTATTCAGAGGCGCAAGTGGCTAATGAGGACAAACATCGGCTGATTGTAACCACTGATTTAGGGGGAACTGATCCGGATGATATCCAGTCAATGATACACTTGTTATTATGCTCAAATGTAATCGACATTGAGGGGTTAATCAGTTCACAAGTCTGGATGGATGACCCAGATAAAACAGCTAAAATTTCAGAGGTAGTAGAACAATTTGGAGAAGTTCTGCCTCGCTTGAATAAACATGCAGAAGGGTATCCCAGTTTGAATCAACTGCGGGCAATTATTAAACGAGGGCAACCTTCCTCTAACATGACCGGAGTAGGTCAAGGTAAAGATTCTCCGGGATCAGAACTGATAATCTCGGTAGTTGATAAGAAAAAGGATCAACGCCCCATATGGCTTGCAGCTTGGGGTGGAATGAATACGATAGCGCAAGCTTTATGGAAAGTGAAGCATACACGCAGCGAGAAAGACCTTAAGAAGTTTACTGCAAAAATCCGCATATATGATGTTCTAGGGCAAGATGATGCCGGAGCCTGGATAGCCAAGAACTTCCCGGAAATAGCATATATCAGAAACAAAGAAGTATATGGTTGGGGACCCTCCGATCAATGGCTTAAACAGAATATTCAAAGTCATCAGCCATTAGGCAAGCATTATCCTGACCGGAAGTGGGCAACGGAAGGTGACTCTCCCGCTTTCTTTTATGTATATGCCAATGGCCTGAACGTACCCGACTCACTTGAATATGGAGGATGGGGCGGTCGTTTCTCCAATCAAAAGACGAGTGGTATACGAGGTATGGATTTTATAGTACGCAGCGGGAAAGATGAAACGCAATATGACCCTTATTATATGCATGGAAGCTGCAAAGAGGGCTGTGCCGCCATCAACAAATGGCAGCAGCACATTTGGAATAATTTTGCAGCACGTATGTTGTGGACTACAACCGATGATTATAAAGCGGTGAATCACCATCCGCATGCAGTGCTTGATGGAGACCGTTCGCTAAAATGTATCTTTAAGAAGGTAAAAGCCGGAAATTCCATGGTTTTAGATGCCAGCGGTTCAACTGATCCTGATGGTAACAAGCTGATATACAAGTGGAGTGTTTATACTGAACCAAGCAGTTACAAAGGTGAAGTAAAAATAGAAGGGGATAATGCGGAAAAATGCAAAGTGCATATTCCTGCTGATGCTGCGGGCCAAAACATACATATCATTTTAGAATTGACGGATGAAGCAACTCCGGCACTTACCGTTTATAGACGAGTAGTGCTAAAAATAAGTTAGAAATGCCCTCCGCTACGGATTAATAAATAAAAAGGAATAAAAAAGTTTGAGGTAGTCTTGGAGAATCGTTACTTTTGCATCGAAAAAGAAAATAAGTATTTTAAAATCAATCGTAAGGAAAGAAATGGCTGAATCGAACTTTGTTGACTACGTAAAGATATATTGCCGCTCCGGAAAGGGCGGACGAGGCTCTACGCACATGAGGCGTGAGAAATACATACCCAATGGCGGCCCCGACGGAGGTGACGGAGGACGAGGAGGTCACATTATCCTGCGCGGTAACCGTAACTACTGGACGCTGTTGCATTTGCGCTACGACCGCCATGCACTGGCCGGACATGGAGAATCCGGTTCCAAGAACCGCAGTTTTGGTAAGGACGGAGAAGATAAGATTATTGAAGTTCCCTGTGGCACAGTGGTATACAATGCCGAAACAGGCGAATATATATGTGACGTCACCGAGCATGGACAAGAAGTTGTTCTGCTGAAAGGCGGACGCGGCGGACTGGGTAACTGGCACTTCAAGACAGCCACCCGTCAGGCACCCCGCTTTGCACAACCGGGCGAACCGATGCAGGAAATGACAGTAATCATGGAGCTGAAACTCTTGGCAGACGTAGGTCTGGTAGGCTTCCCGAATGCCGGAAAATCAACCTTGCTTGCTTCCGTATCTGCCGCCAAGCCCAAGATAGCTAACTATCCCTTCACCACATTGGAACCCAACCTGGGTATTGTTTCTTACCGTGACAGCAAGTCGTTTGTCATGGCGGACATTCCCGGTATCATTGAAGGAGCCAGTGCCGGAAAAGGTTTGGGATTGCGCTTTCTGCGCCATATCGAGCGTAATTCTCTGTTGCTCTTCATGGTGCCTGCCGACAGCGATGATATCCGGAAAGAATATGAAATCCTGTTGAATGAACTGAGCACTTTCAATCCTGAAATGCTGGACAAGCAACGGGTACTTGCCATCACCAAGAGCGATATGCTCGATCAGGAATTGATGGACGAAATAGAGCCTACACTCCCTGCAAACGTTCCGCATGTATTCATTTCTTCCATTACCGGTATGGGACTTTCCGTGCTGAAAGATATTCTTTGGGAAGAGTTGAATAAGGATAGTAACAAAATAGAAGCTATCGTTCACCGTCCGAAGGATGTAAGCAAACTCCAGCAAGAGTTGAAAGACATGGGTGAGGATGAGGACCTCAGCTATGAATATGTGGAAGATGACGAGGACGTGGAAGACCTGGAAGACTTTGAGTATGAGGAAGAGGACTGGGAGGATGACAAGCAATGATTGCTCTGACAGAAGATAAACGAATGTTGGGATACGGGGTTATGACACCGTACTCCAACATTTTTTGTTTCGCAACTACCCGTCGGGGAGGTTTCAGCAAGGGAGATTATGCCTCTTTCAACTGTACGCCTTACACGGGGGATAATGCGGAATCTGTCCGTCGCAATCAAGAACTACTCTGCAACTCCATGCCTCAACAGCCTAAAGAATTAGTCATTCCGTTCCAGACACATGGTACAAAGGTAGAGGTGATTGATGAAAAGTATCTCAATGCCACATCTGACGAGCGAACGGTCATGCTGCAAGGGGTGGATGCACTAATCACCAAGGAACCGGGTTGCTGCATTTGTATTTCTACGGCAGACTGTATTCCTATCCTGTTGTATGATCGCAAGAACCAAGTGGTAGCCGCCGCCCATGCAGGTTGGCGGGGAACGGTGAATTACATAGCCGGACACACTCTCGACAGGATGCGGGCGCTCTACGAAACCGATGGAAAAGATGTTATCGCTTGTATCGGCCCCGGCATATCCTTGCCTTCTTTTGAAGTAGGCGAAGAAGTGTACGAAGCTTTCCGCATGAACGGTTTTGCAATGGATTATATATCAGAATGGAAACCGGAAACACATAAGCATCATATAGACCTGTGGGCTGCGAACCGGATGCAGTTGCTCGATTTTGGCGTACCCGGCGAGCAAATAGAAACATCTGGTATTTGCACTTATATGAGACATGAAGAATTTTTCTCGGCAAGACGGCTGGGGATTAAATCAGGACGTATACTATCGGGAATTATGATAGTAGACACAAAACCATAACTTTTTAATATGAAGAACATTTTGTCCAAAGGGCAACTATCGATTCTCATTGTACTGGGAATTTTGATTCTTGACCAAGTCATAAAGATTGAAGTTAAAACGAATATGTTTTATAATGAAAGCATTCATATCACAGATTGGTTTTATCTTCGCTTTATAGAAAATCCCGGTATGGCTTTCGGTATGCAGATAGTGCCTAAAGCCATTCAGACTATTGCCCGCACAATATTTGCTATCGCAATTGGATGGTATATCGTCATACTTATTAAAGCTAAATATAAGCGTGGCTATATTGCATGTATTTCATTGATACTGGCAGGAGCTATCGGGAATATCATCGACAGCATATTCTATGGCGTTATTTTCAGTAAGAGTACACCCACCGAGATTTCTACTTTCGTACCTATAGGGGAAGGATATACCGGTTGGCTGCATGGAAAAGTGGTCGATATGTTCTACTTTCCTCTTTTTGAGTTTAACTGGCCAAGCTGGATGCCATTTATAGGAGGGGACAATTTTGTATTCTTCAGTCCTGTATTCAATTTAGCGGATGCTGCCATCAGTTGCGGAGTGATTATCTTATTTTTGTTTTACATGAAAAGTTTAAATAGTAGTTTTAGTTTATGTACCAGATCACCGTATCAGAAGAAATAAAGAATGCCTGCCCCATCTTCAAAGGTGCAGCCGTCTATGCAGAAGTTACCAATACAGCCTTTTGCGAAGGACTTTGGGAAGAAATCAACACTTTCACCCGGGAACTGACTTCCACTACCCAGCCGGAGGACATCAAACTGCAACCCGCCATTGCAGCTACCCGCGAAGCTTATAAACGCTGCGGCAAAGACCCAAGCCGTTACCGTCCTTCTGCCGAAGCCTTGCGCCGCCGTCTGATGCGCGGAATTGCCCTTTACCAAATAGATACATTGGTTGACCTGATTAATCTGGTATCCCTGCGCACCGGTTATTCCATCGGTGGTTTCGATGCGGACAAGATACAGGGCACTGACCTCAAACTGGGAGTTGGACGCGCCGAAGAACCATTCGAAGGTATCGGACGGGGCGTGCTGAACATCGAAGGACTTCCGGTCTATCGCGATGCCGTAGGTGGTATCGGTACTCCTACCAGCGACAACGAACGTACTAAAATGGATTTAGACACCCAGCATATCCTTGCCATCGTCAATGGTTACAGCGGACAGGAAGGTCTGCGGGAAGCTGCCGAGATGATACAGGAATTACTGAAAAAATATACTTCTTCGAATGGAGGAGAAATTATCTATTTTGAATAACGAGAAGGACCTTTAATCATGAACATATTCTTTCTGCTACTGTCATTCGCACTGGCTTATACTCCGCCTGAAGAGAAACCGAGCTTCTCGCAAATGGAAATCAATCATATCCGGGTTACTACACCGGGGCTTTTCGATAATGAAAAATTGTTAGAATTGCATCTGGAGCAAATACCTGATACTGCCTATTGCTTTCCACTTCCCGGAGGAAAAGTGATTTCTCCTTACGGACGTGGTGGTGGCCGTCACTCGGGCATTGATATCAAAACTTGTGCCAAAGACACGATACGCAGTGCTTTCGATGGCATTGTACGTATGTCGAAGCCTTACAGTGCTTACGGCAACGTAATCGTTGTGCGCCATTCTTCGGGATTGGAAACGATATACAGTCATAATTTTAAGAATCTTGTTCAGAGCGGTGACGCCGTTAAGGCCGGACAACCCATTGCACTGACCGGACGTACCGGACGGGCCAGCACCGAACACCTTCATTTTGAAACCCGCATCAACGGGCAGCATTTCAACCCCAATCTCATTTTCGATTTCAAAGAAAGGACACTCCGCAAAGAGTGTATTCACTGCACCAAGAATGGAAAAGGCGTCATCGTGAAGCCTGCAACAAAAAAAACAGCCGGAACCAGCTAAGTATCCAAACGTTTCACTAAATTTGCAACTGTTTTACCTATAAAACGACATGAACTTATAAACAATTCAATGATAGAAAAACTGATTGTTCTTGAGGATATCGACCCGGTTATCTTTTACGGTGTGAATAACGCCAATATGCAGTTGATAAAAGCTTTGTACCCCAAACTGCGCATTGTTGCACGCGGCAATGTCATCAAAGTGTTGGGAGATGAAGAAGAGATGTGCGCATTCGAAGAAAACATTACCAAGCTGGAAAAATACTGCGCCGAATACAACTCATTGAAAGAAGAGGTGATCATCGATATCATCAAAGGAAATGCACCGCAAGCAGAAAAGTCGGGTAACGTCATCGTATTCAGCGTGACAGGCAAACCGATCATCCCCCGCAGTGAAAATCAGCTTAAACTGGTAGAAGGTTTCGCCAAGAACGACATGGTATTTGCCATAGGTCCTGCCGGTTCGGGAAAGACGTATACTGCCATTGCCCTTGCCGTACGTGCCCTCAAAAATAAAGAGATCAAGAAAATCATCCTCAGTCGTCCCGCCGTGGAAGCCGGTGAGAAGCTTGGATTCCTGCCCGGTGACATGAAGGATAAGATAGACCCGTATCTGCAACCGTTGTATGATGCCTTGCAGGATATGATTCCGGCTGCCAAGCTGAAAGAATACATGGAACTGAACGTCATTCAGATTGCTCCCCTCGCCTTTATGCGCGGAAGGACGTTGAATGATGCAGTCGTAATTCTGGATGAAGCGCAGAACACTACTACCCAGCAAATCAAGATGTTCCTCACCCGTATGGGTATGAACACCAAGATGATCGTAACGGGAGATATGACACAGATCGACCTGCCCTCTTCCCAAACTTCGGGACTGGTACAGGCACTCCGCATCCTGAAAGGTGTGAAAGGCATCAGCTTTGTGGAACTGAACAAGAAAGATATTGTGCGTCACCAATTGGTAACCCGCATTGTAGATGCCTACGAGAAATTTGATAAGGAAACCAAAGCCGAACGGGAAAAAAGAAAACTCATCACAGGGTAACACCGAGTCTCACAGAGCAGAAAAGAACTCTGTGAGACTCTGTGTCACTCTGTGGTGAAAACCATAGAAAATATCCAAATCATAAATATAACAATGATGAAAGCATTAACAAAAACTGATTTCAATTTTCCGGGACAGAAAAGTGTGTACCACGGAAAAGTACGCGATGTTTATAACATCAATGGTGAAAAGCTGGTTATGGTAGCAACCGACCGTATCTCTGCATTCGACGTTGTTTTGCCGAAAGGCATTCCTTTCAAAGGACAAATGCTGAATCAGATTGCAGCCAAATTCCTGGATGCTACTACTGACATTTGCCCTAACTGGAAGACAGCTACACCCGACCCGATGGTAACGGTGGGTGTGATGTGCGAAGGTTTCCCCATCGAAATGATTGTACGCGGTTATCTTTGCGGTAGCGCATGGCGTACTTACAAAAGCGGTGTACGCGAAATCTGTGGTGTGAAGTTGCCCGAAGGAATGAAAGAAAACCAGAAGTTCCCCGAACCCATCATCACACCGACTACGAAAGCTGAAATCGGTGAACACGACGCAGACATTTCAAAAGAAGAAATCCTTGCTAAAGGTCTGGCTACTCCCGAAGAATATGCCATATTGGAAAAATACACCATGGCACTCTTCAACAGAGGAACTGAGATCGCAGCAGAACGTGGTCTGATTCTGGTAGATACGAAGTATGAATTCGGTAAGCACAACGGTACTATTTACCTGATGGATGAAATCCATACACCGGACTCTAGCCGCTACTTCTACTCTGAAGGTTATCAGGAACGCTTTGAAAAAGGCGAAGCACAGAAACAACTTTCTAAAGAATTCGTTCGCGAATGGTTGATGGACAATGGTTTCCAGGGCAAGGAAGGACAACAAGTTCCGGAAATGACAGACGAAATCGTAGCATCCATCAGTGAGCGTTACATTGAACTGTACGAGCATATCACCGGAGAGCAATTCGTGAAAGAAGATACCAGTAACATTGCTTCACGTATCGAGAAAAACGTAACAGAATACTTAAATAAGTGATAAACGGCTTAGTGACAAGTAATTAGTAGGTTTATTAATCACTTATCACTAACCACTAAACACTATCAACATGGATTATCCCCAGGAACATATCAAACCTTACGGTGAGGACGGAAAGAAGAGTGAACAGGTAGAAGAAATGTTCGACAACATTGCTCCTGCTTATGATAAGCTGAACCATACCCTTTCATTAGGCATCGACCGCAGTTGGCGCCGGAAAGCGATCCATTGGTTAAAGCCTTTCCAACCAAAGCGCATCATGGACGTAGCCACCGGTACAGGTGACTTTGCCATTCTTGCCTGCCGCGAGTTGCAGCCTGACGAACTGATAGGCACCGACATCTCAGAGGGAATGATGGACGTGGGACGTAATAAAGTAAAACAGGCGCACCTCTCGGACAAAATATCCTTTGCCCGGGAGGACTGCACCTCTCTCTCATTTGCCGATGACACGTTCGATGCTGTAACCGTAGCGTTCGGTATCCGCAACTTCGAAGGGTTGGACAAAGGGTTGGCGGAAATGTGCCGCGTGCTGAAAACCGGAGGACATCTCGTCATTCTGGAACTCTCCACACCGGACCGTTTTCCGATGAAACAACTTTTCACCATCTACTCCAAAGTAGTCATCCCCCTGCTCGGCAAATGCCTGTCAAAAGACAATAGTGCTTACACCTACCTGCCCCAAAGCATCCGTGCTTTCCCGCAAGGCGAAGTGATGCAGGAAGTTATTCGCAAAGCAGGTTTCAGTCAGGTTAATTTCCGCAGACTGACATTCGGTATATGCACTCTTTATACTGCGACTAAATAGAGTGATAAAGTGATAGAGTGATAAGTGATATCACCCCACCTTATATATATTAACGTTAGCACACTAAGAGAATTATGCAGAAATACGGTTTAATAGGCTATCCGCTGAGACATTCGTTTTCCATCGGATATTTCAATGAAAAGTTCAAATCGGAGAATATCGACGCCGAATATGTAAACTTTGAGATACCCAACATCAATGACTTTATGGAAGTTATAGAGGAAAATCCCAACCTCTGCGGACTTAATGTGACCATCCCGTACAAGGAGCAGGTCATCCCCTTTCTTGACGAACTGGACAAAGATACCGCAAAGATCGGCGCAGTGAACGTCATCAAAATTATCCGCCAGCCGAAGGGAAAAGTAAAGCTTGTCGGCTACAACTCGGATATCATAGGATTTACACAGTCCATTGAGCCTTTACTGCAACCCCATCACAAGAAGGCGCTGATTCTGGGTACAGGCGGTGCATCCAAAGCCGTCTATCGAGGACTGGCCAACCTGGGCATCGAAAGCGTATTCGTATCACGTACGAAAAAGGAATCGTCTTACCTCACTTATGACGAACTGACACCGGAGATCATGCAGGAATATACTATTATCGTAAACTGTACACCCGTAGGCATGTATCCTAAGGTGGATTTCTGTCCGGATATTCCTTATGATCAATTAACTCCCAACCATTTACTCTACGATTTGTTATATAATCCCAATGAAACCCTTTTCATGAAAAAGGGTGAGGCTCACGGCGCCGTTACTAAAAACGGACTGGAAATGCTGTTATTGCAAGCATTTGCCGCATGGGAAATATGGAACAAATAGAGTGAAAGGAAGGAAAGATGAAGAAAGGTATCAAGTACAGTCTGCTCGGACTGTTAGCAGTTATCATTATTGCCCTCACAGGTGCGAGTTTCTACATGCTCGGCTACTCGCTGAGACCGGAGCACAACAAAGGGAAAGATATTCCCGGCTCCTACGAGTATATGCTCAGCGAGTACCCGCAAATCAAGCCTTGGATAGATAGTTTGCAAACTGTCGGTGCTTTACGGGATACCTTTATTATCAACCCTGAAGGGGTGCAACTGCATGCCATTTACGCAGCCGCTCCCGAACCGACCCACAAAACAGCCGTCATCGTGCATGGTTATACAGACGATTGCATCCGTATGCTGATGATAGGTTACCTTTATAACAAAGATTTAAAGTATAACATTCTGCTGCCCGACCTGCAAAATCAGGGATTAAGCGGAGGTCCTGCCATTCAAATGGGTTGGAAAGACCGGCTGGACGTATTGCGCTGGATGGACATTGCCAACGATATTTACGGCGGAAATACCCAGATGGTAGTACATGGCATCTCTATGGGCGCCGCCACCACTATGATGGTATCCGGTGAGTCTCAACAACCTTTCGTGAAATGTTTTGTGGAAGATTGCGGCTATACCAGCGTGTGGGATGAATTCTCCTACGAGTTGAAGGGACAGTTCGGACTGCCTCCTTTCCCGTTGATGTACACTACCAGTTGGCTGTGCAATGCGAAATACGGCTGGAACTTCAAGGAAGCTTCTTCGCTGAATCAGGTCAGGAAATGCAAACTGCCGATGTTCTTCATTCATGGCGATGCAGATACATACGTGCCCACCTGGATGGTATATCCCCTCTACGAGGCAAAATCGGAACCCAAAGAATTGTGGCTTGCCCCCGGTGCCACACACGCCATGTCCTACAAGGATCACCCGGAGGAATACACCGAACGTGTGAAGAATTTTGTAGGAAAATACATCTATTGATGTGATTTTTCCTATATTCGCCACACAAATACATTAGTATGAAAAGATTAATCTCCATAAGTTTATTCCTATGCCTGCTGCTATCCGTGCAGGCACAGAAGGTCTATACTACAGACAATATCCCCAAAGTACATCTTCAGAACAAAATGCGCTATGTCTGCAATCCGGACGGCATCCTCTCTCAGGCTGCCTGCGACAGCATCGACCGTATGCTGTATGCATTGGAGCAACAGACCGGCATTGAGACAGTAGTTGCCGTAGTTCCGTCTATCGGCAATGATGATTGCTTTGACTTTGCACACCGCCTGCTCAATGAATGGGGTGTAGGAAAGAAAGGAAAGAATAATGGTCTGGTCATTCTTCTGGTGACCGACCAGCGCTGCATCCAGTTCTACACAGGTTATGGACTGGAAGGAGATCTGCCCGATGCCATCTGTAAACGTATCCAGACGCGCGACATGATTCCTTATCTGAAAGATGGTAACTGGGATGCAGGTATGGTTGCCGGTGTGCGTGCCGTATGCGGCAGACTGGACGGCAGCATGGTGAATGATACAGATGATGAAGAAGACATTTCCTTCTTCGGCATTCTGGCAGCAGTTATCGGATTCTTTGTTGTTGCCGGAGGAATCGGTTGGATGGCGGCACGTGCCGCAAGCAAATGTCCCAACTGCGGACAGCATAAATTGCAACGTACCAGCAGCAAAGTGGTTTCACGGATCAACGGAGTAAAAACGGAAGATGTTACCTACACTTGCCGCAACTGCGGACACAAGGTAGTACGCCGCAAACAGTCGTATGATGAAAACTATCGCGGAGGTGGCGGAGGAGGTCCGGTCATCTTTGGCGGTGGCGGAGGCTTCGGCGGAGGAGGCGGTGGCTTCAGCGGAGGCAGCTTCGGTGGAGGTATGGGAGGTGGCGGAGGTGCCGGTTCCCGATTCTGATGCACCGCAGAAATATATAAATTGTATAATCATTTAATAAAAGAAAAGTATGAAGAAATCAACTATTATCATTCTTGTTGTTTTAGCTCTCCTCGTCATTTGGGGTGTCACTGGTTATAACGGACTGGTAACTATGGATGAAAACGTAAGCGGACAATGGTCAAACGTTGAAACACAATATCAACGCCGTGCCGACTTGATTCCGAATCTGGTTAGTACGGTAAAAGGATACGCTTCTCATGAAAAAGAAACTTTGGAAGGTGTGGTAGAGGCTCGCAGCCAGGCTACTCAAATTAAAGTAGATGCTAATGATCTGACTCCGGAAAAGTTGGCTGAATACCAGAAAGCTCAAGGTGCGGTAACTTCTGCATTGGGTAAGTTGCTTGCCATTACTGAGAATTACCCCGACTTGAAAGCAAACCAGAATTTCCTGGAACTGCAAGCTCAATTGGAAGGTACTGAAAACCGTATCAACGTGGCACGTACCAACTTCAACAATGCAGCAAAGAACTTCAATACTGCCATCCGCCGCTTCCCGAAGAACATTCTTGCAAGTCTGTTCGGTTTCGAAAAGCGTGCTTACTTTGAAGCTTCCGAAGGAGCTGAAACAGCACCGCAGGTACAGTTCTAAATAAGTATATCCCTACCGTAACAAACGGTTCTATAAAAAGCAAGTACCCCTTCCACTCATCGGAAACTCCGATCTATTCGAGTTTTCAGAGTGGAAGGGGTACTTTCATTTTTTAAGATGACTACTGCAAATCCGTTATTGCCTCTTTCAATTCTTTTATCCCGCTCCATGCTTTGAGGAACAAACGAATTCCTATCAGCGTTCCTACGACAAGACCAGTCCAGGCACCTATCAATATATAACGATCCCCCATTTGGGACATATCCCATATCATACTTGCCAGTAAAGGTACGGCACACAACACACTCACAGCTATCCCCACTTTGAAAGACATCCGGAAACGACTCTCCGCCAGACACACTTCACGCACAGTCATCTTCAGGCAATCAATCTTCCTTAGCAACAACATCCATGTGAATTGCCGGGCTATTATCACAGCTACAAACAGAAACAACAGCACCCACGTTGACATGCTAAAATCACACATCTGATTATGAACAATATACCAGCAAAAGAAAGGTAAACAGATCACTACAATCGTAAATCGACGCAACACACGATCCTGGACCTTCTTTACTTTACTGACTACCTTATTATTTAGTTGCTGGCGCTGGTCCATTTCCAGGCGTCCGAGCCTTTCTTCCATGATATTCCAATTTTGTTTTAATTCTTCCAGTTCCATAATCTGTTTTATTTTAGCTATTCGCTTGTTTTGTAAGTTTATCCTTAATTCGTTTCAATCTTGAAGCTACGGTATTGCGCGGCACGCCGACAATTTCCGCAATCTCTTCGTAAGAATTTTCATCCAGCCACAGCAAGATGACAGCGCGTTCAAACTTATCCAGTCCCGCAATGAGGCGATACATCTCTTTCAAGCGTTTGGTCGTTTCACTATCTTCTGCTTCCAAGCCGTAGAGGGAATCCAAGGAAGTATGTTCGCCCCGGCGTTGCTGCTGGCGGTAGAAGGAGATACAGGTATTCAATCCCACGCGGTAAATCCACGAAGAAGGTTTACCCTTTCCTTCATAACCCTCGAAGCCTTTCCAAAGGTTTATTACTACATCCTGGTAGAGATCTTTAAAATTATCCCCATCCGTGGCATACATGTAGCAGATTTTATAGATCACTCGCTTGTATTCCTCGATGAGGGAAGTGAACTGTTTTTCCTTATTATTCTGTTCCATCTTAAGATAGTCTTTTATACAAAAAACGCCCGGTTGGGGAATTAGTTGCAGAGGAAAGAAAAAAAAGAAAATTGAGGAGATATATTACAGGGTAAGGTATGAGCCAAATGATAATTCCAATATTAAATAGATAGAGTATCTCAATTATTATGTAAATAGAGTATCTCAATTCCCCTCCTCCGATGGAGGAGGGGTGCCCAAAGGGAGGGGTGGTAGGTAAAGCAAGAAATACCTATGAATCATATAAATAAGGAATTATTTTCTCACCTACCACCTCCCCCTTCGGGTACTCCTCCTCCCAAGAGGAGGAGAATTAAGATAGTATCACTTGATCATTTGATTCATTACCATCCCGTAATTAATACATTTTCGTCCTCATTATATACATCCATATTAAAAATTCCTGTATCTTTGTTGCATATTTCTTCAATAAGTGGAGAAATATACTTTGTGATTTGGAGATCATTTTATTATTCGTTTTCCAAAAAATCTGGTAAATTTTTACAAGAACGAATAGTAGGTGAAAGACTCCACGTCTGGATTGCATATAACTTTGTTATATACGTTCCGGCGTGGGGCTATTGCTTATTATTTTCTTGGTGGGTTTACCAGAGCCTTTGGGAAGAATAATATAACAATAGTACCCACGCCCTTTTTTCATTATAAAGAAACTTAGGACAAACTACAACTTTTAAATTTATAACACGATGAATGTAGACTTTACCTGCTCTTGCCAAATGAAAACCGACTTAGAAAACTCAGCCGATGTATTTTCTTTTTTTGAAGAAAACTATTCTCTGCCTGCTATCGCAGATAATCTGGATACGCTTTCCCCTAAAGAATTGCGCTGTGCCTGTTGCCTGATGGGCGTTGCCTTAGTAGCATTATCCCAGAAGAAAACCATTTGGGAACGACTGAAGAATATGGGATTGGGAAGCAAAGAATAAAGCCTTAGCCCTACTTCATTACTACCGCCCTCACACAACTCCCTGAGCCATCATGCAAAAGATGGCATCTTTTGTTGTAAAAGGTGGCATCTTTAACATCAAAAGATGGCATCTTTCGTAGCAAAAGATGCCACCTTTTGCATCACTTGTATAAGAGAAAGAGATGAAAGGTAAGTGTTATCAGCATGAAAGGATTAAGTGAAGATGCCCCAAACTCCAATTTCTTATGCAAAGGCAAGGCTATAAGCAAAATAATCGCTACTTTTGCTACGTGAAGATAGGCTGCACCTCAGCAAAATGCAAATGCCGGGGCACTCAGTTTAAATAAATCTCTCACATTCGAAAAAGAGAATGAATTCTCTTTTTACTCATAAAATCGAGATTTTGCACTATCTTTGCACATTCAATTGAAAAAACATATCAACTCATGAGTAACCAAAGATACATGATGCGCGGTGTCAGCGCTTCTAAAGAAGATGTGCACAATGCCATCAAGAACATCGACAAAGGTATTTTCCCGCAGGCTTTCTGCAAAATTATCCCTGACATTTTGGGCGGTGACCCGGAGTATTGCAACATCATGCACGCCGACGGTGCAGGTACGAAGTCCTCATTGGCTTATATGTACTGGAAAGAAACAGGTGATCTTTCTGTTTGGAAAGGCATCGCACAGGATGCACTGATTATGAATATCGACGACCTGCTCTGCGTAGGTGCAGTAGATAATATCCTGGTTTCTTCTACCATCGGACGCAACAAACTCCTCATTCCGGGAGAAGTTATCTCCGCCATCATCAACGGTACGGACGAATTGCTCGCCGAGCTCCGCGAAATGGGTGTAGGCGTATATGCCACTGGCGGTGAAACTGCCGATGTAGGCGACTTGGTACGTACCATCATCGTAGACAGCACCGTAACTTGCCGCATGAAGCGCAGCGATGTGATTGATAATGCCAATATCCGTCCGGGCGATGTAATTGTAGGCTTGGCTTCTTACGGACAGGCTACTTATGAAAAGGAATATAACGGTGGTATGGGCAGCAACGGACTGACCAGCGCCCGTCATGATGTATTCTCCAAATATCTGGCAGAGAAATATCCCGAAAGTTATGACAAGGCAGTGCCCGAAGAACTGGTTTACTCCGGTGGTCTGAAACTGACGGATGCCGTAGAAGACAGCCCGCTGGATGCAGGCAAATTGGTACTCTCCCCTACCCGCACGTATGCGCCGGTCGTGAAGAAGTTGCTGGATGCACTTCGCCCTGAGATCCACGGTATGGTACACTGCTCGGGTGGTGCACAGACGAAAGTGCTGCACTTTATAGGTGACAATTGCCGCGTGATTAAGGATAATCTGTTCCCTGTTCCTCCTTTGTTCAAAACGATTAAAGAGCAGAGCAATACGGACTGGGCAGAGATGTACAAGGTATTCAATATGGGACACCGTCTTGAAGTATATCTGTCGCCCGAACATGCCGAGGAAGTAATTGCCATTAGCAAGAGCTTCGGCATCGATGCACAGATTGTTGGACGTATTGAAGAAAGCAACCAGAAAGAACTGATTATCAACAGTGAGTTCGGAGAATTCAAATACTAATTCAATGGCAGACAACAATACCATATTAGAGAAACTCGAAGGGCTTGTTGCCCGCTTCGAAGAAGTATCGACGCTGATTACAGACCCGGCAGTGATTGCCGACCAGAAGCGTTACGTAAAACTCACCAAAGAGTATAAAGAACTGGGCGACCTGATGGAGGCCCGTAAAGAATATATCCAGGTGCTGAACGGCATCGAGGAAGCCAAAGAGATCATCTCCAATGAAGCAGACCCGGAGATGCGGGAAATGGCACGCGAAGAATTGGATGCCTGTCAGGCACGCCAGCCGGAACTGGAAGAACATATCAAACTCCTCCTCGTACCTGCCGACCCACAGGACAGCAAGAACGCCATCCTCGAAATTCGTGGAGGTACAGGCGGTGACGAAGCCGCTATCTTTGCCGGAGACCTTTTCCGCATGTACACCAAATATTGCGAAACAAAAGGTTGGAGGATGGAAATATCCAGCGTCAACGAAGGCGCGGCAGGTGGATTCAAGGAAGTTATTTGCAGCGTTACGGGCGACAATGTGTACGGAACATTGAAATACGAATCGGGTGTACACCGCGTACAGCGTGTTCCGGCTACTGAAACTCAGGGGCGTGTGCATACTTCCGCCGCATCTGTAGCCGTGCTGCCCGAAGCAGAAGAGTTCGATGTAGTAATTAATGAAGGCGAAATCAAATGGGATACTTTCCGAAGTGGCGGTGCCGGCGGACAGAATGTAAATAAAGTTGAGTCCGGTGTACGTCTGCGCTATGTATGGAGAAATCCAAACACCGGTGCTTCCGAAGAAATCCTGATTGAGTGTACCGAAACACGCGACCAACCGAAGAATAAAGAGCGTGCCCTCTCACGTCTGCGTACCTTTATTTACGACAAGGAACATCAGAAGTATCTGGACGATATTGCCTCCAAGCGAAAGACAATGGTATCTACCGGAGACCGCTCCGCTAAAATCCGTACCTACAACTATCCGCAAGGACGCATCACCGACCATCGTATCAACTATACCATCTATAACCTCTCCGCCTTTATGGACGGTGACATTCAGGACTGTATCGACCACCTGATTGTAGCGGAAAATGCAGAACGTCTGAAAGAAAGCGAACTGTAAACCAATAGGTTAAGAAGCAGAGCGAATGAAAGGACAGCTACTACATAAAGTATTTCATACCCTGACGGAAGCGTTTCAAAATTGCCTGAGGCGCTTTCCTTCTACAGTATGTTTTGTCCTTGCACTTACCGTCTATTTAGTCTATTTGGTAGCTACCGACATGGACGATGACAGGAAACTGGTGATGGTTCTGGGTTATTATTTTTCTATCGGTACGTTGCTCTCACTCACTCTCCACCTGTGGAGCGAAGAGATAAAGAGCAAGATAAAAGGAGTGATCGTACATATAGTAATGCACGTATTGCTGATTGCCGATGCGGTGTACCTCTACAGCCTTTCACCGGAACAGTCGCTTACCGAAATAGGCATAGCCCACGGAGCCGCCATTCTGGCACTGTGGCTTTCGGCTTTCTTCCTTTCATTCATCAAAGAAAAGAATGACATTCCAAGCTGGAACTTCGCTTCATACACGGTTGGCGCTTTTGTCACGGCCAATGTGGTGGGGCTTATCATGAGCGGTGGAATCAGCCTGCTGGTGTTCTCGCTTCGCCAACTCTTCAACGTGGATGTAAGTTGGAATTGCTATCTATATATTCTTATTATATGTAGCGTATTGCTTCCGATGTTACTCTTCCTTGGCATGCTGCCCAAAGATGAACAAAAACATAATCGGGAGCCGCAACCCTCGGAGTTCCTGAACGGCACGATACATTTTCTCTTTCTCCCGCTCATGGCAGGATACCTCCTCGTGCTTTATGTCTATGCAGCCCGCATTTTTATCAGTTGGGAACTGCCCACAGGCTGGGTATCCTGGCTCGTGGTAGCACTGATGGCAGGATGTATCGCCATTGAATTCGGACTGTATCCCGTACGTATTCAGGAGAAGAAACCTATAAACGAATGGATTGCGCGTTGGTTGCCCGCTTTGGTATTGCCGATGCTGGTACTGATGACAATCGGCATTATACGCCGCTTCAACGATTACGGCGTCACCATCAATCGCCTTTACCTTATAACTCTCAACATCTGGTGCTACATTGTTTGTATCGGACTCGTCTTAACTAAAGCCCGGCGCATCAGTTGGATACCGATTTCGTTCTCCATCCTCTTTCTGCTAACTTCGGCACTGCCAGTCAATTATGCAAGTATCACCCGGAATATCATGCGCAGCAGCGTAGAGAAAGAGCTGAAACGCACTAATTTAAAACTACCACTCACCCGTGAACAGTACGATGACTGGATGGAATCGCTCCCGGCAGAAACGGCAGTGCAAGTAAACGACAAGTTCAGATATCTGCGCAACTGGTTCGGACGGAAAAGTATAGCCGACCTTGTGGACAAGGATGCCTCATTCTATTCTTCTAAAAATTACGGTACTACCGATACAACAGACGATTCCGATTCCTTTGTATCATACAGCGGCAAGAGTTCACATCAAGTCAGCATCCAGATACCGGACGGGTACCATCAGTTCATAGTCGTACCGGATGAAAATATAAAGGACAGATACTTCCACATACCATACGACTATCTGGAAACAGGAATACTGCCTGTTCCCCTTACCACTCAGACTAATAATAAGAACGATACGATCTTCATTGACCTGAAAACAATGGAGGCACTTGATAATCACAAATATAATCAAATGCCCCCTACCCGATTTAAATGTAATTCCGACAGATGCCTTTTCATGCTAACAAGTTTCTCTCTGGATTACAATAAGAAAAGGAAAGATGCTCCCAGGTTACGCATAGAAGGCTACTTATTCAAGAAATAACCAAATGAATTATAAACAGATTAAATAGATTCAGTAATGGATAAACAACAACTTTTTGAAAATATCAAGCGTAAGAAATCATTCCTCTGCGTAGGTCTGGATACAGACATCAAGAAAATCCCGGAACACTTGTTGAAAGAAGAAGATCCGATCTTCGCCTTCAATAAAGCCATCATCGACGCAACGGCTGACCTTTGCATTGCCTACAAACCGAACCTCGCTTTCTATGAAAGTATGGGCGTAAAAGGCTGGATTGCTTTTGAAAAGACTGTGAAATATATCAAGGAAAACTATCCCGACCAATTCATCATTGCCGATGCAAAGCGTGGTGACATTGGAAATACCTCTGCCATGTATGCCCGCACATTCTTCGACGAACTGGACATCGACTCTGTAACCGTAGCCCCTTACATGGGTGAGGACAGTGTTACTCCGTTCCTGACTTATGAAGGCAAGTGGGTAATCCTCCTGGCACTGACAAGCAATAAAGGTTCCCATGACTTCCAGTTGACGGAAGATCCCAACGGCGAACGTCTTTTCGAAAAAGTACTGCGTAAGTCTCAGGAATGGGCCAACGACGGACAGATGATGTATGTGGTAGGTGCCACACAAGGCCGTGCTTTCGAAGATATCCGCAAGATTGTTCCCAACCACTTCCTGCTTGTGCCGGGTGTAGGTGCACAGGGGGGCTCACTGGAAGAAGTTTGTAAGTATGGCATGAACTCCACTTGCGGACTGATTGTAAACTCCAGCCGTGGCATCATCTATGTGGATAAGACTGAAAAATTTGCAGAAGCTGCACGCAATGCCGCAAAGGAAGTGCAACAGCAGATGGCAGAACAGTTGAAGGGAGTGATTAACGCCTAATCACTTATCACTTACCCTTAATCACTAACAACGTGTTCGAACGAAAGATCATTAACGACCCGGTGTTCGGGTTCATCAATATCCCGAAGGGGTTGCTGTACGACATCGTACGGCATCCCCTTTTGCAGCGTTTAAACCGCATCAAGCAACTGGGCTTGTCGTCTGTGGTTTATCCCGGTGCACAGCACACACGCTTTCAACACTCGTTGGGGGCTTTCCATTTGACGAGTGAAGCTGTCCAGCAGCTCACCAGCAAAGGAAACTTCATTTTCGACAGTGAAGCCGAGGCAGTCCAGGCAGCCATTCTGATGCATGACATCGGACACGGTCCTTTCTCTCATGTACTGGAAGACACCATCGTACAGGGTGTATCCCACGAGGATATCTCCCTCATGCTGATGGAACGCATCAACAAAGAAATGAACGGGCAACTCACCCTTGCCATCCAGATATTCAAGGACGAGTACCCCAAGAAGTTCCTGCATCAACTGGTCAGCGGACAACTCGACATGGACCGCATGGACTACCTTCGCCGCGACAGTTTTTACACCGGCGTAACGGAAGGTAACATCGGCTCGGCACGCATCATCAAGATGCTCGATGTGAAAGAAGACCATCTCGTGGTAGAATCCAAAGGTATCTATTCCATTGAAAACTTCCTCACTGCCCGCCGTTTAATGTACTGGCAGGTATATCTGCACAAAACGTCCGTAGCATACGAGAAAATGCTCATCAGTGCCCTGCTCCGTGCCAAAGAATTAGCAAGTAAAGGTGTAGAATTATTTGCTTCACCGGCATTGCGTTTTTTCCTTTACAATGACATCAACAAGGAAACTTTCTATAATAATCCGGAGTGCCTGGAGAACTTTATCCAACTGGATGACAATGATATATGGACCGCATTAAAGGTCTGGAGCACCCACAGTGACAAGATTTTATCCACGCTGAGCCTCGGTATGATCAACCGTAATATCTTTAAAGTGGAAATTTCTACCGAACCAATATGTGAAGAAAGGAAAAAAGAGTTAACTTTGCAAATCAGTCAGCAACTGGACATACCCCTCTCTGAAGCGAGCTATTTCGTCTCTACCCCCAGCATCGAGAAGAATATGTACGACCCGGCAGACGATAGTATTGATATCCTTTATAAAGACGGAAGTATCAAGAATATTGCTGAAGCATCGGACATGCTCAATATTTCCCTACTGTCTAAAAAGGTAAAAAAATACTATCTTTGCTACCAACGTTTGCATAGGTAAGTATAAAATATTCACCCAAGGACAAGGAAATATAAAAAAAAAGTCCGTTATTTGTGATTTGAAACCATCTAACAAGAATAAGACAATGGAGTTCTCTGCTAAACAAATTGCAACATTTATCCAAGGAGAAATCGTTGGAGACGAGAATGCAACTGTACATACTTTTGCCAAGATAGAAGAAGGCATCCCCGGTGCTATATCGTTTCTGTCCAACCCCAAATATACATCTTATATCTACGAAACCCAAGCCAGTATTGTACTGGTAAACAAAGACTTCGTTCCTGAACAAGAAATAAAAGCTACTTTAATTAAGGTGGATAATGCCTATGAAAGTTTGGCTAAATTGCTCAACCTTTACGAACAAAGTAAGCCTAAACGTGTTGGTATTGATCCGTTAGCTTTCGTTGCAGAAACTGCTAAAATCGGAAAGGATGTTTACATTGCACCCTTTGCTTGCATTGGTGAGTATGCAGAAGTAGGAGACAATACAATGATACATCCGCATGCGACTATCGGTAGCGGTGCCAAAATAGGCAGTGATTGTATCTTATATGCCAATACAACCATTTATCATGACTGCCGGATAGGCAATCATTGCATCCTGCATTCCGGTTGTGTGATCGGTGCGGATGGTTTTGGTTTCGCCCCAACTCCCGAAGGTTACGAAAAAATACCTCAAATCGGTATCGTAATACTGGAAGACAATGTAGAGATAGGTGCAAACACTTGTGTAGACCGTGCTACAATGGGGGCAACCATCGTACACAAAGGTGTGAAACTGGACAACCTGATACAAGTAGCCCACAATGACGAAATCGGTGCAAATACCGTTATGGCGGCGCAAGTGGGTATTGCAGGATCTACCAAAGTAGGCGAATGGTGTATGTTCGGCGGCCAGGTAGGCATTGCAGGACATATCCATATTGGAAACAAAGTGAACCTCGGAGCACAGTCTGGTGTTCCCAGCAATATTAAGGATGGCAGCCAGTTAATCGGTACTCCTCCCATGGAGCTGAAACAATACTTCAAAGCCTCCGTTGCTCAACGGAACCTACCGGATATGCTAACAGAACTCCGCCAGCTTCGTAAAGAACTGAATGAATTAAAACAACAAATAAATAAGTAACAAATGTTGAAACAAAAGACTCTGAAAGACAGTTTTTCCCTCAGTGGTAAAGGCCTTCACACGGGACTTGACCTGACCGTTACTTTCAATCCTGCTCCGGACAACCACGGATATAAAATCCAGCGCATCGACGTGGAGGGACAACCTATCATTGATGCGGTTGCGGACAATGTGACTGAAACCACTCGCGGCACCGTCCTTTCCAAGAATGGTGTGAAGGTTAGCACTGTAGAGCACGGCATGGCAGCCCTTTACGCCTTAGGCATAGACAACTGCCTGATACAAGTCAACGGTCCTGAGTTTCCCATTCTGGACGGTAGCGCCCAATATTATGCACAAGAAATAGAGCGCGTAGGTACAGAAGAACAAAATGCCGTTAAAGATTTCTATATCATCAAGTCAAAAATCGAGTTTCGCGATGAAAAGACCGGTTCTTCCATTATCGTGTTGCCCGACGAGAACTTCAGTCTGAATGTACTGGTATCTTACGACTCGACCATCATTCCCAATCAGTTTGCAACGCTGGAGGATATGTCGAAATTCCGAGATGAAGTAGCCGGCAGCCGTACATTCGTATTCGTACGCGAGATCGAACCACTGTTGCAGGCCGGTCTTATCAAAGGCGGTGATTTGGACAATGCCATCGTTATCTACGAACGAGAAATGTCTCAGGAAGACTTCGATAAGTTGGCCGATGTGATGGGAGTTCCCCACATGGATGCCAAGCAACTGGGTTATATCAACCACAAACCGCTGGTATGGGCCAATGAATGTGCCCGTCATAAACTGCTCGACGTAATCGGTGACTTGGCTTTGATAGGCAAACCTATCAAGGGACGTATCATCGCTACACGTCCGGGACATACCATTAATAACAAGTTCGCCCGCCAGATGCGTAAGGAAATCCGCCTGCATGATATACAGGCTCCGACTTACGACTGTAACCGCGAACCCGTCATGGATGTAAACCGTATCCGCGAACTGTTGCCACACCGTTACCCATTCCAATTGGTAGACAAGGTGATTGAAATAGGTGCCAATTATATTGTAGGCGTGAAGAATATCACTGCCAACGAGCCTTTCTTCCAGGGGCACTTCCCACAGGAACCGGTAATGCCGGGTGTGTTGCAGGTTGAAGCTATGGCACAGGTAGGCGGTCTGCTTGTATTGAACTCCGTAGACGAACCCGAACGCTACTCTACCTACTTCATGAAGATAGATGGTGTGAAGTTCCGTCAAAAGGTAGTGCCGGGTGACACCCTTATCTTCCGCGTAGAACTGCTTGCACCTATCCGCCGTGGCATTTCCACGATGAAAGGTTATGCGTTCGTAGGCGAGAAAGTGGTTTGCGAGGCAGAGTTTATGGCACAAATAGTTAAGAACAAGTAAAAGGATTTATGATTTAAGATTTATTCGTGGCTAATAATAAGCGCGAATATCTCATAAATTATAAATCATAAATCATAAATCAGCATGATAAGTCCCTTAGCGTATATTCATCCCGAGGCAAAAATCGGGGAAAACGTAGAGATTGCTCCTTTTGTATTCATCGACAAGAATGTGGTAATCGGCGATAACAACAAGATTATGGCAAATGCCAACATTCTGTACGGTTCACGTATCGGCAATGGAAATACTATTTTTCCGGGAGCTGTTATCGGTGCCATCCCTCAGGACCTGAAATTTCAGGGAGAAGAGAGTACCGCTGAAATTGGTGACAACAATACCATTCGTGAAAATGTTACCATCAATCGCGGTACAGCTGCCAAAGGCAGAACCATTATCGGTAACAACAACCTGTTGATGGAAGGTGTGCACGTAGCTCATGATGCCCTTGTCGGTAATTACTGTATCATTGGTAACTCTACTAAAATGGCAGGTGAGATTGTAATAGACGATTTTTCCATTATCAGTGCCAATGTATTAATGCATCAGTTCTGCCGTGTAGGTGGATACGGAATGATACAAGGAGGTTGCCGTTTCAGTAAGGATATTCCGCCGTACATCATTGCAGGCCGGGAACCGATTGCTTACAGCGGTATCAACATTATCGGGTTGCGTCGTCGCGGATTCTCCAATGAAACCATTGAGAATATACACAACGCATACCGTATCATTTATCAGAGTGGATTGAACACTTCAGACGCATTAAAGAAAATAGAAGAAGAAATTCCGACGAGCCCGGAAATCGAATACATTGTCAGCTTCATCCGTGACTCCGAACGTGGTATTATTAGATGATAAAACGATAAAGTAATTAGAATATGATATACAGATTTACACTTATCTCCGATGAAGTGGACGACTTCGTAAGAGAAATACAAATTGACCCGGAAGCTACATTCTACGACTTCCATGAGGCTATAGTGAAGTCAGTAGGTTATACTAACGACCAGATGACTTCTTTCTTCATCTGTGATGATGATTGGGAAAAAGAAAAGGAAATTACACTGGAAGAGATGGATGACAATCCGGAGATGGACAGTTGGGTAATGAAAGACACCACTATCAGCGAACTGATAGAAGATGAAAAGCAGAAGTTACTCTATGTGTTCGACTACATGACAGAACGCTGTTTCTTCATTGAACTCTCCGAGATCATTACCGGAAAAGAAATGAAAGGTGCCAAGTGTACCAAGAAGGAAGGTGATGCTCCGAAACAGACAATTGACTTCGAAGAAATGGCAGCCAACAGCGGATCGCTTGATCTGGATGAAAACTTCTATGGAGACCAGGACTTTGATCTGGAAGAATTCGACCAGGAAGGTTTCGACATGGGCGGAGGCGAAGGTAGCGCAGCACCGTTCGAGGAAGAAAAGTTCTAATATTATTTTAAATTTTTCATCCGCAGATAACGCGGATAACGCAGATCTCTTCTAGGCTTAAGTCTTTCAAATCTGTGTTATCCGCGTTATCTGCGGATGGGAAATGATTCTCTAAATACCATTTCCTTATGAAAACCCTGATAGTGCTTATTGGACCGACCGGAGTAGGAAAGACCGAACTCAGCCTGCGGCTGGCAGAGCATTACCAAACTTGCATCGTTTCCGCAGACTCCCGGCAACTCTATGCCGATTTGAAAATAGGGACGGCAGCCCCTACCCCCGAGCAACTGCAACGCGTGAAACATTACCTTGTAGGAACCTTGCAACTCACCGATTATTACAGTGCCGCCCAATATGAAGCGGAAGTGCTGAAACTTCTGGAAACCTTATTTACCGAACAGGATACAGTATTGCTTACCGGTGGCTCTATGATGTATGTGGATGCCGTTTGCAAAGGCATTGACGATATTCCGACCGTAGATGCTGAAACACGCCAAGTGATGCTACATAAGTATGAAACGGAAGGTCTGGAAAGATTGTGCGCAGAGCTAAAGTTACTCGATCCTGAATACTACAAAATAGTAGACCTGAAGAATCCTAAACGCGTAATCCATGCACTGGAGATATGCTATATGACAGGGAAGACCTACACCTCATTCCGTACACAACAAAAAAAAGAACGCCCCTTCCGCATCATCAAAATAGGATTGACGCGCGACCGGGAAGAACTTTACGACCGTATTAACCGACGGGTAGAGATTATGATAGAGGATGGCTTGGAAGAAGAAGCCAGAAAGGTATATCCTTATCGGGCACTTAATTCATTGAATACGGTAGGTTATAAAGAGATGTTCAAATATCTCGACGGAGAATGGACCTTGCCTTTTGCCATAGAGAAAATCCAACAGAACTCCCGCATCTATTCACGCAAGCAGATGACATGGTTCAAGAGAGATGAAGAAATCCGTTGGTTCCATCCGGAACAAGAAACGGAGATACTGGCGTACCTCCATTCGGTAATGTAAGTTCTATTCTGATTCCAGTAAACTCTGATAGATCATTCTGATGGATGATTCCAGTTCATCATACAGCTTCGGTATTGCTTGGGTATCGAGGCTTCCTTTTTTATACCATTCTTCCAGCAATGGCTTCGTCGTACGGAAGACTTCATCTTCTACCGCAGTAATCGCTGTCATATAACCGTCACCTTTCTCAGGACTATACAATCTTTCCCAATTCAGATAACGTCCGGTACCCATTCCCTGCTTATAGCTGAAAACTCTGTCTGCCAAACGAAGTGACCAATCACTGAGCGGAGCTGCCTCATGTTCTTTACCGAAACGTACCATTCCGGGAAGAAGTTTACCGGCATCTTTTACCCACAACGGAATAGCTATACCGGTAGGAGGATAACCTAACAGTGTCCACATGGTAGTTAGTTCGGCTTTCTCACCCGGTTTCACACCTTGTACCACTACCGAACACGATGTACTGCTACGCGGAATGAAATCCTGATCTACAAACCAACCCGACGCCTGAGGACGATTATATGCCCCGCTACGCAAATCAATATCCAGCATACGGTTACGGAACGAACGCGATAAATCATTGAAAATAAACTGTGGGGTAATGCTACCCGTAGCCGAAGCTTTCATCAGCACCTGGTCTGCTTCCATATAGCGCACATAACCGGCACCCTCGTTCACCTTACCAGCAAAAGAAAAGTTGGTACGGGCAATATAACCATAAGGAGCATCCTTCGGGTTATTGGCATCACACATCACATATTTATGATAATCTACCTCAAACATAGCTGCCCCGCCTTGTGCATCGATTACACCAAAATTAGCTTCGATATCGCTGGGCTTGGAAATGGTATCCAGAAAATGACAGAAATCCTCTACCGTTGCACAAACTTCGAGTGCACGATAAATAACACGCCCATTGGCTGCCCCCCGCTCTTCATCGCCCTTTACATCCACCAGATTATACGATTGTGTATTCATCAAAGCAAATCCTGAGGAATTAGTTCCCATCCATGCCTCTTTCAGATATGCATTGGCGCTATTCACTACAGCAATAAAGTCATACTTCTCACCTTTCACATAATCAACATGATTTCGCATAAAGTCTGTATCACGGTTTTTCCAAAGCAGGGGGCGACCGTCGGGTGTTACTTTACCCGATACAACAGCAGAAGTACAGGCTTGCACAGGAGTAGCGAACCAAACAATTGCTGCCGCACACAGGATTAATAAGGATATTTGTTTCAACATTAGTTATCAGGTATTTCCTATTCCATAATCTTTAATCATTCCGCTCTTGACAATCACTTTTATTCATATTCTCCCCTTAGGAAAATCATTGGTTTAATATAAATTTCCAGTATTCCGTCTGCACCGGTCTTCACTTCCATTTGCTCAATACTCGTTTGATACGCAGTACTGGCCGGAACTTCTTTACCGTCAATATAGTAACGCGCATTCCTCCTGTTCACTCCCTTTGGCTTGAGAAAATCATCTATTTTCTTAATGTTTTTTTCCTCCTTTACCTGTTGTGGAGTTTTCAACTTCAGAATAATGACCCCATTTATTCCACGTGTGCCATAAATGGCAGTAGCTGAAGCATCTTTCAAAACTTCAAGACTTTCAATATGCGCGGGGTTCAATGCTGCAAAAATCTCATAGGGAAGTTCCATTCCATTTACTATAAATAAAGGCTCATCAGATGGAATAGGAATGCGATCTCTAATAACGAATGTGCCATTTTTCTTCGGAGACTGCGGCACAATGGTATCATTCTTCAAAGTATCTTTGAAAAGTACAAGCTCCTTTGTAGAAGGGGCTTCAGCATGAATAGATATAGCGGCAGACATCACTAATAATAGAAATACTCCCCAAAAGAAGCTATATCCCTGGTGAATTTGTTTTCCTTGTCTCATAGCATTATCTTTTAAGTGATAGAATACTAAACCGTCTCAAACAAAAATACTTAAAAGTAATGATTTAAACAAAGAAATAAGAAACAAAGTTGATTATTCAGCTGATAATTCCTTTAGTCTATCAAGCAAATAGGCCCGTTTACTCTCGCTTGTACCTTCTTCCCAATAGCGGATAATACCTTTCTTATCTACCAACAATGTAGTCGGCGTGACCTGTACTTTAAACAAATTGAAGAAAAATAATTCATCGGCAATATGCGTAAAAAGGAAAGGACGGTTTTCCACTATCTTCTTTATCTGTTCCGCTGTATTCCAGGTAGTAGAGAAATAAGTCACATCCGGACAGATTTTCATCCATTCATTCAGTTCCGGCATCTCCTTGATACACGGTCTGCAACCTGTGTGCCAATAGTTCAGAACGAAAGGCTTTCCAATGATATCCGCCTTTGTCCATACCCGTCCCGTCGTATCCTTTACCTTAAAGTCCGGGAATGGTTTTCCTACCCATTTATCAAGAGTTACTGTATTAGTCGCTGCAATCGCCATCGGCTTTTGCGCTCCTGAACGGGAAATCTGCAATAATTCCTCTCCTCCGGGTACTTTTTCTACGGAAACCCGATATTTCATTGCATAGTCCGGTAAAGTTTTGCCTTTATTCAGACGTATTTCCAATGCGGTATGTCCTTCCTCATCTGTCAGCATAATCATCTGGGCACCTTCATCAGTCCGAATTCCCGGAGGCATACCATTGAAAAAACATCCGTCAATGAGAACATACTTATCACTACTAGTTTGGGCGGAGCAAAGCCCCACCCAAACGAACATCATAGAGAGAAACAAAAAGAGAGAATTCCTTTTCATATAAAATATCTTTGATTATTCATCTTTCAAAGTAACTGTCACCTTCGGCTCCGCCTTTACTTTAGCAGTTTTCATGCCAATATAAGAAACAACCAGTTTATCGCCTTTTGAAGCAGATAGGACAAAGCGACCATCCACATCGGTTATACTGCCGCTTTTTGTTCCTTCTATCAGTATGGCAGCACCTACGACAGGTTCTCCGTCTTTATCCTGCACAATACCTTCCACTTTCATATCACCTTTGGCAGAAGTCTTCTCAACTCCTCTTTTGTCTTTGGTAGTGATATAAATCTGGCCTTTGCCGTCTGTTCCTTTCTCAACACTCATGCTTTCAATTCTTTCAGCCGGTACTACCTCACCTATGTCCGCAACGCTGGAATCAATTTTCACACCATCTACAAAAAAGGTCACATCTCCCCGATTTGCCTTCTTACTATTTATATAGATACCTTGCACTCCATTGACAGTAGTAAATTTTCCTGTACCTTTCACTCCCAAAACCACGGGATCATTAGTATTCTTTAGTGTATAGGTTTCTGATGGATGGTATTCTTCTTTATCTTCTTTCAAAGTAATCAATATAACCCCATTCTTGCCTCTCTCTCCATATATTGCAGTAGAAGCCGCATCCTTCAAGACGCTAAAACTCATTATCCTGTCGACATTTATTGCATTCAATATAGACTGGGTAACTTCCTTGCCATCCACTATAACCAAAGCACTATCCAATAAACTTCCAGGGCGTCTGCTCATCTCTACAGTACGAGAACTTTTCATCTCTCCCCCTTCCAGTCTGAACATTACCGGCAGTGTATACTTCACTGCTACCGCTTGTCCTTTCTGCATACCTGGTTTCCACTTCGGCATCGTTCCTATCAACCGGATAGCCTCAGCATCCAGATCTTTATCTACGGCACGGATCACTTTCGGATCCGTCACATTTCCTCCCTTATCAATAATAAATTGCACCGTAACGCGTCCCTGTGTACCATTCTTCTTTGCAGTTTCAGGATAACGCATATTCTTCTGAATATACTCCAATGCAGCAGCCATGCCACCCGGATACTCCGGCATTTGCTCCACCACCTCGAAGAAGGGAGTACCCTGTAGCTTCTCAGTCACTTCTGCAGGAATATACTTCACCTCCACGGGTTTAGCTGTATCTTTCAGTACTGGAGCTACCTGTACTGGTTCTTCCGTAGTTTTTACGGCTTTTGCTTCCACAATTGCTGTCAAATCATTAACTTTGGCGGCAGAAATGTCATGCAAACGAGAGAAGAGCAAGCTTGCTTGTTCCATTCCGAGTGCATCCGACATTCTTGAAATCTCTTCTGCGGTTTCCGAGATTTCAGGACGGGCAAAAGCAGTTACTGCAATGGCAGCTACCGGAAGTATGTATAAATACTTCAATCTTGCCCACGGATTCGATTTTTCTTTTAACATCATAGTGATACGTTTTTTAAGTTTACTGTGATTAAAGCTGTTGGCCATAGAGTAGAGCCTTGTGCCGACAGCTTTTTTAATTAATAATAATTGATATTGTTTCGCGTCAACGCCTTTTTCAATCACCGTTTCATCCGCCTCATACTCATGGATATTCTGTAATTCCTGTTTCAGCAGCCACGAAGCCGGATTAAACCACTGGAAAAAGATGCAGATATCTGCTACCAGCAAATCCCACGAATGTCGGTTCTGTATATGAGCCAACTCATGAATAAGTATTTCCCGCCCATTCTCATCCAAGTCTTTCTGTGAAATAACGATGTATTTCATCCAACTGAACGGAGCTATATCGTGGTCGTGCACTATCAAAGTCACTTTCTCACCACCGTCAGTATATTTACTCAAGTCTTCTTTTCTGCCTAATCTCAATAAATTGCCCAACTTCAACAACGAATACCCATTACGAAAAGCAAAAAGTAAAATACCGGCCAGGTACACCAATAATGCAACATGTATCCAAGTTACCGTCACTTCCTCTATCTGCAATTCCGCCACATTTGTAGTATTCATCATATCCGCCAGCATCAGCCACTGTTCCAGTGTCATCATGGTTTGATGAACCTCTGTCTGCTTCTCCACAGTAACTTCCACCAGTGGCAAAAGACAAGATAGCAACAATATGCTCAACAACGCTACCCGGTTGAAACGATGAAACGTCTCACGGCTCAGCAACAAACGGTAAAACAGGTAGAATACCGCCAAACAAACCGACGACTTCAGTATATAGACAAAGAAAATTCCCATATTGACGTACTATTTATAATTTACAGCTACTATTTCCCAGCCTTCAGTAGTTCTTCTTTCATCACCTCCGCACCGGGAAATCCGGTAACTTTATATGAAAGCTTCCCTTCCCGGTCTATCACAAAATAAGTGGGTATTCCCGGATACTCATATAGTTTACCTAATGCAGAACTCTGCTCATTCGTGATCCGATAGTGTATTCCATGAATATCAGGTATGGTGATTTTCCACTTCCCTTCAGGTGAACTTTCATCCGCTATATAAACATACACTACATCTTTCAATTCTTCTTTCACCGGCTTCAGGCTATTCATAGCCCGCATACAAGGGCCACACCAGGTATTCCACATATCTATCAGAACCACCTTACCACGATAAGGACGGGTGACAACTGCCAATAGACCATCTGCGGTAACTGCCGTATCCAGCTGGCAAACTGTATAACCAGTCTTATTTGCACTTTCAGCAAGCAAGTCCATCACTTCTTTATTTTTGACAGTCAAAGCTTTCTTTATTTCCGGTTCGGATATACTGTCCAATGTCAGCATCTGTTTTTCCGACAGCGGTTTCAAACGAGCAAGAGTGGAACCTAGAGGTTTCGCCCGTAAAATATCCTCCCATACAGGCTGCGGTTCAAACTTTCCTTTAAAATCTTCAGTTGCAGCACGTACAAAATCAGGATAACTGCCATAACGTATATAAGGTGAATGAATAAAATCCAGTTCCAGAATATCATCATAATAACTTTCATCTACCGTCATGTCTGCACGCTTCACTCCTTTCTTTCCGCTAATCATCGGAGCATAACTAATATTCCCTTTATACCCCCTGATAGCAAAGAAATACGACATTTCCAACTTGTTTATCATGTATGTGCGAACAGCATCACTCAACGATTTATTCTTCAGTATTTCACCACGATTTTTTTCATAAATCTTCGTCACATACTTTTTATATTGAGCCGGAGTAACACCACAAATATTCTCATAAAAATGATCCGCACTATAAATGTTCATCAGTCCGGCATGCTTTACCAGTTCAGTATTCAGAGCGGCATACGTACCCTCAAACCAAATCAACTGCCCGTTCTCTTTCTTTCCAAACAGGTGACTTTCCGACCAGAAAATCTCCGGCAAATTAATAGTTACCTCAAGTTTACCGCCCGGCATCAGAAACAATTCAAATCTCTTCCGTCCTACCCGTAATGTTGCTTCACCGGGCAGCATCATATTTGTTTCGTAGCGAAAACTTCCATCCTCGGCCACCGGAACGGATTGACCGAATACATCAAAGAATAGCCAGTCAGTACAATTGAATTTCAAAGCAATACCATGAGTCGGATCATAACCCAATATACGCCCATATATCACCGTCTTCCCATTCTTCAAATCAGGATCCGGCAGAGGCTGGGAATAATCCAATTGCTGATTCAACAATTTCTCCGGTATTCCTATTTTCGGCTTTTTTCCGTCCAGACGCACTCCATAAATATTCCATCCTTCGTCTTTCTTCTCAGACATTTCGAAAAAGTCAAAACTTTCCGTATCCATAGGAATCGGCTCAAACTTCAACGTCACAGCTAGTTCACCAGAAGCCGGTGTCTTCGTCCATAGTTCTTTTGAAAAACCATTACCACCTAGGTAGGCATACGTTTTTCCTCCTATCTGCAATACAGCAGTCGAGTCTATCCTTACATCTTCGCCCGGAATAGAATATATTTTAGCATCTATCCATGTCGTATCCTTTCCCAATGTCACTTTTTCGAATTCGATCTGGCTAGTATTCGTTGCCATGAAATAAGGAGCTTTCACAACCTTTTTCGCCTGCAAACCTACGCAAACAGCTATCAATACAAAACAAGTTATAGCTATGTTTTTCATAATTCTTGGCATTTTAAAGTTTCTATTTCGTTCCTCTCTCCACTTCTGCAATCAACTGTTTCAGGTCTTCCAACGAAATATCCTCTTCTTTTACCAACGATGATACTGCGCTGAGATACGAATTATTGAAGTACTTACTGATTACTTTCTTCAGCGTTCCCTTACTGAAGTCTTCCTTATTCACTACAGCATAATACTGGTACGTGTTACCGTAAGTCTTATGTGCCAGGAAACCTTTATCCTCCAATCCCCTCACAATCGTAGACAGCGTATTGAAATGCGGCTTCGGTTCTTCATAGAAAGCTAGCATCTCCTTCACAAACAACGGACCTTTCTCCCAGAAAAATCCCATGATTTCCTCTTCTTTCGCAGTCAATCCTTTCATAACTCTTCATTTGTTTTTCGCAAAGAACTAAAATATTTAGTTTATAAACTAATTTTTCTCGTTAAATAAGACTAAACACAAAATACCTACATATAGCGATTGCAATTCCCGGAGAAAATCCGTTACTTTGCGCACGAATAAATAAAGAAAGAAAGGATAATCTGCAATGAATGAACCGCATAAGTATCGTGCCACAGACAAAATGAGCGACCTTATCTGTGATAACTACTCCTTATTAATGGTTATGAGCCGTTTCGGCCTTTCCTTAGGATTCGGAGACAAGAGTGTAAAGGACGTTTGCGAGGCACAAGGCGTAGACTACCGTACCTTTCTCGCAGTAGCCAATTTCATCAGTGAAGAACAATATACTTATAGTGGAGAGGAAAACGTATTTTCCATCTCAGCCCTTATGGATTATCTGAAACGGGCGCACACTTACTTTCTCGATTTTAAATTACCTGTTATCCGTCGTAAGCTCATCGAATCTATCGATTGCTCGGGCTCGGATAATATAGCCTATCTCATTCTGAAATTCTTCGATGAATATGCCAAAGAGGTACGCCGCCATATGGAATATGAAAACGAGGCTGTGTTCACCTATGTCGAAAAACTACTTGAAGGCAAACTTGCAGAGAACTATGATATAGCAACCTTTGCCAGTAAGCATAATCAGATTGAATCCAAGCTGACAGAACTGAAAAATATTATCATTAAGTATTATCCGGAAAAAGAGAACAACAACAAACTTAATGCTGTTCTTTTCGATATCTTCAACTGTGAGCATGACCTTGCTTCACACTGCCAAGTAGAAGACTATATGTTTGTTCCCGCCGTGGCACAACTGGAAAGGAGAATGAAAAATGAACAATAATGTTTCTGTAAAGATTGCAGTCGCTGAAACTTCTGTCATTATCCGAAGCGGACTCACGACAGTGCTGAAGCGCCTGCCCAATCTGAATGTAGTACCTATAGAGGTTTCCTCTCCGGAATCTTTGCAAAGCTATATTCACCTGCATACACCGGATGTATTGATTGTTAACCCGACCTTTGGCGGCTGGTTCAATCTCCCTGCATTCAAGGCAGAAAATGGGAAAGTGGAAACCAAATATCTGGCACTGGTATGTTCCGTCATTGACAGTAACTCTCTGAAAGAATATGATGATCATCTTTCTATTTGTGATGATCCGGAAACAATTGCCACCAAAATAAACCAACTGCTTTGCACTGACGAAGAAGAGGAGAAAGAAAATGAGCAGGAGACGCTCAGTCAGCGTGAAAAGGAAATTATCACCTGCGTTGTAAAAGGTATGACCAACAAAGCCATTGCCGACCAGCTCTATCTTTCCATCCACACAGTTATCACCCACCGCCGGAATATTGCCCGTAAACTGCAAATACATTCTCCGGCCGGCCTGACCATTTACGCTATCGTAAACAAACTGGTGGAACTGCAGGATATTAAAGATAACCTATAAAAGAGAGAGAGCATCGTCTCACACTGTCTTTCATTTCCAACTATGGATATCCCGCATAATACAATAAAAATACAATCTTTCTCCTTTTACTTTTAACTTCAACTCCGTTCCTATTTGCTTGTATTCACCAACAAGGCAAATCAAGAGTATCACTGATTATCAAATAATTACAAGAAGTTAACTTCCTGTCTGCAAGGAGTTAACTTCTTGTTGACAAACTCTTAACTTCTTGTAGACAGGGTATTAAATGAAAAAATCCCCGCTCTTTCACGATATCACATCGGGGAAGACGGGAACCTTTTTTCCTTAATAAAAGTGGTTACGTAATTATGACTAACTAATTCATTAAATCTGATGTTGCAAAAGTAGGGCATTTGCGAAGATGTCACAATCCCTAAAACAAGGTATAATGAAAGGGAGTAATAGCCATAACTAGGTATTAATGCTTGTAAACACCTCTATTTATACTTAAACGCCAATATATAATAGACTATAAGCGCCAATATCATCAAACCAACGACCGCACTCGTAATCATATTACATAGATCTTGCGGAATACCATATCCCATCTCTACTTTATTAAAAACAAGAGTTAGGAAAAGTAAAGTAAGAAACACATTCAATATACGAGCAATACGGGCTGCCATAAAATACTGTACCGCGACATTGCGTTCTGTGATACGTACAGGAAAACGTATCCAACGAATAGGAAGATAGGCAGAAATACCAACTAAAAGGAGACATAAAGTACCTAATCCCGCAGCCATAAAGGAAAAATTAGCTGTAATCTTGTCCTCTATATGAATATACACCCATATTGCACACACCCAGGCAGCAATTGCCAACAATACGGCAACACCTTCTAATATACGATCTATTATAGTGGGATATACCCGGATATTAGGAAACTCTTTAGTTGAATATGGACCAAGATTTAACATAAACAATATATGAATTATAATTCAAACTACTAATCACTTATCACTAACAACTTATCGCTAAACTACGACTCAGGTTCTTTAGGCGGAGGAGTATTCTTTGTTTTCTTCATCCGCCCGCTTTTCCGCAATGCCTCAGCGATAATCCACTGAAGCTGTCCGTTAGTGCTACGAAACTCATCGGCTGCCCACTTTTCAATGGCATCCATAGTTGCAGCATCTACACGCAGAACAAAGCTTTTGGTTGAAGTTTCTTTTTTAGCCACGATTCTATTTACTATTTAACAATTTACAATTGAATTTGTATTATAACAGGTTTCCGTTATGAATAAACGATGCAATATCATCCATGACATATCCGATTACAGGCGACGCCTGGTTATACTCAAACGGAGTAGCTTTACCACTACCTTCCTGTAACATATGATTAAGTTTAGGGTAAGATTTTAAGAAAGCATTTTTATTACGCATCAGCCCGAAGCGCCATAAACCGAAATCCTGCATAGTCACCTGATAATCACGCTCGCCCTGCAATATAAGTATGGGAAGAGCCAGTTTAGATGCTACTTCTACCGGTTTATAGGCGTTAGCAAATTCCCAGTAAGAACGAGGAAGATTCAGCAACAAAGGAATCTTATCATCATATTCCGGTGTACCCAGTTTCTTTATATTATCAGCTTGTTTTTTTATTTCTGTAATCTGCTTTTTGGCATTAGCGGAAGAGTCAGTCAGAGAAGATATATAAGTCATTTGTTCAACAATAGCATCTTCAAATGGACGAGCTAAAGCGGCAACAAGGATAATTCCTGTCAACCCATCTGCTTGCTCTGCAATGCGAGGAGCAAGTGTAGCCCCTAAACTATGTCCCAGCACATAAACACTGTCCGCATCAACCTCAGGCAATTCCTTCGCCCAAGCAATAATAGCCACAGCATCATCTACACTTTCTGTATCATAATCGATATTCCGACCTTCCGGCACACACGCTGCACCATATACCTTCGTACGTTTATCATAACGAACCGTTGCAATGCCACGTTCCGCCAATCCCCAAGCCAAATCACGGAAAGGTTTATTCGGACCAACAGTTTCATCACGATCCTGCGGACCGGAACCATGCACAAGGATTACGACAGGAGCCTTTTTCTTTCCTACAGGCAGCGTCAGCGTTCCGGGCAATTTAAAGTCATCTGCTCCCACCGTTATATCTCGTTCCTGCATTTTCTCTTTATTATAAGCTACCAGTTTTGCTGTAGAAGCAGCAGGTACAGGCATCAAACGAATGGTATTCATGCTTCCATCAGCATCGAAAGACAACAAAAAACGGAGACTGTAACGCTCAAACTTCAGATCGCGATAATAAAGTGTTATGCCTTCAGCACTCTCTTGCTTCCACTCTCCTTTTGCTTGAAGTTTTCCGAACTGCTTTTCCGATTGCTTAAACATGTCCTTAAAGATTTCCGGTGATAATTTTTCCTGCAGATTTTTATTCAAGAGAGCATGAATACTGTCCCCCTGATCTGCCACAAACAATTCGTACACATGCTTCGCACGGTCCATATTTGCATCCTGAGCAAAAACCGTCACTACATGTCCCAGCAATAAGCCAAGCACCAATGCCCACTTATATAAAAAAGAAAAGCTCATATTATCTTGATTAATGATTTAACGTACCCGCATTAACAATTGGCTGTGCTGCCTCATCGGCACAAAGTACCACCAGCAAATTGCTGACCATAGCCGCCTTTTTTTCTTCGTCCAGCTCAACAATTTGTTCTTCTGAAAGTTTGTGCAACGCCATTTTTACCATAGAAACAGCTCCCTCAACAATCTTTTCACGGGCAGTAATGATAGCCGAAGCCTGTTGACGACGAAGCATTACCGCAGCAATTTCAGGAGCATAAGCCAGATAGTTAATGCGTGCTTCCACTACTTCCATACCTGCCATGGCAAGACGTTCGTTCAACTTCTGTTCCAACTGTTCATTGATTTCTTCACCGCCGGAGCGAAGTGTCAGTTCTTCAGTATCCGCTTCGTTATCATCATAAGCATATTGTCCAGCCACCTGGCGTAAAGCGGCATCACTTTGTATTTTCACAAAATTCTCAAAAGCGTTCATACGGCTGGCAACCGCATTACCTATATTAATTTGGTTAGCATTTCCCCCCGTATGAGCAGATGAAGCCATTGTCTGCGAATCAATCTCAAACATAGCTTTGTAGGTATCTTTAAGTTTCCATACCAACACCAAACCTATCAGAATAGGATTACCGATCTTATCATTTACCTTGATAGGTTCCACATCCAAATTACGTGCACGAAGAGAAAGTTTCTTCTTATCCAGAAAAGGATTCACCCAAAAGAAACCAGTTTCCTTGAATGTACCTTTGTACTTACCAAAAAACACCATAGCCCGGGCCTCATTCGGTTCCAATTGCATATAACCGGCAAACATTATCAGCCAGACAATGCAGAGAATACCAGACACAATTGCAGTTGGCACACACGTAATAAAGCCAAAGAAAATTAGTGCAGGTAACACAATGAGATGAACAAACAATCCTAAAAAGCCATTCATCTTAAACCCTTTGAAATTCAATTCTTTTGTTTCCATAACTGATAGATTAAGTTGATATCATTTTGATATCACAAATATATTACTTCATTTTATAAAAAAGAACTTTTAGAACATCTATTTTAAAGAAGATTAAGCAATTCACTTTTTTTTTATATCTTTGCATGTCGCAATATTAATTAATAGCACATGAGAAAGTATAACACAACAAATTCCCACTTATTAATCTGCTTGGTACTACTAATCCCAACCATGCTCCTCGCACAACCAAGCTGTCAGATCCGACACTTCTCTATATATAACGGATTGGCACAAAGAACCGTTTCAGATATTGTACAGGACTCCAAGGGATTTATCTGGTTTTCTACTTGGAATGGTTTAAACAGATATGACGGTTATACCTTCAAGAATTATAAGGCATATCCCGGAGATGGATGTACACTAACAAGTAACCGTATATTAAGAATTGTACCCGACCAACAAAATAACATCTGGTGTCAGACTTATGATGCCAGAGTTTATCTATTCGACAGTCATCAGGAAAAATTCATCGATATTCTCCAACCTTTTGAGCAAAAAAGTGGGGAAACTTATATAGTACGTAAAATCTATGCCTTACCTAAAGGAGTCAGTTGGATTGTATGCGATCACGGAGCTTTTCGGGTAGACGAACGAAAATTAGAAAATGAAGACGAAGATGCCATAACACATTACACTCTAGAAATCGGCAATCTACCCGGTAGGACGGTTTCAAGAGTTGAGCAAGATGCTGCAGGAGATGAATGGATTTTCACTAATAAAAGTGTCTGTATAGTTGGACAAAAAACAATATCCGATAAAACTCATTTCACAAATTTCTGTGAAAACAATGAGAAAATGTACCTGATATCAAGCAAACGTTTAGCAATCTATAATCAGCAAAATGGACAAATTCAATATAAAGAAATACCTTTTAATTATTCGCGACTCAACTGTATACTAAGCTTGGGAAAAGATACTATTGGAATAGGTACCAGCAATGGCATCATACTCTTCTTCGCACAAAACAACCAATTCAGGAATGTAGAAATGCATTTTAACGTCATGAGAATATTTGAGGACAGCCATAATGAATTATGGCTATTCTCAAAAGAACAGCGTGGAATTGTACGGTACGATCCCTTGACTAACGAGCAACAGCACTATGAAACCCCTACACAAAATATGCCCAAGGCTGAACTTAGAAGCCGTGACGTTATATTCGAAGATAATCAAGGAACTTTATGGGTTGTGCCTCACCTGGGGTGTCTAAGCTATTATGACCGGGAAGATAAAGAACTAAAGCCCTATTACACCGATTACAGTAAACCGGAATCTAAATTCACTCCTGTTATCCTAAACTTCTATGTGGATAATCAAAAAAACTTTTGGTATGCCAACAATTTCTGGATGGATAAAATTTCATTCTTTCCCAATGCCAATCAATTGACTACTTTTGACTCCGGACATGAAACCCGCGCAATCATGGTCGATAAGCAACAAAATCTATGGGTTGCAAATAAAAAAGGAGTCATCCGGATTTTTAATCCGGACAAAACTCTTAAAGGCTACCTGACACCGGAAGGAACTATCAGTACAAAAGCCATTTCATTCTCCAAAAACATTTATTGTTTCACAGAAGACGAACAGGGAAACATATGGATGGGTAGTAAATGGGATGGTATCATCCGATTAAGTCCTAAAAAAGACGGAAGCTTCCAAATAAGAAACTATGTACATAAGGAAGAAGACCCCTATAGTTTAAGTAATAATAGTGTTTATTGCATATATCAAGATTCTAAAAAACGGATGTGGATAGCCACTCATGGCGGAGGTATTAACCTACTTCAAGAAACGGCAGATGGAGAAATCCGCTTCCTGCATAACGGTAATTTACTAAAAGATTATTCAAAAGATAAATTTAATAAAGTACGTGTCATCAAGGAAGTGAATAATACCCTTTTAGTCGGCACAACCGAAGGGCTGATTACTTTCTCCTGCAATTTTGAACGTCCGGAAGAGATTAAGTTTTATACCAATGTGCGCATACCGGATTTAGCATCCAGTCTTAGTAGCAATGACGTGATTTATATTTATACAGACAGCCGTCAAAATTCGTATGTACTCACATTCACCGGAGGCATCAATCAGATTATTTCAAATAATTTGTTAACCGATCAGATTCAATTCAAGACCTACACCAAACGAAATGGTTTAGTGTCGGATCTGGTTTTATCCATGATTGAAGATCAACAGAAAAATCTATGGGTCATATCAGAAAATACATTAGCCAAATTTGATCCAGAGAACGGAACTTTCGAACATTATAATGAAAAGCATTTGCAGAAAGAAATATATTTCAGTGAAGCCTCACCCGCTATAATACGGAATCAGTTGATTTTAGGTACAGATGCAGGAATTTTAAAGATTAATCCAGCAGCTTTCAGCAAAAGTTCCTATACTCCTCCTATTGTATTCACTAGTTTAAAAATACAAGGAGTTCAGCAGCAACTGGATCTTGACGACCTGGAAGAATTAAAATTAAAACCTGACGAGCGAAACGTATCTTTCCAGTTTGCAGCATTAGACTATATTAATCCGTCTTCCATCAGCTACGCCTATCGGTTGAAAGGACTAGAAGAAAAATGGAATGAAGTAGAAAATAGCCGCACGGCCAGTTATATCAATCTTCCTCCGGGAAATTATGAACTACAGATACGCTCCACTAATAGTGACGGTGTATGGACAGATAATGTGCGAAAGCTTTCTGTCATCGTAATCCCCACATTCTGGGAAACATACTGGGCTGTATTAGTTTATATTATCTTATTCATCTTATTTACAGCTACTATAGTCTATATCATATTGTATATCTATAAACTACGTCATCAGATTTATATGGAGCAACAACTGGCAAATATAAAGTTGAGGTTCTTCACGGATATCTCTCATGAATTACGCACACCTTTAACTCTGATTACCAGCCCTGTAGGTGAAGTTCTTGAACATGAACCTCTCACTCCCAGTGCCCGTAAACTTCTGACAGTAGTTCACAATAATACAGAGCGCATGTTGAGACTGGTCAACCAGATACTCGATTTCCGCAAAATAGAAAACAAAAAGATGAAGCTATTGCTGGAGAAAACAGATATTGTAGAACTATTGCAGAAAGTGATGGATAATTTCCGTCTCATAGCCGAAGAAAAAAGTATTAATTTCCGCCTGCAAACAGATAAAGAGTCAATACATTGCTGGATAGATCAGGATAAAGTCGAAAAGATTATCTTTAATTTATTGTCTAATGCATTCAAATACACACCTGTCAATAAATCAATTACAGTATATGCCCATACGACAAAAGATAAAGTCATGATTTCCGTTACCGACGAAGGTATCGGCATTGACTCAAAGAAGCAACAGTCTCTATTCCAACGTTTTGAGACATTGGTAAATAACAATATTTTGCAACCATCTTCCGGAATCGGGCTATCCTTAGTAAAAGAACTGATCGAATTACATCAAGGTAATATTCAAGTGAATACTGAAGTCGGAATAGGTAGTGAGTTCATTGTTACATTGCCGCTTGACCAGAAGGTTTATGAAGGAAAAGAAAATACAGAGTTTATCCTGAATGATATTCCGTCTGCTCATAACCCAAAACACGATAAGCATAAAATCATTTCCAAAACATCAGAGAAAAATAATATTCTGCAGGAGAAGACAAAAGACACCGACAATAATACGGATCAGTATCCTATCTCTGTGTTAGTCGTAGAAGATAATACTGAATTGAGAAACTTCCTGAACGATATCCTTTCCGGAACCTATAAAGTCTTTGAGGCAACGAATGGGCAAGAAGGACTGGAGCAGGCTCTACAATATGTACCGGATTTTATCATCAGTGACGTAATGATGCCTGTTATGGATGGTCTAGATATGGTGAAAGCTATCAAAGCTCATCGAGATGTTTGTCATATTCCCATTATACTTCTTTCTGCTAAATCCTCTTTAGACGACCGTATTTCTGGATTGGAACAAGGAATTGACGATTACATCACCAAACCATTCAGTTCTACCTATCTGAAAACACGCATTAAATCACTGTTACATCAACGCAAACAGTTACAGGAACTTTATCTTGAACAATGGTTGGATCAGAAAAAAGAAGCTCCTACCCCTACTCTCCTTGTTGAGGTAGAACCGGAAAAACCACAAATTGTTCCGTTTGATGAATTATTCATGAAACGAGTAATGGAAATAATGCATAATCAAATGGATAATTCGAAACTAACGATTGATGAATTTGCCCAAGAACTGGGTATGGGTCGTACAGTGTTCTACCAGAAACTGAAAAGTATTGTCGGGCTTTCACCTATTGATTTCGTCCGTGAGATGCGTATAAAACGTGCCAAACAATTAATGGAAACAGGAGAATACAACGTCTCTACAATAGCCTATATGACAGGCTTTAATGATCCCAAATACTTTAGCAAGTGTTTCAAGAAAAAATACGGAGTAAGCCCCTCTGAGTTTACGCCTAAAGAGAAATAAGAGAATACCAACTTCATTAGTTGCTATATGCATAAAGGGCGTTCCTCCGAATGGAACGCCCTTCCTGCAAAGAATGTCTAACAAAACCTCACGGTCTCATTAACGACACGTTATAATTTCATTGTCTCCAACGTGGATCGCCAATACCCAACTTATAGATTTCATGATTACGAACCTGATCAGTATTCTTGAATCTCAAACCATTCATTAATTTCTCCGTAGTTGTTTCATGCATATCCTTGTCACCATTCTTATAAGGTGGATTCGGATCAACCATCAAATCAGTTGGAGCAAGCGGAGTAGACCCAACTTTCACTGTCAACTGTTCGGCACCATTGATGACACCTGGTAAATAGTCTAGGAATGCACCAGCACTATTCTTTTTGGCACTGAATGCACCACCTGTAAAAATACCGTCATCCTTCCGCTTGCTTTCTTCACAAGTTACAGCATAATTGTCTGCAATATCAAATGTGATTTCTTTCGGGCCTGTACCTTCAAGCGAACGGATATCCATACCATTAAAGTTAAGATTACGATCATCATCTACAGCTTTAGTCTGGATAAAGAGATTCTTCTTCACAACAATTTGGCTACCACCTGGCAAATAACGTAAACTAAAGATATAACGTCCAGAAGAACGTGTACTAAAGTTCACAAAGGTATTGTTCTCCAAAGTTATCTTATACTGAACACTTGGAGGCCATGCCAAAGTTTTATTATTGTCTGAGAACAAAGCCGTACGTGGCGAATCATAAAACGTATTACCACGGAAAATCATATCTTTAAAAATGTTACTCTTGGGGTCTTTACCATCACCAGCAATCCAAGCATAACCAGCACCATTATTATCATAATAACCGTTATTGTAGAATAAGCAATCTTCCACTAATATTTTTTCAAAGACCTTGCGCTTAGTACCTTGTACACGAATAAAACCACGAACCATGTGTTGGAATGTACACCTTCTGACCTCAAAAGAATTGAATGTTACTGCCATACCATTGGAATACATATTAGCAAAATAATTGCCAGTAGCTTTTCCGTCACCATAATTAGTAGCTTCCGGACTATCAAAATCAATATCTTCAAAAATTACAGATTTTACATTAATAGGCGCATCACTCTCACCCGATTGCGGTTGACGACCAAACATAAAATTGCAAGAGACACCAGAACCATCCGGATTCTTAGACATACCATTCAAATATATCTTAGCGTTACCTTTACCAGCATCCAAATCACTCTGACGCGTACGCATTGTCATACCCTTACAAAGACTCGGATTGTTAGCAAAATAATAAATTTTTCCACCCTCTAACTCAAAAATTGTACCTTCTGTTAAAGTATTATCCGCAGTATAATCTTCCAAAATCTTATCCAGACACATAGCCTGATACTTTACAGCACCCGGGATTGTATCATCTGGATTTACCGAATGTTCAAGGAAAATAGGTTCACCGGGCTCACCATCTGTACGCACCGTACATGTATTATACACAGCATCTACGTGAATAGGGATGTTCTTATTCTCAGCATTTACAACATATACACTGTTCATATCCAATCCATCAATGTCAATATAGCCTTTGGCCTTATCTTCTGCAGTAACTTCGTATTTTTTCCATTTATCAGGAACCTGAGCACTTGGATTGGTGGGCGAAGGTAGTACAGAAATAATATGTACCACAAAATTTCCATCCTCATCTACTTCAAAATGTTGTTTATAATCACCTGGATCACCAGAAGTAGCATACGAAAGATCCAAATTCAAACGAAAAGAAGTCTTTGTAATATTACCAATCACCACTAAATCAGGAGTATTATAACGCAAATCTGTATCCAACCCAAACCAATCAGCCCAATGGCGACCATCTCCATACCCATACCATTTGGAATGATAGCCTTCACCTTTCGGAGAAAGTGTACGAATAGCAAACCGATAACTTGTACTGTATTCCAAATCTTTAACCAGCAAATCCAGTACATCTGGTCCTACAATGGTATCCATCAGCAAATGAGCCGGATTATCCCAGTCTTCAGCCAAACCAGAAGACACGTTGGCCTGCAATGCCATTCTGATCTGATAGCCAGCGCAGTCTTTCACGCCATACCAATAAAGTTGAATATCATTTAAATCTACCACCTTACATGCATAAGGTTCATCATCCCCCTTACCCGTATTATGGTCTTTGCGGAACATAGTCATAAACTCTCTGTCAGGAATAGTACCATCTTCATTGGTTATCACCTCATCGTCCTTACAAGAATATAAAAAAATGGGCAGAAGAGCTAATAAAGTATATAAAAATTTATTCTTCATAATTCAATCTAAGATTAATTATTAATAGCCATAATAATTTTTGTAAATACCCGCACTACGCTGGATAGCAGAATTCGGAAACGGAATAATGTAACGTACGGGAGGCAGATTCTTCACTGACGGAGTTTCAGTAACTCCATCACGAATCACATAAATATTGCCACGAGCGTCTCCACGAACATAACCATAGAATGAATAGAGCATTCTATCCTCAGGCATACCTTCTTCTCCATTCCACCAACCGAACAAGTCACCTTTCGTCCAACCCTCTTCACCAGTATTGTTCGGATTATCTTTTTTATCATAAAGGGTGTTCTTATAAAATTCAAGTACATTCATACCTGTATTAGGGTACAAATTAATATCATTAGGATTGGTCACACCACCCTTATCATCCTTGTAAAAAATGCTATAAGGTATATTTTCCCAAAATTCAGCATCCTTACCGTCATGTAAAGCAATATCCGCCATATCCATCGTTGATTCAGCATTCGTAGCTACACCATAATAACGCATGAAAGAATAATAGACTTCTTCAGCATACATATTATTACGTACCAAATCTTTCCAACGCATGTTTTCACCAGCAAATTCGAACTTACGCTCATCCAACACTGCTTTCAAGAAAGTATTCTTGTCAGCAGACACCTTATTCAGATAGCTTTCAACCTTACCAGCGTCCGTGAACGCACGGCTACGCACTTGACGTAAAGCCTCTATTGCCTTCGCCCCATTTATACCAGTCACACCATTCTCTATTTCATTCACAGCCTCAGCATACATTAACAGCACGTCTGCATAACGCATATAGGGATAATTAATACCAGTATTTCCCTGACTATTGGTACCCAAACTGGTAGTGGACCATAATTTAGACCACTTATTATTATGCACCGTACGGTCGTTACGTAACACAGGTTTACCATCATATTGATAATACCACATACCATTCACATAGTCTCTGCGCAGGTCATCTTCATCAAAAAGGAAACGATAAAGGGCATTGAGACGAGCATTCCCCTTACATTCTCCCCAAAGATTGGTACCACTTGTATTACCTTCATACAAATCGCTCGATGGTCCTTGAATATAACCAATACTACCTGTGGAATTTTTACCAAATGGTATTTCAAAGATGGGATCATCACTGTTGTTCACCTTGTAATTACACTCATCAATAAAGACCTGACGATAAGAAAGATTTAAAATATGTTTACCCGAAGATATCACAGAGTCACAATACTGACGAACGATTTCATAATAATCCTTATAATCAGTCGGACGTTCCATTTTACCATAACTCTTTGCATTAGCCATGTCTGGACGCAATGAGTAACCACCACGCGTCAATGCCATACGGGAAATCATTGACCAACAGAACTCCTTTGAAACACGTTCTATACCTTCGCTCAATTCATTAGCAAACTTCATTTTAGGAGCGATTGATTTCAAATCTTCAATCAAGGCCTCATGTACTTCATCACGATCGGTGACAGGAAGCAACAAAGTACTACTGTCATCAGTCCCAGAAACTGGTGCCAAAGAGAAAGGTATATCACCGAACATCACAACTAGGTCATGATAGAACATGGCGCGAATTACTTTAGCCTCACCCATCATCTGATACAGTTCCTCATCACCGCTGCCATACAATTCACTGTTTTCCAATTGATAGATAAAATTATTGGCATACTCCACTCCTTTATAAGCAGCATTCCAAATTTTTTCAATATCACCTCCCATAGGTGTACAGTCAAAACGACGATAACTATTAGTGGTAGCAACATCACTGGTATACACAGCCATATCCACATCACTATTCAGACAGAAAGTACTCAGGTAAGCACTACCATACATGTCACCGCTCAACAATTGAGCATATACACCATTCAATGCACGGTTTATCTCGGTCTTGTCATTGAAGACATACTCATTATCGTATTTCGAAGGAGCTTCCACTTCAAGGAAATCATTACATGAAGAAAGTCCCATGACAAGTAGGCCAGTCATCAGAATATATTTATATTTCATATTTCTATCCTTTTTATTAATTAGAAAGTTATATTAGTCCCCAATACAAAACTACGGCTACGAGGATACCGATTGTAGTCCATGCCACAAGTCAAGCCGGTCTGCACATCCACTTCAGGGTCATAGCCGGAATAACCGGTAATGATGAACAAGTTAGAAGCACTCGCATAAAAACGGACTTTGGACATACCCCACTTTTTAGTAAGTTGAGAAGGCAATGTGTAGCCGATAGTAATATCCTGACAACGCAAGAATGAACCATCTTCTATAAAATAGGAATGTGTCACCTTATTTGTTACATCAGTCGGGTTCCATAAAGTCACATTGGCATTAGCAGCCCTATAAACATCTACAGTGTTATCCACCCAATAGTTTTTATAGTAGTTGTCACCATCAACCGGGTTGAAGTAATGCCAACTGTCTTTGAACTTGGACAGTACATTATAGAACTTTTTATTATTACCTTCCGCTGATGACAGCTGATAAGCAGTTGCATTGTTCACATCAAAGTCATACATATAGTTGAAGTTAATAGTGAAGTCCAGATTCTTCCACTGCCCGTTAAATCCGAAACCACCTTGAAATTTTGGATTGGTGTTACCTATCACAGTACGGTCGTTTTCATCAATCACACCATCGTTATTCAAATCTTTAAACTTAATTTTACCAGGCAACGTGGGTTCACCGGAAGTACTATTGCTGAATACCGTATTGATTACAGTACCCTCTTTAGGTATTGCCAAGAAATTCTGATTCGGATCAAAGTTAAATTCATCTATGCTGTAAATCCCGTCATAAACGAAACCATAAATCAGCCCCAACTGATCACCTACCCGTAGACAATAATCATTATAGCTGGATTTCCAACGATCGTTCTGATCCCAAATCACATCATCCGTGTCATTCAATTTATCAACCACCATCTTATTCAAACCAAATGTGAAGTTTCCGCTCAACACATAATCTTTTCCACGAAGGATATCACCGCTAATACTCAATTCCAAACCTTTATTTGTCACCTGACCAATGTTACGCATCTGCTTGGTATAACCTGATACAGTAGGAACGTCCGAAGTATACAACAGATCCTTCGTCGTATTCCAATAAAATTCGGGTGTAATAGTCAATCGGTCATTGAACAAACCAAGATCGAAAGCAACATTACGCGTCAATGTAGTTTCCCATTTAATTTTTGTATTAGGATAAGTTTTTCCATCGCCTATACCATACCACTGTTCACCATTCTCTGTAGCTTCACCGAAAGCAGGACCAGAAGTTGAATTCACAGTATAAAGGTAACGCCACATGTCATCATCAATACGATTATTGCCTGCCAAACCGATAGCTGCACGAAGTTTCAGATTGCTGATAATCTCATTATTTTCCAAAAAGCCTTCACGAGACAATACCCACGCCCCAGAAACAGCAGGGAAATAGCCCCATTGCTCACCAGGAGCAAACTTCGTAGAGCCATCAGCACGCATTGTAACAGACACCAAATATTTATGATCGTAGTTATAATTGGCCTGACCAAAGAAAGAAGCAGTACGCTCTGGAGTGGAAAGTGAAGTAGTATTTTCCCAAGGCCTTCCAAGATTCATGTTATTCAAAGCTTTATCCGCTGTAATGTAACGTGGGAAATAACGATTCTTCATAAAAGTTTCTTTCGTTTGTTTAGTTTGAATTTCCTGCCCCAACAAGAACGAAAAGTTATGCAATTTACTAATATCAAATCCATAAGAAGCTGTGTTCGTCCATGTATATTTTTCAGTACGTTTGTCCTTAATAGAAGCAATCGGAAGTTTGTTCTGCTTCTGTCCATCATCTGTCATAGCACCATAAAAACGATTTTCATCAGTGAAGGACATAGCATGTACAGCTTCTGTACGTAATACCAACCCATCAATAGGTTTCCATTCCAAGGCCAACTGATTAGTATAAGAATAAGAATGCTTCTTCAATGTATTCTCCTTGATATCATTCTTCGGGTTAGTATATTCAAAGATTGCTTCATCATCCGGGTCCACAGTAGCAGGATTCCAAAAAGCAAATTCACGTAACCCATTTGTTGGACGATAACGCAACACATCTATAATACCGCCACTACCAATTTTATCACCACCGGCACCAGTATCACGGCGATAAGAAACTTTTGGATTCAATTGCAATGACAATTTTTTAGTCAACTGAGTATACAACTTAACATTTAAATTAGTACGACGCACACCCGACCCCATGATAATACCTTTATCCTCCGACTGTGTCAACGAAATATTGAAACGATATTTATCCGAACCTCCTCCAATGTTTACATTGGTAGAATAATTCAACGGAGTTTCCCCCATCACTTCATCCTGCCAGTCATGTGTGGTAGCACGGCGATAAATATCAAGATCTTGCGGATTACCAAAATTGGCACGGAAGAATTTAGCTTCCGTACTGCGATTACCACCTGCAGATGCAAAGTCATACTGATAATCCACAAAGTCATAAGAGTTCATCAAATCCAATTTCTTAGCCAACTTACTCACAGACATTTGCGCATTCAGACTTACCTGTACCTTACCTTCTTTAGCCGACTTTGTAGTTACGATAACCACACCATTACCACCCTTCGCCCCATAAATGGCAGTTAGAGAGGCATCCTTCAAAACATCGATTGAAGCAATATCCGAAGGCGGAATATCATTAATATTATCCGTTTGGAAACCATCGACGATGTAAAGCGGATCGTTACTTTGAGTTACTGATGTACCTCCTCTGACGCGGATGTTAATATCTGCCCCCGGGGCACCATCTACCGTAGTAACCTGTACACCAGCAATCTTACCCTGTAAAGCAACAGCGGCCGAGGTAACAGGAACAGCAGCCAGTTTAGCACCCGAAATAGAACCAACAGAACCTGTTAAATCCTTTCTTGCCTTACTGCCACCGTAACCGATAACAACCACTTCCTCAAGTGCCTGTGAATCATCTTTCAATACAATTTTCAGATCTTTTCCGACAACGGCATCCACTTCCTGGGTTTCCATACCAACATAAGAAACCACTAATTTCTTTCCTTTAGGAAGGGTCAATGTAAACTGACCATCCAAATTAGTAGTAACGCCATTGGAACTATTACCTTTTTCCACTACCGTGGCACCGATAACCGTTTCACCCATTCCATCGAGTACAGTGCCTTTCACAGTAACAGATTGAGCAAACGCTCCAATCGGCACGAACGAAAGTAGTGCCAGCAAAAGGATTAATTTGCTTTTCATACTCCTAAAATTTAGTTTCATAATAGAATATTTGGTTAAACAATAAAATTATTTTTTTTTTTCAATAATCTAAATACATAGGTCCCCAATTTCCATAGCTGTCTGAAATTCGAACATCCCCTATACTTATATGCCCATAGATATCACTAGAGTTAAATGGTACAGCAAGACAGGCCTTGTAATGTTGTGGATCGTCCTCACTGTTTTCTAACATTAGATATCTATAATTATAATCCTTATGTGTAAAATAATACCTAATCCAAATGCGCTCTTTATTTCCGCTCCAAGAATAAGGGCAGTTTGCCGCTATATTCAGATATAAATAAGTATCAGAGCCATCAATTGGCACATATATTTTATCATCTATATATAACTGATCCTCCACTATAGACTCAATAGGAACACACCAGTCATATATATTAGTACCGGTAAAATTGTAATCATAATAGTCTTTCCATTCCTTATTAACCAGTAATCCTCTTAAGTTTACAGTAGGATAGCTTATTTTAATTTCCAAATGCGATGTAGTAGTAGCATAGACACATCCAACAGTAGTTTCAAAGCTCAAATAATCGTAAACTTCATATTGTACACCTCCAATAGTAACAATATCCAACACTTCTGTACGAGTATCAGCTCTCTCCATAGTAGTATCTACCTCATTCTGAAGAAGTTCATTAGAACATCCCCAAAATATAAAACAAGCCAAAGATAGAACATGACAACATACTTGTTTTACCCCCAAAAAGTTTAAAATTTTGTTTTTCATAAGAATATTAATTTATAATAGTTAATAATAGGCATATTCTCTTTTTATATAATAGTAAAAATCTTCCCCAGCATTAACCGATGTATTTTTCATATCCATAGTATAGCTTTTATTTTCAAATAAAAATATCACTTAGATTTTCTGATACAAAAGTCCGAAAAGGTATTTAGTTAAGGGGGGAAAAATTATCGCAATAGGTGGAAACGAATGTTCACAATGTTTAAAAACAGCTTTCTGGGTAGTCACAAGCCCGATAATACACCTAAGGAAACAAATATTCCACATGGCTATATAATAATTACACATCCATGCTTCCTTTACCGAAGTGCTGAAAAATCCACCTACATTTACTATCAGAATACATAGTAGTAAAACAGATAATTTATATCTTTGCAAAGCAGTTACAAATTAGTCAATACTATGAAAAAGTGCATTATACTACAAATCAATTATTTAATATTGATTTGTCTTTTTATCCCCTGTGTAGCCATTGCACAACCGATTTGCCAAATTCAACGTTTCTCCGCTTACAACGGATTGGCACAAAGGTCTGTCACCAATATCCTGCAAGATTCAAAAGGGTTTATCTGGTTTTCCATTTGGAATGGCTTAAATAAATTCGATGGATACACTTTCAAAAACTATAAAGCATTTCCGGGAGACGGATGTACTTTAACCAGTAATCGTTTAGCCAAAATCACACAGACACAAACCTGTGACATCTGGTGTCAGACTTATGACTTACGAATCTATCTATTCGACAGCCGCCGGGAAAAATTCATAGATATCTTACGCCCTTATGAAAACGAAAAACAGCAGACCTACGCTGTACAGAACGTCTATACATTACCCAAAGGCGTCAGTTGGATCGTATGTGATCGTGGAGCATTCCGTATTGACGAACAAGCGTACAAGGCTCAGGAAGGAGAAGGAATAACCTTATATAATATCGAAGAGAAGAACCTGAAAGGGGATCAAATAATCACTATTTTTCAAGATAGCGATGGGGACGAATGGATATTAACCAACAAAGGAATTTCAATCATTGGCAAAAAGAAAATAGAATCTGATATTCCATTCAAGAATATCAAAGAAGATAATGGCAATATATATCTAGTATCTGCCAACAACCAGTTAGTGATATATCTACCCCAGACACAGCAACTTCAGTTTCATGAAATGCCCTTTTCAACCTCCAATGCTATCAATTCTATCAGTAGACTGGGAAAAGATAGCATAGGACTGTGCACAAATAATGGACTCTATATTTACTTTGCGGAAAATCAAAGATACAGATTAATAGATCCCCGCACTCCTACCAATCCCTCTACTGAAGTTTTATCCGTATTCAGAGACAGTTTCGGCGAATTATGGTTATACTCCGAAATGCCCGGAGTAGTGCGTTATAACTTAGAGACAGAAGAGAAACAACATTATATTACTCCCAAAGAGGATCTGCCAAAAGCCGAACGATTAAGTCGCGACCTGATATTCGAAGATAAGCAAGGAACATTGTGGATGGTTCCACATAGAGGTGGCTTCTCCTATTATGATCGAAAGAACAAACAACTGAAGCCCTATTATACTGATTATAATAATCCTGATACAAAATTCAATCCCGTCATTCTGAATTCTTTTTTAGATCAGCAGGGAAATCTCTGGATATGTAATCACTGGGACGTTACAAAAATCTCATTTTCTACCTACGCATGTTCACTACAAGCCATAGATGCCAGCTTTGAAACACGCGCTTTCTTGATAGATGAAAAAGATGAGCTTTGGACAGCCAGCAAAAAAGGATATGTACGAATTTATCAGCCGGATGGAAGTTTAAAAGGATATCTGACTCCCGCAGGAACCATCAGTTCACAACCTATTTCTTTCCAAAAAAACATCTACTGCTTTATGGAAGATGAAAATGGAGTTATTTGGATGGGAAGTAAGTTGGATGGGCTTTTCCAATTAGAAAGAACCGGTAATGATCATTTTCAAATACGTCAATTTACTCATCAGGAAGACAACCCGTATAGCCTGAGCCATAATAGTATCTATAGCATCTATCAGGATCATCAAAAACGTATCTGGATAGGTTGTCATGGTGGAGGACTGAATTTACTGGAAAAGACACCTGAAGGGGAAATCCGCTTCATACATAGCGATAATCAACTGAAAGGATATCCCAAAGAACATTTCTCCAAAGTCCGCTATATCACTGAGGTCAATCAGGCGATTCTTGTCTGTACCACAGAAGGGTTACTAACCTTCTCCAATGAATTTAAACAACCGGAAGAAATCAATTTCTACCGTAATCTCCGCAGTCCCAATACAGTTTCCAGTCTTAGCAGTAATAATGTGACCTATGTTTACACAGATAGCAGAAATACAACTTACATCCTTACATTTACCGGAGGAATCAATAAAGTCCTTTCTGAAAATCTTTTAAGTGAACACATCGAATTTAAACCTTATACGACAAAAGATGGCTTACCATCCGACCTCGTCCAGTCTATGATAGAAGATAAAGAAGGAAGTTTATGGGTAATTTCGGAAAATGCACTTACCCGTTTCAATCCGGAAAAGGAAACATTTGAATATTATGATAAAAAGTATATACAACAAGAGCTTTACTTTACAGAAGCGGCTCCTGTGCTGGAAAATAATCAATTGCTATTAGGAACAGATATCGGAATACTCAAAATTAGTCCTGAACATCTTCAGAAAAGTAATTATGCCCCTCCCATTGTATTCACCGGATTTAAAATACAAGGAACCTCCCAGGATTTAGATATCAATGATCTGGAAGAACTAAGGCTGAAACCATCCGAACGCAATGTTACTTTCCAATTTGCAGCTTTGGATTATGTAGCGCCTGAATCAATCAGCTATGCTTACCGTCTGAAAGGATTGGAAGAAAAATGGAATGAAGTGGATAACAGCCGTTCAGCCAGCTATATCAACCTTCCTCCGGGAGAATATGAATTGCAAATACGTTCTACCAACAGCGACGGAGTATGGATGGAAAAAGCACGTATCCTGCCTATAACTGTACTTCCAACCTTTTGGGAGACATACTGGGCATGGATTCTGTATGTCGTATTATTCGTGTTATCCACAGCAACTATCGTCTATATCATTCTCTACATATACCGGTTACGTCATCAGATAAATATTGAACAACAACTGGCAAATATCAAATTGCGCTTTTTCACCGATATTTCGCATGAATTACGTACTCCGTTAACACTCATAGCCAGTCCGGTTAGTGAAATTCTGGAACACGAAACTCTCACAACCAATGCCCGTAAACATTTAACCCTGGTGCACAAGAATACGGAGCGTATGTTGCACTTAGTAAACCAGATATTGGATTTCCGGAAAATAGAGAATAAAAAAATGAAAGTGCTGCTGGAAAAGACAGATGTCCTCAGCCTATTACAAAAAGTAATGGATAACTTCCGCCTTATTGCTGAAGAAAAGAATATCAATTACCAATTGGAAACAAACCAGGAAGCTATAGAAACCTGGATCGATCAGGATAAGTTTGAAAAAATCATTTTTAATTTGCTATCCAATGCATTCAAGTACACTCCGGCCAATAAGTCTATTACCGTCATTGCCAATGTGGAAAGTAGCAGATTAATTGTTTCCATAAAAGACGAAGGCATTGGTATCGATCTTCAAAAACAGCAAACACTTTTCCAACGCTTTGAAACATTGGTAAAATTCAACATATTGCAGCCCTCGTCAGGTATAGGACTATCACTTGTCAAAGAACTGATAGAACTACATTGTGGCAACATTGAAGTAAAAAGTCAACCCGGTGTAGGCAGCGAGTTTACCGTTATATTACCAATGAATCAAAAAGTTTATGAGGGAAGAGAAAATACAGAGTTTATATTGAATGACGGAAATTCAGTCCCCGCTGAAAAGAAAAATGAAATAAGACCCATGGTTGAAATAGCTTCAATGACCGACATTACTCCTTCAGAGACAGCCAAAGAACCAAATCAGATATCGAATGAAGAAGACCCTGTATCCATCTTAATTGTCGAAGATAACGTAGAGCTAAGAAACTTCTTATCAGATATCTTGTCAGAAAGTTATCGGGTACTCACCGCCACCAATGGACAAGAAGGATTGGACCAAGCCCGGGAATATATTCCCGATCTGATTATCAGTGACATTATGATGCCTGCTATGGATGGCCTTGATATGGTAAAGAATATTAAGGAGAACAGAGAAATATGTCACATACCTATCATTCTGCTTTCTGCCAAATCATCGCTGGATGATCGCATATCAGGACTGGAACAAGGGATAGACGATTATATCACCAAGCCCTTCAGTGCAACGTATCTAAAAATTCGTATCAAGTCTTTGCTTCACCAGCGTAAAGAATTGCAGGAAATCTACTGGAAAGCATGGTCGGAAAAATTAAACAATACCCAGGAAACCACTCTGGAAGAGAAACTGACCCCCTCGCAACCTCAGATCATTTCATACGATGAGCAGTTCATGCAGCAAGTGATGCAAGTAATGGAAGAGCAAATGGAAAACTCGGAACTTACAGTCGACGAATTTGCCCAGTTACTGAATTTAGGACGTTCTGTCTTCTATCAGAAACTAAAATCCATCATCGGTCTGTCTCCCGTGGACTTCATACGCGAAATTAGGATTAAACGTGCCGTACAATTAATAGACAGCGGAGAATATAACTTTTCACAAGTGGCTTACATGACAGGCTTCAACGATCCTAAATATTTCGGAAAGTGTTTCAAAAGACAAATGGGAATGACGCCTTCGGAATACAAAGAAAATAAAAGAGATGATAGTTGAATATTTCAGCTATCATCTCCTCATAATTTTACCGAATGGTAAATGCCCGTGATAATAAACTCTTCTCACAGGAAGTACCTCCTATCATAACAGTATAATTTCCCGGGCAAACTCTCATTGTATTGCTCTGTTCATCCCACCATTCCAACTGGGTATCATCCAAAGAAAATTTAACCTCAACCGTCTTTCCTGCCGGAATACGCACACGCTTAAAAGCACGCAACGTTTTAACCGGTCCCTCTGTATCATCCATTTTTTTGAGATAGACCTGTACCACTTCATCTCCATCCCGACTCCCTGTATTAGTTACAGGAATCACCAGGTTCAGATTTTGACCGGCAGCTATTTTATCATCATTCATTTTTAACTTTCCATATTTGAATGTAGTATAACTAAGTCCATGACCAAATGGGAACAAAGGAGTCTCTTTCATGTACCTGTAGGTCCTTCCGGTCATATTATAATCCTCAAAATCCGGAATTTGAGCCAGGTTACGATAGAATGTCAATGGTAATTTTCCAGCCGGATTGTAATCGCCGAACAAAACTTCGGCAACAGCCTGGCCACCAGCTTGCCCAGGATACCATGCTTGCAGGATAGCCTCACAATTCTGACTTTCCGGCTCCAAAGCTATAGCTGCACCGGAGAAATTAACAAACACAATCCGTTTTCCTGCAGTTTTCAAAGCCTCAACAACACGTCGCTGTACAGCCGGCAACTCGATTTCGGTGCGATCTCCTCCCCTGAAACCAGCTGCATCAACAGGCATTTCTTCTCCTTCCAGTGCCGGAGAGATACCACCCGCAAAGATAACTACATCTACATCTTTGATACGCTCCAACAATCCTTTCACATCTATCTGAGCATTTACTCCCATATCAAAACTAAGATTTGCCGTTTTGTCAAAATGACGATACTTTAATAAAATATCATAAGACTTTCCCGATTCTGCCTTCAACGTATAAATGGAAGTCATTTGCTTCACGGCTCCTTCGTCTTCCTTAACCAGTTTACCATTAATATAAAGTTCATAGGCGCCTCGCATCTGAATACGAAAAACAACGTCTTCTGTTTTTTCCGGATGAAATACAGAACGATATTCAGCAGAAAATCCTCTTAAAATAACTCCCGGTGCAAAAGGAGCAGCCCCATTAGTATTAAATAAGAATGGGGTGGATTGCTGAACTTCCGTAACAGCCTCCCCTGTAAAGGTATTATTATTCCAATATGTTGAATGAAAACCGTTTCCTTCCGAAGTAGAACATTTGTTGAATAAGCTAATGAACAAAGTACTATCCGTGTGTCCGCAAACCGGCTCATAAATAAGATTAGAAGTTGGCAGATAACGCTGCATACCTTCGAGCAAAGTAATGGTATGCGAAGGTAGCCCATTATAATTTCCCCATTGCATAACCGAATCATTTGCATTAGGACCTATTAATGCTATTTTTGCCTGTTTACTCAATGGAAGTATATTATTATTATTTTGCAACAATGTCATGGTTTCACGCGCCATCTGCAATGCCAACTGACGATGTTTGGGTGAGTCCACAACATCCGAAGAAATCCCTGTCCAGACATTCTCATCCATTTCTCCCAACTCAAAACGAGCTTTCAACAAACGTTTTACTGAAATATCTATCTGATTTTCAGTAATAAGTCCAGCCTTTACTGCATCCGGTAAGGATTTATAGCTATTTCCACACTCAACATCCGTGCCATTTAAAACAGCATCTGCCGAAGCACTGGCAGCATCAGGATGCGTCTCATGCTTTCTTTTTTGCCAGAAATCCGATACTGCCCCACAATCTGAAACAACGACTCCGTCGAAGCCCCATTCATCACGCAAAATCTGAGTCAGCAAACGATTACTTCCACAACATGGTTCACCTTCAAAACGGTTATAAGCACACATCACTTCTTTCACTTTAGCTTCCTGAACTAAGGTTTTAAAGGCGGGAAGATAAGTTTCCCATAAATCTCGTGGAGAAATATTCTCAGCATTAAAACTATGCCGATTCCACTCCGGTCCCGAGTGTACAGCATAATGTTTTGCACAAGCGTGAAGTTTATTGTATCGTGCTGTATCGGGTCCCTGCAAACCATTGACTACTGCAACTCCCAAACGGCTGGTCAAATAGGGATCTTCTCCATACGTCTCCTGTCCACGCCCCCAACGCGGATCACGGAAAATATTCACATTAGGAGTCCACACTGTAAGTGCCTGATAACGTGTAAGATTTCCTTTACTATCCAATCTCCGGCTCTTTGCTCTTGCTTCATCAGATACTGCCGTAAAGACTTCATACAACAAACTATCATCAAATGATGCTCCCATACCGATAGCCTGTGGAAACACTGTAGCCAATCCTGTACGCGCGAGACCGTGAAGTGCTTCATTCCACCAACCATACGCTTTGATCGATAATCGGGGAATAGCCGGAGAACCGTTCATCATCAATGAAGCCTTTTCCTCCAAAGTCAATCTTTTGAGCAAATCATCCGCCCGTTCTTCTGCAGTTAAACTTGTATCCTGGTAAGGAAACTTTTCGGGCAATTTGTTTTGTGCCTGTATAGTCATACCGGAAGCTACAACCATACCAATCAAAATCCATCGTTTCATAGTCTGTTACTTTTATAGAGTTATTGTTAATCATTTTATGCAAATATACCCGGGAAAATTAGGTATTATGGGGGAAATTCAGGTACTATAAGTGCACTATCTCAAAATTCGAAAAGTTTCTCAGAGCAGATTAAACACAAAAGGAGGTTGTTCATATGAACAACCTCCCTCCATCATTAACAATCTTTCCTATATGGAATCTTACCTATTGTATCCACCATCTCGGGTCACCGGCTTTGCCTTCACCCTCAAATTTCAATTCCGGTTTGTAATGGAAATCCCCATTCATCGGATCTACGAACAATTCCAGAGATGTCATAGACAAAGACTTGGCATTCGTGAACGGTCTAGAGTCCACTTGGAAGTCAGAGGTCAAATAGCAACCGGAGAAATCCAGGTAGCCAGAATAATCTCCATTTCCGGAATTAATCTTGCTGCCACCATTCGTTCCGGTAAAGACAGTACTTGTCACAGCAATAGACTTCGGTTGCTTATCCAAACGGAATACCTTCGGCATACCAATTGTATAATTACAGAAGATACATTTATTCATTTTTATTTCATCAATAACAAAACGAACATCCATCAACTGATCACCAATCTCACAAAGCGTAGAGTTTTCAATAACGAGTTTCTTCAAGGATTTAGCTTTACCGAAATTGAACAGGCCATAGCCGCTCAATGCTACATTCTTCACAATACAATTACTGATTGTAATACCACTTATCTCTACATCACCATTGTTCAAACGCACAAGGCTACGTGGAATTTCACTGATATGACATCCCTCAAAGGCTATAGTACTGAAGCAATTCGTATTACCTATTTCAATGAAGAATTGAGATTGTCCGTCACTTATCAAATCGATATTCTGCCATTTCACAGTTCCCAGCGGAGCAGTAAATGTCATTTTGGTAGCCGTCAATTGAGGCAGCTGACCGTTAATCACATTACCTGCCAAATAAAGAGCCTTCACATTTGTCGGCACAGTGATCTCACCAAACGTATAGCTTTCTCCACCTTTGAAAGCCAAAGTTACCGGTCCTACCGGGGCAGAAGCTAACAAAGCATTAATATCATCTCCTGATTGTACGTCTATTGTTTCTCCTACAGAAGAGCCCAGTGTCAAAAATCTATATTTACCTCTAAGCACATCGCCATTCAGGATATATGCCAGATAATTAGTTCCTGCCTTCAAGTCTTTAATGGAATAAGTTCCTGCCTGTTTTTCAGTTGCAGTTAACTCGTGAGCGGGTTCTACCCATACTGTATCAATCAAAACAGTCTGTTCTTCCCCTTCTCCTTCCACCGTAAACTTCAATTCGGCATGGCGAATATGAGTAGCGGTCTTATCGGCTTTCCACTTCAAGACAGCACCGGAAGTAGAAGGAACAACCTCCGTAAATATCTGCTCATCCGGAGTTTCAAAGAAAAGTCCCACATAACCGGACTCTTTACCTGTTTTTCCATCTACCGCTTTTACACGTACCGAATAACGGCTGGTTCCATCCAAGTCTGTGAACAATGTACGATATTCCGTTTTAACCGCAGTAGTTTCCTGACGATACGGTGTCAAGGTGTCTGCCAGAATTTCCACAGTCTTCACAATATTTGTAAATTCCAGACTATCTCCTTTACTAAATTCAAAGATATACTTTGAAGCATCCGTTATACCTCTGTAACTTAACATTATAGAAGTAGGAGATGTATTATCAGCCACTTTAAATTCAGTAGTACGGAATAACCGGTCATGCCCTGGTTCTATCCCCCAGTCATTGGCATCCTCCTGGCAAGCAACGGCAGAAAATGCCAGAACTCCCAATAAGATATAATATATATTTCTAAGTTTCATATATTCATTCTTTAATAAGTTAACTTTTTATTTTTGCTTATCATATCCATAAGAGTTCTTCAAATACCCTTTTGACTTATAGATATCATCATAATAGATAGAATGGAAATGACGATAATTACAGATCTCATTACCTATATCTATAAGATTCAACTTAGCCTGAATCAACTCGCCATACTTCAAAGTACCCAGCAATTCCGTATAATCATAAGATTTACGCAAACCAGTGGCACAAGACAATATCTTTACTGAATTATCAACTAAAGAACTTTCTTTACCTTCGGCCAAATTCCAATAAGAACGGGGGAACCAATTCGCTTCTGAATAAACTTCCGTATCGGGATTATCGGCCAGGTTACGATAGAAATTGGCTGAAGACAAATCTATGAATTCACCTTCCTTATCATATCTATAGTACACTTTCACCGGGAAATCAGTTGGTTCATACGTTTTATCGAAGATTTGTATGGTATGAGTACCGTCCAGCAAATAAAGCATCGCCTTTTTCATATCCTCTATTTTAGAATCTAGTAATCCCCAACGGACTAAATCCAATTTACGGATACCTTCACCACCCAGTTCCCAAGCACGTTCGTTAACAATAGCCTCAAAGAAATCAGCATCATATTTATTCACTTCTTCAGAACCGGCACCGAAAGCTCTCGTACGAACTTGTTCCAATGCGTTGCGGGCACTGATATTAGCTATTTCACTATTTGAATCAATTCCTTTACCCAACATATAACGAGCTTCAGCAAACATCAGTAAGACGTCTGAATAACGCATCACAATCCAGTTAATACCGGTCGGAGTACGAGCCGTAGCTGTTTGTGCTATAGAACGATATGCATTAGAAGTCCAGAAGAAGCCCCATTTACCCAATTTCACGTTCATTATATCAGTCTGCATCACCTCACGATTTCTCTTCGCATCTGAATCTTTCTTATACTGAGGCCAGTAACAAGCATAATCACGACGAGTATCAGTCGGAGAAAATGAATAGAAATAATACGCATTTGAACATACATAAGAACCACCGAAACCACGGCTGCCATACCCGATTCCACCGTCCATTGCACGTCCCATCAATGTACCGATGTCACCACTATACCCTACTCCATTAGCTACTTCAAAAAGATTCTCATTATATTCGTTATAATTCAAGCCACAAACTGTTTTCCAGATATGTCCATAATCAGGATCCAATTGATGAGGATTCTCCGGAGCACCAATAATTTCAGCACATTGCTGCTCGGCTATTTCATAATAATCACGCCAATTCTTAGGTCTACCAACATAATAACCTCCTACTTCCTCCATACCGGGATTTCCTTCAACATTAGGATAGTGTTCTACATTAGAATCATCAGGAAACTGATTACCGTCACGAACAGACCATCCTCCTGCAAAAAGAGCAATACGAGCCAATAATCCCTTGGCAAATCCTTTATTCACGCGTTCGCAATTATAATCAGAATTTTCTCCTACCCAAGGCAAATAGTTAACTGCCTCCTGCATGTCACGAACAATACTTGAATAAATACTATCACGATTAATCTTTCCCATATATACATTGGAAAGATCCGAGTTAGACATACCTTCCTTAAAAGGAATATCTCCCCAACGCCTAACCAATTCAAAATAAGACAATGAACGCAATGTTAAAGCCTCACCCAAATAACGCTTCATCGCCGCATTACCACTTTTATAAAGCGCTGAAGCACGAATGCCATCCACAGCCGTACTGGCCAATTCTGCCATTTTAAAAATGTATCCCCATTGCAGGGTCTTGTTGTACCAGTCACAATAATAATTGGCCGCCCCTGTATCACTTGTCAGGTCTTTAGATGGGTCAGTAGCATAACCACTAGCCAATTCAATATCAGAAACACCTTGCCAGTTAACCGACATTTTCTGTCCATAAACATACGTACCTGCTAATTCGGAGTAAACTCCCATAATAGCCGAACGCGTCATACCTTCATTCTCAAAAGTAACAGTACTACTTTGTACCGAGGGAGATTCCGTATCAAGAAAATCGCTGCAAGAGGTTAACAGCGCACCTCCCACCGTCAATACATATACTATATTCTGTAATTTCATAAGTTTATTAGTTTAGAATGTAACATTTAATCCAAAAATATAGGATCTGGACTTCGGATAAGCCGAACGGTCATAACCAGGAGTCATATTGCTGGAACTTGTATTTACTTCCGGATCCTGACCGCTATATCCTGTCAGACAGAATAAATTATTTCCAGTAGCATAGACACGCAGGCTCTTCACACCGAACTTTTGAGTCCAATATTTCGGAAGAGTATATCCCAGCGTCAGAACGCCTAAGCGTAAAAACGAACCGTCTTCTACCAACCAGTCTGTGGTAATCGTATTGTTCATTAACGGATGCCAGATGGAAGCATTGGAATTAATTTCCTGCAAACGTTCAGGGTTGGCATACTCACCATAATAGATATTAAGTCCTGTTACAGGATCTATCGTTGTAAAACGATTTGCCAATCTCATATCATTACTCAGATTCTGATAACGTTTAGAACCTGTATAAGAAGTGTAGTCCACTTTATTGATATTCAGAATATCATTACCATAAGACCAGTTGAACATCGCTGTAACATCGAAACCTTTCCAACCGGCATTAAAACTAAAACCACCAGTGTGTTTCGGCAACGCATGACCGATCACTTTACGGTCATTATCAGCATCAATAACTCCATCACCATTCAAGTCCTTCAATTTCATGTGACCAGGTCCGAAATAACCTCCTGCACGAGAAAGTACACCCGAACAATCTGTAACGATTGGTACACCATTTTCATCTTTAGTCGTCACAATATCCCACTTTTTAGTGGTAGGATTGAAAGTAAAATCATCAAAAGAATACATACCATCAGACACATAACCGTACATCAAACCAACTTCCTGGCCTACAAAAACACGATAGTTATCGCTACCGGTCTCTGTGCCACCACCAGAAAGAATCATTTCGTCACCATTGGCACCATACAATGCATCTACCTTATTCTTATTGAAAGCAATATTAAAATTAAAGTCAAGATAGAAATCTTTCGTCTGAACGAGATTTGCATTCAACGACAACTCTACACCGCGATTAGTGGTCTGACCAAGATTTTGGTATTGGCTACTATAACCTGCATTAGAGGGCAACTGCACTTCCATAATCAAGTCCTTAGTAACATCATTATAATAATCAAATGTCAGATTTATACGATTACTGAAGAAACCTAAGTCAAAACCTACGTTCGTTGAGAATTTAGACTCCCAGGTCAGATTTTCATTACGCAGACGTTTGGCAGGTTGCAAGCTACTCTGTCCAATCTCATTCTGATAATAGAGATTCTTAGTAGAAGTTACCGGACTATAAGTCTGGCGCCAATAGGAACCGACACGGGCATTACCGGACTTACCATAACTGGCACGCATCTTCAAAGTGGACAACCAGTCTTTAGACCATTCCATGAAACTTTCATCCGAAATACGCCATGCAGCAGATGCAGCGGGGAAAATACCCCACTTATTTCCAGGTGCAAATACATTAGTACCATCTGCACGCAACGTAAAAGTCAGATAGTAACGATCATTCAGAATGTAATTGGCACGACCGAAATAGGACATGCTGCGGTCGGGTTCATTAATCGTTGTATAAGTGGGTTCTGCAGTACCATTGTTCCACATAGCCAGAATGTCATTAGCCAAATAATCACCCGGATAATAGTCTGAATTGACTTTCATATCATCCTTTTCAGAGTTATTAGCTTCTATACCGCCCATAACGTCAAAATGATGCTTTTTCAACTTGAATTTATAAGTCAGCAAAGTACGAAATGTCCATTTTGAACCATTCCAATATTGGCGATAGGCAACAGGTTGTCCGGCCTTACCATTCGCTTCACCTGTATTCTTCAGATAAATATTATCAGTACGATCAAAAGTAAAGCCATAAGTACCTTCTGCACGCCACTGTAATCCTTTAATAACGTCCCATATTAAAGCAACATTATAGGTATTATTGAACTTGGACTGCTTCTTATACTCGTTGGTAATATTGTAGAAGGGGTCGTTCAAGTTACTGATATTTTCAGGGATCAATTCATTATCACCAGCCAGGTCGTCTTCCGTTAGGTCAGTAAGCGTACCAATAGGAGGATACTTCACGCAGTCACGTAGTTTGGAACCACTGGATACACTGGGGCCGTCAATAACATTATTACTCATTTTAGCATTAAGATCCAATCTCAACTTTTTATTAAAATTCTTGCTTAACTTCAAGTTCAGATTATCACGACGATATTTGGATGTTTGCATAATATAAGTTTCATCATCACGTGTGTAACTTATACTATAAATCAAAGACTCACTACCACCATTAATGTTTACGTTGTAGCTCTGCTTCAATCCGGTACGATCAAACAATTTACGTTGCCAGTTGAGTCCTTCTTTACCTTTATAAATATCGACATCTTCCCACTGTCCATAGCGATCAAAAAAGCCTGCATTCTTAGCCGGATCCAATTCACGCTGATAGTAAACATATTCATAGGGAGAAAGAACCTCAGTTTCATTATAGAAACGGTTCAAACCCAATGATGCATTGAATGTCACTTCTGTCTTACCGGCACGACCACCTTTTGTAGTAACCAAAATTACGCCATTAGCTCCCTTAGCACCATAAATGGCAGTAGAAGAAGCATCCTTCAACACATCAATGCTTTCAATATCCGTCGGAGGAATATCATTAATATTACTCACCTGGAATCCATCTACAATGAACAGCGGCTCATTGCTCTGCGTGATAGAACCACCACCACGTACGCGAATATTAACGGCTGCATCCGGTGAACCTTCAGTTGTAACAACGCTTACACCCGCCAGACGTCCCGTAATGGCGCTTGAAGCTGAAGTAGTTGGGATGTTTTTCAATGTTTTCTCACCTACGGAAGAAATAGCTCCAGTCAAATCTTTCTTGCGTGCGTTACCATAACCTACGGCAACTACTACTACTTCGTCCAGTGTTTGCGAATCATCCTTTAAAACAATCTTCAAAGTCTTTCCGGTTACTGCATCCACTTCTTCCGTTTTCATACCTATATAGGTAATAACGATCTTTTTTCCTTTACCTGACACATTCAGAGTAAAATTACCATCTAAGTCAGTGATGACACCATTCTGGCTTTTGCCTTTTTCCATAACAGTGGCACCAATAATCGGTTCTCCTTCCGAATCAGTCACATTACCTTTTACCGTAATGTTTTGAGCAAACACTCCAATAGGCACCATTAAAATGAATGCCAGCAGAAGCAACCTGCTCTTCATCTTTTCGATTTCTTGTTTCATGATAGTATTATTTAGTTAAACAATAAGTACAGTGTTTTTCGTAAAGCTTTTCATTTCTTAACTTAACCTGTGTTATTAATTCTTTTGCAAAATTCAGAATTAGAAGAGTATTTAAAGAGTAAAATCATCCAGAAAGGGAGTAATAATTCAGTTTAAGGCTATAACTGAGTAGTTTTAACAAAAAAATCCCAGACTTTCACAAGCCCGGGATTCCATATGCAAAAAATGTCAATATGTTATAGCGCCATTACAATTCATTAACTAAAGAACACTCTCTGTTCCTAATGAACCATAACGATTGACAGCACATACTTTTAAATTTCCTTTTACTTCAGATGGCAAAGTATAGATCGGCTCTTTGGCAAAGCCTATGACACGATCATTATTGAAAATAACATATCCGGCAGCAGCTGGTACTGCTTTCCAGCTAACTTTATCCCCCTTTTTTTTCAACTTTGCGGGAGATGGCAATTTTTCCATCATCGCACGGGGATTCCATCCGTCATCTCCCGGAATTATACGTTCGTATACATAGCCATCCGCTTCTTCCTTGGTGATTGTTGCACGACAGGAACCTTTCGGCGGATTATCCGGGCCACGTCCGTCATATTCAGTCTTACGTTGGCTAAGGTCGAGTACATTACCCTCGGCATCGCGGCTGTCATACTCTGCAAATAACCCCGGAATAGCCCCCATGTTTGTCCACCCCTCGGGAGCAAGAGGAATGCGCATAGTGGTATGTATATAAACAGCACGAGGAGAATTATGCCACGGACGTCCTAACTTTTGTTTACCATCGGCAGCAGCGGTATTACCATCCACTATACAGTTGCGAAATACATATCCGAACCTCACATTCTTATGGGAAGGAGCAACTATTACCGAACCACTGCGCAAATTATATAACGTACAATTTTCAAGCAAAGCATCTCCACTGCCATAAAAGTAATCTACCGCTCCCTCAATCCAGCAATCCTTCGCATAAAGACGGTGAGAGTCAGTTCTGGAAGTCATCCAGGTATCCTGGAAAGATCGAAAAATGCAATTATTGTATGCAGCACAATCAGCCTGGCTACTCATAGCCAAAGCTTGAGGACCATTTTGGCTATCTACCCCCCAGTCATTAAGATAAGAGATATTCTCCGTATAAAAATGATCTCCCTTTATATAAACAACACTACCTTCCAATTTATGAACTTCAGAAGAAGGGTTATGAACAGAATGTTTCCAGTAAGCTGTTTTAGCAGGTTCAGTTCCCTCTTCAGGTTTTCCACCGACATTCAGACAGTGATGGATAATCGTCTTATTTTTATCCTGTCCGATAAGATGAATATAAGTTTTAGTAGCGGGAATAATTACTTGCTCCCGATAAGACCCGTTTTTCAGAAAAATCAGCCAAGGCTCCTGCCGATTGTCCGGTGCAGCATTAACAGCATCCTGAATACTCGTGTAGTCGCCGCTACCATCCAAAGCTACTACGGCCTGATACGGCGATGAACTATCTTGAGCATATCCTCCCGATAGAATGCCCATAAATAGTACTGTAAAAATTATCTTCTTCATACTTAATATATTAATAATTGGTTCAACTTCTACTTTACCAGACTGTTCATATAGACTTCCAAATTGGTATAACCTTCCTTACTCAATGTAGTAGTAACACCATCAGAAGCATCCTTCGGGTTCAGCCCATGAGCCGTTTCCCATGTATCCGGAATACCATCGCCATCAGTATCTCTTAGCTCATCAGCTGTAACACCGCCATTCGATAATTCCGGCCAAGCACCGGTGGATCCCTCCGGTTTCACATCTGCCGGTAAGTCGATCAATCCGGGAGCATTTTCAGCGCCTTTTGTCACGCTGCCAATATAAGTAGCCGTACCGTTTTGGGTTTCCTCTATAATACGTATATCTATAATATCACGTTGTTTGGAACAACCGGCGTGAGCCAATACAAGATCATACGCCTGTTCAGCAGTATGTGTAGTGACAATACCTGCATCCAAAGGTTTGGCCAGGCGCATCTCTTTCTTCACTTGTTTAGTGAAAGTATTATCGCAAGATGCATTCTTGATTTGTTCGTAAATACCCTTTGTCCAGTTATCCTTGGTTACTTCCTTATTACCTTCGATTACATTACCGTCCACATAGAATTTCCCCCATACATGTTCCATAGGTTTCCAAACATTGGGCCTACCATCTGCTTTGGTACAATATTTCGTAGTACGCACTCCAAGAGCGGCAATACGATAGCGTACAGGACTGTTTTTGGGAGTAGCCGGACCCGGTTTGTAATAATTGTTCACGATGTTTACATGCATTCCCTCTCCACCGTAACAGCCATTTCCCGCCCAATTATAAAAAACATTATTACGCATATCCACATGTTCGCGTTCCTGAGTGAAAGGACGGGGACCAAGACGTGGGACACGACTTTCATGATGTGCTAGCAGATTATGATGAAAAGAAGCTTTCGCTCCTCCCCAGATGGCTCCATATCCGTGTTTTCCTTTGGCATGACCGGCCGTCCGAAGGCTTTCGGAAACAAGACACCACTGGACAGTCAGGTTTTCACCACCGTACACCGAACAACACTCGTCTACCGACCAACTGATAGAACAATGGTCTACAATAACATTCTTGCAATCGGTACTTCCAAGTCCGTCGGGTTCTCCACCGCCTTCATTGCCGACACGAAACCGTACATAACGAACAATAACATTGTTGGCGTTAATAGTTACCGGACGTCTGGCAATACAAATACCTTGCCCCGGCGCCGTTTGTCCGGCAATAGTCAAATCTCCGTTAGTGATTCTTAAAGGTCTGTTCAGGAAGATAGTCCCGGCTACATCAAAAACCACCGTACGTGCACCTGTTTGCGCAAGCGCATAACGTAACGTTCCTGCTTGCATTCCATCTTCCAATGTAGTGACGTGATAAACTTTACCACCGCGACCACCGGTAGTATTCCGGCCAAAACCTTCAGCGCCGGGGAAAGCGATTAATTCTTCTGAACCGGATGCTACTTTATTATCGGATATAGTAGTCGCTCCTGCCGGTATTCCACCTAATAAGAACAAGAAGAGCCATAAAAGGCATAAGTCCTTCATCTCTATTACTCGGTTTTTCATTTTGTTTTTCATATACTTCCTCTTATAGATTTGTTTGTTGGTATGCAAAAGTGAGCAATCATGAAGAAAGTAAGGGGTAAAAACTGGTAGAAAAGGAGGAATGATTCATATACTTTATGGAAACAAAGTGAACGGCCTGTCCGGTGAAACCACTGTTTCACTCTGACAAGCCGTTCGTCTCCCACCATGGGAGTGCTTTCAGCTAGGTAAAAACGATGAAAGCAATTTTTATAATCTGTTCTGAATATCTGAGTTACTATTACGTTGTCCCTTGCTGCGGATATCTCCACCAAACGTGTAGGAAACACCGATGCGGAAACCGGTAAAGGCAAACTGATTGTCCGTCGTCATCCGGACTCCATTGGAAACAGTTTCAAGCTTCGAATGGCTGATTAGAATATTATTGACGTTCAGGCTAAGACTGAGCTTATTATCCAGCATGCGATAGAGCAAACCCGCACTGACACCATAAGTAGGTTTTATCAGATATACTCCACTATACTGACGTGAAGTAAACCAACCTGAAAGCGTTCCGATAAATGTCTTCTTCGGATTAAGGAAGAATGTATTGCGCAAACTGGCATTATAAGCCCATCCTTTCTCTTCGGCTGATGTGGAAGCGGCACTGGAAGTTGTGCGGCTATAGTTTACACCATGCTGAACATAAGCCTGCATCCATTTTGTACGGAATGTATAGGAGTTATTCAACCCGAAAGAGTGTGTCTCCATAAAGTTATCCCACAGGAAAGAACTGATATTCGTTTCCGGATCTAAACCTACAACCTGAAAGAATACATCGTCCGAATAAGAATAAAATGCAGAGATATTGAGATTATTCTTGAATGTATATCCCAATTCGGCATTATACGTATAACTCGGCTTTAGGTCTTCCTTTCCACGAGCATAGGTATACTTGTTCTGATAGAACGGGAAAGGGTTCACCATATTCTGTGAAGGGCGGGAAATGCGATTGGACAAACTAAGGTTCAATGCATTCTGCTCATTGGGTGAATATAGGAAATAGAGTGTAGGGAACAGACGGGTATAATCGTGCTTGTCCGTCGTATTCTCCGACTCAGAAATACCGGTAGTACGGGTGTGTTCCATACGCAAGCCCAGCTGCATAGAGAACTGCTTGCCAAACGCGCGGTTATAGTCAGCGTAAAGAGCATAGATTTGTTCTTTATAGTGGAAATAATCGTCCTGCACCAGTGTCGGGTCCGAAGTATCATAATTGATACGGTTACGGGTATTTGTGAAAGAAACCTTGGCACCTGCGGTCACCTTATACTTCTCGAAGGGAAGTGTAAAGTCAAGTGCAGAAGAGAATACATCTACTTTGCGGTTTTGCAAATAACTGTAATCAAAATTGGTTCCGGGTATAGTTACACCGTCAGGAGTCTGAGTGTCAGACAGGAACCCCATGTGACTATCTCTTTTATCATACAGGTAATCCACATCCCAGGTCATCTTTTTACCCTTATCACCCCAGGATTTGTCAGTATGGAAATTCAAGTTAACGCGGTCGGCTCTAGTTCCTTCCTCACTGTCAGAGAATAAAAGAGAGTCCAGACGGGCAGTAGCCACGTCATAAACTTCCGTAATAGAAACTGCTTTGGAATCTTTTGGGTTATTGTGGTTGTAAACAGCTTGCAAACCTAACGTCCAGTTGCGTTCCAGCGCAAAGTCCACACCTGCCTGACCATAATAACTCTGCATATATTTCTTATAATCCGTACGCCCATCCCAAGTATTCTGAGCAAAATAGCGACGATTCGCCTCACGGTTCTCATAGTTGCCTTGCGTAGTACCTGCATTGATGAAAGAAGATACACGACCTTTGCTGATGTTCAGGTTTACACCACCATAACCGTAATTCTCCTTTTCACCTGCATTATAAGAAGCAGATACCGTACCTCCCAGATAATCTTTAGGACGTGACTTCAGACGTATATTGATAATACCTGCATTACCAGCCGCATCATATTTGGATGGCGGAGTAGTAATTACTTCCACTTTCTGTATTTGAGAAGCGTCATAAGAACGGAGATAGTCAATCAACTCGTCACCGGAAAGTTTCGTTTCACGATCATTGATATATATCTTCACGCCTCCTTTACCTATAATATCAATACTGTTCTGACCAACGCGCAGACCGGGCACTTCACGCAAAAGGTCGAGTGCATTTCCTCCGGCAGTAGCGATGGCATTATGTGTATCAAAAACAACTCTGTCTACCAGACGCTTGATTACCGGACGAGCTGCCGTAACGGTTACTTCATTCAAAAAGGTAGAAGAGGATTTCAGGGTGAGCATACCTACATTCTTATTTCCCTGTAAGGAGACGGGCAAATAGATATCTTCACAACCTATCAGAGTAATATGTAACAGATATTCCCCTTTAGGTTGAGTAAAGGTAAAACACCCTTGTGCATCCGTCAGCATACCCGTAAGATAAGTACTGTCTTTAGCCTGTTTCAACAGAATGTTTGCTACTTCCACCGGCTGATTGTTTTCGTCCTGTACGCAACCGGAGAGTTGATAACTTTGAGCAGAAATAGAAACTGCCACACACATGATAAGGATTAAGAATGTTAGTCTTTTCCCGATAGTCTTCATTGAATTTGCTTTCATCGTTTGATTGATTTAAATGTTTCACTTTTCGTTTTTACCTGATGCAAAGTTAGGGGTGAAACATGTCTCAAACACTCTATATCGGGATATAAAAGTTCTATATTAGAAGCACATATAACACTAATTATCAATACATTATATTTTTCATTCTCTATATTTATCTTTTGAGAGTCTATATACTATTTATATGTATGAATAGGCGCATGCATTTCTGAAAAGGAATGAATAAGACTCACCACAGATTACACAGATTGACACAGATTCTATTTTACTGATTATTAGATTAATAAATCTGTGTGAATCTGTGTAATCTGTGGTGAATTAATTCATAATCGAAAAAACACGAATACACATACGAATATGTGAAAAGCAGGTATTATTTCTCCAGAATAAAACTGACGATGTCCTCTTTCTCCCCCATTCCCAATTTCTTCCGGATATTCGTCTTCCGCTGATAAATAGTCGGAATGCTTTGCTGCGTCACTACACTGATCTCTTTTGTAGAGAACTCTGCGCAAAGCAGACAACAGAGCTGCTGTTCTTTATCTATTAGTACAGACCCAAAACGTCTGTTCATTTGAGTATAAAAGCCATCGTATATACGATCGATCACGGGATACAAATCCTCCCATACCAAAAGACTTTCTACGGGCAACTCCCGGTTCGTAATGCCGGATATGCGGCGAAGTAAATCTTGATTTTGTGATGTAGGCTGCGTAGCGACCAAACGAATAATACCCAACTGTTGCAAAAGTATTTTTCGGAAAAACTGTCCGTCTTCCACTTCCTGATTAACATTTCCGGTAGTCCCTGGTTCACTGTCTCCCTTCGTAGCATCTGCCAGCAAACGGTTCAGTGTTTCGATTCGCTCTTCCGCTTCAATCAGACGATGACGACGAGCCCGGATATAGAAAAAGGCGCCACCACCCGTAACAACCAGTAACAGCAGACAAGCTAACAGCGTCAGTTGCGCTTCCTGTCGCTCTACCGTCAGCTGCAAATTAGCATTCGAAAGTGATTCCTTACTTTCATCCTTCCGCTGAATGGTACTTTGTAAGGCATAAAGGGCATTGTGAACAGAATCATTATAACGCATCACCTTCAAGAAATCAAATGTACGATGACGTGTATAATCTATCAATCCCTGATAATAAGTCATCATATTTTCTGTACTCAGAAGCTTCTCCCGGCGGGCAAGTAATGCTCTGCCCTGATCAAGATAGTATTGGGCGGAATCCAACTCTCCCATTTTCAGAAAACATTCTGTCAGCACCAAGTCGGTCATGGCAACCTGCCCCCCATCGGGTGCTAAACTCCGCAGACGTTTCGACACTTCCGCCGCCTTTTTATAATCACTGCTTATATAAGACAATAGCTGCGCGTAGTTTCGCAGATAATGCACCAAGCGCGTCGTATCTTTCTTTTTCTCCACCAGTTCAATGCTTCGGTCCATATAGTAAGAAGCCGAATCATTTCCCTGTAATCCCATGGCAATACCCAAAGAATAGCACAAGCCTTCATCTTCACGAATGGCAATCGCTCTGAGATGTGCTTCTATAGCCTTTTTATAATCCTTCTCAACGTACACATACCTGTTTGCTTTCTCAGAAAGCATATTGACCATCAGATAAGTATCTCTACATGCCGTAGCCGCCGCAATACCGCTATCCAATACAGCCATAGCCTCTTTATGCTTTTTCTGCCAATACAAATATTTGGATTTCAGCACGAATGAATTCAGCATCTTTACCGTGTCCGGACCGGCGACAAAATAATGAAATGCCGGTAAAATCAAAGAATCTTCCGCCATGGAGGCTCCCCGTACATTATGCGCAAATGTACGCAGCCAGCCATACAACATTTTTTCCTCGAACGGCAACCGCTCCGGATTCTTGATTAACGACAGGAGCTTCATTGCACTATCCGCATTGCCATAAACCACCGCATCCGCCTGGCGGAGCAAAGCAGTACTATCGGTATGCCTGCAAGCACACAGCAGAATACCACTTACAATAAAAAGATATAAGAGTTTCTTCATATAGTATAGACCTGTACGGCCAACAAAAATAGATTCTTCTTTTTGATATTACTGCACAACAGCCTCACGTAATTGCTGCAAAGCCTGCTTCAGCACTGAACGGGGACAACCGATATTCAACCGCATAAAGCCCTCTCCCGGTTGACCAAACATAGTTCCGTCATTCAGAGCCAGATGTGCTTTCTCTGCAAAAAGTCGGGTTAATTCTTTCTGTGTCAGCCCCAAAGCTCGACAATCCAGAAAAACGAGATAAGAAGCTTGCGGACGTATCATACCAATGCCCGGAATATGTTCTTTCAGATATTCTTCTGTAAAATCTATATTCTCTTTTATATAATCAAGCATTTGCTCCAACCATTCTGCACCATGCATGTAAGCAGCTGCCGCACCGATATAGGCAAGCAAATGTCCTTCAGAAAACTCACCCGCCTCCATAAAGGTCTGAAAACGTTCACGAATATCCTTATCAACAGTAATCGCATACGAACTTCCCAATCCGGGCATATTGAATGCTTTACTGGGAGCCATGAAGACAAGTGAGTTCGATGCTGCTGCTTCGGAAACCGTGGCAAACGGATAGTGCTTATAAGGAGGCAAAGTCAGATCGGCATGAATCTCATCAGAAATCACAAATGTGCCATTATTGTAACAGATAGCCGCTATTTCTTTCAACTCTTCTGCTGTCCATACACGTCCGCCCGGATTATGAGGATTACAGAGAATCAGAACTTTACAACCTTGCAAATCTTTACGGAAACGCTCAAAATTGATATGATATTGTCCATCCTGTAATTCCAAGGGTGAATATACCACTTCACGCCCCATACGTTCAGTCACCAAGAAGAAAGGATGGTAAACAGGAGTCATCACCATTACCTTATCCCCCGGATTAGTGAAACATTGCAGGGCAAAAGCCTGCCCGCGAACGATTCCCGGAACAAATGTCAGCATCTCTCGGGATATATCCCACTGATGACGGTCGTGCAGCCATGTACAAATAGAATTATACCACTCTTCACAAGCAAAAGTATATCCCAACACCTCATGCTCCAAGCGTTTTCTTAAAGCATCCATCACGAAAGGCGGAGTACGGAAATCCATATCGGCCACCCACATAGGAAGCAAATCATCACGCCCCCAGATATTCTTTACGCCGTCCCACTTCACAGAGTTAGTACCACGACGTTCAATGATTTCATCAAAATTGTATTTCATAATAGCTTTATTTTGTTTTACCACAGATTACACGGATTTACACAGATATAAAGCAGGAAAATCAAAAATATATTTTTTCATCTGTGTAAATCCGTGTAATCCGTGGTGAGTCATTAAATCGGAAACACAACAAATACCGCCACATCCCACACTGCATGCGACACAATCAATGCTCCCAATTTCTGAGGATACAATCTGTAAGCTAATCCCCAGATAGCACCAACCACCAACGCCGCCATCACCAGCATAAAGTTGAACGACCAGATATGTACCAATGCATAAACTAATGTTGTCACAATAAAACCGACATTCGGGCTCCAGCGCTTCGAAAGTGCATTCTGCACATATCCCCGCCAGAAGATTTCTTCGGCAGGACCTATCAATATGAGTAGCAATATGGAGAGCAACCAAGGATTTTCACCGGTTTTCATTCCGTAAATCAGTTCCACCTGCGGACGGGCAAAGTCGAAAAGCCAGGCGGAAGCCTTATCTCCCAGCCAGAATACTCCCCACAAAACAACAGCCAATCCCACCCCTCCGGCAATATTCTTCCAATCGAACTTCACATCTTCTATCCACCACTGTGGACGAAGTGCAAAAGCCATATTCATCAACACAATAGCCGAAAAGCTCATGGCCGTCCAGAAGTTGAATATTCCGCTTGTCCAGGGAGAAAACATAAAGAACCACAAGAAAGCAGCTATCGATAAAGGAATAATAATTCGTTTCATACTATATCAGGAATGTAACAGTAAACAATAAACTGAACAAGAGTTGCAGTTTCGCTGTCTTTTCATCCAGATTGGATATAACACCAATTCCTTCTTTCGGCAACCGCAACATAGTCCGTGCATTGGCTATTGCAGGCAGAATTCCTACTATCGTCAGTAAAGACCACCATGGAAAATACCCCAACGCTACACAAGCCGCGATCCACAGAAACGGGAAAAGCACCTCGAACATATATAGGAAAATATCCGTCTTCACCCCAAGCCTCATGGCAAGAGTACTAATCCGGGCTCTTACATCCGTACCTATATCACGCGTATTATTAGCGTGCAGGATGGCTACTGTAATCAATCCCACCGGAACGATTATCAACCATACATCAGGCAGGAATTTCCCCATAGTAATATAGGATATACCCAAAGTAGGAAGTATGGCATAAGCTACAAAAATAACAAAATCTCCGAAAGCCCGATATTTCAGCCACGGATAGAGCAACGAACACAAAGCTCCACAAACACCTATCCACAACAAAGGAAGCCCCGTACGGACTACCAGCCAAAGACCGACCATCACCGCCGGCACCATCAGGCCTATGGCCAGGTTGCGTATCTCCAATGGCATGAATTGTCCGCTTGTCAGGGTCTTCACACCAAATGTATCCACCCTGTCCACTCCCCGTTCAAAGTCGAAATAATCACTCCACGCATTTCCCGAAGCGTGGAAAATAACAATACCGGCCAACGCTAACAGTCCGTTCGCCCATTCTATTACCCCGTATGCCCAATACAAATATGCCAACGTGACAATCACCGGCATTGCTGATGCCGGAAACGACCAAGGGCGTACAGCTATCAGCCAATCTTTTAAGGAATGCTTCTTCATTTGCGATTTAACTGCGTTCTAAAACAGCTTTTATTATTTTATTAATGTATAATGACTATTTACGATTTCTTTAGGAGACAAAAGTACAAAATATCCTCACTTTTGAGTACTTTTGCAACCAAGTAAAATAGAAATTATATGATTAAAGCCCTGTTTTTTGACATCGACGGCACTTTAGTGAGTTTTAATACCCATGCTATTCCCCCAACCACCATCGAAGCCATCGCCGCTGCCAAAGCCAAAGGCATTCGGATTTTTATCGCTACGGGACGCCCCGCAGTTATCATCAACAACCTTTCTGCCTTGCAGGACCGTGGATTAATAGACGGTTATATAACCATGAACGGCGGATATTGTTTCGTAGGTGAAGAAGTGATTTACAAGAGCGCGATTCCTGCTGCTGACGTACAGACATTGGCACGCATCTCCTCCGAACAGAATTTCCCCTGTATCTTTGTAGGCGAACATGATATCTGCGTCTGCCAGCCGGACGATATGGTGAAAAAGATATTCAACGATTATCTGAAAGTAGATGTGCTTCCCGTAAAGACACCTGAAGAAGCGATTCGCCGGGAAATCTTCCAGATGACACCGTTCATTACACTGGAGCAAGAAAAAGAGATTCTTCCCCAATTGCCGGACTGCGAATCCGGGCGTTGGTTTCCTGCCTTTGCCGATATCACCGCCAAAGGAAATACCAAACAAAAGGGTATCGACGAAATCATCAATCACTTCGGTATTCGCCTGGAAGAAACAATGGCATTTGGCGACGGAGGAAACGATGTAAGTATGCTGCGCCATGCCGCCATCGGAGTAGCAATGGGAAATGCTGTGGACGAAGTGAAGGAACATGCCAATTACATTACAACTTCGGTTGATGAAGATGGAGTAGCCAATGCACTTAAACATTTCTCCATTATATAATCCTCTTTTTAATTACTAATTACCAATTATTAATTACTAAATCTTGTCCCAAACCGTAGATACCAGCAACAAAGAGTTCCAGGATGCTCTGAGTCTCATACAATATACCCGCCAGTCCGTGTTTCTGACCGGAAAGGCGGGTACGGGTAAATCTACCTTTCTGAGATATATTTGCGAGAATATAAAAAAGAAACATGTGGTATTGGCGCCTACCGGTATCGCCGCCATCAATGCCGGTGGCAGCACCCTGCATAGTTTCTTCAAATTACCGTTTCATCCTTTGCTTCCCGATGATCCGAATCTGAGTTTGCAACGCGGACGCATTCACGAATTCTTCAGATACACCAAACCCCAACGAAAACTATTGGAAGAACTGGAACTCATTATTATCGATGAGATTTCCATGGTACGGGCAGATATCATTGACGCCGTAGACCGTATCCTGCGTGTCTACTCACGCAACCTGCGCGAACCTTTCGGTGGGAAACAACTCTTGTTAGTAGGCGATGTTTTCCAGCTCGAACCTGTAGTGAAAGGTGATGAACGGGAAATCCTGAACCGCTTCTATCCTACTCCTTACTTTTTCTCTGCAAGGGTTTTCAACCAGATAGACCTTGTTTCCATTGAACTTGAAAAGGTCTATCGCCAAACAGACAAAGTCTTTGTCAGCGTTCTGGACCATATTCGCAGCAATACTGCCGGTGCCGCTGACCTGCAACTACTCAACACCCGCTACGGAACCGACATCGAAGAGAATGAGGAAGATATGTATATCACCCTCGCTACGCGCCGCGATAACGTAGATTATATCAATGACCGGAAACTGGCAGAACTGCCCGGAGACGCTGTTACCTTCCGGGGAGAAGTCACCGGCGACTTTCCCGAAAGCAGTCTGCCCACTTCGCGTGAGCTTGTGCTGAAACCGGGTGCACAGGTCATATTTATCAAGAATGATTTCGACCGCCGCTGGGTAAACGGCACTATCGGTGTAGTCAGTGGGTTCGATGAGATAGAAGAAACGCTCTATGTCATCACTGATGATGGGAAAGAATGTGACGTCAAGCCGGAGCACTGGAAAAACATTCGCTATAAATACAACGAAAAGAAAAAAGAAATTGAAGAAGAAGTGTTGGGCACCTTCTCCCAGTTTCCCGTACGATTGGCATGGGCTATCACCGTCCATAAAAGTCAGGGACTGACCTTTAGTCGTGTAGTCATCGATTTCACCGGCGGTGTATTTGCCGGTGGACAAGCGTACGTCGCTCTCAGCCGCTGCACCTCACTGGAAGGTATTCAACTAAAGAAACCTGTGAATCGGGCTGATATCTTTGTACGCCCGGAAATAGTGAATTTTGCCGAACGCTTCAATAACCGGCAAGCCATAGACCGCGCCCTGAAACAGGCGCAAGCCGACGTAGAATATGCTGCTGCAACCAAAGCATTCGATAAAGGAGATTTCGAAGTCTTCCTCAACCATTTCTTTAAAGCTATACACTCCCGATACGACATAGAAAAGCCTGTTATTCAACGCCTCATCCGTCGCAAGTTAGGGGTTATCAACAAGCTACGAGACAACAACGATCAACTAAAATCCCAAATGGCAGAGCAACAGAAACGGTTGCAAGCCTACGCACGTGAGTATTATCTGATGGGCAATGAGTCCATTACTCTTGCCCATGACTCTCGTGCCGCCATCGCCAACTACGACAAAGCGCTGGAACTTTATCCGGAATATACGGATGCATGGATACGTAAAGGCATCACCCTCTTCAATGACGGCAGATATCTTGAAGCGGAAGAATGCCTGACACGTGCCGTCAAACTACGTCCGGCTGAATTTAAAGCTGTTTACAATCGGGGAAAATTACGTCTGAAACAGCAAGAAACCGAAGGCGCCATAGCCGATCTGGACAAAGCTACCACCCTGAAACCAGAACATGCCGGAGCGCATGAGCTCTTCGGGGACGCCTTGATGCAGGCAGGAAAAGAAGTAGAGGCAGCATTGCAATGGCGACTGGCAGAAGAACTTCGAAAAAAATCATCCAAGAAATAAGCCACACTTATTTGAGAATAAGAAACTTATTCCCTACTTTTGTGTTATTATATATAGACTAATTATCAGCCCTATGCTTCTGAAACTTTACGAAAAGAACAATAATCCACAAGACCTGCAACAGGTAGTGGATATTTTGAATGACGGTGGCCTCATCATCTATCCCACCGATACCATGTATGCCATTGGTTGCCATGGGCTGAAAGAACGTGCCATCGAACGTATCTGCCGTATCAAAGAGATAGATCCGCGCAAGAATAACCTTTCCATTATTTGCTATGATTTAAGTAGCATCAGCGAATATGCAAAGGTAGATAACAATACGTTCAAACTGATGAAACGCAACCTGCCCGGTGCTTTCACTTTCATCCTGAACGGCACTACCCGCCTGCCAAAGATTTTCCGTAATCGAAAAGAAGTAGGTATCCGTATGCCCGACAATGCTATTATCCAGGAAATAGCCCGTATTCTGGACGCTCCCATCATGACTACCACTCTCCCGCACGAAGCGCACGAAGATATAGAATACTGCACTGATCCGGAATTGATCGATGAAAAATTCGGTGATCTTGTCGATCTGGTCATTGACGGTGGTATCGGCGGTACAGAATTTTCTACCATTGTAGACTGCACAAGCGGAGAAATTGAAGTTATTCGCCAGGGAAAGGGCTGGTTGAATGAAGGATAACCAACCAAATGCTCACTTTGTTTGTTTCTTAAGAAAACAGCAAAAAAGAATATGAGTACAAAAGAACAATACTGGAAATATTCACTAATCACTATAATCATCGGGCTGGGTATAATCCTGTTCCTACAGATTACTCCCTTTCTGGGCGGTTTATTGGGTGCACTGACCATCTATATCCTGGTCAGAAGGCAGATGATACATCTGACCGACAAACGGAAAATGAAACGAAGTGTGGCTGCAACTCTTATTACTACCGAAGCTATCCTCTTCTTTCTGGTTCCTTTGGCACTGGCGGTCTGGCTATTGGTCAGCAAATTGCAGGATATCAACCTCGACCCGCAAAGTATTATTGCCCCGATTGAAAGTGCAGCAAATATCATCAAGGAAAAAACCGGTTACGACGTACTGGGTAAGGATACCACTTCTTTTATTATTTCCGCACTTCCTGCCATAGGGCAATTCGTCATGGGCAGCATCAGTAGCTTTGCAGTCAACCTTTTCGTTTTGGTATTCGTACTTTACTTTATGCTGATAGGCGGACAGCGGATGGAGAAATACATCAGCGAAATACTTCCTTTCAGCGAAGCCAATACAGAGCATGTAGTGCACGACATCAAGATGATTGTACACTCCAATGCCGTCGGTATTCCTTTGCTGGCAATCATACAAGGTGGAGTAGCCATGATCGGTTACTGGTTCTTTGATGTACCGGACATTCTGCTTACAGGATTCCTTACCTGCCTTGCGACAGTCATCCCCATGGTAGGTACAGCATTGGTATGGTTCCCGATTGCCGTTTATATGGCATTATCCGGCGACCTTTTCAATGGTATCGGACTGGCTATATTCGGAACACTGATCATCTCTCAGCTCGATAATCTGATCCGCTTTATCCTGCAAAAGAAAATGGCCGATATACATCCTCTGATCACTATATTCGGAGTCGTTATCGGCCTGTCACTATTCGGATTCATGGGAGTGATCTTCGGACCACTGTTACTGTCACTATTCTTCCTGTTTGTAGATATGTTCAAGAGGGAATATCTGGATGGAAAGAAATTAGACTAAAATTTCGCTGAATACGTATTCGCAATAAAAAGTTGATGTTCCGGAAGCCAGGTTATACCTCCGTCCAGACTCATTTTAATAGTAATATCATGCCGCCCCTTCGTCGTATTGGGATTGGAGAACAGGAGTAAGTCCCGATTCAATACATTATCTTTTGCTTTTACACTTATCAGACTCGCCATACAAACCGGTTCTTGTAATGCTTTACGTGAAGATTCATGTTCAGTCCATGACTTACCTAAATCTTTCGTAATTGCTACGGCACGGCTACCGCCCCGGTTATCACGCATATTCAACATCAGCACCCCCCGGTTCTACCTCGACAACCTGCGCCTCCGTTGTATTCGTACGGGCATAATTATGCATTTTCCAGGTTTTACCATCATCCGTGCTCTTCGACAGAACAAGCTGCGCAGTATGATTTATATCCATCCCCGGATGCGAACTCCACCAAGCACGTTCATAGTATAGATAAAGTTAATTGTAAAGATAACATTCAATAATAAAAATCCCATATTTGCCGCCGCAAAGCGTTCTTTCCATCTGCTTCTTCTCCCAACATTCCTTTTTCCTGAAGATAATAAAGCCTTTCTAGCAGGATTACGACTTGTTTTTCACAGATATGTACATCGCAAACTTCTTTAACCCAATCTACAGTTTCCTCAAGAACAGCAACAGAAGAGAGACTGAGTACTTTTTGTTTTTCCGGTTTCCGAAGCATATCAGCCATAAATGACAGAATTTTGGAAACCATTTTTTTACTACGACCATGCAGACGGGATTTGGGGTTCTTTAAACGCAACAGAAAGTATTCTCCAATCCATAAGGAAGCAATAAATGTTTCCGGAGAAGGCTGCTTCAAACCTTTCCAAAATTTAATCAGAAAGACATCTACCTCTTCCAGTATTACATCCGTATCATCGTTTATATAAAATCTGTGGGCAAGACATTCTATTACACATCCCAATTTAGCCACACAAACTCCATTTCTGGTATCACTGACTACTTTTTCCGCCTCCCTTAAAAAAACAAAAGCATTATCCTCTTCTATACGATCGTCATACAACCGAAACTGACGGAACAATGAAAGAGAGCGGCATAGCAAATCGTCGTAAGAGCAATCTATATCATTCATAAACAAACGATTTTATTCATTCAAGGTCATAAAGGTAAGAACGATAAAGATAATATCAAACAAGAGAGGGTGGACAAAATAAAAGAAAATCGCGCAATCCGCTTCGCACCTATTAGCGGAAACGAACTGCGCAAATTACCTTTATATCAGTTGTATGTTTACTTCAGCAAAGAGGCCGGATCCAAGTGGTCAGCTTCTATATCTTTAAAATAGCGGTATGTGCCTACTTTCAGTTCAAAAGTGGCTGCATCATCAGCTACTATGATACCCTTCTCATGCATCTGCAAAGCACTGATGGTCCACATCTGATTGATAGAACCTTCTACTGCATGATAGAGCGCGCGAGCTTTATTATGTCCGTTCACAATAATCATCACTTCTTTGGCGGAAAGCACTGTACCTACACCAACAGTCAATGCCGTTTTGGGCACTTTGTTTACATCATTGTCGAAGAAACGGGAATTGGCGATGATTGTATCAGTCGTCAAAGTCTTCTGACGTGTGCGGGAAGACAGAGAAGAACCCGGTTCATTGAAGGCAATGTGTCCGTCGGGACCAATACCGCCCATAAACAGGTCGATACCACCGTAAGACTTGATTTTTTCTTCGTAACGGGCACATTCAGCATCCAGGTCGGCAGCATTTCCGTTTAGGATATTGGTATTCTCCGGTTTGATGTCGATATGGCTGAAGAAGTTATTCCACATGAAAGAGTAGTAGCTTTCCGGATGTTCTTTGGGCAGACCCACATACTCATCCATATTAAAAGTAACCACGTTCTGGAAGGAAATAATTCCTTTCTTATTCAGGTCTATTAACTCCTTGTACATGCCGAGCGGTGACGAACCGGTAGGGCAACCCAGTACAAACGGTTTTTCAGGCGTCGGATTAGCGGCCTTAATTTTAGCGGCTACGTAATGAGCAGCCCACTTAGATACGGATTGATAATCCGGTTGAATGATTAATCTCATTGTGATTGTTTTTTATCAGGTTAATAAATTAGGGGTATCTTATCAAAAATTACTATTCCCTGTCCTTCTTCAGGCGTTCAGCCATAGAACGTGCCAGGTGTTCGCATTGTTCGTAAGTGATGTCCTTCATCGCTTGCTTCATCTCTACAGGGTCGGCTATAATTTCAAATTTGCTCTTCTCGGCAAACTCAGCCATACGCTTTACCGCAGCGCCTGCCCAAGTGAACGATCCGAAGTAACCCAGATAGCGGCCTTTAACTTCGCGTATCAGTATTTTGGAAAGCAGGGACTCAATATCCGGATAAATCTGATTGCTATAAGTGGGACTACCAATAATCAGACCACGGTATTTGAAGATATCTGCAATGATATAGGAAGGATTGCTTTTGCTGACGTTGTGCATCACGATATTCTTGATGCCCTGTGCAGATAGTTCCGCTGCGATGGCTTCCGCCATTTGCTCTGTATGACCATACATGGAACCGTAAGCTATCACCACTCCTTCATCGGCAGCATAGCGACTTAGTTTATCGTAAATGCCTATTACTTTACTTATATACTCTGTCCAAACAGGTCCATGGGTAGAGCAGATGGTCGTAATGTGCAATCCTCCCAATTTCTGCAAAGCCTTCTGTACCGGAGAACCGTATTTACCAACGATATTGGAGTAATAGCGCACCATTTCATCCCAATAACGATCCGTATTGATACGGGTATCAAGGAAACCACCATCCAACGTACCGAAACATCCGAAACCATCGCCGGAGAATAGTACGCCTTCTGTTTCGTCAAAAGTCATCATAGTTTCGGGCCAGTGAACCATCGGTGTCAGGTAGAAACGCAGTTTGTGATGTCCCAATGCCAGGAAATCGTCATCTTTCACAACGTATTGTTCGCCTGTCACACCATAGTAACCTTCGATCATACCGAAGGTTTGCTTATTACCAACAATGACAATATCGGGATAATGTTGTTTAATGAGGCGGATCGAACCGGAATGGTCGGGCTCCATGTGGTTAATGATGAGATACTGGATAGGGCGTTCGCCAATAATACTTTTTATTTTACGAAGATATACTTCGAAATAACAAGCATCTACCGTATCAATCAAAGCCACTGTTTCGTCGTCTATCAGGTAAGAGTTATAAGACACTCCATAAGGTAATGGCCACAAGCCTTCAAACAGGTGCTTGTTACGATCATTGACTCCTACATAGTGTATTTTTCCTTTTATCATAGTCTTCTGGTTCATAAAACTTCTTTATTTAGATTGATTCTACATTCAAACAGCCGCAAAAATAAGTTTTTTTTCTCACATATCATATTTCTTTCCCTGATAAGCTCCGAGCTGACGCATTTTTTTTTGTATTCGATGATTAAATTCATAATTTTTCAGTCCCCAGTCGGGTGCTATTAACAATTCTTTAGGAGACTGTGAGACAAAGCGTTCTAAAACTAAATCAGGGCGCAGATGCTCTATGTAGTCTATTACCAAATCAATATATTCTTCTACCCCGAAAAGGTGGAAGTCTTCGGGATGTTGTTCATATTCATGTGCCATACGGGTACCGCGTATCAACTGCAATTGATGCATTTTGAGAGTTGTAATCGGAAGACGCGACAGCGTAGCGGCCTGTGCAACCAAATCCTCATGCGTTTCACCGGGAAGTCCCAATATAACATGCCCACCGGTAAGAATACCGCAGGCAACAGTCCTTTCCACAGCATCTACCGTATCCTGAAAAGTGTGTCCGCGATTGATTCGGCGGAGTGTGGCATCGTGGGTACTTTCAATACCATATTCGACCAACAGGAAAGTGTTTTTATTCACTTCTTCCAGATAATGCAGCAAAGTATCCGGCATGCAATCCGGCCGGGTACCAATGACCAGACCGACCACATCGGAAACAGACAGTGCTTCCTCATATTTCCGCTTCAATGCTTCCAATTCACCGTAAGTATTGGTGTATGCCTGAAAATAGGCAAGGTATTTCATTTCAGGATACTTATGGGCGAAAAAGACTTTACCCTCTTCCAACTGCTGGGTTACGGATTTTTCCGTACGGCAGTATTCGGGATTGAAAGTCTGATTATTGCAATAGGTACAACCACCATACCCTTTCACGCCATCCCGATTCGGGCAGGTGAAACCGGCATTCAGTGATATTTTCTGTACCTTATACGGAAAATAACGTTTCAGGAAAAGCGGAAACTCATTGTATAATATAGGTGCTACATCCATAAAGCTGTTATTTGTTACAAAAATAAGGCTTTTCTTTGAGATAGAGCTTCGGTAAAGATACAATATATATAATTTTTATATGAATGAAAAAATGAAGCAAAAAAAAGAATCAGATTGTCGACAAACTCTTAACTTCTTGCCGACAGAAAATGCACTTCTTGTAATTATCTAATAATCAATGATTAATAATTGGTCTAAAAGAGTTGTTTTGTAATTATAGTTGCCCTGTATTTTATGTGTCCCTTCTGCTTTTCATGTCCCTTCTGCTTTGCATCTCCTTCCGCTTTGCATCCGCTCTTACTTTACGCTTCCCTCTGCTTTGCATCCCCTCTTACTTGCTCTTACATAGCGTTTTCTTTACCTTCAGATGCTTTAATTCTGTGTGCCTACATCTGTGGTTTATGTGCTTCACAATTGTAGGCATACTGCTTCACAATTATGAAGCACTTGAACCACATACGTGGACATGCTAAAACATTGCTTGTCAGCGGAAGAAACATGGAGTGTAAGCAGAAGGAACATGGGTGGTTAGTGAAAGAAATACAGGCCGGATGAAGCAAGATTATGACGTGTACTGAACGGACGAAGGCGTATATCAAGCAAAAAGCGGCATACCTTCCATGCTTTTCTTCATAAAAAGGCATAAAAATAGCAGATTGCCAAATAGTCATTTTGAGCATCTCACATGACGTATCCAACAGATTATGAGCGATATATGTATATATATCACTTGGTGTAGGCAAATTTGCCTACACTTCTTTTTATTTGCTGCCACCACCGCTCTAACCCCGATGAATAAGGCGATGCAAGATATGAGTGCAAGCGTGCATGTAAAAGTATGTGTAAACTTATAGGTAGGCACTTTAAACTCCATTGCTATAACTCACATATCCGCCTAACTATCCCGAGCAAAACGTTAACGAACATAAAATCATTTATTTTACACTGCATTAAAAAAAGTTTCATCTATTGATATTAAGCAAGATAGAATACAAACATCGCATATCAAGACGAATCTATTAAATATATTTTAGTGATCAGCAACATGTTTTACACACATTTCATTCAATAAATAAGCATGGAAAACGAAATTAATTCATAGCTTTGCCTAAAACCTTGATAGATCAACCTATAAATACTATAATACCATGGCTACCATCGCTCTCGACATAGGCGGCACCAAAATAGCAAGCGCTATATTCCTCCCTGACGGAAGTATGTTGTTCAACCGAAAGCGTCTGCTGAAAGGAAGAACGGGACACGAAGTAGGCAAACTTGCCGCAGAAATCCTTGCTAAACTCCTGACTGTTGCCCGCAGAAGCCGTATCCAGATTGACGGTGTCGGTATATGTGTCCCCGGCATTGTCTATTCGCAGACGGGACGTGTATGGGCTCCGAACATCCCCGGCTGGGAAAACTACCCGCTACAAGAAGTACTCCGTACCGTAACGGCACCGGATATAGAAATCTACATCGACAGCGACCGTACTTGCTATATGTATGGAGAAATGTGGCAGGGAGCAGCCAAAGATTGCCATAGTGCAGTATTCATTGCCGTAGGAACCGGTATAGGTGCAGGAATCATTATCGACGGACATGTGTTGCACGGTGCAAGCGACATCATCGGTGCTACCGGCTGGATGGCACTGCAACCTCCCTATAAAGAAGAATACGATGCCTGCGGTTGTTTCGAATATTATGCCTCGGGAAATGGTATCGGAGCCAGAGTGCGGGATGCAGTCCGTGCAAATAAAGCTTATAAGGGACGCTTACGTCAAAAACCGATCTGCCGTATTTCCGCTTATGATGTATTCAGCGCATACAATGAGGAAGATCCGATTGCAGTTTCCGTACTGCACAAAGCCATAGAAATGTGGGGAATGGCCTCTGCCAACTTTGTCAGCCTGCTGAATCCGCAAAAGATAATCTGGGGTGGAGGTGTATTCGGCCCTGCCGGTATCTTCATAGATGATATCTACAAAGAAGCCTGCAAATGGGCGCAACCGCTCAGTATCAAACAGGTGGAATTTGTAGCCTCTCAATTGTCCGGTAATGCCGGACTGATAGGAGCTGCTTTTCTCGCTATTAAAAAGCACCTGTACGAGTAATCTGACCACCTTATCATTTTTATTTATAAGAATATGAGTAGTTACAACAAGAATCTGGTTTTCACGGCTGCGTGCATCGGTATGTGCTTCTTTGGCATTTCGATGATCACCCTGGGCTCGGTACTACCGTCCCTCACTACCAAACTGGGTTTGGACAATCTCCAAGCCACCGCACTGGTGACGTTCCTGCCTCTCGGTTTATTGGGAGGCTCCCTGTTGTTCGGCCCTATTGTAGATCGCTTCGGACACAAAGCGTTGCTGCTGCTCAGTTGTCTGGTCGTGTTGCTCGGACTGGAAGGAATTGCTTTCTTTACAAGTATCCCATTGTTGCAACTTTCCATTATCGGAATCGGCCTGGGAGGAGGGATTCTGAACGGTGAAACAAATGCTTTAGTAGCTGATATTTCCGACGAAGCGGAGAAAGGTTCACGCCTTAGTCTGTTGGGTGCATTCTATGGCATCGGTGCGCTGGGGATTCCTGTATTACTCAGTTTCCTGTCCGGATATTATTCTTTTGAAATTATACTGCAAGGCACGGGTGTTGTAATGTTGGCAGGTATCCTGTTCTGTCTCGGTGTACGCTTCCCCGCACCCAAACAGCCGCAAGGATTCCCAATCAAAGAAGGGCTGGGGTTATTAAAAGAAAGTAGCTTATTATTACTCAGTTTTATCCTCTTTTTCCAAAGTGGTATCGAAGGTGTATGCAACAACTGGACCACACTCTACCTGGGGCAAACCACCAACATCCCCGAAAACCGGGCGCTCATGGCACTGACTTGCATGGTGGCCGGACTGACTGTTGCCCGTCTGTTGCTGGTAGTTCTCTTCAAAAAGATAAAACAGGAAACTGTTCTTCGCGCCAGCCTGATTACGGCCGCAATAGGTTTTGCACTGCTGACTTTTTCACCGGACTTTGCACGTGCTGCCATAGGTATGGTGCTTGTCGGTGCAGGACTGGCATCTACTTTCCCCGTCATACTCAGCATTGTCGGCAGCCGGTACGCTTCTCTGTCGGGAACGGCATTCAGTGTGGCCCTTGTTATAGCTCTGATCGGACAGACATTACTGAACAGTCTCACGGGAATTATCTCGCAAGGATACAGTATCGTTGTGTACCCTTATATGATGATTGTCTCCCTGCTCATCATGCTTCTATTGTTTAAACGCTCACTCAAATAAAAGAAATTATTTACCCCCTAAAAATCAAAAAAATTATGTTAGCACTTGAATGGTTAAAAAACGCGCATGGCATCATGGAAAAACTGGAAGCCACGCAATTGGAGAATATCAAAAAGGCAGCCACTGCTATGGCAGATTCCATCGAAGCCGGCCGTTGGGTACACACGTTCGGATGTGGTCACGCAACAATTCCCGTTGAAGAAATGTATCCTCGTATCGGTAGTTTTGTAGGTTTTCACCCACTGTGCGAACTTCCGCTGACATTCTTTACACAAATCATCGGCCAAATGGGTATCCATCAATTCCTGTTTCTGGAAAGAACAGAGGGTTACGGACAGGCAATCATGAAGAATTATGATTTCGATTCCAAAGATTGCATCTGGATTTTCTCTCACACAGGGATCAATGCAGTAAACATCGACATGGCACTGGAAGCTAAGAAGCGCGGTATGAAAGTAATCGTTTACGGCTCAGCCGGAGAAACTGGCGACAAAGCAAGCCGTCATTCCAGCGGTAAGAACCTGTTCCAACTTGCCGATATCATAGTGGACTCCTGCGTACCTTTGGTAGATGCTTCCGTGCCTTTGAAGAATCACTTCGACAAGGTGGGACCATTGTCAACCCTGAGTTTCGTTACTATGGTATGGATGACCATCACTACCGTTGCCGAAATTCTGGCAGATCGCGGCGTACATCTGTATATCCATCCGTCACATAACGTACCGGGCGACACAACTGCTCACGAACGCCTGGATGCAGCTATTGCCGAATATCAAAAGAAAGTAAAAATCCTCTAACCAAAAGAAGCCCCAATCATCATTTATGAGTGACGGTAGCCCGCCTCAGCTTTGCCCCCACAAAGCTGGACGGGCTTTTTACAATTAGGAAACATAATTTATCTACACTTTTTCAGTTTTTATCCCTATATTTGCCCTCTAAAGAAATCAAACAGGATTATGAAACAGATAAGTATTGCAATTCTTCTTTGCCTCTGCACATTGGCAGGCTTTGCACAAGGCGGTCAGCCTCTTGATTTAAAAGATATTGTATCAGGTAAATTCCGCGCTGAAAATATTTACGGAGTCATTCCCATTCCCGGAGACGGGGAACACTATTCGCAAATGAATGCGGAAGGAACGCAGATCATCAAATACTCTTTCAAGACAGGAAAACAGGTAGAAGTATTGTTCGATGCTGCTACTGCACGCGAATGTCCGTTTAAGACGTTTGACAGCTACAGTTTTTCACCTGACGGCAGCAAACTGCTTATTGCTACAGAACAGACTCCGATTTATCGCCGCTCTTATACAGCTATACATTATATATATAGTCTGAAGCGAAATGTCAACGGAGAAATCAATAATATAGTAGAAAAGCTTTCAGACGGCGGCCCGCAGCAAGCACCTGTATTTTCACCGGACGGAACAATGGTTGCATTTGTACGGGATAATAATATCTATCTTGTGAAGTTTCTCTACGGAAACAGCGAAAGCCAGGTTACAGAAGACGGCAAACGTAATGCCGTTTTGAACGGTATTCCCGACTGGGTATATGAAGAAGAATTCTCTTTCAACCGTGCTCTGGAGTTCAGTGCCGACAGCAAGATGCTGGCTTATATCCGCTTTGACGAGACGGAAGTACCCTCTTACAGCTTCCCCGTTTTTGCAGGAAGCAATCCCCATATCACAGCTTTTGAGAAGTATCCGGGAGATTATACCTATAAATATCCCAAAACAGGAGAAGCGAATTCAAAGGTCAGTGTACATACCTTCGATATCAAATCGAAAGTAACCCGCAAGATGCAGGTGCCCTTGGATGCTGACGGGTACATCCCACGTATCCGTTTCACACAAGATCCTAACAAACTGGCCATTATCACCTTAAACCGCCATCAGAATCGTCTTGACATGTATTTCGGTGATCCGCGTTCTACTGTTTGCAAACAGGTTCTGCGTGACGAAAGTGATGCTTATATCAAAGAAGGCGTATTCGATAATATCATTTTCTATCCGGAAAACTTCAGCTTCGTGAGCGAAAAGAGTGGTTACAATCATCTGTACTGGTACAGCATGGGTGGAAATCTGATTAAACAGGTTACCAGCGGAAACTATGAAGTAAAAGAATTCCTGGGCTGGGACGCTGATGATAACAGTTTCTATTATATCAGTAATGAGGAAAGCCCGCTGCGCCAGGCTGTATACCAAATTGACCGCAAGGGAAAGAAAACCAAACTTTCTTCTCAACCGGGTCTCAACAGTGCACAGTTCAGTACGAACATGAAATACTACATGAATCGTTATTCAAACCTGAATACTCCCACTGTCATTACTCTAAATGATAATACAGGTAAAGTATTGAGTACGCTTGTTACGAATGATAATCTGAAACAGACTTTGTCCAAATACAGTGTACCCCAGAAAGAGTTCTTCACTTTCAAGACCGGAGATGGTGTAAGTCTGAACGGTTGGATGATGAAGCCTGTGAATTTCTCCGCATCCAAGAAATACCCTGTACTTCTATATCAATACAGCGGACCCGGTTCACAACAGGTACTGGACACATGGAGCATCAGTTGGGAAACCTATATGGCCAGTCGTGGTTTTATCGTGGTCTGTGTAGACGGACGTGGAACCGGCGGACGTGGTGCAGACTTCGAAAAATGCACTTATCTGAATCTTGGTGTGAAAGAGGCGAAAGACCAGGTTGCAACAGCCCAATATATGGGTAGCCAGCCGTATGTAGACAAAAACCGTATCGGTATCTGGGGCTGGAGTTATGGCGGATACATGACCATCATGAGTATGAGTGAGGGAACGCCCGTATTCAAGGCCGGAGTTGCAGTAGCAGCCGTCACTGACTGGAATTACTACGACACAATTTATGGCGAACGCTTCATGCGCACTCCCAAAGAGAATGCTGAAGGATATAAAGGCTCTTCCGCTTTCACCCGGGCAGACAAATTGCATGGCAATTTATTGCTGGTACATGGAATGGCGGATGACAATGTTCATTTCCAAAACTGTGCAGAATATGCAGAACATCTGGTACAGTTGAATAAGCAATTCGATATGCAACTCTATACAAACCGCAACCACGGTATCTATGGCGGAAACACCCGTTATCACCTGTATACAAAGCTGACGAATTTCTTTGAAAAAAATCTTTAAGATCATAAAGTTCACCACAGATTACACGGATTAACACAGATTTCTTTATTTCTCTTTTTTATCTGTGTTAATCTGTGTAATCTGTGGTGAACAATAAATCAATATCATGAAAGACAGAATACGCAAACCCGAATGGCTCAAAATAAGTATTGGAGCCAATGAACGGTATACCGAAACCAAACGTATAGTTGAATCTCACTGCCTGCATACCATTTGCAGTAGCGGACGTTGCCCTAATATGGGAGAATGTTGGGGTAAAGGTACTGCCACCTTCATGATAGGCGGTGACATCTGTACCCGTTGCTGCAAATTCTGTAATACACAGACAGGCAAACCGCTTCCATTAGATATGGAAGAGCCTACCCATGTAGCGGAATCCATAGCCTTGATGAAACTATCCCATGCTGTCATCACCTCCGTAGACCGGGATGATCTACCGGATCTCGGCGCTGCACATTGGGCATGCACCATACGCGAAATCAAACGCCTCAATCCGGAAACTACCATCGAGGTTCTGATCCCCGACTTTCAAGGAAGAAAAGAATTAGTATCCCAGGTTATTGAAGCACAACCGGAAATTATCTCCCACAATATGGAAACGGTGAAACGCATCACTCCACTGGTACGTAGTGCAGCCCGCTACGAAACAAGTCTGGAAGTAATACGCCAGATAGCCGACAGCGGAATCACAGCAAAATCAGGAATCATGGTAGGATTAGGCGAAACTCCGGAAGAAGTGGAAGAACTGATGGATGACTTGCACCGTGCAGGATGTCAAATCCTGACCATCGGACAGTACTTGCAACCTTCACATAAACATTACCCTGTGGCAGAATACGTTACTCCCGCACAATTCGCTTCTTACAAAGAAACCGGTCTGGCAAAAGGATTCGATCAGGTAGAAAGTGCACCTTTGGTACGTTCTTCTTATCATGCCGAAAAACAGGTACAGTTTTACAAAAAAGAAACGAAGTAAAAACCAATTGCTCTACTTATTTGTTATCTATGAGATAACGACAGAATAAAGTTTGCAATGTCAAAAAGAGGAGTTCTATCATCTAAGTTTAATATGTCTTTGGGATTTATCCCGGTTATCGTATCTATTATATTGTGCGAATTTATAACCCAAGACATTTCCATCTACATTGGTGCAGGTGTAGGGGCCCTTTATAGTTTATATACCTTATGGGGAAAAGGAGCAAGAATCCCCAACTTCCTACTTTATTGCACTACCGGAATGCTCTTGCTTTTGAGTCTGACCACTTTAATCTTCGGTGATTGCAGTTCCCGCGAAATGTTTCCACTGACATTGGAGATCAGTACGCTCATACCCGTAGTCATTATCTTCCTGAACAGGAAAAGATTTCTCGCTCACCAGATTTCCCAGTCACAGAAATGTTGCAAACAACTTTTTGCGCAAGGGGCAGAGTCTGCCATTGTAACAACACGGGTAGTTGTCATCATCGCTTTTCTTCATTTCCTGGGAGTCTTCATCACAATTCTGTTACCCGGTCCCTTAAGTGAAACTTCCAGAGATGTTTTATTCCGGTATTGTCCGCCAGCTGTATTTATTCTGAGTATATTATTCAATCAGTTCGGAATCCTCTATTTCAATCAAGTGATGGAGCACACAGCTTTCGTGCCCATTGTTAATACCAAAGGGGATGTGATCGGCAGAAGCCTGGCAGTGGATGCTATCAACAAGAAAAATGAATATATCAATCCGGTAGTCCGTATCGCTGTATCTCACAACGGTATGTTGTATCTTCGTCCACGCCCCCAACGCTGTATTCTCGACCGGGGGAAGACTGATATACCCATGGAATGTTACCTTTTATATGGAGAAACCCTGGAACAAGGCATCGTCCGGCTTGTGAGACAAGCTTTTCCACAAGCACCGATACAAGATTTACAGTTCAATATCATGTATCACTTTGAGAATAAAGTGACGAACCGGCTGATCTATCTTTTCATTCTTGATGTAGAAGACGACAATCTTCTACGGGACAAGCAGGTAAAAGACGGAAAGCTTTGGACTTTCCAGCAAATAGAGCATAATTTAGGCAAGAACTTTTTCAGCTGCTGCTTTGAAAACGAATATGAGCACCTGAAAGATGTTATTTGTACAAGAGAAAAATACAAGGAATTTTAGAAAGATCGGGCACTTTTCCCTGCCACTCCTTCACTGTCTTGGTTTTGATATATTCTCCCTCACACGTAATGTTCGCAGCAATACAGAGTTTGGTTTGCGGACGACAATTTTGCAAGATGTCTTCCACCATTTTATTATTACGGTAAGGTGTTTCAATGAATAGTTGAGTCTGGTGTTCGGCATAAACCCGCTGCTCCAGAGTCCTTATTTTTTTGGCACGCTCGCCCGGCTCAATAGGAAGGTAACCGTGGAAAGCAAAACTTTGCCCGTTGAAGCCTGAACCCATGACAGAAAGAATAATTGAAGAAGGTCCCACCAAGGGCACTACTTTCAGATTCTTCCGTTGAGCAATCGCCACTACATCCGCTCCCGGGTCAGCGACTGCCGGACAGCCGGCTTCGGAAATCACTCCCATAGACAATCCCGCCATCAACGGTTTCAGATATCCCGAAATATCTTCAGGTGATGTATGCTTGTTCAGCGGGTAAAAAGTCAGTGTATCAATATCTATTTCCCGGTCCACCTTCTTCAGAAAGCGGCGTGCAGAACGCACATCCTCTACTATGAAGTGACTAATCCCAAGTATGATCTCCTTATTATAAGAAGGCAACACCGTTTCAATCGGTGTATCACCCAAAGTGACGGGCAAAAGATAAAGAGCTGTTTCCACGTTGATAAGTGATAAGTGATAAGTTATTAGTGATAAGTGATAAATGAAAAAAGTTAGTGATGAGCGGTTCATTTTGCTATGCCATTATACTGCATAGCCACTAATCACTCATCACTAACCGTTAATCACTATATATTACCCATAGATAATGTTTCCATTCTCATCCATATATTCATCCAGTCCTTTTTCGTAAGTAGCCATGGCACGCAAGCTCATACCCACGCTGGAGAAACCACCGTCATGGAATAAGTTCTGCATGGTTACCTTACGGGTCAGGTCGGAGAACATTACGATGCAATAATCAGCACATTCGTCAGCTGAAGCATTGCCCAGCGGAGACATGCGGTTGGCAAAATCGAACAGCTTATCCATCCCCTTCACACCGGAACCGGCAGTAGTCATAGTCGGAGACTGTGAAATGGTATTGACACGTACATTATGTTCGCGGCCATAGATATAACCGAAGCTACGCGCAATGGATTCCAGCAAAGCTTTTGCATCTGCCATATCATTGTATCCATAGAATGTACGTTGTGCAGCCACATAACTCAATGCAAGGATTGAACCGTAATCGGCAATTGCATTCAGCTTTTTGGCAGCCTGTATCATCTTATGGAAAGACACTGCGGAAATATCGAGCGTCTTGCCCAGCATATCATAATCCAAATCATCATATGTACGTTTCTTGCGAACATTCGGAGACATACCAATGGAGTGAAGCACAAAGTCAATCGGTCCGCCCAAAACTTCCATGGAGCGTTTGAATACATTTTCCAAATCTTCTACGCTGGTTGCGTCAGCGGGGATAACTTCACATTTCAATTTATCTGCCAGTGCGGAAACTTCGCCCATGCGAACTGCTACCGGAGTGTTTGATAAGGTGATCGTTGCACCTTCTTCTACTGCTTTTTCAGCTACTTTCCAGGCAATGGACTGCTCATTCAGAGCACCGAAAATAATGCCTCTTTTTCCTTTCAACAAATTGTAACTCATACCTATAATATTAAAGTTGACGGGTATCTAATAAACAAGTCAACAAGGAAATTGCTCTTATTGTTCGCCTCCTCATCAACTTGCATCTTATCACCACGTTTACTATTTTGAGGCTGCAAAGATATGAACTTTCTGCATAAAAAGCCCGTAAGTGTGCAAAGAAAAGGACAAAACCACAAAAAATCCACCTAAACCAACAAATTGTGCACATGGTTTTAGCTAAAGCCCGATACATTTGCAACCGGTAATTAAGAGGTTTTTTCATAATATTTATTTAAGGTTAGAATTAGGTTAACATGAATCATTTATTATTTCTTTCGCAGGCCACTCGGGAGAGCCGCTTGCGGGAGGATAATAAAAAAGGAAAGAAAATGAGAAGTTGAAGAAGCCTGTTAGTTAACAACGAATAACTGATAACTAATAACTTATAACTAAATATAGTATCACGGATGAACACATTTATCAAAAAACTATGGGTGCTTGTTGCACTGGCCCTTCCGTTGTTACCTGCACAAAGTACGGTAAATGCCCAAAACGGAAATTATATAGATGAAAGTATCTATGAGAATTTACCCTTCAATATGCCGAAAGTGGAACAACCCGCTTTTCCGGATTATACAGTCAATATTGTAGATTTTGGCGCTAAAGGAGATGGTATCGTACTGAATACCAAAGCTATCAACGACGCTATAAAGGCAGTAAATGCCAAAGGTGGCGGTAAAGTAATTATTCCCGAAGGCTTGTGGCTGACCGGCCCTATCGAGTTGCTGAGCAACGTCAATCTATATACTGAAATGAACGCCCTGGTATTGTTCACAGATGATTTCGAGGCTTATCCTATTATTAAAACATCTTTTGAGGGTTTGGATACGCGCCGTTGCCAATCTCCTATTTCAGCATGGAATGCTGAGAATATAGCGATTACGGGACATGGTGTATTCGATGGTTCAGGTGATAGCTGGCGTCCGGTAAAAAAAGGCAAACTGACTGCGGGCCAATGGAGTAGCCTGGTAAGTTCAGGAGGTGTAGTCGATGCATCCGGTAGCATCTGGTATCCCACTGCCGGTGCACTGAAAGGCGCTATGGCTACTAAAGATTTCAATAACCCGGAAGGCATTAATACGGATGAGGAATGGAATGAAATCCGCCCGTGGTTGCGTCCCGTATTGCTGAATATCGTTAAGAGTAAAAAAGTATTATTGGAAGGTGTAACTTTCAAGAACTCTCCCAGCTGGTGCCTGCACCCGTTGTCATGCGAGCATATCACGATTCACAATGTGAAAGTTTTCAACCCTTGGTACTCCCAGAATGGTGATGCACTGGACTTGGAATCTTGCAAGAACGCGTTGATTGTCAACAACATATTCGATGCCGGTGACGATGCTATCTGTATCAAATCGGGAAAAGATGAAGACGGTCGCAGACGTGGCGAACCTTGCCAGAATGTGATTGTAAAAAATAACACCGTATTGCACGGCCACGGTGGTTTCGTAGTAGGTAGCGAAATGTCGGGTGGCGTAAAGAACGTCTATGTAACCGACTGTACTTTCCTGGGTACGGATGTAGGTTTACGCTTCAAGAGTACCCGCGGACGTGGCGGTGTAGTAGAAGGTATCTATATTCACAACATCAATATGATTGATATCCCGCACGAAGCCTTGCTGTTCGACTTGTTCTATGGCGGTAAAGGTGCCGGTGAAGAAACGGAAGATGACTTGGAAGGCAGAATGAAATCATCCGTTCCTCCTGTAACGGAAAAAACTCCCGCTTTCCGTGATATCCACATCACAAATGTGACTTGCAGAAGCGTAGGACGTGCCATGTTCTTCAATGGACTGCCTGAAATGCCTATCCGTAATGTACACGTAAAGGATGTAGTTATTACGGACGCCAAGCAAGGTATCGTTATCAGCCAGGCTGAGAATGTTTCTATAGAGAACGTGAAGATAGATACCAAAGGCACAGCATTGCAGGTGAAGCAAGCCAAAGACCTGAAAGTAAACGGGAAGACTTATAATAATTCGGCAACCAAAGCTTTGAATATCGATTTATAAGGTATATAATACCGCTGGTGTATGAAGAAAAAAGTAATCATACTGATCGCTCTGTGTTGTCTGTTTATCCAAGCAGCACAGAGCGATACTCTTTCCATAACAGACCTTCGCACGGAACAACTGACTAATCCTTTAGGTCTGGATACCCCTCAACCACGTTTCAGCTGGCGGCTCCAAAGCGGGCAACGCAATGTGATGCAGACAACTTACCGCCTGTTCGTTGCGTCCTCCCCGGAACTTCTAAGCAAGAATCGGGCAGACGTGTGGGATTCAGGCGAGGTACGCTCTGATGCGTCCATTTGGATAAGCTACCAAGGTCCCTCTTTACAACCCAACAAGCGCTATTATTGGAAAGTACAGGTAACAACCGGTACAGGTGAGAGCGCCTGGAGCGAACCTGCTTTCTGGGGAATGGGACTGATGGGAGAAACACGTTGGAAAGGACGTTGGATTGGTATGGACAGACCTATGCCCTGGGATAGTGAAACCATGTTTTCACGTCTGTCCGCCCGGTATGTACGCAAAGAATTCAAACTCAGCAAAGCAATAAAAGAGGCAACCCTGCACATCAGCGGACTCGGAGTTTACGAATGCCTCATCAACGGCGAACGGGTCGGTGACCTTGTACTGGCTCCCGCTCCTACCGACTACCGGAAAACCGTACTTTACAACAGCTATGATGTAACAAGTCTGCTTCGCTCACAGGCGGATAATGCCATAGGTATTACGCTCGGAAACGGACGATACCACTTCATGCGCCAGAACTACCGTACTTATAAAATCCATAACTTCGGCTATCCAAAAGTCCGGATGAACCTGATCGTAGAATATACGGACGGCAGCCGGGAAACGATTGCCACAGATACGAACTGGAAACTGACAGCCGACGGTCCCATCCGCAGTAACAATGAGTTTGACGGTGAGGAATACGATGCCCGGAAAGAATTAGGAAGTTGGTCGGAAACCGGCTATGACGACAGTAGCTGGTTGCAGGCAGAACGCGTTTCCATACCTTCGGGATATCTGCGCGGACAAACCATACCGGGTATCAAGGTAGTGGAGAAGATCAATCCCCGAACCATCCGTAAATCGGCCAATGGCTATATCCTCGACATGGGACAGAACATGGTAGGCTGGCTGCGCATCCGGGTAAAAGGAAATGCGGGCGACTCAGTACGCCTGCGCTTTGCAGAAACCCTGCAACCGGATGGAGAACTATACACCGCCAACTTACGGTCAGCCAAAGTAACCGACCTTTATATCCTGAAAGGAGAAGGCATTGAAGAGTGGGCTCCCCGCTTTGTATATCATGGCTTCCGCTATGTAGAAGTCAGCGAATTTCCAGGTACTCCTGCCCTTACCAACTTTACAGGCGAAGTTGTAAATGACGACATGCCTCTCACCGGAACATTTGAATGTGATAATCCTATCCTGAACCAATTAGTGAAAAATGCCTTCTGGGGAATTCGTGGTAATTATAAAGGAATACCGCTCGACTGTCCCCAGCGTGATGAACGCCAGCCCTGGCTGGGCGACCATACCAACGGTGCACTAGGTGAAAGTTTCTTAATGGAAAACGGTCCGCTTTATGCTAAGTGGATGGACGATATCCGCGATGCGCAACGGGAAGACGGATGCATACCCGATGTAGTGCCGGCCTATTATTACTACTATACAGACAACGTGACCTGGCCGTCAACCTTCATTTTCATCAGTAATATGCTGTATGAACAATATGGAAATCCGGGAGCCATCTGCAAGCATTATCCCGCCATGAAGCAATGGATGGAGCACATCCGCACAGAGTTCATGAACCAATCGCATATCATCACCCGCGACCGTTACGGCGATTGGTGTCTTCCTCCCGAATCTCCCGAATTAATACATTCGAAAGACCCGGCCCGCATTACCGATGGTAAACTGATAGCAACCGCCTATTACTACAAGCTACTGCAATATATGATAAAGTTTGCACAGCTTCAGTTAGATATGCCCCACACTCCGGATATTGCCGGACAGCTGCACCACCAGCAGTTAGCTGAGGATATTCAGGAATATCAGGAACTGGCAGAACACGTAAAAGAAGGTTTCAACAAGACCTTCTGGAATCAAGAAAAACAATATTACAGCAATAATACCGTAACAGCCAACCTTCTCCCACTGGCATTCGACATGGTACCGGATACGGAAAAAGAAACCGTTGCCCGGCAAATCATTCATAAAACGGTAGACTATTACAATGCCACCATTCAATGCGGAGTTATTGGCGTACAATGGCTGATGCGCGAGCTTGTAAGAATGGGACGCACAGATGTAGCATACGTTCTGGCTACCCATACCAAATATCCCGGATGGGGATACATGGCAGCCAACGGAGCTACCACCATCTGGGAGTTATGGAACGGGAACACAGCTGATCCGGCCATGAACAGCGGTAACCACGTCATGTTACTGGGTGATTTCCTCCCCTATTGCTATCAACATCTGGCAGGTATCCGGAATGCAGCTCCCGGTTTCAAGGAAATCCAGATGAAACCTGCTTTCGAACTGGAAGAAGTAGGATTTATTCGTGCTTCTCACATTACACCTTATGGCAAAGTAACGAGTAACTGGTCACAAACAGCTGCCGGGTATTCCTGGGAAATCAGTGTACCTGCCAATAGTATGGCTACTATATGGCTGCCCAATGCGGATACCTCCGCCCTCACCGAAAACGGAAAGCCATTGAAGCAATCCGAAGGTTTACAAATACTCCGCCAGGAAGATGGATACACAGTTTGTAAGATAGGTTCGGGGAAGTATAACTTCCAGATTAAAAAGAACATATCATACGGAAAAGGAAAAAAAGGCCTGCTGGAGGATGGCTTTATCTGTCGGAAGCCTTCCTTCCCGGAGAGCCATGCGGCTACTATTGTAGAAGGACGTCGCGGAATAGTGGCAGCCTGGTTCGGGGGAACCAAAGAGAAGAATCCCGATTGTTGCATTTGGGTTAGCCGCAAAACAAAAACAGGCTGGACAGAACCACAAATGGTTGCGGACGGTGTATTGGACGGAACCAAATACGCCTGCTGGAATCCCGTACTGACCGAAACACCGAAAGGAGAACTACAGCTTTATTATAAAATAGGTGTGAACGTAGCCGGATGGAGTGGTCATGTCGTTACTTCGAAAGACGGTGGAAAAACATGGAGCAAATCCCGGGCACTTCCCGAAGGCTTCCTTGGTCCCATCAAAAACAAGCCCGTATGGATCGGCAAGCGAATGATCTGCCCCAGCAGTACGGAAGATGAGAACGGTTGGCGGATTCATTTCGAAATCAGCGATGATGAAGGAAAGACCTGGCGAAAGATTGGTCCTATAACTGCTTCCGAAATTGTAGAAACAGATCAGGTGAAGTTCAGTAATCAGAAGCATAAAACCATACAAGTGATACAGCCCACCATCCTGACACATAAAGACGGAAAGTTACAAGCTTTATGCCGTACCCAGAACAACGGCTCCGTTGCTACCACCTGGAGTGAAGACAACGGAGAAAGCTGGAGTCCGGTAACATTCATTGACTTGCCCAACAACAATTCCGGCATTGATGGAATCACGCTGAAAGACGGGCGGCACTTGCTGGTATACAACCACTATCGCTACATCAAAGGAAAACGGAAAGAACGTACTCCCATCAATGTAGCAATCAGTGACGACGGTATGCATTGGAAAGCGGCCGTGGTATTAGAAGATTCGCCGATCAACCAATATTCATACCCCTCAGTCATTCAGGGTAAAGACGGAAAGGTACACATTGTTTATACCTGGAGGAGACAGCGCATCAAGTATGCCTGCCTCGATCCCCAACAGGTGGAAGTCACCTCTTTTGAGGAAGCCGGTTGGAAGGAATAACTCACAAAGGCGACAGTATTTATATCAAAATGGAAAAGGAATTACGGTAGGTTTGCACTACTTTTGTAGCAAATTAGTTATATATTTAAAACCATGAAGAAGAATATCTTTACAGTATTGCTATTATTGTGCGGTCTTTCTGTCACAGCAGAAGCACAAGAAACCCAAAAGAGTTTCAAGGTGGAAGTAAGTAACACCTGGAACAAGGCAAAAGTGGACGAGCCGGTAGTAATCAAACTCAGTGAAATCAATCCACAGTTCCGGGTACGTTCGGCAGTAGTCATGAACGGAAGCGAAGAAATACCTTCGCAACTGGATGACCTGAATGGCGACCTCCGTCCGGATGAACTTGCATTTGTCATCGACCTGCCTGCCAAGAGCAAGAAAACAGTGACCGTCACTCTGTCTTCCGCCAAAAGCGACAAGACTTATCCTGCCCGTGTATATGCCGAGATGCTGGTAAGCGACAAGCGAGGCAAGCATGTCCCCGTACATTCGGTAACCATTCCGGGAACCAGTAACATCTACAATCAGATGCATCACCACGGTCCGGCTTTCGAATCTGAACTGGTGGCATATCGCCTGTACTTTGACAAGAAGCAAACAGTCGACATCTATGGCAAATTCAATAAAGGCTTTGAAATCAAAGAATCACAGTTCTATCCCACCGACGAACAACTGGCACGTGGCTTCGGAGACGATGTCCTGTTAGTAGGCGGCAGCTGCGGTTTAGGTGCGCTGAAAGGCTGGGACGGCAAGAAATCCACTCATATCGAACCTGTATCCACGCTTACCGAGCGCATCATTGCCTACGGTCCGGTACGCACCATCGCCGAAATAGAAGTGACAGACTGGCAATATCAAGGTTCGGAACTACGCATGACGAACCGCTACACCCTCTACGGCGGACACCGCGATGTGTTTGTAGAAACCTTCTTTGAAGAACCGTTGAAAGACGAAATCTTCTGTACCGGTGTAATAGACATCAAAGGCTCTGTATCTTACTCCGACCACAAAGGCCTGATAGGTTGCTGGGGAACGGACTGGCCCGTAAACGACACCGTGAAGTACGCTAAAGAAACCGTAGGACTGGGCACATACATTCCGCAAAAGTACGTAAAGGCCGAAGTGAAAGACAAGGCTAATTACCTGTACACCATCGGTGCCAAAGGCAGCAAATATTTCACCCACAATATCACATTCACTTCCATGAAAGAAACCTTCGGCTATAAAACTCCCGAAGCATGGTTCGCCTATATCCGCGAATGGAAAGAAGAACTGGAACATCCGGCAGTGGTGAAAGTGATGAAGTGATAGGGTGATAAAGTGACATTCGTAACCAATCACTAATAACTAATCACTAATAACTAAAAACGTATCATGAAAGCAAGAAAGACCTTGATGAGTCTATGCCTGTTGCTCGCCCTTCCGCTGGCAGCACAGCAGAAAAATTATGTTTCCGAGGTATGGGTAGCCGACCAAGGAAACGGTAAGTACAAGAACCCGGTACTCTATGCAGACTATTCCGACCCGGATGCCTGCCGTGTAGGAGATGATTACTACATGACATCTTCCAGTTTCAACTGTTTGCCCGGATTGCAGATACTCCACTCCAAAGATTTGGTGAACTGGACTATCATTGGCGCTGCCGTACCTTACGCTCTGCCCCCAATAGAAACTCCCGAACGTCCTGAACATGGTAACCGCGTATGGGCACCTGCCATCCGCCATCACAACGGTGAGTTTTACATCTTCTGGGGAGATCCCGATCAAGGTGCTTTCATGGTAAAAGCCAAAGATCCGAAAGGACCGTGGACTGAGCCTGTACTGGTGAAACCGGGTAAAGGCATCATCGACACTTGTCCGCTTTGGGACGAAGACGGCAAAGTGTATATGGTACATGCCTACGCAGGTAGCCGTGCCGAGCTGAAGAGCGTAATCACCATTTGCGAACTGAATGCTGAAGCTACCAAGGCCATCACTCCGTCACGTATCGTATTTGACGGACATGAGGCGCACCAGACCTGTGAAGGACCAAAATTCTACAAGCGTAACGGATATTACTACATCTTCCATCCGGCAGGTGGTGTACCTACAGGTTGGCAGGTAGTGCTCCGTTCGAAGAATGTATACGGACCGTACGAATGGAAAACCGTGCTTGCACAAGGTAATAGCCCTGTGAATGGCCCTCACCAAGGTGCATGGGTAGATACCCCAACCGGAGAAGACTGGTTCTTCCACTTCCAGGATGTAGGCGCTTATGGCCGACTGGTACATCTGCAACCCATGAAATGGGTGAATGACTGGCCCGTAATCGGTATCGACAAAGACGGTGACGGTTGTGGTGAACCTGTAATGACTTACAAGAAACCGAACGTAGGTAAGACCTATCCCATCTGCACTCCGCAGGAAAGTGACGAGTTCGACGGTTATACTTTGTCTCCGCAATGGCAGTGGCATGCCAATATCAACGAGAAGTGGGCATACTACGCAGGAGACCAAAGCATCGTACGCCTGTATTCTTACCCGGTAGTGAAAGAATACAAGAATCTGTTCGATGTTGCCAATCTGCTGTTACAGAAGGCTCCGGCCCCCAACTTCACTGCTACCATGAAACTGACTTTCAAGCCGGTAGATAAATACAAAGGCGAACGTACCGGATTGGTAGTGATGGGTATGGACTATGCCGGACTGATCCTGGAGAATACAGACAAAGGGCTGGTTCTCTCGCAAGTATCCTGTCTGAAGGCAGACAAAGGCACACCGGAACAAGTAAACGGTACGGTAGACCTGACAGACAACACCATCTATCTGAAAGTAAAATTCAGCAGCGATGCCAACAAGAAGATTTCAAAGAGTGAAGGCGGACATGATCTGCTGGTTATGTGTGACTTCAGTTATAGTCTTGATGGAAAGAAATACCAGCCTCTTGGCAAGTCATTCCAGGCTAAAGAAGGAAAATGGATCGGTGTCAAGGTAGGTACTTTCTGTACTCGTCCTGCAATTACTACCAATGACGGTGGTTGGGCAGATGTAGACTGGTTCCGCATTACGAAGAAATAAGATATTTCTAAGCGTGCAAGTTACGCTATAATACAGAGCCTCCGGATGTATAAGTGTATGACATCCGGGGGCTTTTTTGCTCATAACGGAATGGAAAAGAACAAAAGTGATTAGCGCCATTCGGTATATTATTTTTTAGACGCGGATGACACGGATAACGCGGATTTAAAAGGCTGCGCTATAAAAGTGGATAAAAAATATCCGCGTCATCCGTGTCATCCGCGTCTAAAAGATTATTTATCATTTAACCCATAACCCTACAGAAATGAATCAACTCATTACAGATTGTTTGAACGAAATGCCTTATATTTGCGTTCATAAAGAAAAGAAAGTAAGAAAAATGAAGAAACTCGTAATTTTTGATTTAGACGGTACCCTCCTAAACACCATTGCCGATCTGGCACAAAGTACCAATCATGCATTAGCCGCCTTAGGATATCCCACACATGAAGAACAAGAGTACAACTTCATGGTTGGAAATGGTATCAACAAACTTTTTGAGCGTGCTCTGCCCGAAGGAGAAAAGACGGAAGAAAATGTCCTGCGCATACGAAAAGAATTTGTACCCTATTATGACCAACATAATGCAGACAAAAGCCGCCCCTACCCCGGTATCACGGAACTTCTAACCGAACTACAGACCAAGGGAGTCCAACTCGCAGTCGCTTCCAACAAATATCAAGCAGCTACAGAGAAACTAATTGCCCACTATTTTCCTACAATTCGTTTCATCGCTGTCTTTGGCCAACGTGAAGGGGTAAACGTAAAACCCGATCCCACCGTCGTATACGATATCCTGAAAATAGCAAAGACAGCCAAAGAAGATGTTCTCTATGTAGGAGACTCCGGCGTAGACATGCAGACAGCTATCCATGCAAATATAACCTCCTGCGGAGTGACCTGGGGATTCCGCCCACGCGCTGAACTGGAAACCTTCCATCCTGACTACATTGTGGATAAGGCTGAGGAGATTATCGAGAGCGTCTTGAAAGACTAAATTCAGCCTCTACTGCCTGAATCTTGCCACCGTATCAGCAAGGTCTTGCCAATAAATAGGCAAACGGTATGCATCATTTTTACTCCTTTTTAAATAGATATTACCCCTGAAAGTGCCGAAAACTGCCTAACCTTGCAACTGAAATACAAAAAATGAAAAACAATGATGAAGAAATGGTTATCGACATGCTTTGCCGCAATCTGCATAAGCAGTAGCTTGCAGGCACAGCTGGAAAATGAAACTCTCAAATTATGGTACGATGGACCCGCCACACAATGGGTAGAAGCTTTGCCACTGGGCAACGGACGTATAGGCGCCATGGTCTTTGGCGACCCTGTACACGAACAATTCCAATTGAATGAAGAAACCGTATGGGGAGGTTCTCCTTACAACAACACCAATCCCAAAGCCAAAGACGCTTTGCCACGGATCCGCCAACTCATCTTTGAGGGCAAGAATAAAGAGGCACAAGAGCTTTGCGGCCCCACCATCTGTTCGCCATCCGCCAACGGGATGCCTTATCAGACTGTAGGTTCCCTGCATCTTGACTTTGATGGAATCAGCAATTACAACGATTATTATCGTGATCTGGACATTGCAAAGGCAATAGCTACCACCCGCTTCACCGCCAATGGAGTAACCTATACCCGTGAAGCCTATACTTCTTTCCCCGATCAGGTCCTGGTAATCCGCTTGACAGCTTCACAAAAGAAGAGCATCTCATTCACTGCAAAATATACCACGCCTTATAAAAGTAATGTGGTACGCAGTATCTCCTCCCGCAAAGAATTACAGTTGAGCGGAAAAGCTAACGACCACGAAGATATCGAAGGCAAAGTGGAATTCACCGCCCTCACCCGCATAGAGAACAGTGGTGGCAGTCTGGAAGCAACATCAGACAGCACCCTGCAAGTCAAAAATGCCAATAGCGTTACATTATACGTATCCATCGGCACCAACTTCGTAAACTATAAGGATGTATCGGGCAATGCACTCAGCACTGCACAGAAATACCTGAAACAGGTCAACAAGAACTATGCGAAGAATAAAGCCGCCCATATCAATGCATATCAGAAGTACTTCAACCGAGTATCTCTGGACTTGGGGCGCAATGCTCAAGCCGACAAGCCGACAGATGTACGCGTCAAAGAGTTCAGTACAAGCTTCGATCCGCAAATGGCTGCTTTATACTTCCAATTCGGACGCTACCTGCTGATATGCAGTTCACAGCCCGGCGGGCAAGCCGCCAATCTGCAAGGTATCTGGAACTACCAGCTACGTGCTCCTTGGGATGGCAAATATACTACTGATATCAATGTAGAAATGAACTACTGGCCTGCCGAAAGTACCTCCCTGCCCGAAATGCACGAACCTTTCCTGCAATTAGTAAAAGAAGCAGCCATACAAGGACGCGAAAGTGCCGCCATGTACGGTTGTCGCGGTTGGACATTGCATCACAATACGGATATCTGGCGTAGCACCGGTGCCGTAGACGGACCAAGCTACGGAGTATGGCCCACTTGCAACGCTTGGTTCTGCCAGCATCTGTGGGATCGTTACCTCTTCTCCGGCGACAAAAACTATCTAGCCGAAGTATACCCCCTAATGCGTGGTGCCTGCGAATTCTACCTCGATTTTCTGGTGCGTGAACCCGAGAATAACTGGCTGGTAGTAGCCCCCTCCTATTCTCCTGAAAACAGTCCCGTAGTAAATGGCAAACGTACATTTGTTGTAGTTGCCGGAACCACGATGGACAATCAGATGGTTTACGATTTATTCTACAATACGATTGCCGCTGCCGGTTTAATGAACGAAAACACCGCTTTCACCGACAGTTTACAGACTGTAGTTAACAATTTAGCCCCTATGCAGGTAGGCCGTTGGGGACAGTTACAGGAGTGGATGCACGACTGGGATAATCCCAAAGACCGTCATCGCCATGTTTCTCATCTCTGGGGTTTGTATCCGGGACGCCAAATCAGTGCCTACAACTCTCCCATCCTGTTTGAAGCCGCCAAGAAGTCTTTAACAGGTCGTGGCGATCACTCTACCGGTTGGTCAATGGGTTGGAAAGTGTGCCTGTGGGCGCGTCTGCTCGATGGTAACCATGCCTATAAACTGATAACCGAACAGTTGCACCCCACTACCGATGAAAAGGGACAAAACGGTGGTACTTATCCGAACCTGTTCGATGCACACCCGCCTTTCCAGATTGACGGTAACTTTGGCTGTTCTGCCGGTATTGCCGAAATGTTCGTTCAGAGCCATGACGGAGCTATCCATCTTCTTCCGGCATTGCCCGACGTATGGAAACAGGGAACATTGAAAGGTATCCGTTGCCGTGGCGGCTTTACAGTGAAAGAGATGAAGTGGGAAAACGGAGAATTACAAACAGCCGTTATCACTTCCAATATTGGCGGTACACTCCGCATACGGACCCAGACTCCTTTGTATCTGAATGGGGAAAAATTGACTCCAAGTGTCCAAGAGGTATCTGACAACCCACTATTACAATCACAGAGCATCCGCAAACCACTGATTGCTGCCAATGCACCGGTTTGCATACCGGAATATGCACAGACTTATGTGTATGATATCGAAACAAATGCAGGAAACGAATACATTCTGACCGCAAGAAATCAATAAGAATAAATAGTAACCAAAACTATAGGGATACCGGCAAAAGTCAGTCGTCACTATGTTAAAACGTCAAGAGGGGAGCAATAAACTCCCCTCTTTTCTGTTATATAACATCATTTAGATAACTCACAAAAACATTATAGACAGTAAATAACAAAAAATACCACCCTAAAAACAGATATTACACATATATATTTTCACATCCCTATACATTTGCAGCAACGAATTAACAGTGTGCCCGAACACACATAACGAAAAAAATCATACTTAATTAATAACATGCAAAGAATGTCTAACAAAATGAAAAACATGCGCGCCGCGCTACTATTCTGTTTAGTAGCCGTGATATCGCTTAGCGTATCAGCGCAAAATGTAACCGTAACAGGTACTGTGACAGACAAGACGGGAGAAACCGTTATCGGTGCTTCCGTAGTACAGAAAGGGAATACCAGCAACGGTACTATTACCGATATTGATGGTAATTTCTCCCTTAGTGTTCCCGCCAATTCCACATTGGTATTCTCTTATGTGGGTATGACTTCTCAGGAAATACCCCTGAAAGGCAAAACTAAAGTTGAAGTAGTTATGGAAGACGATGCACAGGCTTTGGAAGAGGTTGTGGTTATCGGTTACGGTACAGTGCAAAAGAAAGACTTGACCGGTTCAGTATCTTCCGTCAGTGCAAAACAGTTGGAGTCAATCCCTGTATCAAGTGCATCAGAGGCTTTACAAGGTAAGATGGCAGGTGTACAGATTACTACAACTGAAGGCTCACCGGATGCAGAAGTTAAAATTCGCGTCCGCGGTGGTGGTTCTCTTTCCCAAGACAACTCTCCTCTCTACATTGTAGACGGATTCCCCGTATCCAGTATCAGCGATATTGCTCCTACGGATATTCAGTCTGTAGACGTATTAAAAGATGCTTCTTCTACTGCAATTTATGGTGCGCGTGGTGCTAATGGTGTCATTATCATCACCACTAAATCCGGTTCAGAAGGAAAAACTCAAGTGAACTTTGGTGCATCTTACGGTTTCCGCAATGTCATCAAACAAGTAGGAGTATTAGATCCATATGAATTCAGTCTCTACCAATATGAACTGGATCAGACCGGCACATCTTATGGTGCATATAAAGATCTGGAAATCTATAAATCGATAGAAGGTTCTAACTGGCAAGACCAATTGTTTGGCCGGACAGGTAATCAACAGCAATATAACATTAGCGTCAGCGGTGGTACTAAATCTACTAAGTTCAACATCAGCTATGCACGTAACGATGAAAAGAGTATCATGCGAGGTTCTGGATACTCCAAGAACAACATTAATGCCAAAATCAATACAGAAATCAATAAATGGTTAAGCCTTGATTTCAATGCCCGTCTGATTCAGCAAAAGATTGATGGTTTGAACGGTGGTGCAGATAATGAGAGCAGCAAAGCATACTCATTAGTAGCCCGTGCTATCACTCATGCACCGGTAAAAGCATTAAATGAAGATTCTGAAGATGACGAAAATAGTACGAATGCACGTTATACCCCACTGGAACGTATAGATGCTACTTATAAGCAACAAAGAAGATTCCGTCAAGATTATAATGTTGGTGTAAATTGGGAACCATTCAAAGGACTGAAATTCAGAAGTGAATTTGGTTATGGCTGGAAGTTTGATGATACAGATCAAGTATGGGGCTATAAAGCTACAGCTAACTCTAAATTTGGTCACGGTGGTCTTCCACAGGCATACTTAACAAATTCGGATAATAAGAACTGGAGAAATGCTAATACCCTAACTTATGAAAACAAAAAACTATTCAATGGACGTGACAGAATCAATGTAATGATTGGCCATGAAGTTTCTACTTCACAAGATACCAAGAAATATGTAACAGCAGTAGACTTCAGTAAAGATGCAACCACCAAAGAAATTTTGGCAGCTCTCGGTAACGGAACAGCACTTCCTACCAGTACATATATCGGCATTAAAGACAATTTACTCTCATTCTTCGGTCGTGCCAACTATACAATGATGGACAAATATCTGTTCACATTTACTATGCGTGCTGATGGTTCCAGCAAATTTGCCAAAGGTAATCAATGGGGCTATTTTCCTTCAGGAGCTGTTGCATGGCGTATTTTTGATGAGCCGTTCATGAATAATACCAAAGAGTGGTTGTCTAACTTAAAAGTACGTGCAAGTTACGGTACATCCGGTAATAATCGTATTCCAAGTGGTTCAATGTATACAACCTATTCTGTAGCTGGAACTTCGGACAAAGGCATCTATTTTGATGAAACAACAGCTATTGTATTGAAACATGGTAATGTTCTCTCAAATCCAAGTTTGAAATGGGAAACGACAATTTCACGTAATGCCGGTATTGACTTTGGTTTCTTCAATAACCGTTTATCCGGTGCTATTGACGTATACTGGAATACAACAAAAGACTTACTGATGAAAACTACCATCGCTTCCAGTTCTGGTTATTCTTACCAGTATAAGAATATGGGACAAACCTCCAATAAAGGTGTAGAACTTCAATTGGATGCAATTGTAGTGGATGCAAAAGACTTCGGTTTGAATTTCAACTTCAACATTTCCTACAACCGTGGAAAAATTGATAAACTAAACGGAAGTTCATTCTGGCAAAGCAGTAGCTGGGCAGGAACAGCCGCAGCGGGTATTGAAGACTTTTTAGTTGAAGAAGGAGGACGCTTAGGTGAAGTATATGGATATAAAACAGACGGGTTCTATACAGCTAATGATTTTACATTTGATGCAGAAAAAGGAACTTATGCACTGAAAGAAGGAGTCAACGACTGTAGTTCTCTTATCGGTGGTAAAGTGTATCCTGGTTCTATCAAATTAAAAGCCAATGAAGATGGAGAATATAAGAAAGAACGTTTAGGAAACACTGTTCCTACCGTATCCGGTGGTTTTGGTCTGAATGCCCGCTGGAAAGGTTTCGACTTTACAGCTTTCTTCAATTATTCACTCGGTAATAAGATCGTGAATGCAACCAAGTTAGGTTCCAGTTTTTACAGCGGTTCCTCCAAGAATTGGAATATCAATGACCATTTTACATCGGCTAACCGCTATTCTTGGATCGATTCATCAACAGGTACTAATCTATTGAGCAGCGCTTCTATCAAAGCAAACGGTGAAGCATGGACTATCAATCGGCTGAATGAAATAAACTCAAACGCCAGTATCTGGAATCCGGCCGCAGCTACTGTTATGCCACTTGTTGACTGGGCCGTAGAGGATGGTTCCTTCCTGCGCGTCAACAATATAACAATTGGTTATACATTACCAAAACTGCTTGTCAACAAACTGAATATACAAAATATTCGTATTTATGTTACAGGATATAACCTACATTGCTTTACCAAATATTCAGGTACAGACCCTGAAGTTGACTGCTGTACAAGCACACCTATGACTCCAGGTATTGACTATGCCGCATATCCTAAGAGTCGTTCATTTGTAGGAGGCATCAACGTTACATTCTAATTTAAAGACAGAGAAGCATTATGAAAAATATATTAAAATCATTAGCCATAATAGGAGTAGGTGCAGTAGTGTTCACTTCTTGTTCCGATTTCCTAGATCAGACCTCTCCTTCTGAAATGACCGGAGAAGCTGTATTCAACTCAACAACTTATACTCAACAAGCCTTAAATAAAGTATATGCAGGTCTCACAAAGGATGAAACCTATGTACAATCAATTCCTATCCATTTCGGAATGAATTCAGATATTGAGTTAGTAGATGGATTAGGTGCGACAAACTCAAATTCCAGCAATGAACGAGGCTTATGTAACTACAACCCTCAGTTGAGTTGGTCTAAACTCAACAACAATTGGAAGGGAATGTATGAAGCTATTGAAAATGCAAATATTGTAATTGAAGGCATTGAAGGAAGTGCACTGATTACTGATGGCAATACTTCCAGAAGCAAGATGTTGATGTTTAAAGGTGAGGCACTGACACTACGTGCCATGCTTTATTTAGATTTGATTCGTACTTATGGAGATGTCCCAATGAAGTTTGAAACAACGAATAGTGATGGCTCCAACATTTATTTGGGTAAAACTGACCGTGATATTATCATGGAACGCCTAATTACAGATTTGGAAGAAGCTATTGAATATTTACCATGGGCGGGAACTTCCGGCTACACAACAGAAAAGATCACCAAAGGTTTTGCCCATGGCTTACTAGCTCGCATAGCTATGACTTATAGTGGATATTCTATCCGCGAAAAAGCTAAAGCCGATTATGACAACATGCCTAATTGTGATGCTACATATCCTACGCAACGTCCGGCTACAGAAAAGCGTAAAGAACTCTATACGCTTGCTGTCAAACACCTAGATGCAATTATTGCCAGTGGCTACCATAAGTTAAACCCTTCCTACGAGAACGAATGGTATTTGATCAATCAGTTGACTTTGGATCAAACATACCAGGAAAATCTTTATGAAGTAGCACACGGCGTGAGCTTCACAGGAGAAATGGGATACACCATCGGTGTCCGTATCAACGGGAAAACAACCTACTACGGAGCAAAAGGTAATTCAAGCGGTAAAGTAAAAGTAACTGCACCTTTCTTCTGGAGTTTCAATAAGAACGATTTACGCCGTGATCTGACTTTCGCTAACTTCGATATCAGAGAAGGAGATAATGGCAATACGGTTGAAACAATGCAAGGCAATTCTCCTTTTGGCATATATTTAGCAAAATGGGATCCTCGTAAGATGACAGATAAATGGTTAAATGCTGCAAGAGCCTCTGCAGATAAAGTTGCAACAGGTATCAACAATGTCATCATGAGATACTCTGACGTATTGTTGTTGTATGCAGAAGCTTTAAATGAACTTCAAGGAGCAGATGCTGTAGGTCCGACATGTGGTCTAAGCGCAAGAAAAGCCTTTGAAGAAGTACGTTCTCGTGCATTTGACAATACACATAAAGCAGAAGCTATCAGTTATATCAATAACTTGAATAGCGGTGAAGAGTTCTTCAACGCTCTGGTTGACGAACGTGCATGGGAATTTGCCGGAGAAAGTATTCGCAAATGGGACCTGATACGTTGGGGATTACTCTCTCAGAAAATAGAAGAAGCCAAAAATGCATATAAGGAACTCATCAAGATAGCACCTAAAAAGTTATACTATAAAATGAAAGATGATAAACCTGGTGAAATTGATCCCACAAGTATTTGTTGGTACGAAGAACCTCAAATAACAACTGATTATAAAAGCGTTAGCTTCTGGGGATCTGAGAATGAAGAAACAGGAACTAATGTAGTAGATAACTTGCCTTACATTAGTGCTGGACTCAATACCCCAGTAATCAACAGACATGTATTCCCAATCGGATCTACTACAATCTCTGATTCCAACGGAACATTACAGAACTCTTATGGATTCTAATATTATAAAAGACAATAGTTATGAAAATAAATAAACTAAAATATATGACCTTATCAGGAGTGTTATCGCTTCTGATGGTATTCGCTGCTACGTCATGTGACGATGCGAATGATTGGAGTACTGATTCATCTTACAATCAGTTATTTAGTGTACCTAAAATGAGCGTATCAGCCAACGCTACTGATGCAGAACTTACATGGACCACTACTCCGGGAACAGAATACTATCTTATAGAAATTAGTTTGGATAGTTTATATGATGATATAGCAATGGGAAGTGGTAAAGGGTCAATTATTTATGGTGAAGATAAATCCATTACTAAATCCCCTTATACTTTGGAAGGTTTGTATAGTGACAGTAAGTACTTTATTAGGATGAAAGCATTTTCAACTAGTAAGCCAGAATCTAAATGGGGATATATGAGTGACTTTTCATTTAAGACGCGTACCGAGCAGATTTTTGAGAAATGGACTATTAGTCACGATAAAATAACCCTGTATTGGCCTGCAAACTCTGTTGCCAATCGTATAGAGGTTACAGATGCCAGTGGAACTGTAATAAAAAACATTACACTGACTTCCACTAATTTGGAAGATGGCAATATTGTTATAGATGGTCTGACCCCTCTCACATCTTATACTGCTACTCTTTATAATAATGAATCTAAACGTGGCGTAGTAGACTTTACTACCACAGCTAAAGTACCTGATGCCGATTATACTGCTTTTTTGCAATCAAGTGATTCCCTAAACAATGATCTATTCACTACAATGGCTGAAGCTGGCTATCAAACTGTAAATATAGCACTACCTGCAGGCAGCATTTATTACAATGAAAACAGTCTGAATATTCCTGATGGTATGTCCGTTACATTCTTTGGTCTTCCAGGGGAAAAACAAGCTATTATTGGAGTGAAAAGTATTGATATAGCAGGTACTCACGATTTCATCAAATTTGAAAATGTAGAGATTACAGGTGCATCAATGAAAGCAGACGGCAATAATACAATCAATGATTATCTCTTTAATCAATCCAAAGCCTCAACAGTTGGTTCTATTGAATTCAGCAATAGTTTAATTAATGGCTTCAAAAACACACCTGTAAGATTGCAGGGATCTGATATTAAGGTAATCGATCTGGTTAAATTTGAAAATTGTACAGTATTTGGAGCAGATGCCAGAACTTACAGCCTTATCCATATAGATGCAAGTAGCGGCAAAGGTAAGATTGAAAATATTGAATTTAGCAAAACGACTGTCATATATAGTGGTAAATGCCTCGTTTACAGCAGAAATACAGACTTTACATCTTTGAAACTGGCAGACTGTACATTCAGTAAACTCTTAGGCAGTGGTGACTATATTTTAGATTGTGACAAAAACGGCAATGGCCCCTCGCAAGGAGTAACTATCACGAATTGCATCTTTGGCAGTACTTTAGCTGAAGGTAAAGGCATTCGTGCTAATGATAAACCTGTGGATGTCACCAATAGCTATATCACCAATGACATGAAAATCACAGGAAATAAGATCGATGATCTGATTACCTATGACGGTGGTGAAACTGACCTTTTCAAAGATCCTGCCCAATATGACTTTACTATCATTGATGGTAGCTTTGCAGGTAAAACAAACTGTGGGGACCCCAAATGGTATATGAAATAATCACTCCATAACAGACTTGTTACAAAAATACTTGTAACAAGTGAAATACAAAGAGGGTACGTCACTATACAAAGTGCGTATCCTCTTTTTCTTTTACCATTTTAACCCCGCCCCCTATACCATTATTATCATCATTTACTCCAAAAGGAACAATATTTCCTCCTCTTTATAGCTATAAACTTCTATTTTTGCATACACATAAGTACAAACCACTATTGACGGAACATTTAAAATTAAAAGAATTTATATCATGAAGAAACTCTTTTTAGTCTTCTCTATTTTAACTGCCTCTATAACTGTTATGGGGCAACAGCCTATTCCGGTTAAGCCTCGCATTCTTATCAGTACGGACATAGGTGGCACAGATCCGGACGACAATCAATCAATGGCACACTTCCTTATGTACAGTGAGATGTTCGAAACAGAAGGATTAGTATCTTCTCCCTCCTATGGACACGGAAGTAAACAGAATCTTCTGGACATGATAGACCTATACGAAAAAGATCTGCCCAAGTTGAAAAAACACATAAAGGGCTTCCCGTCACCGGATGCCTTACGCGCCATCTGCAAACAAGGAAGACAAGGAGCAGCCCCATTCAAAGGTTATACTACTGCCACAGAGGGTTCTGATTGGATCATTAAATGTGCCAGAAAAGAAAGTACCCGGCCCTTATGGATACTCGTATGGGGCGGACTCGATGACTTAGCACAAGCTCTACATGATGCTCCGGACATTCAAAATAAAATAAGAGTATACTGGATTGGCGGACCGAATAAAAAATGGAGTACCAATAGTTATGTATACATTGTCGAGAATTTCCCCAACCTTTGGTTCATCGAGGCCAATGCTTCCTATCGTGGATTCATAACCAATGACAAACAACCTGGTAAATTCAACAAAGACTATTACGATGAATGTATCCGTGGAGCCGGACATCTGGGAAAAGACTATATAAAATATTACGATGGAAAAGTCAAGATGGGAGATACCCCATCACTACTTTACATGATGGATGGTGATCCGAATAATCCTCAGAAAGAAAGCTGGGGAGGGAGTTTCGAGAAATTCACTCATAGCCCAAGAGTCATTTTCAACCGGAGTACTACCCTGAAAGATACGGTTCCGGTATATGCCATCATTGAATTCCGCATAAAGGGACCGGAAATGAATATCCCCGCTGACTCAACCTGTTTCACCATGACAACAGATGGTCAGGACTGGGACGGTTTCTATCTGGGTAATGGTGAATATGCCGTCAGATATGCTCCTAAATCTACCGCAGTCCTAACCTACAAGATTACCTCTGATATTCCGGGATTTCCGGAACAAACCGGAGAGTTCGTCGTAAATAACACATGGCCCGGAAAGATTGATGCCGATGACTATAAATTAGGAGATTATTGGTATACAGACCGAAATGACGCAAACCTGTTTGAAGGAAAATGGCAGGGAAGTAAAACGGTATCCAAATGGAGAAAAGATGTTCTGCAAGACTGGGCCAAGCGTTGGGAATTGCTTAAATAAATACATATTCTAAAAAATAATAGCATGAAGAGAATACTATTCTATCTATGTTTTACCTGCTTTTTTTATCAGGTGTTTTCACAATCACACAACCTCCCTTGGAAAAATGGAGCCTTGCAAATATCCAGCAACTCCCGTTACCTTCAGCATACGAATGGCTCTCCCTTCTTCTGGCTCGGAGATACCGGTTGGCTGCTTCCCGAAAGGTTGAACCGAGATGAAGCGGAATACTATCTTGAACAATGCAAACAAGCAGCCTTCAACGTAGTACAGGTACAAACCATCAACGGAGTACCTGCCATGAACTTTTATGGACAATCGTCTATGCCGGATGGATTTGATTTCTCCAATATCAACCGACCGGGTATATATGGATATTGGGATCATATGGACTTTATCATCGATGCCGCCGCCCGCAGAGGGATTTATATCGGCATGGTCTGCATCTGGGGCGGGCTGGTAAAAAGTGGAAAAATGAATGTGGAAGAAGCCAAGGCTTATGGTACTTTTCTCGCCAACCGTTACAAAGATCGCCCCAACATCATCTGGATGATTGGCGGAGATATCTATGGAAACATCAAAACCGAAGTCTGGAACATGCTTGCCAACACCATTAAATCCATTGATAAGAACCATCTCATGACTTTCCATCCCTTCGGAAGGACACTCTCGGCAGAATGGTTCAACGATGCCCCCTGGCTGGATTTCAATATGTTCCAAAGTGGACACCGCCGCTACGGACAAAGCAAAGATGACAAAAAGACACTGTTACCACAAGGCACAGAAGAAGACAACTGGCGATATGTGGAACATAGTCTTGCTCAAAAGCCACTACGTCCGGTTATTGATGGAGAGCCGTCTTATGAAGCCATTCCCCAAGGACTTCACGACCCTAAGGAAGGTTTCTGGAAAGACAACGATGTACGCAGATATGCTTACTGGTCGGTTTTTGCCGGTTCATTCGGTCATACGTACGGTCATAGCTCTATCATGCAATTCCTAAAGCCGGGAGTTAATCCAGCCTACGGTGCTACCAAATTATGGTATGAAGCCCTGAAAGATCCCGGATTCAACCAGATGCAATATTTGAAAAAACTGATACTTGCTTTTCCCTTCTTCGAAAGAGTAGCCGACCAAAGTTGCATAGCCGGCAATAACGGTACAAAGTATGAACGTCTCATTGCAACACGTGGCAACGACTATATGTTAGTATACAACTATACCGGACGCCCCATGAAAATAGACCTCAGCAAGATTCATGGAAAGACTAAAAAGGCTTGGTGGTATTCACCACGCAATGCAGAGCTATCTTATATCGGTGAGTTTAGTTCAAAAGTAGAAACGTTCCAGCCTGAAGGTGGTCATTCAAACGGCAATGACTGGGTACTCATCCTAACAGACGGAACCCGGAAGTATATAGAAGCATTGCAATAGATAGTTTTAATAAAAACAAGAGGATGTCCCTGAAGACATCCTCTTAACCCTAACCAGTCATAATTTCTTGAATTCAAGTAATTATCATCTTCTTACCTTTACGACACGGGCAAAAGTATATAGAAAATACAAAATGTAACTCCATAAATCAGTATTTTCTGCATTATTTAGCAATCAATTGTTTATCAGCCTTATACAAGACAACAAAGATGTCCGTTTTGATGAATTCATGTATTTTTTGACGAATTGATCTTATTCATTCCCTTATCCCGATACTCAGTTGGAGTCATCCCCATCTTCTGTTTGAAGCATTTGCTGAAATAACGGGGATCATTAATACCCACCATATAAGAGATCTGAGTCATGGAATATTCTCCGGTTTCAATGAATTGCACAGCACGCTTGATACGCATTTCCTTAATAAACTCAATAGGTGCCAAACCAGTCAGTGTCTTCAGTTTCTTAAAGAAGACTGAACGGCTGACTGCCAGTTCCTGCACCAAATCGTCTACTACCAATTCTCCATTATCCATATTCTTCTCCATCAGTTCCACCAGTTTATCCATAAACTTACGATCGTTCGGGGACATTTCCGGTCCTTGCTCTTCTACGGTTTCTTCCGTTAAGTCAACCGTTGCATTTCCCGTCATCAGGTTATCCCGATAGATACCCTGTAACTTTCGGCGCTGTGTGAGCAGATTCTTTACGCGTGCTTTCAGATAAGTGGCACTGAACGGCTTAGTGATGTAATCGTCCGCTCCATACTCCAACCCCTCCAATTTGCTTTCAATGGAAGTCTTAGCCGTCAACAATACAATGGGAATATGACTGGTGGTCATATCGGCACGCAGTTCACGCGTCATGGTGATGCCATCTTTTCCGGGCATCATTACATCACTAATAATGATATCCGGAAGGAATTTCAAAGCTTTACTCCAACCTTGCATACCATCCACTGCTTCCACGATTCTGTAGTCAGAAGCAAAGATGCTGCGCAGGAACAAACGGAGTTCCGAATTATCTTCCACAAGCAACATAGTCCCTTTGGCGTCCATACTCTCTTCCGATTCCTCCTCTATATTCTCTTCTTCAGAAGAATCCGGTATTTCACTAACAATATCGGTCACCTGTTCTGCGACTCCCATACCCACCGTAGCATCATCTTGCAAGAATTCCACCGATTCATCATAGTGCTCTTTACCTTTCAGAAAGTCCACCTTAAAGCAGCTTCCCTCTCCTAACTTACTATCAACGGTAATGGTCGCCTTATGCATTTCTACCAATTCCTTCACCAATGACAAACCGATACCGGTGCTGGACTGATTGAACAGATTGCGGTCTACCAGATTCTCAAAACGGACAAACAGCGACTTTTTCTTATTATCTGCAATACCTATTCCCTGGTCTTCCACACTTACGGAAACTGATTTCTCATCTTCGCGCACAAGCACCGTGATCATTTTTCCATTCGGAGTGTATTTAAAAGCATTGGAAAGCAGATTGAACACAATCTTCTCAAATTTATCCGCATCTACCCAAAGATACAGTTCTTCCTTCTCCGTTTCAAACAGGAAGTCTATCTGATGTTCTTCGGCAACAGACTCGAAGTTCGCCATGATCTTGCGAGTAAAAGCCACTACATCCATACGTTGAACCTGCATCTTCATTTTCCGGTTCTGTATCTTCCGGAAGTCCAGTATCTGGTTGATAAGCCTCAACATGCGGTTCGTATTCCGTTCTACCACCTGTAACTGTTCACGGGCATCATCCGGAAGTTTGGTATTCCCCAGTATATATTCCACAGGCCCTGAAATCAAAGTCAGCGGAGTGCGCAGTTCATGAGAGATATCAGTAAAGAAACGCAGTTTCATATCCGTCATTTGTTGCTCGACGGACACCTCATGCTTCAAACGATAAATAGTGAACAAGATATACACCGCCGCTACAATAATCATGATGAAGAAAAGCACATACAGGAAATAAGCAAACGGAGTTTCCCAGAAGGAAGGTAGTATCTCAATGTCCAATGTACGCGTGTTTTCAGTCCATATACCGTCACTGTTGGTAGAACGGACTTTAAAGACATAATGCCCTTTGGGTAAGTTGGTATAAGTAGCTACACGCTGTTTACCTACATAGTTCCAGGCCTTTTCAAAACCTTCCAGGATATAAGCATACTGTATTTCGGAAGGTGCGGAATAGTCGAGTGCAGCAAACTGTATGGTGAAAATATTCTCCCGATGCGACAGTACCAATTCTTTGGTATCATCCAATCCCTGTTTCAGTACGGAACCCTGTCCCGGCACCACGTCCACATTCGCCACCAACAATTTGGAGAAAACCATCGGCGGCACATAATTACTCTTCCCGATGGAATCGGGATTGAAATAGAAAATACCTGTACTTGCCCCGAAAAGTATATTACCCGAAGCAGTATATTCCGAAGCCGCCTCACTGAAACGTACCCGGAAAAATATCTCCTTATCGGCATAATTCTCAAATTTCTCTTTGGAAGGAATAAACTTACTGATACCGTTTTCCGAACTGAGCCATAAATTACCGGCTTTATCCTCCTGGATGGAAAGCAACACATCCGAAGGCAGGCCGTCCTGTACCGTATAAGACTTAAAACAGGCATTACCGCTCTCATCCAGCGATACTAACTTATTCAGTCCTCCGCCAAATGTTGCAATAAAGAGTTCCTTATTCCGGGTAGATACAATCCAATGCACATCATTATTGCTTAGGCTATGCTCATTGTCCGGAACACGCAGGAAATGACGGAACTTCACATCTTCGGGATTCTTGAAGTCTGCATCCATCATCAAGGCGCCCACGGTAGTTCCTATCCAGATATGCCCCTGATCATCACCTGTTATAAAACGGGCCTTGTAACAATAATCAATAGGATATCCTTTCAGGTTATTACGATGGTTCACAAAAATCTCTTTACCACCCTGACTGTGCGCCATATAGTTGATGCCGCCTGCAAATGTAGCAATCCAAATGCGTCCATGCTTATCTTCGTATACACAATAAACATTGTCGTCACTCAAACTATAAATATCACCTTCCTGATGCTGATAACGTGTCAGCTTATAGTGATAGCTATCTTTCTGTTTTTCAGCTTTCACCAGGCCATCCCCTTTGGTTGCAATCCAGAAATTCTGTTTACTGTCCTGCAAGATGAAATAAACATTACCACGCAACGGAGTGCCGCTGTGCGACACAGTACCGTTTTCGGTCAGATAGCCCTTATTTACACGGTTCTTATCATATATCCGTAGTTTACCATCTTTCAAGCCTACCCATAAATTCTGGTCAGCATCTTCGCAAAGGGCACGTACTTCGTTGCTCAATGACTCATAATCGTGTGGTACCGGCGTTACGATACCAAACTGAGATGGACGGAAAGTGACCTTCTCCAATCCCTTAGAGTGAGTGCACATCCATAGATTCCCCTGATTGTCGGAAAAGGCAGTATGTATTTTATTGGAAAAGCGCCAGTCATGCCCTGACAACTCATTATAGAACGGACGCAGACTATTACTTTCACGGTCAAAATATGAAAAACCGCCGCCATACGGATGTACCCAAAGCATGCCGTTGATATCTTCATGCGCATGGAAAGCCGGACGAGAACGGTCCGTACTGGTAGGTTCCACAGCTATTACTTCACGCTTCAAGACCTGTGTATGCGGATTAAAGTGTACCACTGTACCCGGAATATGTTGCTCGAACCATACTTCCGATGCTTTATCCACATAAGTACCATGAATCGGCGCATCAGGAAAACGGGAGGCAGGGAAGTGTTCTGTCTTCTTTGTATCACATTTATAAGTAAAGAATCCGTCTTTTGAAGTGGTCAGTATGATCTCATTGCCATCTATATGATTGATTGACACAATGTGGGATGAAACCGGCAGACTCAGCAACAAGAACTGCCCGCTCTCCTTCTGATAGCGCCATACACGCCCGTTATCCGATCCGAAATAGATTTCGGGACCATGCTCCAAACAGGAATAAAAAGCTTGCCCGCCTTTCTTCTCCCGCTCTGCTGTCTCTGCAAAATAAAAGACCGGTGATTTCTCTCCGGGTGCCAACATCCCTAATCCGTTATCAGACAATATCCATTCATTACCTGCCCGGTCCTCATATACCTGAAACACACGTGAGGCAGAAAACTGTCCCGATTGGGTAGAATAATATTGGGAGGTCAGGCTATAATCCTGTGGATCAGTTGCCACCCGGATCACCCCTTCAGTCTCCGTCAGCAACCATACCGAACCACCCGGAAGGACTTTGATATTTGTTATATTGGCTGTGCCCCCCTCTTCATCATCACCCGGCGCACGCTCAAACGTTTCCGTACGGGGATCGAAGCGATAGGCGTGATTGTCATAGGTTTGTAGCCAAAGGAAGCCATACTTGTCTTCCAGCATATGATCTATACGATTATGACTCAACACGATACGATTATCAAGACGTGCCTTATATGTTTTAAATGAATAACCATTGAACTTATTAATGCCATCCCAAGTAGCAAGCCAGATATTTCCCTTGCGGTCTTGCAGGATGCTCATTACTGTATTTTGAGAAAGTCCGTCTTCAGACGAATAATGGGTGAAAAAACAATCCGGCTGCGCTTTTACTGACAACACACCTATCAACCCAAGGATCAGATATAAGATTTTTTTCATAATAACAGGCTTATTCTATGCGGTAAAGATAAGTATTTCATAGAAAATTCATATATCTTTGTTTAGATTTTAACAACCACTGGTCATGAGAAGAATCGTAATATTGCTAATCCTCCAAATAATTGCCACCGGCTTCTGCTTCGGACAATTACCACATACCTTTACACAATATACCTCAGAAGACGGACTCTCGCAGAATACCATCATGAGCATCCTGCAAGATGACAAAGGAGTGATGTGGTTCGCTACCTGGGACGGTCTCTACAAATTTGACGGATATACATTTAACAACTATAAAGCCCATCCGGGCGACAGCATCGGATTGAGCAACAACCGTCTGGACAATATTAAAGAAGACAGATACGGATATATCTGGGTACAAAGCTACAATCACCAGGTTTATCGTTTCAATCCGCGACTTGAACGGTTCCAGGCTATCCCTTACGACAACTACCTGTCTTTGGACATGTATGTGCTTCCGTGTGGAGACGTATGGATAATTACCGTACAAAATGAATTGATTCATATTTCCACCCATCCGAAAACACATGAAATGAAAGCCACAGACTTCTTCAAATCCCATCAGATTTCATACTCAGAGCCTATCAAGTCTATCTTTCAGGACAGCCGGGAGAACCAATGGATTCTTACCGAGAACGGATTATACCGCCTGACTCGTAACGGGAATGAAGAGAAACTTTCTTCTTACTTCGTCGCTCCTCCGGAAAAGGACAAACAACCTTTTTACGATGCATTGGAGAACAATCATACCATCTACTTTACTTCCAAACAGGGATGTGTATACGAATATAATCCGGACACCGGCCAGTTTGTAAGGCAAGAGTTCCCCACCGGCTCGTCTATTAAAACCATCCGACAACTCAAAAAGGACAAGCTATTCATTGGCACAGCCAGCGACGGGTTCTTTGTGTATGAACAAAGTTCCGGAAACCATCGTCACTATAATACCCGGAATTATCCTTCATTAAAGGACAACCAGATTAAAGCAGTCTATATCGATACCAACGGTGAAGCATGGATACGCCTCAACACCAAAGGAGTGACGCACTTCAATCCTGAAAACGAGCAGTTCGATCACTTCATTCTGCAAGACAAGTACGGCAAAGATATCGTCGATTCCCGACCGGAAATGTATATATACGAGGATGTTAACGGCTCTTTATGGGTACATCCTTCGGGAGGAGGACTTGCCTGGTACGACCGTAAGAACAACCGGATACGTCCGTTTTACAATCCGGCCCTGCAATCGGGCTGGAGCGCCGACAATAAGGTGACCAATGTCTTTACTGATAAACAAGGTAATTTATGGCTCGGTTCATACGGAAACGGCTTGGAGAAGATCTCTTTCAATACCAATCATTTCCATTTACTTACCGCTGCCCCGGATGACACGGAATTCCCGGGAAGCAACGTCCGTGCCGTTTATCAGGACCGCAACGGGTATATATGGACGGGCAATAAAGACAAAGTTATACGTGTCTACGACAGCCAATGGCGCTATGTGGGCAACCTCACATCCTCAGGGACTATCTCCCCTTACAGTACGGACAAGTTAGGAATCGGCTATTCTATCATACAAGATCACGAAGGCACCATCTGGATAGGCACCAAAGGCAACGGACTATTCGCCGCCAGGCCTCAAGGAAAGCCTCTGACTTATCATCTCGTTCAGTACAGCGCCGACGCAAACGATGTATACAGTCTGAGCGGTAACGAGATATACAGTCTGCATGAAGACCGGCAGCAACGGATATGGATTGCCACATTCGAAGGAGGAATCAACTACCTGGAACGGGGAACAAACAAAGAAGCGGACCGTTTCATCAACTACCGGAACCGGCTAAAGAACTATCCTATCAGCCAATGTTACCGTACGCGTTTCATCACCTCCGACACCAAAGGGAATATATGGATAGGCAGCGCCACAGGATTACTGATGTGCAAGGGCAATTTCAAAGAACCGGAAGAGATAGAATTCCAACGTTATTGCCGTATTTCGGGAAACGCCAACAGCCTCAGCAATAACGACGTGCACAACATATATTTCACCCGGAAAGGCGAAATGTACGTAGCCACCTTCGGAGGCGGACTCAATAAGCTACTCTCACTGGAGGGTGCTGAAGCCCGCTTTCAGGCATACACCATGAAAAACGGGCTTCCTTCGGACGTATTGCTATCCATCGAAGAAGACCCACACGGCAATTTGTGGTGCGCTACAGAGAAAGAACTGTGCAAGTTTATTCCTTCCACGGATAAAATAATAAACTACCCCTCCAGAGCCTTCCCCCTACGAATTAGTTTCAATGAAGGGGCGGCTCTGCGAACAGCATCCGATTATCTGATGTTCAACACCGTGAAAGGTGTTCTATATTTCTTTCCGGATTCCATCCATACAAGTACATACGTTCCTCCCATCATCTTCACCCGCCTGCAACAGGCCGAGAAGACGGTGACTCCCGAAGAAGGTGGCATACTGACCACTCACATCGATGATACGAACCTACTGACCCTGCCTCACGATAAGAATGGATTCAGCATCCAGTTTGCCGCCCTGGATATGAAGTATCCCGGCAACATCTCCTATTCCTACAAACTGGAAGGATTCGAAAACAACTGGAACAATATTGGCAACCAGCGAACCGCCACTTACACCAACCTTCCGAAAGGGCATTACACCCTGAAAGTCCGCTCTACAAACAGTGACGGCATCTGGGTGGAGAATACGCGTACACTGGACATCAACATACTTCCCTCCTTCTGGGAGACACCGTGGGCATATTCCCTGTACGTGCTATTCATCTTATTGGTCATTTTTACAGCCACCTATATTCTCTTCACCATCTTCCGGCTGAAGCATAAAGTATCTGTTGAACAGGAAATTTCAGATATAAAGTTACGTTTCTTCACAAATATATCGCACGAACTGCGTACACCGTTGACGCTGATTGCCGGTCCCGTAGAGCAAGTCCTGCAACATGGCAAGCTGAATGATGAGGAACGGGAACAGTTGGTGCTGGTGGAGCGAAACACGAACCGGATGTTGAGGCTTGTCAATCAGATTCTGGACTTCCGCAAGATACAGAACAAGAAGATGAAGATGAGGGTGCAACAGATTGACCTGATCCCTTTCATCCGCCACATTATGGAAAGTTTCAACAGCCTTGCCGATGAACACCAGATTGATTTCAGTATGGATACGAAAGTCTCCAGCCTCAAGATATGGGCGGACTCCGACAAGTTGGAAAAGATATTGTTCAACCTGTTATCGAATGCTTTCAAATATACTCCCCAAGGGAAGCAGATCAAAGTGGTGGTGCAGGAAGAAGAAAAGGATGTGATTCTTGCTGTGGAAGACCAGGGAATAGGGATTGCAGAGAATAAACAAAAGTCCCTGTTCGTCCGCTTCGAGAATTTAGTGGATAAGAACCTCTTCAACCAGGCCAGCACCGGTATCGGCCTTTCACTAGTGAAAGAATTGATCGATATGCACCACGGCTCCATCAGCATCCGGAGCAAACTTGGAGAAGGGAGTTGCTTCAGCATCAGATTACAGAAAGGAAAAGAACACTTCGACGAAACCGTTGAATTCATCCTGTCCGACTACGTGGTAAGTGATACCTCACCGGCATACACCGGAAATCAGTTCTCTTCTCTCACCGGAAACGAAGAGGAGAACCTGAACAGTGAAAAAGAAACTATCCTGATAGTGGAAGATAACCAGGAATTACGCTTCTTCATAAGGACCATCTTTGCCCAGTACTTCAATGTGATAGAAGCTGAAAATGGTAACATCGGACTGGAAAAGAGCAAATTGTATATGCCGGATATCATCATCAGCGACGTTATGATGCCCGAAAAGGATGGTATAGAAATGGTGCGCGAACTGCGGGAAGAGATGACCACAAGCCATATTCCCATCGTTATGCTGACGGCTAAGTCGACCATCGAAAGCAAGATAGAAGGCATGAAACTGGGAGCGGACGATTACATTACAAAGCCCTTCAGTGCTGCCTACCTGAAGGCACGTATTTTCAATCTGCTTGAACAGCGCAAGAAGTTACAGGCATTGTATTGCGCCAGTCTGTTGCCTGCATCCACCGAACAACCTCTGGCAGGGAAAAAGGAAACCACCACTCCGGCCCTCTCGCCCAACGACCGGAAATTTATGGATAAAGTGATGGAAACCATCGAGAAGCATCTGGATAACGGTGACCTTACAGTGGAAGACATTGCCGGCGAAGTAAACATGAGCCGTTCCGTATTCTTCAAGAAACTGAAGACACTGACCGGTTTATCTCCCGTTGAGTTCCTGAAAGAAATACGTATGAAGCGGGCAGCTCAACTCATAGAGACAGAGGAGTATAACATGGCACAGATTGCCTACATGGTGGGACTGAATGACTCGCATTACTTCAGCAAGTGCTTCAAGCAGCAATATGGAATGACACCGACTGAATACAAGGAAAGCCGAAAGCAAAACTAAGTGCCGAGGTCCCATTACGAGTGAAGGTACTTCCCACTAGGACTGAAGCCACCTCCCACTAGGACTGAAGTACCTTCCCACTAGGACTGAACACGTGTTCCACTACGACAAATCTTAGTGGAACACTAAATGCTTTATCACACAAACTATTACGTTGATCGCTATACCTATATATTGTCGCTATCCCATCATAAACTCTTATTCAAAAAGGATAGTACGGCTTCCTGGACTTTCACCCCGCAATCATGCGGCATATCCCACAGTTCCGTAACCAGTTTGTCGCCTGCCGAACGGCTTTCCCATACTTTCCGCATTTCTGCAAAGGCGGCATTCACTCCTACCGGAGGAAAGAGCTTGTCATGTTCCCCGTTCAGAAAAAACATCGGTTTAGGACAGGCAATGGACGCGATATGCGGATAATCCAGATAACGGCGGATACCCGGCAACATATTGGCAAAACCTCCCCTTTCTTTTCCATACTCCCATGAGAACTGACAGTCCGTAGTCACCATCCAGCAGACGGCAGCTCCGGCTTTCACCTTATCAGAGAGTGCCGAAAGCATCCAGGCACGGTAAGCTCCCATCGAAAAGCCCATGCAACCGATACGTTTGGAGTCGACTTCGGGCAACGTAGCCAGAAAGTCGGTGGTGTACATATCTTCGTAGTTCATAAAAGCACTCCAACTGCGTCCCAGCATCATGAAGTTACCTGCCACAGCCATGTGTTTGTCACCGTCAACTCCTTCTTTCCGTCCGCGTTCTCCCCAGAACAGAGCATCAATAGAAATAACTACATATCCATGTGCAGCCAGATAATCGCCTACATATTGCCCACCGTAGCATTGTTTAGCCCAGGCATCGGCATCAGCCAGGACTTCGGGAGACACTCCGAAGGGACGGATCATTTTCTCCTTACCAATCGTATAATGACCTCCATGGTCATGCAAAAGCACTACCGCCGGGAAAGGACCTTCACCATCGGGCACCAGCATATAGGCGTTCACACGGGAATAACCGGTCAGATTGAAACGTAACTTCCGGGCTTTATACCCATTCCGCTGCTCTTCGGCTACGACCTCAGTCCGGTAGTCGGTAGTACGAGGCGGAGGGGCAAGCATGGCATCCAGCACGGCATTGCGTGCCTGTTTGCGCCACTTCTTAAAATTCTTAACCGGACTATTTCCCCAAGCCATGGGGTAAGTCAATTCTGCTTTCAGTTGATCCAGGAAAACAGGCATCTCTCTTTCCAGTTCGTAACCGGATAAATGCTGAGAAAGGGCGGCTACCGAAGTAGCCAACCCTAACATCATGCAAAGAATACATCTTCTTACCATATTACTGCTGCTTAAAACCATAACCATTCGTAATTCCCGAATTCAGCAATACCTGATAAATATTCGGCAATAAATGGATGGGCGGATTCTTTGCCGCATAATCGGCATCCGTATAACCGGCGAAGAGTTTCTTCGCGTAAGAATCCTCATATTTCAACATATCAATAGCCCAGGGAGTCTGTACATATCCATCAGCTTCCAAAGCCAGCGCTTCGGCAGAACCCGGTTCGATATACTTAAACAAGCCTTTGATTGCAACGTTGGTCATCGTCACTCCTGCATAAGCAGGAACCAGACTTCCCCAATCATCATGCTGTCCGCGCCATCCCGGGAACAATACCGGATCATCTTGCTTGTCAGCCGGAGTTTGTGATGTCAGTCTATATCCATACTCGGATTTAGCATCGACCATCTTCGTCCAGATATAGGCAGGTATCTGATTGCCATTCTTAAACGTGTAGTAACCATCCTGACGTATGCCCTCAATGATAGCCGACATTACCTTTCTGTTTTCAACGGCAACTTCCGGAAGAATACCGGTGCGGATAATGTCAAAACGACGCACGCCTTCGCCACTGAATTCCAGAGCACGTTCTTTAAGCACTGCATTATACACAGAGCCGCAATCCGAAATATATTTTTCAAAGTTCGGGTCGTTGTTGCCGGGGAACGCCCGGTTATGGACGATGGCAAGATACGTCTTGGCGCTACCTTCATCGCCCAATGCCGCACACACTTCAGCCAACATCAGGTAAGCATCGGAAATACGCATATAAGAGAAATTGATACCGGAATTACCATAAGTTTTCGTATCAGGCGCAGTCATCCGGTTCCAGTCCCACTTATTGGTACCCGGGCCGCATCCTTTACCCCATGCACTGCGGTCGAATGACTGCATCAACTCCTGACCACCACCTGTGCTCCCTGTTACAGCAACAGAAGCGTCACGACGCAAGTCGTTATTATCGAACCAACCGTAGTAGAAATGTGCCTGAATACGATCTTGTCCGCAAGCCACGCAAGGTGCCTGACCGTCACCACCCGACGAAGGACGACCAATATAAGCCGGACGGGAAGATCCGCCATTGTATTCATGAGGGAGTTCGTAGATAGATTCATCAGCCAATGTTATATTATCGGCGGCATGCATCTGCTGGAACATATACTGGTAAGGATTATTATACTCCTGTCCATTCTTCCCTGTGGAACGGGGATCCGTTGTACGCAATACCACCGAACCGGGATTCATATAGATTGCCTGAAGATATTCTTTGGCTATGGCATACAAATCTTTCCAATCGCTGCGGCGTCCATAAATGGCACCGTTCTTTTCCACACTCCAATCGTCGAAAGTAAGCACCTTTCCGTCACCATCCACATAGAAGTCTGCACCCAGGTCTGTGCGGCGGGTTGCATAACCACCATTATACATGCAAAGACGTCCTATAAGTCCCTGAACATACGTACGATTCATGACATCCGCTCTCGTACTGCCTTCACCCGGACGATACATATGAGGCTCCACCTCTCTGAGTTTCCGGATATGATAGTCATAAATGGCATAACGGGAAGTCAGTCCTTTTGCCTGCTCACCGGCATTCAGTGCATGGGGCACATCGCCATACCAGCGGCACAATTCCCAGTAGCACGTAGCACGCAGAGCCACAGCCTGTCCGTAGATATCCGAAAGATTATTAGGTTCTCCGGTCATGATCGACTGGAAGTTATCAAGCGCCTCAAAACTGGATATCAGGGAATTGGCCACGGATATCGTTTCGTAAAGCTTGGTAAATACTTCGGTTCCTTCTCCCGAGTTAATGTTATAGTTACCCGTACCACCCGGATAATACCATTTTTCACAGATTCCGGCGCTACCTTCATCGTAAATGTCCTGAGAGTCTTCAATATCCGATCCCCAAACCGGATGCCAGAAGAATCCGACATTATGCACACTCCTGTTTGCACGGAGGGTTTCATAACCATAATACAATGCACCACGTGCAGACTCTTCATTTGAGAAGACAAAATCGCGGTCTACTACACTCGGAGACGAAGTGTCGAGGAAGTCCTGGCAGCCGGTCATCGCACATGCGAAAGCTGCTGCGAGAGTTATATTCAATATCTTTTTCATATCTGTTTCTCTGTTATTTTACAATTACTATTTAGAAAGTTATGTTAGCACCGAAAGTGAATGTGCGTGCACGCGGGTAAGTTCCGAAGTCCATGTTGAGCGTCGGGAAAATTCTCAGGTCACTGTAGAATCCGCTTTGTCCCGTAGGATTGGCATTCACTTCAGGATCTATGCCCGAATAACCGGTAATGGTGAAGAGATTGGTTGCAGTAAGATACAGGCGTATCTTATCCACATGTACTTTAGTCAACCAGTTCTTGGGCAATGTATATCCGAGCGTCAGCGTCTGCAAACGAAGGTAGGAACCATTCTCCAACCATTCCGATGAAGTTATACCACTCTGATGGTAGGGTAAATGATATTTGGCATTCGCATTCAAAGCTCTCAACTCATCGGGATTGGTAACGGCATACAAGTCACCGGCAGCATTCACATTGTAAACCTTGAAAGCATCGGCCACCCAGGATGCACGCTGTGCACCGATTCCGTCAAACTCCTGACCGGATGCATTGATCATAGCAGCCACGTTATATACCTTACCGCCTGCTGTCCAGTTGAAATTAGTAGAAAGATCAAAGTTCTTATAGTTGAAATTCAGTTGGAAGCTTCCCGTATGACGAGGCATCACTTCGCCCAGGCAAGTAGCATCATCCAAGTCTACCGTACCACTTTCATCCACATCACGGAATTTGGCAGCTCCGGGGAATGCAGTCTGTCCGGCAGGCAGATCGTAAGGGTGCATGTATGTAGCGGTCAAGGCTTTCGTAATATCGGGTACACCTTCTTTCAGAACGTACTGGCCATTGGTGTAATTGAAATCATCCACGGTATAATATCCTTCGCTGATAAAGCCACGTACCAGGCCGATCGCTTTCCCTTCCACAAACATATAGTCGTTGGTAGGAACCAGAGAGGAAGAACCCCAGTATGAAGAATAGAGATACTGGTCGGCATTAGGCAGTTCATCCAGTTTATTGCGGTTGTAGTTATAGATGGCACCTACGTTAAAACGGAAATCACCTTTGTTTATCACATCTACATTCACCGAAAGCTCAATACCACGATTGGATGTTTTACCGAAGTTCTGGAACTGGTAAGAGTATCCGGTAGTGTTATCCACAGGTACGGCCATCAACAAGTCTTTTGTAGTATTCCAGTATACTTCCAGACTACCGTTAACACGGTTGTTCAGGAATCCAAAGTCAATACCGAAGTTGCGCGAAATAGTAGTTTCCCATTTCAGCTTAGAGTTAGCCAGCAAACCGTCCGGACGATAGAATGAACCGAGTTCACCGTTGATAGGGGTATGATTGCTGCCCGAACCAAGGCTCGACCAGGTTTCACGCCACAGATTGGAACTAATATTGTCACTGCCCGAAGTACCATAGGACAAACGAAGCTTCAGATTGGAAAGCCAATCTTTTGTGCCGTTCATGAAAGGTTCTTCCGAAAGGCGCCATGCGAAAGCACCTGCGGGAAAGTATCCCCAACGATTATCCGGCGCAAACTTAGAAGAGCCATCGGCACGGAACGTACCGGTGAACAGATAACGGTCCATGAAAGTGTAACTCAAACGTCCGAAGAAGGAAACCGTACGGGCAGGCACGCTATAAGAATTGGTTGCAGAGAAAGAGGTGGTTGCCGTATGGATCAATCCCATCGTGGTGTCATAATCAAATGTAGAAGGATAGCCACGGCCCGTGATTTGCGACGATTCGGAATCCGACTTCAGGACTTCATTACCCAGCAATGCCGAGAATACATTGTTCTTGCCGATATTGAAGTTATAATTCAAAGTGCTCACCGAACGCAATCCATCTCCCATGCCCCGGTTAAGGGTGGCACGCTTATCTCCGTTTGTATATCCGTTCTCATAATAAGTACTCTTCGATGAACTGCGGGTAAGTGATAATTCACTGCGGGCCACAAGCCCCTTGATGATCTCCCATGACAAAGCTGCCGATCCTCTCAATGAACGGGAATAGGATTTATTCGTGATATCATTGATCAATTCTACCGGATTGTGCTTGTCGTCGATATTAGCCACACCGAAACTGAAGCCTGAGGCAACTTCCGAATAAGAGACACCACCCAACGGATTGTCAATGGGACGATAGCGATAAGCTCCCGACACATTAGAACCTTTACCGTTCGTTACATTCTCACGTCCATTCAGATTTGACTCCGTATAACGGAAATCAACATCCAAGTCCAGTGTCTTGGCAAGTTTCTGCCGAATCTTGAAAGAAGCATTCAGACGGTTGTAGTCCGAATTGATCTTGATTCCTTCATCGTTAACGTAGCCGAGTGTAAATATCACTTTCGTTTTATCTGTACCGCCCGAAACATTCACACTGTGGTTATGAGACAGTGCGGTACGCAGTACATCATCCGTATAGTCATGGGCTTTCACATTGGCATAGTCGGCATAGTGGTTGCCATACTTACTTCCCAGACCGAAGTATTTCTCAACAGCATCCTGGTTAGCAGTTCCTCTGGATGCGGCATAGCTCCAGTTATGAAGGATATACTCCTGAGCCGAAAGCGTCTCAAGCGTCTTCGATACATTTTTGACCTGTACATAGCCATCATAGCTTACCTTAATCTGACCTTCCTTGGCGCTCTTAGTGGTAACCAGGATTACACCGTTTGCACCGCGTGCACCGTAAATAGCCGTAGATGACGCATCTTTCAACACATCGATAGATTCTATTTCCGAAGCCGGTATATCGCCAATATTGCTTACCGGAAATCCATCGACTACATAGAGCGGATCATTGGACTGGGTTATAGACCCTCCTCCGCGAACACGTACCGAGATTGTAGCTCCCGGACGACCGTCCTGCGACACTACGTTCACACCCGGCAGACGTCCCTGCAAGGCCTGTGCAACGTTGGATACAGGATTGGCTGCAACCTCATCTCCTTTTACCGAAGCTATGGCTCCCGTCAGGTCACGACGTTTCACCGTACCGTAACCGATAACAACCACTTCATCTAACATTTCCGTATCTTCAAGCAACTGAATATTGAAAAGACTCTTACCTGCAACCGCTATGTCCTGGTCTACATAACCTATATATGAGATGTGTAATATCCCATTAGCAGCCACAGTCATAGAAAAGTTACCGTCCATATCGGAAACGACACCGTTTGAAGTTCCTTTCTCTAAAATGGTAGCACCAATAATAGATTCACCGGCCGCATCTCTGACCGAACCGGAAATCTTAATTGTCTTCTTGTCATTGGAGGCTTGCTGCACACCGGCTACTGAAGTATGATCCACTGTCAGGGGAGCAGCTTGAGAAAAAGTTCCCAAATTGAGGTAGGACAAAACCCCGAGCATTAACACGACCTTTTTCCTGTAATTCATAAGTAAATGATTTATTGATTAAACAAATTCTGAATTCACTACAAAGCATTTATGTCTGCCTTGCACTTGCAAAATAGCAGATAATCTATCTCTCTCAGGTGAAAAATATGCTTGAATCGGTGGAAAAATCGCTCTATACCACTCAAAACACCGCAGACAAAGGGATAGGGGGATTTTCTCACAGTAAAATCACAAAAAATCCCCCCGGATTCACTCTTTTCATTGAAGAGAGATCCGGGGGGATGAGAAATAAGATAGATTTTATTTATTTCAGATGCTTCAATATCCACTGCAACTGTCCGTATTCCGTATCATTGGAAGTCCAGTGCTCATTAATCGGGGTGATCAATGCTTCCTTCGGACAATCCAGCGTATTATAAACAGCATAGCTGGTGGTCGGCGGACACACATCGTCATTATATCCCCAGGTAATATAAGTAGGAACCTTTATCAGACGGGCAAAGTTCACTACATCATAATATGCCATCGTTTTTAACTTCTCCGGCGTATCCATCCCTTCGGTACGGAAAAAGTGGGGATATCCTCCGGCACGCCCTGCTTTATACCCTGCCATATCACTCAAAGCGGGGTGATTGGCTACACAAGCTGTTACACGAGGATCCAAACCGGTCGTAATCAAAGCTAAAGCTCCTCCCTGACTACCGCCCTGGACAATTACATTCTTACCATCCCATTCGGGCAAGGAAGTCAGGAGGTCGATGCTACGCACACAACCCAGATACACTCGTTTCATATAATAGTTGTCACGGTTATCAAGTCCATTATTCAGATAGCCATTCTCTCTACCGTTAAAAGCGTTGCTGATTTCCTTGAATGCCTCCTCTGTCAAGGTAGGATTCAATCCGTGTATCTCAATCTCAAAACGAATACAGCCTTGTTCTGCATAATATTTGTGACGTAAAGGCTCCTTGATTGTTTTAATTCCGGCACCCGGAGGGCAAAGAACTACCGGACAAGAACCTTTTGTTGCATTCTTCGGATAGAACAAGTAGCCGTAAATACTCTGTCCGCGACTGTTCAACATCAGCTTAATAAGATAGCAATCCACCTTGTCGGTACAATATTCCTTTGCCAATTCCTTCGTATAAGTCAACGGATACTTGGCAGCCTCCGCTTTATTGTTTTCCCAGAACTCTTTAAAGTCCTTCGGCATCTGCGTATAAGGCTTAATCTTCTCCGGTGAGAAACCCAGCTTTACATGATGCTTATAACTTTTTCCATCCACAGTGGCTGTCAAGCGGCAGTCGCGAAAGCCGGGTTCTTTCATGGTTCCCACAGGAATAACCGCTTTTCCCTGCTTCAACGTAACCGAACCGGAAGTTTCTGCCGGCATCATATCACCGCCTATTTCATAAGATACAGTTACTCCATCCTGCGGAATACCATATTTATAGAACTGAACTTCAACCGTAGCCTTTTCTCCGGTCTTATAAATCCAGTCAGCATGATTGGGCACGGTAACCCAAAGCACATCACTCCGATACGGGTAATTCTCCGCACATACAAACGAAAGCGGAAGTATCAGAGCAAGCAGTAATACAAACAAATTCTTTTTCATCATTGTGTTCTAATTGTTATAAGTTTATTTATCAAATCCAAATATCAATCAGCGCTTTATGCTTAGCAGTTCATCCCCATTTTTCACCGGATTCCATCCGTCATCTCCGGCAAGTACGGTTTCCATCTCATACCCTTTGAGATTCTTCAATTGATGGGAATAAGGAACACGCGCTTTGGGATTAGCACCCTCACCCGTGCTTTCATATTCTGCATAGAAAGCTGTCTTTTCCGCTTCTTTATTTCCCCAGTTATTCCAGCCGGCAGGAGAGATATGTTTGCCCAGATTGCAACGGATAAACACAGCCTGCGCATACGGACGCCAGGGACGTGAAAGAGATACATCCCGTACACCGTCATCCGCAGTCAGGCGACAATCATAAAATACGTAACCATACTTCTGTCCCTGATCCGTAGAAGGTGCAGTGACATACCCACCGCTCTTACTATGGATATGGCAACGATTGAAGACAGCCGTAGACCAGCCGAATATAAAGTCGACCGTACCTTCTATATAGCAATCTTCATAGTACTGACGGCAATTTTTCCCATACGTATAAAGTGTATCCTGAGAGCCAAGGAAACGACAATTCTTGAAATAAGCACGATCGGCACTTACGAAACAGGCCACTGCCTGCCCTACCGGACCGGAAGAATTCTCAAACGTAATATTCTCAGCATAAAAATCAGGAGCATAAATATAGCAGGAAGACGAACCGGAGGTCCCTTTTTCTTCGCCAAAGCAGTTTTTCTTCTGCGCATAATCATCATACGAAAGCACTGCCCCGTCCTGACCTATCAGAGAAATATTGATCTTACTTTCCGGTATCACAATCTTCTCCTTATACACGCCTTTACGCACCAATATCGTAGTACGGATATTCTTGCGGAAATCAGGAACAGCATTAATAGCCTCCTGCACGGTAAAGAAATCTCCGCTACCATCCTGCGCCACTACAAAATCATAGTGTCGAACATACTTAGCCAGTTCCGGTACTTCCTTGGCAATGGCATCCATGGCCAAACCAGCCACAACACGCCCGCCATAAACATTCAGATGAGTGTTATCTTCACGTCCCTTCGGCATCGCGGCAACCTGATTGGCAGGTACCCACATAAATAATTTTCGGGAGTCTACCGGTCCCATGCCCTCTACAAGGTCATGCGTAATCTTATTCATATCCACAAAAGCCACACCCAATTCTTTCGCTACATTCCGCGGAGAATCCAGATAAGCACCGTGTGTATCAATTAGTTTGTCACCTTCAGTAACAGCAGGTTGCTCCGAAGCCTCCCGCTTTGCATCCGGATTCACTCCTTTCTGTATATCATCCTGACTGATAGCCTGAGCCACTGCATTCCCATTTGCCGTACCAAAATTACGGCGTACAATGGAGTTAAACAAAACAGGAATACCACCTTTGGCACGGGTTTCGTTTACAAAACGTTTCAGGTTCTCATCAAAAGTACTTCCCGGAGCCGTATACCGTTTCGGATCGGACTTCTCATCGTTATGTCCGAACTGAATAAATACATAGTCCCCTTTCTTCACCTGTGAGATTACCTTTTCCCACCGTCCCTCGTCAATAAAACTCTTGGAACTACGTCCATTCACAGCATGATTGTCTACACGGATTTCCTCGGAAAGATAGCCGGGCAACATCTGTCCCCAGCCACGTTCGGGGTTTCCACCTGTCAATGACTTATTGGCCATAGTGGAGTCTCCAATCATGAAAATCGTAATCACAGGCTTGTCAGCCTTGAAAGCCGAGAGCAGGAAAAACAACCCCAGCAATAATGTCAACTTGTGTTTCATAATTCATCAAAATATAAATAGTATTATTATTTTCCGGTGCAATATTACCCAAAAACAAAGGATCTGAAGTGTAAAAAAAGTCGCAATCGGTAGAAAAATTAATATTAATCGTATATTTGCCGGCAAAACAACTAATCTGGCAACAAAATGAAAAAGACAAGAAGTAACACTTTCATTCTTGAAAAAGAAATCGCATGGGAACCGGCAGGCGAAGGAGTAGTACGCCAAATAATGGGCTACGACGGGCAAGTGATGCTGGTTAAAGTAAAATTCGAGCAAGGTGCCATCGGTACACCACACACCCACTACCATACACAAACCACCTATGTGGCAAGCGGTAAATTTGAGTTTACCGTGAACGGTGAAAAACAAATTGTAGAAACCGGAGACGGCGTCTACATTGAACCGGATGCGGAACACGGGTGCGTATGTCTGGAAGCTGGTATTCTGATAGATTGTTTCAGCCCCATGAGAGCGGATTTTCTAAAGCGCTAATACCTTGTCTGCAAGGAGTTAACTTCTTGCCAACAAAAAGTTAACTTCCTGTCGACAAGGAGTTAACTCCTTGTAAGCAGGAAGTTGGCTCTTTGTAGACAGGAAGCTAAGTTATTAATTTTCAGGTTTCCAGTCACTACACATCCGATAGATGTAATTCAGATCATCGTATTGGGCTGCTTCTTTCTTGGTCAGCTGTTTCGCCCATTTTACCCGACCGGCTGCCGCAGCACCTTCTCCTGTACTATTGTACTCAGCATAGCGGGCTGTCTTCTCATTTTCCTCTTTTCCCCAGTTATGCCATCCTTCGGGACGAATATGCTTACCCATTTCACAATTGATAAATACGGTGGCAGCATACGGACGCCAGGGACGCCCCAGATAAACCTTGTCCACACCCGGATTGGCCGTCAGTTTGCAATTTTTAAAAACATAGCCCACCGCAATGTCTTCGGGCGTAGAAGCTGCCGTCACGTATGAATTTGTTTTGCTACGGATTTCGCAGTTCTCAAACAAAGCGGTAGAAGGACCGAAAATAAAGTCGGTAGTTCCTTCAATGTAGCAATCTACGAAATAAAGGCGTGTACCTGCGGCACCTGTATAAATGGTATCCTGATTTCCCAACAAACGGCAGTTGATAAATACCAGTTTATCCCCTTCCGTGTGAAGAGCAACCGCTTGTCCCAGTCTGGCAGCATTATTTTCTATGGTGAGGTTTTTGAAGGTAATATTGTTTCCCTGCACTTTTACAGTATAGGTACGGAAAGTACCCATCTTATTAATGTTGGCATGGTCATCATACGTGATAATCGTATTTTCCACACTTTCACCGATGAAATCCACATTTTGCACCCAAGAAGGAATTATCGCTTTCTCCTTATATGTTCCATTCTTTATCAGCACTGTAACCTTGTAATCCATAAAAGCACGAATGCCTTCCATAGCTTCCGTCAACGTGCGATAGTCTCCCGAACCATCACGGGCAACCACAAGCGTATCTTTATATTGAGACTGTGCCGATAGCGGCATGATCCCCACCAGGAGAAGAAGTATGCCGCATAAATAATAAGTTAGCCGTTTCATTGTCTTATTTCTGATTAACGATTTCCTTTACTTGTTGCAGACGCTCCCATTCCAGACTTGCCATGATAAACGGACCTACTGCCTTGGGGTCGTTGCTGCGAATTGTTTCATTTATATAATAGGTGTAATCTCCCATACGGTAGTTTTTGCCACCCAGGCCGGCAACTGCACAGGCTCTGGTAATAGTCACCACACCGTCTTTATCTACTTCTATGAAGTTATCAAGAATACCTTGGTATCCTTTGAGAGCCACTTTCAGATATGATTTATCAATATATCCCTTACGAACAGCTTTGAACAAAGCATAGACAAACATAGTAGAACAGGAAGACTCTACATAATTTCCTTTCTCACCACTCTTATCCAGCACCTGATACCATAATCCGGTCTTCGGATCTTGTATGCGCTTCACCTGTGCGGCAATATTATTAAGGATAACGAGCATGGAATCACGTCCTGCCTCATGTTTCGGAATAAAGTCCAGTGCATCTACAAATGCCATTGCATACCATCCCATAGCACGTCCCCAGCTATGTTGTGACTGTCCGGTAACGGGATCTGCCCAACGTTCCTTACGACTGACATCACAGGCATGGCGATAAAGTCCATTCTTCGGATCATACGTATGGCGTGCCACTGTAATAAATTGGTTCACAATATCTTTATAATCCTGTACACGATTATTGCGGAAAGCATATTCAGCATAGAAAGGTGCCCCCATATAAAGACCATCCAACCACATCTGGTTCGGATATACTTTCTTATGCCAGAAACCGCCGTCCTCATTACGCGGATGGGTGTCAAGCTGACTACGCAACAAATCAATAGCCTTCTTATATTTTTCATCTTTCGTCTGTTCGTAGATGCGGAACAGGAATTTACCTGAATTCAAGCGGTCGATATTGTATTCATTCAGTTTATAGGTCTCAATACTTCCGTCCTTGTGTATCATGGTGTCCGCATAAGCTAGTGCATAGTCAAACATCTTCTGATCTCCATACGTATCATACACATCCAGCATGGCTTGTAATTCCAGCCCATGACAATAATCCCATTTCAGTTTCGGCTGGAAATCCAGTTGCCAGGATTCCGGGCAACGAATCATCTCCGATTCTACCATACGTACCGACCACGGTTGCTTATCGCTTACTTTCTGAGCAGACAACTGAGTGGAGCAAATCAGCGCTCCCATCACAAAAGTTTTACAAAGCAGATTGTTCATCATTCTGTTCTTGTTTTTAGGTATATAGATTATATTAAGTAATGTGACAAAGATAGCGGTTCTCACCTAAAGCGTTGTGTACTTTTCGACTGAAAAGGTGCATTATTTATTTTCACCTTCTATAAACTTAGTATTTCGTGTGCGAGAACGAGTGTTTTCGTGCACGATAACGAGTTTTTTTGCCATTTATTTGCATTTCGAACAAAAATTGCAGGAAATTAGACGAAAAAAGTATTGATATACATCAAATAATGTGTATTTTTGGCCCCAGAAATAAGAATTAATAATTTTAAATCAACGTATCATGAGTTTAAATCAAAATGCAGTGGGAAAGATGACCAACTACAGGTGGACCATCTGCGCCATGCTATTTTTTGCGACAACAGTAAACTACCTTGACCGCCAGGTGCTGTCATTGACGTGGGATGAATTTATCAAACCCGAATTCCATTGGGATGAATCACACTACGGAACAATCACTTCTGTTTTCTCTATTGTTTATGCAGTCTGCATGTTGTTCGCCGGTCGCTTTATTGACTGGATGGGTACAAAGAAAGGTTTCCTTTGGGCTATCGGTGTATGGTCGGCAGGTGCTTGTCTCCACGCTCTTTGTGGTATCGTAACCGAGCATTTCGTAGGTCTGCATAGTGCAGCCGAATTAATGGGTGCCACAGGTGATGTGGTAGTAACTATTGCTACTATTAGTATGTACTGCTTCCTGGCAGCCCGTTGTGTACTGGCACTTGGTGAGGCTGGTAACTTCCCTGCCGCTATCAAAGTAACTGCCGAGTATTTCCCTAAGAAAGACCGCGCGTATGCTACTTCAATCTTTAATGCCGGTGCTTCTATCGGTGCTCTGGTTGCTCCGTTGACAATTCCTTTGCTGGCTAAAGCATGGGGTTGGGAAATGGCTTTCATCGTAATTGGTGGTCTTGGATTTATCTGGATGGGCTTCTGGGTATTCATGTACTCTAAACCTTCTGAAAGCAAGCACGTAAATAAGGCTGAGCTTGATTACATTGAGCAAGACAAGCACGAAGAAGGTGCTGCTCCTGTCGTAGAAGAAAAAGACGAGAAGAAGATGAAATTCTGGCAATGCTTCAGCTACAAACAAACTTGGGCATTTGCTTTCGGTAAATTTATGACCGATGGTGTTTGGTGGTTCTTCCTGTTCTGGACTCCTTCTTATCTGAATACGCAATTCGGTATCAAGACTTCCGAAGGATTGGGTATCGCATTGATCTTTACTCTGTATGCCATCACGATGCTTTCTATTTATGGTGGTAAACTGCCTACTATCATTATCAACAGAACCGGTTTGAATCCGTATGCAGCACGTATGCGTGCCATGTTGATATTTGCATTCTTCCCGCTGGTAGTATTGCTGGCACAGCCTCTGGGTACTATCTCTCCGTGGTTACCGGTTATCATGATCGGTATTGGTGGTGCAGCTCACCAGTCTTGGTCTGCCAACATTTTCTCTACCGTAAGTGACATGTTCCCGAGAGCAGCCATTGCAAGTATCACTGGTATCGGTGGTATGGCCGGTGGTTTCGGTTCAATGATTCTTCAGAAAGTAGCAGGTAACTTGTTCGTATATTCATCAGGAAGTACAATGGTAGATGGAAAAGAAGTGGAAATGACTCATGATTTACTGGAACAAGGTGCACAGTTCGTACGCCCTGCCATGGAATTTATGGGCTTCTCCGGTAAACCTGCGGGATACTTCATCATCTTCTGTGTATGCGCAGTAGCTTACCTGATTGGTTGGGTTGTAATGAAGGCTCTGGTTCCGAAGTATAAACCTATTGTATTGGAATAATACCGGAATAGTATATATAGATAATAAAAAGGTGCTCAGCAGTGAGCACCTTTTTTGATATATATAAAAGACAGAAAAGTACCGGCACAAAAAAAGCCCCTTCTCACGAAGCGACTCTCTTCTGCACTCTCCCGTGAAAAACATGAACCTCAGTATACTTTAGCAAATTTACCTTCAAACGGTCCATGAGAGATACAGGAGCGCAAAACTTTAAGATGAAAAAAAGGGAAGTCTCACGACTTCCACAATTCTTCTAACCTTAAATCTAAATCTCTATGAAAAAAACGTTCGACAAAGATAAGGGTTTATTACATTCAAAAATACTAATAAAAGATATAAAGAAAAGAGGAACGTTTAAGATTTGCTAAATGGGACTCGGATTATCCTCCTGAAAGTCATAGTTCCTTCCATTTTAGAAAATACTATCCAACAAGTCTGCATAGATAGGATTTTGCCTTAGCAGATGGGGTACACCTGTCATAAACAATTGCTTACGGGCACGGGTGAGAGCCACATTCAATTTCCGGTCAATCCATACCCCACCCTCTTCCGTAAGATTGGCAAGGAATTTCAATTGATAAGTACGGTTCACACAGAAGGAATAAATAATCACATCGCGCTCACTCCCCTGGAAGCGCTCTACGGTATCTACCAGGATATCGTTTAAACACGGAATGCCCAAAGCGGCTATTTCACTTTTAATAAGAGCTATCTGACTACGATAGGGAGTGATAATCCCCAAAGTCAGGGCAGAACGAAAACCGGAAGTACCGTCATATTGCCGATAGATAGCAGCTGCCAGTCTGGCTACGAGCTGTGCTTCAAAATGATTAATCTTTGCAGATTGCGAAGCGACCTCCGGCACTGAGGCAAGAAAAACCACACGACGCACCAGTATATCTGCAAATTCATCATTTTCCAACCCCGGAGCAAGTGTCAGTTCCCCTTGCTGGTGTTGCAAACCGACAGGTTCCAGTAGTCCGCCATAAAAGGCATGATTAGGAAAACGAGCCACTTCCACATTCATACGTCCCTGGCGACAAAGCATGTCGTAGGAGCGGTTAGTTATGAGTGATAAGTGATGAGTGGTATCGGCAGAATTCCGGTAGAGGCGTTCAAAAAGGGAATCTTTCAAATTATGCAAACCGATGCTATGCAGGCAGTCCTCGCAGACTTCAGATTGGGATTCGGATTGAAGCACGACGGCGGGCAATTGTTTATGATCACCAATGAGAATAAACTTACCAATAGCATTTCCACCCGCCACATTACGCGCACAAAGAAGTCCCAGCAGTTGTGGTTCCAGTATCTGAGTAGCCTCATCCACAATAGCCACATCGAAAGTTTTCAGACGGAACAATTCCGTTTTGGAGGAGAATGTGGAGACAGTGCCCACAAAAACACGGCAACGCTCTATGCAGGCATGCACCTCACGACGTGAAGAGCAGGATTCCAGCACATTCTCTATCAGATGTGAACGGAAAGGTATATCGCAGGAAAGTTCACTCCCTATACGGATGAAATCAATCTCAGGCGTAATGGCAGAGAGGGTTTTGCAGATTTCATCCACTGCACGATTAGTGTACGAGAGCAATAATATCTGCTTCCCCTCACGATAGAAGGCTTCCACCATACCGCGTAGAGCACGGGAAGTCTTTCCGGTGCCCGGAGGACCTACCAAAAGAAAATAATCTTTAGCAGCCTGGGCTTTCAGGGTGATACGGGAGAAATCATCCGGAGCAACTGCAATGCGAGGATCGAAAGAAACGTCAAACTCCGGCTGTCGCTGGGATAGCAACAGGTCCCGGCGATCCTTGTTGGCAGAAAGAAAGGCAGAAAGTCCCAGATACATACTGCGGAAAGAAGTATCCATATAATCATGCTCGATGGCATAACGACTGTCGGGAGGAAGCACAGAAGTATTTTGTTGCGAAGCACGAAGCCGGATACGGATATCCCGGTCGGTAATTCGCTCAATATTTCCTTTGAATACCATTTTATTGGTTACGTTGTCCGTATCATTATTACGTTGATAGAGAACGATGGAGTCACCTTCACGGAAATTCGGCAATGTCTGCGCCGACCGCTGATTAGCCCGTGCCAACACAAGGTATGCTTTATGCAGATCCGCCGCATGATTCTCTGTGATTGTCAGATCGTATAATATCTCTCCCGCTTCACACTTTTCTTCAAGCGTAGAAAGCCACAAGGCGGCAGCACCTGTACGCCCTTCATAATCAATATCTCCCGATTTTGAAGTGTATAGTTCCTTCGTAATAAAATTATAAAGTGTATAGAAATAGCATTGTTCCAACGGTGTAAGCGCCCGAAGACGCTGCATCACGGCATCGATGGCAGGGTAAAGATAGCGTTTCCACAATGTATTGTTCAGGTGGCGCTCATTCAATGTATCCGGATGAATATCCTTCAGCCGCTCTGCCGTATAGTGCGGACTATTACGTAATTGCATACCGTATTCATTCGCCACAATCCGGTTGCGCACATCCATTACACGGCGCACCATCGCCCACGACGGACGAGCGGGATATAACAACGGATAGCGGGTATAGAGCAGATAAGCTTTTACTTTGCGGTGATCCATCCCCATGGAATATTCCAATACCGCCTGATACAACAACATCTGTACCTTATTATTCTCCTTCGGCTCCACCTTGCCCCGGATAGAATATTCGTCAGCTTTGCCCGACTTCATTTCTATGAAGGAAGACATATCGCGCTGCATATAGTCCAGGCGACCTTGCAATCCCAGAGCTTCACAGATATAGGTAGGTTCCAGTACGGCATCCGTCTTATCCAGTTCATAACCGGGAGCACGGAAAGTCTCCGTCACCGTTTGTCGAATATGGTCGAAGTGCCGTTTACAATCAGCGAAGAATTCCTTTTCCTTTTCTTTATCCAACAAATCAGCACACGCGGCCAAATCAATGGAATAGGTACGGAACGCTTTCTTCATACAAGTCAGATAGTCCGGTTCCTCCTTGGCATAGATCCACTCATCCAGAAAAAGATTGGCGATGTTTCCAAGCAACAGCGGACGCGTATTGTCAGGAGATTGCAGGCGTGCCAGCAAATAATTGGCAGGATGATGCCCGTAATCTTTAAAGCACTCTGCCAACGAGCTGATATCCAACAGATAGTCCGGTTCCAGTATAATAAAGGAAGGCGTCAGTATACCAGCCTCATCTACAGCTATATCCAGCAGGTTAACCTGCGCATGACGCCACAGCAGTTTGCAAGTCTCGTCAAATTCCTCATTCACCTGAGATACATTGTAGCGTACCCTCAGCGGTTCATCGGCAACGGTATCTACAGGCAATACATATAGAAAAGTGTCGTCAGCATACTGGAAGCAGACACGCATCCGGCGTATCCGTTCTTTTACAGGCGGAGCAACAATATAAGTGGCATCTGCACGGGGAAGCTGATGATATAGTTCAGCAGGGATATCCTCACCCGTCAACCGTTTCACAAAGAAGGTCAATGTCTTGATGTCACGCAACAGATTCTCGCGTGAAGGTTCGGATTGCCGATTCAGTACGGCATTGGAAGTCAGTCGGAAGGTGTGCAAGCGGTTTTGTTCCACTACGGAGAGCCCCACTTTTGAGGCCACAAAACTGACACGAGCGGAAAGGTCCGTCATTTGCAGGCTACCGTCCGGCATCTGCGTACGGCAAAGGCGTTCCAAAAATTCACGAAGCTGACGATAAACTGTTACCAGCGGAATATTTTCATCCTGGCAGACAGTAAGCAAGAAATGGTAGTATTCCCGTGCTTCTTCTTTCATTATTCCTCCTTCTCTTCATCAGTCTCGTCCGCGTCGGTCTTTTTATCCTTAATCATCAGGATACTCAACTCATAGAGCAGATAAAGCGGAACGGAAACCACAGTCAGGGTGAAGGGGTCGCCAGTCGGCGTAATGATAGCTGAAATAATCACGATAAGCACCAGCGCATGACGACGGTATTTGCGCAGGAAAGATTTATGTACCAGTCCCAAGAGCGAAAGCAGCCACGTCACTAACGGCAATTCGAAAGCCAGTCCCATGCAGAGCACCAGCATCATGAAGTTATCTATGTAGGAATTCAAAGAAATCTGGTTCTCAATAGCCGCGCTCAATTGATAGGTGGAAAGAAAACGCAGCGTCAGCGGATAGACCATAAAATAGCCCAGAAGTACACCGAGGAAGAACATCACCGTACCAATGCACAGGGCTTTCTTCACGCCACGCCGCTCATTAGCATAGAGCGCAGGACTGATAAACCGCCAGATTTCAAAAAAAATATAAGGCGTAGCCGTCACCACCGACATCCAGAATGCAGTGGACATGTGAATAAAGAACGGGGCAGCCAGATTAATATTGATTAGTTTAACGTGGAAATCCTGTGTGAAGAAATCATCATGGAGATCAAAAACTTTTCCCACATAGCGCAGCACGTCGTAGAAAACGAAGTCATTGTGACAGGGAGCTAACACTACGTTATCAAACAGCCACGGCATCGCAATAAAATAACCGACAGCCAATACAAACCATACACCGAGTACCCGAAACAATACACGACGCAGTTCGTCCAAATGATCCCAAAAGGTTAATTCCTTATCTGCCATAGTAGTAAGTAGCTACGAGTTACAAGCTACGAGTGCCATGCGGCATAATCGCGCAGCCACTTGTAGCTTTGTAGCTTGTAGCTCGTAGCTTATGTAACTCATTTATTTTTTGAAGCCGGCTCTTCTATATCATCCTTTGCCTTGTTTATTTCTTCTTTTGCTTCATTCACACCATCTTTGAAGCTCTTCACACCTTTACCGAGTCCTTTCATCAGTTCGGGGATTTTCTTACCACCAAACAACAACAGTATTAACAGGGCGATGATAACCCATTCGGAACCGCTGGGCAGAAAGCCTAATAAAAGTAAGTTTGTCATATCCGTAGTCTTTTAAATTTGTTGCAAATATAATAGTTTCACCACAGATTACACAGATTTACACAGATTAAAACGAAAACTTTCTGTGTCAAGCCGAATAACCGGGAAGCATATACAGCTCACGAACGGACGATTAATCCTGATAATAGATTCTTTTCACCCGTGTAGAAATACTTGTCAGCACCTCGTAAGGAATGGTTTCAAGAATATCGGAAAGTACCGTAATAGGCAGATGATCGCCGAAAATCTCTACGGCATCCCCTTCCTTACAGTCAATGTCCGTAACGTCAATCATGCAAACGTCCATACAGATGTTACCCACATAGGGCGCACGCTGGCCATTCACCAAGCAATAGGCGTGGCCGTTGCCAAGATGACGGTTCAACCCGTCGGCATATCCGATAGGCAATGCGGCAATCCGTGAATTACGTGTCAGATGCCCCTTGCAGCTATAGCCTACTGTGTCTTCCTGGGGTACATCACGTATTTGCAGGATGGTAGTTTTCAGTGTGCTCACATTATTGATAATGCTGTTATCAATGGGACTGACACCATACAAACCGATACCCAACCGTACCATGTCGAACTGTGCACCCGGGAAGCGCTCAATACCGGCCGAATTGCAGATGTGCCGGAGTATCTTATGCGGAAATGCTTCCTGCAACTGCATGGATGCCGCTTCAAACATTTCAATCTGTCCACGTGTAAACGCATCGAACTGTGCCGCATCACTACCCACAAAATGCGAGAATACCGAACGGGCAATCACTGCATTCTGTCCTTTCAGCCGTTCAATCAATCGCGGCATATCTTTGGCAGCAAAGCCCAGGCGATGCATACCCGTATCCAGTTTTATATGAATCGGGAAGTTAGTGATTCCCTCCTTCTCCGCCTCTTTAATCAGTGCATCCAGCAAGTGGAAGCTATACACTTCTGGTTCCAGTTTATAGTCGAACATGGTCTTGAACGCGGTCATCTCCGGGTTCATAATGATGATGCTTGCCGTAATACCCGCTTTGCGGAGTTCGGAACCTTCATCAGCCACAGCCACAGCCAGAAAATCGACATGATGTTCCTGCAATGTCTTGGCAATCTCATACGAACCGGCTCCATAGGCTGATGCTTTCACCATGCACACCATCTTCGTATCCGGACGCAGCCGACCGCGGTAATAGTTCAGATTAGCTATCATGGCTCCAAGATTCACCTCAAGAATGGTCTCGTGTACCTTTTTCTCCAGTTCTTCCGTTAAAGCATCAAAACCGAACTGACGGGCACCTTTTATCAATATAATCTCATTCTCCAACCGCAGTTCTCCACGGGAAATAGCGCGCAACAGGGCTTCTGTATTAGGATAAAAAGCCTTCTCGATGTCAAAGCGTGCGGCACACGAAGATATCTCACTGCCTACTCCGATGATACGCTCAATGCCGCGGCTACCGGCAAGCTGCGATACTTTCCGGTAAAGCGTCGGCGCATTCTGTCCGGTTTCCAGTATATCCGAGAGGATAAGAGTCCGCTTCAGTCCGTTACTCTGCGAACGACGGTAAAGAAAATCGAGTGCAATGTCCAGTGAAGCGAGATCACTGTTATAGCTATCATTTATCAGCAGGCAACCGTTTTTACCTTCCTTCACTTCCAGGCGCATAGCCACCGGTTCCAGTGTCGCCATACGTTCCGTAATCTTCTCGGCAGGAAGCATCAGATAAAGACAGGCAGCCAGGCAGTTAAGCGAGTTCTCAATGGAAGCATCGTCAATAAAAGGCAGTATAAAGGTATTATCCATCTCCAGATAACGATAAGAAATGACGGTACAATCCTCCTTTTTCTCCACCTTACTTATAAACAGGGGACGCTCCATATCTTTCCGACTCCATGCTATTTCACGGGCACTGAGCATAGACTTCGCCACACAATTACTGATAAACTCATCATCACCATTATAGATCACCACATCGCAGTTCTTGAAGAGCGACAGTTTTTCCATGCACTTCTCTTGCAAAGAGAAGAAGTTCTCCTGATGAGCTCCGCCGATGTTGGTCAGTATGCCAATGGTAGGTTTGATGATATTCTGCAAGGCACGCATCTCTCCCATCTCCGAAATTCCAGCTTCGAAAATAGCGAGTTCGGACTGCTCGTTCATCTGCCAAACGGACAGCGGCACGCCGATCTGCGAATTATAGCTGCGTGGTGAACGAACAATCACCCGTTCAGGGCTGAGCAATTGATGAAGCCATTCCTTTACAATCGTCTTTCCGTTACTGCCCGTTATGCCGATAACCGGTATCTGAAACTGTTCACGGTGTTGTTCCGCCAACTTCTGCAAAGCCTTCAACGGATTGGCGACCACAAGGAAATTAACAGCTAACATATCCGAATTACTCATTGCCAGTTGTCCGCTTTCCACCCATTTATAAGCTTCTTTGCTGACTACAAAATTGCGAACACCGCGTGAATACAAGTCAGGAATATAGCGTGCGCCATCATTGCGCTTGGTAGTTAAGGCAAAAAATAAGGTTTCTTCGGGGAAACTCAAGGAACGGCTATCGGTAAGTAACCAATCTATGGTTGCCGGCGTGTCCCCCACACGTCGTGCACCGATGCGTTCGGCTATTGTTTCAATCGTATATGACATATATCTTTCTCTTTTTTGAAATCTAAGTACGGGTATTTTTTGTTAAGTCGGTCGATTTTTAACACAATTTGTCCTAAAAAACGCTTATACTCGTCTGACTCCGGATGGAAGGGCTTATGAGATAGCGCTTTATTGATATTTTCACTTTCCTGCATAATCTCTAACGCGTCCTCAGAGAGACAGGTCTGCACGAACTTCTCCCATACATAGCGTACCGCCAAGGGAGATGGATGCACCATATCATCGGCATAAAAACGATAGTCACGAAGCTCGTCGAGTAAGAGTTCATAAGCCGGAAAATAAAAGACATGTCCGGGAAAAGAAGTCTGTAACTGATCGATGGCAAGCAGAAGTGTAGCTTTACTCAATTGATTAGCGTGCATCCCGTCGCGTACGTGGCGGATGGGGCTGACCGTAAGAATCACTTTCAACTTCGGATTCCGAGCAATCAAACCGGAGAAGAGAGAGGTATAATCCGATACAATCTCCTGCACGCTGAGCCGGCGACGGGTAAAGACAGACTCCGGTTGTTTATGACAATTAGCAACCACATGTCCCGTGGATTTCTGTTCGTACACCCATGCTGTACCAAAAGTCAACATCAGGCAGTTCAAATGGTGGATACGTTCGTGCGCTGTTTGCAGACGGATATTAATACGCTGCAACACTTCTTCTGCAGAGGGAGAAGAAAAATCACCATGATGCATCGAGCTATGCCAGCACTCACGAAAGAAAAACAGGTCTTCTTCTTTATACAGTCTGCCCGTCACCAACTCACGCAAAGCTGTTGAAACAGACAAAGGATTATAAAGAACCCCAAATGGATTGACATCCGGACGAAATCTGGCATCCGCAAGCAGTGCACCGATGTTGGTGGCAAAGCAGGAACCCATCAACAGAAGTTCGTCCGCCTGAGTAAAACGGGGCAGATCGGAAGGTAATTCAACAGGGGTAGAAAAGTTCATACGTTTACATCATCATATTCTTCCGGATAGAGAATTTCACGATAGCCATTGCCTGAATGGAAGCAAAGGGAACATCCATCGGTTCATGGTGCGGATTATAACTCACAAGTTTAATGCAACCCTCCTGCTCCGAACGGTTCACATACTTCACTGCCAGATACTCATCGCCATCAATATCGAATGAGACTAGATACATTTCACCATAAATGACATTGCTGAAGCTGTTCATTTCCTTGAAACCTACAATATCTCCCGATTTCAGGATGGGATACATACTGTCCCCACTAATATAAAGGGCACCGTCGCATACGGGAATACTAGGTATTTGTATTCTTCCCATCACAAACTGGTGCTTATTGGCAAGCAATGTACGCAGATTAGCGGCAGCAGTAATGTCGTACAGCACTACACTGCGGTCTTTCATCGCATCCGCCGTTTTGGGATTGTGTATTATCTCAACATTACCTGTCGCCAGTTCGTTATAACAACTTTGTAAATGACTTACAGGGGTTCCCTTCCCTAACAGCAACCAGTTATAATCCACATCCTTCATCTTGCTCAGCAATAACGGGAAGTCGGTGCTGTTTCGTGCAATCCAGTTACTAAGTGTAGAACGCGACACACCCAGGTAGGCAGCCAGATCAGCATCTGTTTTGAAGTTCAATACACGCTTGGCACGCTTCACGATGTCCGCTACATTAAAAAAGATATCCTTTTCCATATTTATTTATATAAATAAGTTCTAATGTTGCCTTCAACATACACTTATGCATTTTTTTAATGCAAAAGTCAATATATGATGTTTTCCATACGAAAACGAAGTTATACATTACAGCAACAAAACTAATCAATTTGTTTTAAAGGGGCAAATAAAAGTAAGGGAAACAATACCGGCACTATAACAGAATATCTTTCCCACTACGAGTGAAAGTATTTCCCACTACGACTGAAGGCACCTCCCACTACGACTGAAGGTACTTCCCACTACGACTGAACGAGTGTTTCACTACGACTGAATCGAGTGGCACACCCATCATCCTATCAGGCAACAGCTTAGAGGGAATTTACGGCTTTTGGAACATGATATCCGTCCCAGTCATATTCTTCGGTATAACTATCGAATGCAGGAGTTTCCGTAATGCACGCTTGTGCAAAAAGCCCGGCAATTTCCGCCTGTTCTGCCGGTGAGAGTCCACGTTCCTTGTGCAGGATACGGTAATAAGTGGGTTTTGGAAAGAGAGTACGAATCATCCCTTTCAACAGCAACGCTTTCTTATAGGGGATGTTATCAAAGAGGGTACTGATGCCCCAGGCATAACGAAGTTTCACAGTGCTTCGGAAGTAAGGACACTGACCGGCATCCATAGGATAATTGGCAGGATTCACCGTTACAATACTCTTCACACTTTGCGGCACATGCAACGTAACAAGATGGCGCAGGCAACTTTCACTTCGCTCACAATCAGGGTTAAGACAGTGGAGGTAATTTAAAGGCACCGAATCATAATTAAAGCAGTCTTCCATGATATTCTGTTTTTGAGGGGACAAATGTAGTGAATCTATTCTGACGGAACAATCCAAAGGAGAAGAGTTCTTGAAATATTAAGATAAAAAAGGAGAAGAACTAATGTTAAAGCGGCAAGGATTCATATTTTTCCCCAAAAAAGGGAATACCTTCCGTTTTCTTTTACTAATTTTGCAATTTGTAATCCTCAGAACAGAGATGAAGACAGAACCAACAACATATAACTTGCTAAATTCTATTTCTGATCCCGAAGATCTGCGTAAACTGAGCGTTGATCAGCTTCCGGAAATTTGCAAAGAATTGCGGCAGGACATTATTAAAGAAGTTTCGTGCAACCCGGGACACTTTGCAGCCAGTTTGGGGACGGTAGAACTGACCGTCGCCCTGCATTACGTGTTCAATACTCCTTACGACCGCATCGTGTGGGACGTAGGCCATCAGGCGTATGGCCATAAGATACTGACCGGACGTCGGGAAACATTCTCCACAAACCGGAAATTCAAAGGGATCCGCCCTTTCCCTTCTCCCGATGAAAGCGATTATGACACTTTCACTTGCGGACATGCTTCGAACTCCATTTCAGCGGCTCTCGGCATGGCGGTAGCGGCAGAAGAAAAAGGAGAAAAAGACCGCCATGTGGTTGCCGTAATTGGCGATGGCAGCATGAGTGGCGGACTAGCATTCGAAGGATTGAACAATGCCTCAGCAAGTTCCAACAACCTGCTTATCATTCTGAACGATAACGAAATGGCCATAGACCGCAGTGTAGGCGGCATGAAGCAATATCTCTTCAACCTGACCACCTCAAACCGATACAACCAGCTCCGCTTCAAAGTATCCAAGATGCTGTTCAAAGTGGGCATTCTCAACGAAGATCGCCGTAAAGCACTTATCCGCTTTGGAAACAGCCTGAAATCAATAGCTGCCCAACAACAGAATATCTTCGAAGGAATGAATATCCGCTACTTCGGCCCCATCAACGGACACGATGTGAAGAACATCGCACGTATCCTGCGGGATATCAAAGATATGAAGGGACCGAAAATCCTGCACCTGCACACCATTAAGGGGAAAGGCTTCGAACCTGCCGAGAAGGCTCCGGGCATTTGGCATGCACCGGGAAAGTTCGATCCCGAAACGGGTGAACGCTTTACAGCGGATACACACAACCTGCCACCGCTGTATCAGGACGTTTTCGGCGAAACCTTGGTGGAACTTGCCGAAAAGAATCCACGCATCGTCGGCGTCACTCCCGCCATGCCTACAGGGTGTTCCATGAATATGCTGATGCAGGCAATGCCCGACCGTGCTTTTGACGTAGGCATTGCCGAAGGACATGCAGCCACTTTCTCAGGTGGTATGGCCAAAGAAGGGATGCAACCTTTCTGCAACATCTATTCGTCATTCATGCAACGTGCTTACGACAATGTCATTCATGATATCGCCATACTCAAACTTCCCGTTGTGCTCTGCCTGGATCGTGCCGGGCTGGTAGGAGAAGACGGACCGACCCACCACGGCGTGTTCGACCTGGCCTACTTCCGCCCTATCCCCAACCTGACAATTTCCTCGCCCATGAACGAGCACGAGCTGCGCCACCTCATGTACACGGCACAGCTGCCGGACAAAGGTCCGTTCGTTATCCGCTACCCCCGTGGGCGCGGTGTGCTCAAGGATTGGAAATGCCCGTTGGAAGAAATCCCGGTTGGCAAAGGACGCAAGCTGAAGGACGGTAAAGATATGGCAGTCGTTACCCTTGGCCCGATAGGGAACATTGCCGCAAAGGCCATCGAACGGGCGGAAAAAGAAAAAGACATCTCAATAGCACATTACGACCTGCGTTTCCTCAAGCCACTGGACGAGGAGATGCTCCACGAAATAGGACGCTCATTTTCCCGCATCATCACCATTGAAGACGGCATACGGAAAGGCGGCATGGGGACTGCCATCCTGGAATTTATGTCGGACAACGAATATACACCACACGTACACCGCATAGGAGTACCGGACAAGTTTGTAGAACATGGCACGATACAGGAATTGTATCATCTGTGTGGCATGGATGAGGAAGGAATCTTAGAGGCCATAAACATAAATTGTCATGACAAAGAAAGAATCAATAAAGATATTTGAGGAGAAAAAAGTACGTACGGCTTGGGATGACGAGACGGAGGAATGGTATTTCTCCGTAATTGATGTGATAGAAATTCTAACAGACAGTTCCAATCCAAGAAGATACTGGAGCGACTTAAAATCAAAGTTGGCAAAGGAAGGCAGTCAACTGTACGCTAAAATCGTACAGTTAAAAATGTTGTCACCCGACGGTAAGATGAGATTGACAGACGTGATGACTACTGAGCAAATGTTTCGCCTCATTCAATCCATTCCCTCCCCCAAAGCTGAACCCTTCAAGCTCTGGATGGCCCAAACTGCCAAAGAGCGGCTGGATGAAATGCAGGACCCTGCAAAAGAGGTTCTGAGATTAGAACAAAACAAGGATAAGAGTAATAAAGAGCAATGAAAATTATTATTGCCGGTGCCGGCGCAGTAGGCACACACTTGGCAAAATTGTTGTCTCGCGAGAAGCAGGACATCATATTGATGGACGACAATGAAGAGAGGTTGAGCACGCTTAGTTCCAACTTCGATTTAATGACGGTCACGGCATCGCCTACCTCCATTCAGGGATTGAAAGAAGTGGGGGCTAGAGATGCTGACCTGTTTATAGCCGTCACTCCCGATGAGAGCCGTAACATGACCGCATGTATGCTGGCTACCAATCTCGGTGCAAAAAAGACCGTTGCCCGTATTGACAATTACGAGTATCTCCTGCCCAAGAACAAGGAATTTTTCAAGAAACTGGGTGTTGACTCATTGATTTACCCTGAAATGCTTGCCGCTAAAGAAATCGTATCTTCCATACGTATGAGTTGGGTGCGCCAATGGTGGGAATTCTGTGGCGGATCGCTGATACTTATCGGTACCAAGATGCGTGAAAAAGCGGAAATACTGGATATTCCTCTGCACCAGCTTGCCGAAACAGACAAGCCCTATCACGTAGTAGCCATCAAACGCTGCAACGAAACACTGATTCCGCGCGGTGACGATGTAATCAAACTGCATGACATCGTTTACTTCACCACTACCCGCAAGTATGTACCTTATATACGTAAGATAGCCGGAAAGGAAGATTATGCCGACGTACGCAACGTAATGATCATGGGTGGAAGCCGTATTGCCGTGCGAACCGCCCAATATGTACCCGACTATATGCAGGTGAAGATCATAGACAATGACTTGAGCCGTTGCAACCGCCTGACAGAACTTCTTGACGATAAGGTTATGATTATCAACGGGGACGGACGCGATATGGATCTGCTTATCGAAGAAGGTCTGAAGAACACAGAAGCCTTCGTAGCCTTGACGGAAAACTCGGAAACAAACATTCTTTCCTGCCTTGCCGCCAAACGTATGGGCGTCAGCAAGACAGTGGCGGAAGTAGAAAATATAGATTATATAGGTATGGCAGAGAGCCTCGACATCGGTACGGTAATCAATAAGAAGATGATTACCGCCAGCCACATCTATCAGATGATGCTGGATGCTGACGTCAGTAACGTAAAATGCCTGACCTTTGCCAATGCCGACGTTGCAGAGTTCACCGTGAAAGCCGACTCTAAAATTACCAAACACCAGGTTAAGGACCTCGGGCTGCCGAAGGGAACCACTATCGGCGGATTGATCCGACAGGGCGAAGGAGTCGTAGTGACAGGTAATACACAAATTCTGCCGGGCGATCACGTAGTTGTATTCTGCCTAAGCATGATGATTAAGAAGATTGAGAAGTACTTTAATTAAATGAAGAACTAAAAAAAGAACATTCTTCATTCATATGATATGATTAATTTCAAGACAGTTATACGGATTATCGGTATCCTCCTATTGCTGGAGACGGTGATGCTATTGCTTTGCTCGGGCGTTTCATTCTATTACCAGGATGAAGCGTTGGTAGATTTCTGGGTATCAGCAGGTATTACGGCAGGTGCCGGACTACTCCTGGCAGCCATGGGCAAAGGCGGTGACCGCCAACTGACACGCAGGGACGGATATGTACTCGTCAGCTTTGCCTGGGTAGCCTTCTCGCTTTTCGGTATGCTACCGTTCTACATCAGTGGATATATACCCAGCATTACCAACGCCTTCTTTGAAACGATGTCCGGCTTCAGCAGCACAGGCGCTACAATATTGGATGACATCGAAGCACTCCCCCACGGTCTGCTTTTTTGGCGCAGCATGACACAATGGATAGGCGGCTTGGGTATTATCATGTTCACCATCGCCATTCTTCCGATATTCGGTGTCAGCGGTTTACAGGTGTTTGCTGCCGAAGCCAGCGGACCTACACATGACAAAGTGCATCCGCGCATCGGTATCACAGCCAAATGGATCTGGAGCATTTATGCTGGTATCACCTGTATCCTTGTCGCCCTGCTGATGCTGGGGGGGATGGACTGGTTCGACAGTGTCTGCCATGCCTTTGCTACTACAGGCACAGGTGGATTCTCCACCAAGCAAGCCAGTGTAGCTTACTATCAATCACCCTATATTGAATATGTAATATCCATCTTCATGTTCATATCCGGTATCAACTTCACGTTACTGCTGTTCTTTGTCAACCGAAAGTTCAAGAAAGTTATCCACGATGCTGAGTTAAAGTGGTATTTCTGGTCGGTAGTATTATTTACCGGCCTGATCGCAGTGATACTTTATTATTCCAACCCCATAGGCATGGAAGATGCATTCCGCAAGTCACTGTTTCAGGTGATTTCACTGCACACTTCCACCGGATTCGCCACGGACGACTATATGTTGTGGCCTGCCGTGACGTGGGGTTTACTGACCATCGTCATGCTGATGGGTGCCTGTGCAGGAAGCACAACGGGTGGTCTTAAATGTATCCGTATGGTAATCCTCGGCAAAGTGGCCCGCAATGAATTTAAACATATCCTCCACCCTAACGCAATACTTCCGGTACGTATCAACAAGCAGGTGATTTCCCCCTCCATACAATCTACAGTACTGGCTTTCTGCTTTATATATGCAGTAATCATTATCATTAGCGTATTGATTATGATGGGAATGGGTATTGGTTTTGTAGAATCCGTGGGGTGTGTCGTATCCAGTATCGGCAACATGGGGCCCGGGCTAGGAGAAACCGGTCCCGCCTTCTCATGGAATGCACTACCCGATGTGGCGAAGTGGTTAATGGCTTTCCTTATGTTGCTGGGACGCCTGGAATTATTTACCGTATTATTACTTTTCACTCCGGAATTCTGGAGAAGAAGTTGATATAAGGCAAAAAAGTGCTAAAAAGAAACTTATTTGCCATCTCTATATAACAAAATAGCCAATATTTGTTATACATTTGCAGCCGAATGAAAAAGTAGTTGAATGAAACAGTGCATAAAATACTTTATGATTATCCTACTCGGCGTATTATTGTACGACGGTGCAGCTCAGGCGGCGGGTATATCGTGCACTTTGATAAGTAACGATAGCGAGCGTTGTTTCCTTTCTCAGGCTCCTACCTCACATCAGCAAAACATTCGTAATATATATAATCATTTCTCGTCCATGCCCTTATATATGGACAATGTGGACAGTACACAGGTGCCTGGCAACAAGAGTTTTTTCATTTTACTGAATTACTTCCGGATGTACTGGCTGGCCGATTCGCCGACTAGCAATCCGTTGTTGCATCCCGCTTTCTACCCTGTGCCCGACCCGCTCTCCTATTATGTATTCGGGCTGAGAAAGATAATTATTTGATAAACTAAGTCAGGCAAGTTCTACAGGCTTGCCAAGGTCCGTCGAAGGCAATTCAGAGGTATTGCTACCTTCGACCAACTATCCTATTATATACATCTAAAAGTTAATTAGATTTATGAACTTTACTTTGTTAGTAGTCGTCTTGCTGACGGCAATTGCTTTCGTGGGTATTGTTATCGCGTTGTCTAAGGCGATATCACCCCGTTCGTACAATCCACAGAAGATGGAAGCGTACGAGTGCGGTATTCCTACCCGTGGTAAATCATGGATGCAGTTCCGGGTGGGTTACTATCTATTTGCCATCCTGTTTCTGATGTTCGACGTGGAGACGGTATTTCTGTTTCCATGGGCAGTCATTGCCCGCGACCTGGGAATAGCGGGATTGCTTAGTATCTTATTTTTCTTACTTATCCTGGTATTAGGACTTGCCTACGCATGGCGGAAAGGAGCATTGGAATGGAAAGAATAAAAAAGCCTAAAATAAAGTCTATCCCGTATGAAGAATTTACGGATAATGAAACGTTGGAGAAACTCGTTCGCGAACTTAATGCCGGAGGTGCCAATGTCGCCCTCGGCGTACTGGACGATTTCATCAACTGGGGACGCAGCAATTCGCTGTGGCCGCTTACGTTTGCAACAAGCTGTTGCGGTATCGAGTTCATGGCACTGGGTGCCGCGCGCTATGACATGGCGCGTTTCGGATTTGAAGTAGCCCGTGCCAGTCCGCGCCAGGCAGATATGATTATGGTGTGCGGAACTATCACAAATAAGATGGCGCCTGTACTGAAACGCCTATACGACCAGATGCCGGACCCGAAATACGTGGTTGCCGTGGGTGGGTGCGCCGTTAGCGGCGGACCGTTCAAGAAATCCTATCACGTAGTGAATGGAGTAGATAAGATTCTGCCGGTGGATGTGTACATCCCGGGATGCCCCCCTCGTCCGGAAGCGTTCTACTACGGCATGATGCAGTTGCAACGCAAAGTGAAGATAGAGAAATTCTTCGGCGGAGTGAACCGAAAGGAACCGAAACCGGATAGTGACGAGTGATGAGCTACAATAACGAAACATAATCAAAATATGGATAATATACGATTTATAAAACCTACGGACTTGCATGCCGAAATGCTCCGCCTGCGCCAAGAGCAGCAGATGGACTTTCTGGAATGCCTGACCGGTATGGACTGGGGAGAAACAACCGACAAGGATACGCCGGATACACCGCGTGGTTTAGGAGTGGTTTATCATCTGGAATCCACCACTACCGGAGAACGTTTAGTCGTACGTACCGCTACCTTGGACCGCGAGAATGCCGAGTTACCCAGTGTCAGTGACATCTGGAAAGCAGCAGATTTCCTGGAGCGTGAAGTATACGATTTCTACGGCATCATCTTCATTGGACATCCCGACATGCGCCGCCTCTACCTGCGTAACGACTGGGTAGGATACCCTATGCGTAAGGACAATGATCCGGAAAAGGACAATCCGCTACGTATGGACAATGAAGAAACCATTGATACCACTACCGAACTGGCACTTAACCCGGATGGTACAATAAAGAATAAAGAACTGGTACTCTTCGGAGACGAAGAATATGTTGTGAACATCGGTCCGCAACACCCTGCCACGCACGGTGTAATGCGTTTCCGTGTATCACTGGAAGGTGAAACCATCGAGAAGATAGATGCCAACTGCGGCTACATCCACCGGGGCATCGAGAAGATGTGCGAAAGCCTCACCTACCCGCAGACATTGGCACTGACTGACCGTCTGGATTATCTGGGCGCACATCAGAACCGCCACGCCCTTTGTGCATGCATCGAGCAGGCTATGGGCATTGAAGTAAGCGACCGTGTGAAGTATATCCGTACCATCATGGACGAATTGCAGCGCATAGACTCTCACTTGCTGTTCTACTCTTGTCTCGCAATGGACCTTGGTGCTTTGACCGCGTTCTTCTATGGTTTCCGCGACCGCGAGAAGATACTCGACATCTTCGAGGAAACTTGCGGCGGACGCCTTATTATGAACTACAACACTATCGGTGGTGTGCAGGCCGATCTGCATCCCAACTTCCAGAAACGAGTGAAAGAGTTTATCCCCTACCTGCGTGGCATCATCCACGAATATCATGAGGTGTTCACCGGCAATATCATCGCCCAGCAACGTCTGAAAGGCGTAGGAGTACTGAGCCGTGAAGATGCCATCGCTTTCGGAGCTACAGGTGGTACAGGACGTGCCAGCGGCTGGGCTTGCGATGTCCGTAAACGCCATCCCTACGGAGTATACGACAAAGTGGACTTCAAAGAAATCGTTTATACCGAAGGCGACTCCTGGGCACGCTACATGGTTCGTATGGACGAAATCATGGAAAGCATGAATATCCTTGAACAACTCATTGATAACATCCCCGAAGGCCCATATCAGGAAAAGATGAAACCCATCATCCGTGTACCCGAAGGACAGTATTATACTGCCGTAGAAGGTAGCCGTGGTGAGTTCGGCGTCTTCCTGGAAAGCCATGGCGACAAGACTCCGTACCGTCTGCATTTCCGTTCCACGGGATTACCGCTGGTAAGCACCGTAGATACCATTTGCCGCGGAGCAAAGATTGCCGACCTGATTGCAATCGGGGGAACGCTGGATTACGTAGTGCCAGATATTGATAGGTAAAGGAAGGTACAATTTACAATGTACAATGTACAATTTAGCTACGCATGAGTAGTCGGTTGATGCATTGCCATTGTAAAGTGCCTCGTAAATTGTAAATTGTAAATTGTAAATTACAAGATGTTTGACTTTAGTATAGTAACCAACTGGATACACCAGACGCTGACTTCCCTGATGCCGGAAGGTCTGGCGATATTCCTCGAATGTGTAGTGATAGGCGTGTGCATCATTCTGATGTATGCCGTACTCGCCATCATTCTGATTTACATGGAGCGCAAGATATGTGCTTTCTTCCAGTGTCGTCTCGGTCCGAACCGTGTAGGTAAATGGGGTAGCATTCAGGTCATCTGCGACGTGTTGAAGATGCTGACCAAAGAAATCTTCACTCCGAAAGCTGCCGACCGCTTCCTCTACAACCTGGCACCGTTCATGGTGATCATAGCTTCATTTCTGACATTTGCCTGCCTCCCTATTAATAAAGGTATGGAAGTGCTGAATTTCAATGTAGGTGTATTCTTCCTGCTGGCAGCATCCAGTATAGGTGTATTAGGTATTCTGCTGGCCGGTTGGGGATCCAACAACAAATTTTCATTGATCGGAGCCATGCGAAGCGGAGCACAGATTATCTCGTACGAGTTGTCTGTAGGACTGAGTATATTAACTATGGTAGTGCTGATGGGTACGATGCAGTTCTCTGAAATTGTAGAAGGACAGGCTGACGGATGGTTCATCTTCAAAGGACACATTCCGGCAGTGATCGCTTTCGTTATCTACCTGATAGCCGGAAATGCAGAGTGTAACCGTGGGCCGTTCGACTTGCCGGAAGCAGAAAGCGAACTGACGGCAGGATACCACACCGAATATAGCGGTATGCACTTCGGTTTCTTCTATCTGGCCGAATATCTGAACCTGTTTATCGTAGCCAGCGTGGCTGCCACCATCTTCCTGGGCGGCTGGATGCCGCTTCATATTGTAGGACTGGATGGCTTCAACGCCATAATGGATTATATTCCGGGCTTCATCTGGTTCTTCGGCAAGGCATTCTTCGTAGTATTCCTGCTGATGTGGATTAAATGGACATTTCCCCGCTTGCGTATCGACCAGATCCTGGCATTGGAATGGAAGTATCTGGTACCTATCTCGATGGTAAACCTCATTCTGATGGTACTGATTGTTGTATTTAAACTGCACTTTTAGATTATGAAAACATACAGTTATTTTGGCGGACTGATGCACGGCATCGGTTCTTTGCTGACGGGTATGAAAACTACCATGACCGTCTTCTGCCGCCGGAAAGTGACAGAGCAATACCCGGAGAATCGTGCGACACTGGAGATGTTCGACCGTTTCCGCGGTACGCTGACCATGCCGCACAATGACCGGAATGAACACCATTGTATAGCGTGCGGGCTGTGCCAGATAGCATGTCCCAACGATACCATCAAGGTAACAAGTGAAATGATAGAGACTGAGGACGGCAAAAAAAAGAAGATATTGGCAAAGTATGAATACGACCTCGGTTCGTGCATGTTCTGCCAACTTTGTGTCACAGCTTGTCCACACGATGCGATTACGTTTGCTACAGACTTTGAGCATGCGGTGTTCGACCGTACAAAGCTGGTGAAGACGTTGAACCATCCGGGCAGTCACGTAGAAGAGAAAAAGAAACCCGCTGCTCCCCAAAGTGAAGCAACAAAGTAATTTGTAATTAAGTAATTTGTAATTCAAGAATATGGAAATAACCCTTGAAACCGTAGTATTCTACTTTCTGGCAGTGTTCATCAGCGTATGTTCCATTCTCACTGTGACTACACGCCACATGGTACGCTCGGCAACGTATCTGCTGTTCACGCTTTTCGGCACGGCAGGCATCTACTTCCTGCTAGGCTACACATTTCTAGGCTCGGTACAAATCATGGTTTATGCCGGCGGTATTGTCGTACTCTACGTCTTCTCCATCCTGCTGACCAGTGGCGAAGGAGACCGTACTACCAAGTTAAAACGTAGCAAACTGTTGGCTGGTCTAGGTGCAACCGTAGGTGGTGCCATCATCGTAGTATTCATTACGTTGAAACATAAATTCCTCGTTACTACCGATCTTGTACCGCTGGAAATCAACATCAAGACTATCGGACACTCTATGCTGAGTAGTGACAAATTCGGTTATCTGCTTCCCTTCGAGGCAGTCAGCATCCTGTTGCTGGCGTGTATCGTAGGTGGGTTGGTGATTGCACGTAAACGCTAAATACAATTGATTATGATTCACATGGAATATTATCTGATAGTTTCGGCTATCATGTTTTTCGCCGGTATCTACGGGTTCTTCACCCGCCGCAACACACTGGCGATACTTATCAGCATCGAGTTGATACTGAATGCTACGGATATCAACTTCGCAGTGTTCAACCGTTTCCTTTTCCCTGACGGAATGGAAGGGTATTTCTTTGCCCTGTTCTCCATTGCCATCTCGGCCGCCGAAACGGCAGTAGCTATCGCGATTATGATCAACATCTACCGCAATATACGAAGTATCCAGGTTAATAAGCTGGACGAATTGAAATGGTAGAATCAGTACAGTATCAATAATAGAATAAAAAAGAAAAGAATATGGAATATACAATCTTCATTCTCCTGCTTCCCCTCCTCTCCTTCCTTGTATTGGGGATTGGCGGCAAATGGATGACGCACCGGACGGCGGGCATCATCGGTACCACGGTATTGGCTGTGGTAGCCGTATTGAGCTACGCCACTGCCTGGCAGTATTTCTCCGCTCCGCGTCTGGCGGACGGCACTTTCGCCACACTTATGCCTTATAATGTGACGTGGTTGCCCTTCACTTCAACGCTGAGCATTGACCTGGGTATCCTGCTCGACCCCATTTCTGTGATGATGCTTATCGTCATCTCCACCGTATCGTTGATGGTACATGTCTACTCTTTCGGCTACATGAAGGGTGAGCGCGGATTCCAACGCTATTATGCATTCCTCAGCCTCTTTACCATGTCCATGTTGGGTCTGGTGGTGGCTACCAATATCTTCCAGATGTATCTGTTCTGGGAATTGGTGGGTGTTTCGTCTTACTTGCTCATCGGTTTCTACTATACGAAACCGTCTGCTGTTGCTGCAAGCAAGAAAGCGTTCATTGTTACCCGTTTTGCCGACCTGGGTTTCCTGATCGGTATCCTTATTTACGGTTATTATGCCGGAACTTACACCTTCCATCCCAGTGAAATGGCATTGCTGAAAGGTGGTGCGGCAATGATACCTCTGGCCTTGGGACTGATGTTCATCGGTGGTGCCGGAAAGAGTGCCATGTTCCCATTACACATCTGGCTGCCGGATGCAATGGAAGGCCCGACACCCGTCAGCGCATTGATCCATGCAGCGACCATGGTGGTAGCCGGAGTTTACCTTGTGGCCCGAATGTTCCCGCTGTTCATCGGTTATGCACCCGACGTGCTGCATCTGGTAGCTTACGTTGGAGCGTTCACTGCATTCTATGCTGCTTCGGTAGCTTGTGTGCAAAGTGACATCAAACGTGTGCTGGCATTCTCTACTATCTCACAGATCGGCTTTATGATGGTGGCACTGGGAGTTTGTACTTCTGCTGATCCGCATCATGGCGGTCTGGGCTATATGGCCGGTATGTTCCACCTGTTCACGCACGCTATGTTCAAGGCATTACTCTTCCTCGGCGCAGGTAGCATTATCCATGCGGTACACAGCAATGAAATGTCCGCTATGGGTGGACTGCGCAAGTACATGCCTGTGACGCATATTACGTTCCTGATTGCTTGTCTTGCCATTGCAGGTATTCCTCCATTCTCCGGTTTCTTCTCTAAAGATGAAATACTGACAGCATGCTTCCAGTTCAGTCCTGTAATGGGCTGGATTATGACAGTGATTGCTGCAATGACGGCATTTTATATGTTCCGCCTCTATTACGGCATCTTCTGGGGCAAAGAGAATAAAGAGCTTCATGCTGAACATACTCCCCACGAAAGTCCGTTAACTATGACTTTTCCGCTGATGTTTCTTGCTGTTGTTACTATCGGAGCCGGTTTCATCCCCTTCGGTAAGTTCATCTCTTCCAACGGTACGGCTTACGAGATTCATCTCGACTGGGCGGTGGCAGGTACCAGCATTGCTATAGCTGTCATCTCCATCGCAATTGCCACAGCCATGTACGCACGGGCAAAGCAACCCGTTGCCAATGCCCTTGCCCGTCGTTTCCGCGGATTATGGACAGCTGCCTATCATCGCTTCTATATCGATGAAGTGTACCAGTTCGTAACTCATAAGATAATCTTTGGTTGCATCTCCCGCCCCATCGCTTGGTTCGACCGCCACGTAGTAGATGGTTTCTTCGACTTCCTTGCCTGGAGCGCCAATGCCACCAGTGATGAAATACGCGGTCTGCAAAGCGGACAAATTCAACAGTACACTTACGTATTCCTGTTGGGTACGCTGGCATTGATATTGTTATTGCTGCTATAGTAGAGAAATGTTAATCGTAATTTGTAATTCGTAATTTGTAATTATAAAAATGAACATATTAAGTATTTTTGTTCTCATCCCCCTGTTGATGTTACTTGGTCTCTGGCTGAGTCGCAACATCAAGCAGATACGCACGGTGATGGTGACAGGTGCATCGGCATTAGTGTTGGCCGCCGTAGGCCTAACCATTGCTTATCTGCAAGCGCGTGCCGCCGGAGACACAGCCGAAATGCTCTTCCGCGCGGATGTACCCTGGTACCCGGCACTCAACATACACTACTCCGTGGGAGTAGACGGCATTTCAGTAGCCATGCTGCTGCTCTCTGCCATCATAGTCTTCACCGGTACTTTCGCCTCCTGGCGTCTGCAACCGTTGACGAAAGAATATTTCCTTTGGTTCACCTTGCTCTCTCTGGGTGTGTTCGGCTTCTTCATTTCTACGGACCTGTTCACCATGTTCATGTTCTATGAAGTAGCACTGATTCCGATGTACCTGCTTATCGGTGTATGGGGATCAGGACGTAAGGAATACTCTGCCATGAAACTGACACTGATGTTGATGGGTGGTTCCGCATTCCTGCTTATTGGTATTCTGGGTATCTATTTCGGTTCCGGTGCCACCAGTATGAACCTGCTGGAAATTGCCCAATTGCATAATATTCCTATCGAACAGCAACGCATTTGGTTCCCGCTTACTTTCCTCGGTTTCGGTGTACTCGGTGCATTGTTCCCGTTCCACACATGGAGCCCCGACGGCCACGCTTCGGCGCCTACTGCCGTAAGTATGCTCCATGCAGGTGTACTGATGAAACTTGGTGGTTACGGTTGTTTCCGTATCGCCATGTATCTGATGCCTGAAGCTGCTCAGGAACTCGGCTGGATATTCCTGATACTGACAGGTATCTCCGTTGTCTACGGTGCCTTCTCGGCTTGTGTACAGACAGACTTGAAGTATATTAACGCCTACTCTTCCGTATCTCACTGCGGCCTCGTGCTCTTCGCCATCCTGATGATGAACCAAACGGCTTGTACCGGTGCTGTCCTGCAAATGCTCAGCCACGGATTAATGACTGCCCTGTTCTTTGCCCTCATCGGTATGATCTACGGTCGTACCCACACACGCGACGTACGTGAGCTTTCAGGATTGATGAAAATCATGCCGTTCCTTGCTGTCTGTTATGTCATTGCCGGACTTGCCAATCTCGGACTTCCAGGACTCAGCGGTTTCGTTGCCGAGATGACAATCTTCAACGGTGCTTTCCAGCATGCAGATGTTTTCCACCGCACGTGGACTATCATTGCCTGTACCAGTATCGTGATTACCGCAGTCTATATCCTCCGACTGGTTGGCAAGATACTGTATGGAACTTGCACCAACAAGCACCATCTGGCGCTGACTGATGCTACCTGGGATGAACGCACTGCCGTTATTATTCTCATTGTCTGCGTTGCAGGCCTCGGTCTTGCTCCGTTGTGGATCAGCAATATGATTGGAGACAGCGTGTTGCCCCTGGTGAGTATATTTCAATAATGGTATGCTAATAACTTATAACTAATAACTTATCATTCAATAGATATGGACTATTCCCAATTCCTTATTCTCAAAGAAGAGCTTTCGCTGATAGCTGTCATCGTGATCCTCTTCGTGGCCGACCTCTTCATGAGCCCCGATGCTCACAAGAAGGACGGTAATCCACGACTCAACACCATGTTGCCCGTCGTGCTGCTCACGATACACACGCTGATTACCATCATACCCGGTCCGGCTGCCGATGCTTTCGGTGGTATGTACCATAACGCCCCGATACAAAGCATCGTGAAGTCCATCCTCAGCGTCGGTACGCTGATTGTTTTCCTGATGGCACATGAGTGGCTGAAACGACCGGACACTGTAATCAAGCAAGGCGAATTTTATATGCTGACGCTCTCTACCCTGCTGGGTATGTACTTCATGATTTCCGCAGGACACTTCCTGATGTTCTTCATCGGACTGGAAACAGCAAGTATCCCGATGGCTGCATTGGTTGCTTTCGACAAGTACCGCCACCACTCCGCCGAAGCCGGTGCCAAGTACATCCTCACCGCACTTTTCTCCAGCGGACTGCTGCTTTATGGCATCTCGCTTATTTACGGAACAGTAGGTACTCTCTATTTCGATGATATCCCGGCTCACCTGGACGGCAGCGCCCTGCAAATAATGGCATTTGTCTTTTTCTTCTCCGGCATGGGATTCAAGCTTTCCCTTGTTCCTTTCCACCTCTGGACGGCAGACGTGTACGAAGGTGCCCCGAGTGTAGTAACTGCTTATTTAAGTGTTATTTCTAAAGGATCGGCAGCTTTTGTATTGATGACTATCCTTATCAAGACATTCGCTCCGATGGTGGATCAATGGCAGGAAATTCTTTATTGGGTTATCATAGCTTCTATCACCCTTGCCAACCTTTTCGCCCTGCGTCAGGAAAACCTGAAACGCCTGATGGCATTTTCCAGTATCTCGCAGGCAGGCTACATCATGTTGGGTGTGATTGCCGGAACGCAACAGGGTATGGCATCATTGGTGTATTATGTACTTATTTACATGTTCGCCAACCTCTCTGTATTTGCAGTGATTACGATTATCGCCCTTCGTGCCCAGCGTTTCACGCTCGAAGAATATAACGGATTATACAGTACCAATCCGAAACTGGCATTCCTCATGACGCTTGCTTTGTTTTCATTGGCAGGTATTCCTCCGTTCGCAGGCTTCTTCTCGAAGTTCTTTATCTTCGCAGCAGCTTTCCAGGGCGGTTTCCATCTGCTGGTGTTCATCGCATTGGTGAATACGATTATTTCACTCTATTACTATCTGAAGATTGTGAAGTCCATGTATATCAACAAGAGTGATGAGCCTATCGCCACTTTCCGTAGCGATAACTACACGCGTGCCAGCCTTGTCATCTGTACGCTCGGTATTATTGTATTGAGCCTTGCGAGCGTGGTTTATCAGTCCATCGACAAGTTCTCGTTCGGACTGAATTAGTTACGAGCTACAAAAGCTACGAGCTACAAATTACGAGTGGTTGCGCTATTACACCGCAAAGCACTTGTAACTTGTAGCTCGTAACTCTTATACCACCGGCAGAATAAACCAGAACGTCGATCCTTTACCCAATTCACTATCCACACCGATAGTGCCTCCTAGTTGCTCTATAATACTCTTACTGATAGAAAGTCCCAGGCCGGTGCCCTGAACAAACGAGTTCAACTTTATAAAGCGGTCGAATATCTTCTCACAGGCTTCCGGGGCAATACCGATACCTGTATCCGATACATATATTCGTAAATGCTTTGCATCCGGTTGGTCATATCCGATACGGATATAGCCGGTTGTAGTGAACTTAATCGCATTATTTACAAAATTAGCAACCACCTGGTGCAAACGATTAGGATCACTCACAATGACGCATGACGGTAAAGTCGGTTCGAATAAAAGCTCAACACCCGGCTTCACACGCAGTTTCATGGAGCGCTGAACATCTCCACACAGAGTATTCACATCCAGATCCCTTATTTTAAAGTCGAAAGTTCCCGCCTCAATCTTCGATAAATCCAGAATATCAGAAATCAGTTGCAGCAGAAGTTCATTATTCTCTTCCACCATCTTTGAGTATTCCCGCTTTTCTCCCTGATCTTCCGTCTCCACCAACAAACTTGAAAAACCTACAATAGCATTCAACGGTGTACGTATCTCATGACTCATATTCGCCAGGAAAGCACTCTTCAAGCGGTCTGCCTCTTCAGCTTTCTCTTTGGCTTCAATCAGCTTTTGTTCTGTTTCCTTCAATTCAGTGATATCGTAGTTAACACCGATCAATTCAATCAGCCCATTCTCAGGATCATAGCGGTTGAGCACTACATTCATACGTACCCAGTTCCACTGGTTCAATGTTCCGGATTTGAGCACGCGCATTTCACTTTTGAAACTCGTAGCTTCCCCCCGTTTGGCCTTCTCAAAGAAAGCCAATACACGTACCCTGTCTTGCGGGTGCATTTTATTATAAATTCCTACCACTTCAACCAATGGCGTATCTTCATCTTCCCCCATATTCTTATACCATTGCTTGATGGCATATCCATTACGGGTAAGCAGGTTCAGTTTGGCATAACCTACTTTGGCATATTCAGAAATCAACAGGAAGAAGTTTTCAAAATCACGTATCCGGTTAATGGAACTGATACGTTCCGTATTGTCTATATTGATAAGTACAAAACCATTGTTATCGCCCTGCTTATCGTATATCTTACTTATTTTCGTATAAAGTTCTATTCCACCTCTTTTCTCCGATTCATAATAATCGCTCACATTGGAGAATTCATAGTCCTGCGAAAAGTCAAGTTCATCTTCCACTTTCACCCTTTCACGGATATCAGACGGCACATTCGGATTCTCATAGAAGTTCACTCCAATCGTACTTGATTTGTCCTTAACCCCAAATATCTCCATATCTTTATTATTAAGATCTATCAGTATCCCATCCTTATTATAAATCTCCACACCGACAGGAATATTGGAAAAGAGATTTCGCAATAGTTTCTCGCTGTGATCCAAAGCCATATACGTACGACGCATCTCAGTGACATCCATATAGAGACAAACCAATTCATCCGGTTCGGGAGAATAAATAATACAATGACAAGTCCTCTTTGACTCTTCAAAATATTCATCCAGTTCCCTGTACAGACCATGCTTATGTATATCTGCAAGAATCCGAAGCTTGGTTGACAGTTTGTCTGAAGAATAGATTTCTGAAGCAAAACGCCCTTTATAGCTCTCTAAAGGCGAACCGCACAAATCGGCACTGAACTGATTAGCATCTGTGATAAGATAGTCATAAGGTTCACCTTCTTCATCGCAAAGAATGGAAAGGCGTACATAACCCATAGGCATATACTTATAGAGATTACTCAGGAAATTACGTTCACGGTCGGCCTCATCTCTGGCAAGACGCAAGCTGATACAAATATTAATGATATCAGCTAAAGAGGAGAACCATTGATAGTCTTCATTCGTCCATTTATAGTACCTATCTACCAAGTCAATACCGATATATCCCCACACCCGTTCGGTATTCCGGAGCGGAACCACCATGAGTGACTTTATATTCTGCATAGCAAGTATCTCAGACTCCTGACGTGCCACCCGTGGCAAATCCGATAAAGTATTCAATAGGATGGGTTTGCCTGCCAACATTTGTTTAAGCCACCACTCCATGCCATTAGTAGGAATTTGTTGCAGCATGTCTATTTCCGGACTAACTCCTTCAGCCACTACCTCGTAAGTACAAGTTTGTGTGCGATATTCGGCATCGTATTCCACTATATAGACACGTCCGCCATGAAAGAGTTCGAGGACATCTTTCAATACTCCCGAAATCACTTCACTCAGGCTTTTATCTTTCAGAAAATTACGTAAGGACTGGGACACTGAATGCTGTCGGAACAGCAATTCATTAAACTGTTTCAGAATATCACCGGATTGTGCGTCTGCAGGGGTATTGACCAGTTGAAGGATACCAAATGCTTTTGGATGCCCATCTTCTGTCAGCCACTTTTCACCCAGACGGGAACAAACCCACACAATGCCTTGTGAAGAGTAAATAGGAAAAGTTTGCTCATATACCTCGATTTCTTCTATCGAAAGGAATTCACGTGTGATACGGCAACGGTAATCTTCACGAATCAGTTGGCCGAACTGGCGAAAAGTCAGAGTGTCTCCCTCCAAGCCTAACAAATTACAAACATATTCGGAACAAAGATATTCCCCCGTAGCGAAGTCTGCTTCCCACCAGCCTATTTGTCCAACAGATGAAAGGAGCTGAAAACGTTTTGCCTCATGTGATTGGTTGCCACTCATACGATTGTGCTTTTAATATTCGTAAATAGTGCAAAGATAATGCTTACTTATTAATTTCCACTCTATTCATATCAACAAAAAAAAGAAAGTTTGGGTTCGTTAATGTAGTAAGTCAGAAGAGTTTATCAACCACTTTTTTCAACAATTCAGCTTGTCATTTAATTGTAACCTAATTGAGAATCAATTGTATGGCATGTGTATTACGGTTGTAATTTCGTTGCCGCATCTTTGCACCGGAAACAAGAAACGATAAAAGATGAGCATGAAACTGGATTTAGGAAAAGTATTTTTCTTCATTTTATTATTGGTGCTTTCCACCATGACCGCCATGGCCGGAAACATCAAAGGAACCGTCCTCGACAAACAGACGAAAGAGCCACTGACCGGAGCTACCATACAGATAACCGGGACAGCGCTGGGTGTGGTAGCCGATATTGACGGCAATTATACACTGAATGTAAATGACGGTACATATACCATAACCGTGAGATATATAGGATACAAAGACATCCTGCTCAACAGCATAAAAGTCAAGGCCGAAACTTTGCTGAACTTTGAGATGGAGAGTGATGCACAAGCGTTAGGCGAAGTCTCCGTAGTGGCCAAAAAGAATCTGGAAGGTGAACGAGCCCTGCAGATGGAACGGCAGAAAGCCACCCTTGCAATCGAAAATCTCGGTGCCAAAGAAATGAGTATCAAAGGAATCAGCAATGTGGAAGAAGGTGTAAAAAAGATAACCGGTATCTCCATCGCCAGTGCCGGACAGTTGATTGTGCGCGGTCTGGGCGACCGGTACAGCACCACCACTCTGAACGGACTTCCCATCGCCTCTCCTAATCCGGACAATAAACTGATCCCTCTGGATATCTTCCCTGCATCTACCGTACAGAATATTACCGTGAGCAAAGTATATGACGCCAGTGCATTCGCCGACTACTCGGGAGCACACATCGACATCAGTACCAAAGAGAATGTAGGCAGTGATTTTCTGTCCATCAGCTTCAATGCAGGTGGCAAGTTCAATACGCTAGGCAAAGATTTCTACCGGATGGACCGCGACGGCTCTCTGTTCAAGACTCCTTCTCTGGATCAGAAACTGATAGACATGTCATTAACAGACTTTGAAGAGTATGCACGCCACAACCGCCTCTTTAGCACCAGTTTTCAGGTTAGTAAAAAGACCGCCCTACCCGAATTCGGCGGAAATATCGGCTTCGGCAAACGTTTCACCCTGGGTGGAAATGAAGTCAGCGTTCTGGGCTCCATAGGAGTAAGCAACGACCTGCAAACCATGGACAATGCCTCCATACGTACCTTAGAAGCTACAGGAAATACCCTGAATGAATTTAACTACGACAGCTACAGCAACGAGTTAAAGATTGCCGCACTGGGTAATCTCGGCTACAGTTTCCGAACTTCCGATCACATCGGATATACCTTCTTCTACGCCCGCAATGCCATCGACACTTATATGAGGCGCGAAGGTGTGGACTACGAAGACCACCATCTGATAGGCAGCAACAACGTGACACACATCTACAGTCTGCAAAACCATCAAGTAAACGGCAAGCACTACTTCGGCAAACAGTGGGACCTCAACTGGAGCGGCTCGTACAGCAAGACCTCCAGCGACGAACCCGACCGCCGCCAAGTAATGTTCATCCGTGAAGATGACCAGATAAAACTCTTCAAACTGAACCGCCAAGAAACCATGCGTTACTTTGGCTCACTGAATGAAGATGAATGGGTGGGCGACCTCACCGCCAGCTACCGCTTTGGCGACAACAACAAGTTGCAGGCCGGTTTCACCTACAAAGACAAGAATCGTGACTATATGGGTACACGCTTCTACTACAACCTGAACAAACTGAACCCTACCATCACCGACATCTACGATACCGACTCCTTCCTCAACATGGAAAATGTAGAAAACGGTTCCATCACCATAGACCGGAAGAAGCAGCCCAAAGACAGCTATACAGCCGGTAACAGCATTTATGCAGGATACATTGCCACTGAATACTACCCCGTAGCCCCGTTATTGGTGAACCTGGGAGTACGCTACGAAATCAGCAAGCAATGGGTAGACTACTATACCGATGGCGGAAAAGCCGAACGCAGTGAACTGAACAAAAACGACCTTTTCCCCTCACTGAACATGAAATACCAGATGAACGAAAAGAACAGTCTGCGCTTTGCCTTCTCACGCACAGTGACGCGTCCTTCGTTTATCGAAATGGCCCCCTTCCTCTATCAGGAATCCTACGGTTCGGCACAGATACGCGGTAACGCTGATTTGCAAAACGGCTACAACTATAACATCGATCTGCGCTACGAACTCTTTGAAAAGAATGGGGATATGCTCTCCATCACCGCCTACTACAAGCACCTGAAAGCACCGATAGAGCGTGTACAGACTCTGTCAGGTGGTTCCGCCGTGCATTCTTTCCGCAATGCGGACAACGGTATGGCAACGGGGGTGGAGATAGAATTCCGCAAAGAGATAGTGAAAGACCTGCGTTTCGGCGTGAACGGCTCGTATATGTACACTAACGTGAAACTGCCCGAAGGCGGTGCCTACACCAACAGCCAGCGTGCCTTGCAGGGAGCATCGCCCTACCTGGCAAATGCAGACCTCACCTATTCACCCGCTTTCAGCAACGATCGCCAACTCAGCGTTGCCCTGCTCTACAATCTGCAAGGTCCCCGCATCCACTCCGTAGGTATCTCCGGTCTGGGAGACATCAAGCAACAGCCGGTACACACACTGAACTTTACAGGCAGTTACCGCTTCAACCGGCGTTTCGCGGTGAAGTTGCAAGTCAACGACCTGCTGAACCAAGATATCCTCTTCAAGCAAGAAGTGCCTACCACCGGAGATAAAGTAGAAGTGGAACGCTTCAGAAAGGGTACAGGCTTTGAAGTTGGCTTCAGCTATGACCTGTAAGAGAAAAGAAAAATTTTGAGAGAGACAAACAATAGAAACTCATTTTATCAACTAAACGATTATTAGTATGAGAACATCAAATTGGAAATTCATGACTATGGCCCTTGCGGCAAGCATGACCTTATTCACTGCATGTACCGACAACAACGAACCCGGAAACGGGGACGGCGGTGAAGACAACAAGTATGAACTGACGAAAGACATCGAAAGCGATACGGAACTGGAAGCCGGAAAGACTTACACGCTAAGTGGCGGCATACACGTAAAGAATGGTGCCACACTGAAGATTCCCGCAGGCGTCACCATTATTGCCAAACATGACGATGTGGTAGACTACATCCTCATAGAACAAGGAGCCAAGATAGATGCACAAGGCACTGCCAGCAACCCTATCGTGATGACTTCCGAAAAGAAAGAACCGGGCGCATGGGGCGGTATCCACATCTGCGGATACGCACACACCAATGCCGAAGGCGGAACAGGTAGCTCGGAAATAGGCGGCGCACCCTATGGTGGCAATAATGACGCCGACAATTCCGGTACATTGCGGTATGTTCGTGTAGAGTACACCGGATTTGCCTTCGACGAAGAGCACGAAGCCAACGGTATCACCTTCTACGGTGTAGGAAACGGGACAACGGTAGAGTATTGCCAGGCATACATGGGTTCCGATGATGGTTTCGAATGGTTCGGTGGTTCCGTCAATGTGAAGTATCTGGTATCTACCGACTGTAGCGACGACTCTTTCGACTGGACCGAAGGCTGGAACGGCAAAGCACAATTCCTCGTAGCTTACCAAAGCCCCAAAGACGAACTGGGATACGACTGCGACTGCCTGATGGAGTGCGACAACAACGGCAAGAGCTTCGGTGCAACGCCCGTAGCCTGCCCCACACTTGCCAACCTGACACTGATAGGTAACGGAGAGTCTAAGCAAGGTATCCGCCTGCGTGCCGGTACAAAGGCAAAAATCTACAACGCCATTGTAAAAGGCAAAGGGCAATGCCTCACCACCGAAACTACAGAAACAGAAAATGCTTTGATGGATGGTAGCTCCGAGCTGCAATACATCACACTGGCCACGGACATAAGCTGCAAGGAAGGTATCTATTCTTCCAATGAATTCACCAAAGACGGTAACCACAATATCATCAATTATAGCGTCATGTTCACCAACGGCTATGTAGGTACTATCGAAGGCGGGAAAAACCTGAGCGACGACAGTTTCTTCACTCAAGCCGCCTATCAGGGTGCAGTACCCGCAAGTAACGACTGGACACAAGGCTGGACACTGAAAAGCGGTATAGCCGAAGAGACCATTGAAGAGCTGAAAGGTGAAATAACCACCAGCAAGACTCTGACAGAAGGAAAAACCTACTACCTGACCGGAGAATACAAAGTGAAGAATAGCGCCACACTGAAAATAGAACCGGGTGTAACCATCATCGCCAAACACGATGACATCGTAGACTACATCCTCGTAGAACAAGGTTCCAAGATCGATGCACAGGGTACTGCCGAAAACCCCATCGTAATGACCTCCGAAAAGAAAGAAGCCGGAGCCTGGGGTGGTATCCACATCTGCGGATATGCACACACTAACGTAGCCGGCGGCACAGGCAGCTCGGAAATAGGCGGTGCCATTTACGGGGGTAACAACGATACCGACAACTCCGGCACACTGCGCTACGTGCGTATCGAATACAGCGGATACGCTTTCGATGAGGAACACGAAGCCAATGGTTTCACCTTCTATGGCATAGGCAACGGCACCACAGTAGAATATTGCCAGGCTTACCAAGGTTCTGATGACGGTTTCGAGTTCTTCGGCGGGTCCGTTAACATAAAATACTGCGTATCTACCAGTTGCAGTGATGACTCCTTCGACTGGACTGAAGGCTGGAACGGAAAAGCCCAGTTCCTTGTAGCCTATCAGGAAGCAGCGGAAACACTGGGGTATGACTGCGACTGTCTGCTGGAATGTGACAACAACGGTACGAACTTCGCTGCTACTCCCGTTGCCCACCCCATCCTCGCCAACCTCACACTGATTGGCAACGGTGGCAGCAAACAGGGCGTACGCCTGCGTGCCGGAACACAAGTGGAACTTTACAATACGCTTATCACCGGCAAAGGGCAACCTCTGACCGTAGAAACCACAGAAACTGAAACAGCCCTGAAAGAGGGTGTATCTAAACTGGAGTACGTAGCTATCAGCAAAACATTGTCTTCCAAAGAAGGCATTTACACCAACGATATGTTCGCAGCAGCAACGGGCAACCTCACTGCACAGAACTTCACTTGGGAGAATCTCTACGAAGGCACTATTGATGGTGGCAAAGACCTCAGTGCCGACAGTTTCTTCACCAAAGCCGAATATAAGGGAGCTGTAAAAACAGGCGACAACTGGACAAGCGGCAACTGGATCAAACAATAAAACGAGAAACACACATAATTCACGAAGCAATAGCTTCTACAAAGGCAACGCCGGACAAGTTCAGAGGAACTGTCCGGCATAAATTCTCATCTAAGAGAGAAAAGATCGAGAATCCGTGCCGATTATCTCAATTAAGCCTTTCGCGGAAATCTTCACCGGATGGTGACTGGAATACGTGAAGATCAAACTCAGAAATAATAGCCAACAGATGGTCGAAGACATCAGACTGCAAGTCTTCATAAGGTATCCAGGATGTGGTTGCAGAGAAGAAATACAGTTCCAACGGTATACCGTGATCGGTAGGCTGAAGCTGGCGCACCATGCAAGTCATATTATGATTCACCCCCGGATGGCTCTTCAGGTAACAATTCAGATAAGCACGGAAGACACCAAGATTCGTCTGGCGACGACCATTCACAAGGATGGAGTTATCGATATGATGTTCTTCATTATACTCCTTAATCACTTGTTCCGTCTGTTCAACATAGTTTGCCAAGAGCTGTATCTTGCGATACTTCGCCAACATTTCAGGCGTACAGAACCGCACACTGTTCATATCGATATTGATAGAACGTTTGATACGGCGTCCGCCACTCTCCTGCATACCACGCCAGTTCTGGAAAGAGTCGCTTACGAGCAAGTAAGGCGGAATAGTAGTGATGGTTTTGTCGAAATTACGAACCTTCACTGTATTCAATGACACTTCTATTACATCACCGTCCGCTCCATACTTAGGCATAGTGATCCAGTCGCCTACTTTCAGCATATTGTTGGCAGAAAGTTGCACACCGGAAACAAAACCCATAATACTGTCTTTGAATACTAACATCAGCACGGCAGCCGAAGCTCCCAGACCGGTGAGTAATACACCGGGCGAACGGTCAATCAGTATGCTGACAACGATGATACCACCGACAAAATAAAGGATGACCTGTACTGTCTGCAAGAGTCCCTTCAAAGGACGGTCGCGAAACTGTTCCTTCTCGCTATATACGGTATAAACCGCAGTAAGCAAAGCGCTGATAAAGCTAAGAAACACTATAATAATAAAGATGAGACAGAAGCGCAGGATAAGCGCTAACGTTGCCGACTCTGCGTCGGAAAATGCCAGAGGAAGCAGGATATAAATAAGAATAGGTGCCACCATACGACTAAGATGCACCATCACTTTGCGGTCGAAAACAATGTCATCCCAGGTGGCTTTTGTTTGCTTTACCAAACGCGAAACGACTTTCAGCAAGATCTTCCGGCAAATGGAATCTGCCAAATAAGCCACCAGGAGAACTCCCAGAAATGCTATAAATTGATCTAACTGGTCGGCCAATGACTGGCTGAAACCTAAAGTCTGAAGTCCTTCGTTAATTTGTTGTACAATGCTCATGATACTAAGAATTAATTTTGGTGTTAATGGTTAGTAATTAACGCTCCCTGTTCAGGAAGTCTCCTATATCTTCTTTTAACCACTGATACAAGTAAAGGTTCTTGTATCCGCTGTTCTTTTTCAACATCAAGCTGACGTTGGTCTGGCTATTCTCATAGCTGGTCAGTTCGTTATGGAATTGCTCGTTGTGGGCAGCCAGACGCTTAATTTCCTGTTCGCGCTCGCGACGCAGCACAGTACATACGGGGATAAGAAGTTTCATCACAACACCATCCATGAGGTGATGCCCCTGTATGTAGAGATAAGTAGTATCAGGATTCAGTCCCAGCTTCTCCAGTTCCACACCCAAAGCCTCCACCGACTTGATATTTCGCGGAAAACGTCTGCGCATCTCGGAAAGTTTCTTGGCAACGGCACGCTGCACGGGCTCCAGTGTTCGTTCGGGATGATGTACATTGACTTCCTGCAAGCGGGTGCATGCATTGAAGTCATACATCGGAAAAGTATACGTATCTCGTTGGCGATAGAACCAGACGTTCCAGAGAAAGAGCGGATAGACAATTTGCGAATAACGCTTCAGGAAAGCAGGAAAGTCTATCAGCATACGGTCGTTCAACGTAGCCTGCACGCAAACTTCATGCAAGCTTTCAGCATAACAATGGAAATTCTCGATGGCATATGCGTACGTCTGGAATATGTAGGGACTACTGTTTATCTTATGTGAAACGCTCGTTTTGCCTTGTAACAGAAAGTCGTAGTCACTGTCCACACAGGCTATCAAGCTCTTGCCCAGTTCAGTAGTGTTCAGCGTATTCATCAGCACCATCTTCTTACCCTTGGCAAGAGAGGTAGCCGAAGGCAGCATCACCTGAAAATAATATTCATCTGTCTCGAACTCAGCCAACAATGTGCGCCAGAAAGCTACATCATCGTAACTTTCCACATACGCCACAATGCGACGCCGCGCCTTCTTAGGATAAAGCTTGTTGGCGGCATTGAAATAGGCGGATGTAAGATTATGTTTTAAAGAAGTAGCCATGGTTATATTATCACTTTATCACCTTTATTTATATCTCAGTCGAAATATCGCTCACTTCCGTCACCGCATCCAGCCAGCCTTCCATGATGACGGCGGGAGAATGAGTGGTAAGTATCAGTTGCACATTGGGATTCAATTCACGTATCATACCGATAAGTTTTTGCTGCCACTCGATGTGGAGAGAGGCTTCGGGTTCATCCATAAAGAGGACACAATGGGCATTGTCGCGCACCAGCACGGTGAGCAGGATAATCAGCATCTGTTTTTCACCGGAAGATAGTTTATAGGGCAACAGGCGTTCACCGTCCTGATAGAAGATGATTTCATTACTGCGGCGATCTATGGTTTTGCGGGTATAGCTGAATAACTGATCCATCAGATCCTGGAACTTCCGCTTGGGAAGGGATAAGGAAGCGGCTTGTGAACGCTGTTCCTCATCACCGGAAAGGAGTTCGATCATCTTGTTGCCAATATTCACCTGGTAATCGAGGTATCGGCGTTGCAAGAGATAAAGTTGCCAGTCCAGTTCGGATTTGACGTTCGGATCGGCCATGCGGGCGGTAAAGTCGCCCATAATCAAGGGGCGGTCGTAACTACGAATTACGTCGTAAGGAATATACGTGGCATCCGGACGGTCGAAGGTAACACGTACGCCCTCTATCTCGCCGTTCTTTATCTCCCCCGAAAGTTCTTCCAGATAGTGGACGGAACGGTTAAGGATCGTGGTTTTCCCCACTCCGTTGATACCGGAAAGGATATTCACGTCGGGACGTAAGTCCCAAGCTATGTCAAAGCGATCCCACAACCTGTGTATCTCTATACGTTTGATGTAATTAGCTTGTTCTTCCATGGTTTTTGCTTTTAATTAAAGCAAATATACGTGATTATCTTTTATTTCCACGCCCGGAAATAGAAAAATCACTTCTCATCCGGTAAATCAATGCAGAAACATGCGCCATCCCGATAAGATGTATCGAGATAAATGGAACCACCCAGACGAGTGACAATGAGGCGACAGGAATAAAGACCTAAGCCTGTGCCAGGCATGAAGTCATCCAGTTTGGTAAAACGGTCGAATATGTATTCGGCTTTGTCGGCAGGGATACCGATCCCCGTATCACTTACCATAATACGAATCTTCCCACCGGTACGCATCAAATTCATACGGATAGTACCGGCAGTTGTAAACTTCGCGGCATTGTTCAGGATATGTTCTACAACGTGTTGCAGATATTTGTCATTCGTTTTTACAAGGCACTCATCCAGTCCGGATTCAAACAACCAGGTGATTCCGGATTTTTTCGTTTTTCCCTTACACATATCCAGAAGTCCTGCACAAATCGGCAATATATCTATCCGTTCCATAGGAAATAACTCCAGCGAACTGCTTAAATCCGATACTTGCAGGATATCCTCGAACAATTCGGTCAATTGATTAGAGTTCTTTTCAATGATGACCGGAAAATCTTTCTTGTCTTCCTGATCCAAGTCTTCATTCAGCAACAAAGTACTGAAACCACAGATAGCATTTAGCGGAGTACGTATCTCATGACACATGGATTGGAGGAATTCCGTCTTCATACGGTCACTCGCTTTGGCACGTTCACTTTCCTCAGCCACTTTTTCATTAGACAGAATCAACGCCTGCTTCGTTACCTTCAGTCGTTTCGTCAACAAGTACTGATAAAGCCCCCAGATAAAGAAAACCAGAAGCAGGACTATGAGCACAACAAAAGCGACGCGATGATAACGTGCCTGAAGCTCTGCCTGTTCTATCTTCAATTTATCCACTTCAAACAACGAACGCATCTCGGCCAACTGCTTATTCGTCTCTTCCACATGATTACCTTCCATCAGACTGGTGTACTCCCAAAAAGCGTCAAATCCTTCTTTGTAATGTTGTTTCCATCGGGTAACCAGGTTAATCTTCTTCGCCAACAACTCTGTCCGACTGTTCGTATCGGCAGAATCCGTTTGTTCCAGCAGTTCATCGATGGTCCGCATGGCAAGGTCATACTGTGCCGTATAAAAATAGTAACGGAAAGCGGACGGCAAAAGCCACTCTTTATTCTCGTCCGGCGTCTTGACCTGATAATATTCCTTCATCCGGGAATAAATTTCATCAGCCCTTTTCCTTCCTATGATATCTCCGAAGTAAAGAAGCTCGCTATAAACACCCATACGCAAGGCTTCACGACTACGGGTGCGGATATAAGCACGTCTCTTATAGAAAGGCAATTCAAACTGATTGTCATAGAGTTGTTCCGTTTGTTCCAAGGCCTCCACCGCTTTAGCGGCTTCCTCAGCTTTTCCTTCCGCACGGTATATGAATTCGATACGGGTCAGATAATACCAATTGAACTTATAACTGACCTCGAACGGCAGACCGCTGACCAAATGGTGAATGTTCTTCAAATGAACAATGCGGTCTTCTGAATTGGCAACAGACGGTGAAAAGTAACTAATGCATTCCATTGCCGAACAAAGTATCATTTCCCACTGCACTTCCTGCGACTTATCCGAGAGATTTACCTTATGACGCTTATACCGTGAGATTTCTTCATTGGCTTCATCAGGTTTCTCCGCCTCATCCATCTTGCAAACAGAAGGAAAAGCTTTGAGCCATGCCATATAAAAGTCCTTATAAGCCCCTTCCAGACACTCTTCTCCTATCTGCTGATAGTAGCGCAAAGAGTCCGGTTCATCTTTATAACTGCGACAAAGAATATCCAGTGTCTCAAAAATATATATCTGATTTTTCAACTGAATGGCCAGTTGCAGCGATTCGTTAATATAGGTACGTTTGCTTGTCACATCATCGGACAAGTCGTACAAGTCAATATACAGCTCCATCCTCTGCTGTTTGTCTACGGAATTGTCTTGTAGTGTTTGCAACAGGTGTTTTCTGGTCTGATTAACATCAATCTCCTGAGCAACACTAACTTGCAGACAAAAGAATATGAACCAGAGGGTCGTTATAATTTTTATCAAGTAGTTTATCATATTCGGACAATTTGAAGAACTTGTCACTTAAGTTACAAATATAGAATAAATTGGAGGTTAGAGCAAATTTATTCGTATTTAACTGTCGTGAGAAGTCTTTCTATGATTTCACTACAAGTAGGCGTTGGAGGAATTGATATCTATATTAGTGACAATCAGCATTGTTGTATATGCATATCCAAACTATCCGTAGCTGATAAAGCCAGTTTATTTTTTATACGCTGTTTAGCTTTCAATACAGACCGGGGAACTATATTAAAAAGAAGAGCGATTGTCTTATTATCCAAACGGGCCCGTATCAGATAGCATAACCTCAATTCCTGGACACTTAAACCAAATGACATCAATTCTTCTGACAGACACCCCCCATAAAATAAATCTATGACGATAAACAGATCCCTCCATTCGGCTTCATCCTTAATTATGCCATAGGAAGGCTTTTGATGGAGACACAACAACTGTCCCATTGCCACTATCAAAGAAGAAGAACATTTTGTTAATGCCGAAACCTTCTGGTAATCCTTCAATTGCTTTGTCAACTGTTTATTACGGTACTGCAAACAAGCATTCCAACTATCCTTAGACGTATCCATATCCATCATGTTATATCATATTCATCTATCAATCTTCGTTTTACACCAATCATCTCCTATCTTTTCCACTTCGCTCCTCATTTCCCTAATAGCGATGGAATAGACTTTCGGCTCTTTAGTCAATACAATCCGTTGCATCTTCTCAAACTTCTCTCTATTCCGGTAGCCCGGCTCCGCATAGAGTTTTGCCAGCAGATAGTAGGGATAAATCCGCCCCGGCAAACGGTGGACTGACGCCCAATAATAGGTTTCAGCCTTCTCATAGTATTGCATTTCCTGATAATTCTTACCTATTATATTCAGTATCATTGGGTCAGTGCTATATAAGGCAGCTTGTTCCAGAAACGAATTAGACAAATCATAACGTCCTGATTTATATAAGCTGTGTCCATATTCGAATAAGAATTCCCCTCTTTCGTCCAACTGCGGATAGAGCTTATGGTAAGCCTCATTGGCAGCAGTATAATTTCCCTGATGATAAAGCATCCTCGCATACACCCAATCTCGGCAGGCATCTTCCTCCCGTTGCCATTTACCGTTAAGCCCCACTGTCCATATCAGCGCACAAGTGCCGCAAATAAGAAATTTTCCGCCCACATCTCCGGCACCACAAGCAAACAGCAGGCATATACCGGTTACCATGAAAACCGGGAAATGCATGGGATAAGAAGAAAAAGAGAAAACGAGCAAGGATATGAGTGCTCCGCAAATTTCATAACGCCCCCATTTTGTCCCTAGCCACAGACCTGCCCCAATAGTCGAGAAGAACATGACACCAAGCATAACTCCTGCTGTTAACGCCAACTCCAGATATTCATTGAAAGCATATTCCGGACTTCCGGCCACGCGCTCTTCCCAAACAGCATAGTCTCCACTACCAAAGTATTTTTCCTGCGCTTCGCCATAAGCATAGACAAATCCTTCACGACATCCCCAAGGATGCTCTACGATAGCTTTACAAGTAATTTTCCACATAAACAGACGTCCCATAGCAGAGTCAGGCTTCAAAAAGAAAATACCAGCACCTCCTAATATCAGAACAAAAAGCCCGACCACTCCCCACGTAAGGTAACGTTTCTTATATCTCCGCCACAATACGCTCCACTTACGTCTGTCACGATGCATATACGCCACCCATGCACAGCTTATTGCAGCAGCAATCCAGGCAGAACGGCTCATTGTGGCCGGCAGTACACATAAGATTAGAATACCGGCAAGCCCTGCCGTCACTTTTTCTATTTTATGAAGAACATCTGTGCTTTTCCACTCACAGGCACGTAAATACAAATGCAGGCAGACAGGTAATATCATCGCTAAATATCCCCCATACGGACCGGGATTGAAGAAAGAGCCTGTCAGTGCATACCGTGAATGCCCGGAAACAGAAAACCCATATAATTGCCGCAAGCCCCAAACGGCTTCAATTGCCCCTAACAATACTAGGCTCCAAGCCACATGAACAAAGAAATTCCGGAAACACAAAATATCTGTCCAGGAAGCTTTTCCTAGAAGTTGTAGCAAACAAGAAGCAGTGATACAACCGGTCGAAACCAACACAGCTTTCCCAAACCACCCCCACTGGCCGATGGTTTCTCCCGCAGGCAGTTCAGGAGTTGTCGCACACACCATACTCAGCAAGGAGCAAATAGCTACAAACTGTAGCAAAATAACTGTAGCTTCTCTCATTTTATGCATCCATCCTATCATCATTCTATCTTTTTGAATATCCTATTCCATCGTACTCTATCCGTCCTCTTATCCACTGATTTCCATATCCTGACAGCCTTTCCAACAATATATTCTTCCGGTAATAACCCCCAATAACGGGAATCTCTTGAATTCTCCGCCCTGTCGCCCGCCATGAAGTAATAGTTCTTTAAAAAGCGATATTCAGCAATGAGGCTATCACCTAAATATATATTCCCCGCTTCATACCGAAGACTCTTTTTCTGCTCCCACTCCACCATATTCTTGTAAAGTTTAACAGTGCGTCTATCCATCGGAACAATGTCACCTGATTTAGGAATATACAGAGGCCCGAACTTTTTCACCGTCCACCTTATCAGAGAATCTTCGGGATATGCCCTCACACCAATTGCATCATCTGTAAGGCCCTGTTCCCTTATCAGTGCCATGAACCTGTCCTGCGCATCCACGCACCCCAATGTCCCTGCATAGCCATTCACTTTGTAGCGTCCGTTTACAATGCAGAACGTGTCTCCCGGCAACGCGACACACCGTTTCACATAATACTGCATCACATCCATTTCAATCTGTCTCCACTTTTTAGGACAAGGATAATTGAAGACAATCACATCATTCCTTCGGACTTTACCTATTCCCGGCAAACGTTTTATCTCCACCTGCTTTCCTGCAACGGCTTCCATCACATTGAACAATCTTGCTCCATATACTAATTTATCCACCAGTATTACATCACCGGCCAATAGCTCCGGCTCCATCGAATCACTTGGAATATGGAACGAGGTCACACAAAAGACTTGTGCCAACAGCCACAATGCCACAATGCCACAGAACCAAAGGAAAAGATCAATTCCCTTATCTACGATTTTCTTCAAGGATACGCTTCGCTTCATCCATCCATGGAATTAAAATCAAAACAGTAGTTCCCAATATTCATCTTATATAACTCAAATTACTGATAAATACTTGTTTCCCATCTTTTATGTGAAAGGCCTGTTCTTCCTCACCACGTGTCAGGCAACGCAAATGAAACAGTGCTCCACGAGGCATATTGTCATAGACCAATTCCGGCGCTGAAGCCGTTTTGCGTCCTAACGAAACCCATCCGTTCCTGCCGTCATGGTAATATAACTCGTAGGTGTCGCCAATGCGGATAAAATTGTCATCGTTACGAGGAATAAAGATAAAGCGATCCATTTCCACCTGCTTTCCAAAATCCAACAGCAAAGTGGCTCCCGGCAATCGGGTACTATAATAAGTCAACGGATCATCATCAAACATCCGCTCCTGCACATTCACCGGATTTTCTGCAGGCGCTCCTTTCACGGTCTTGGGGAAATACCTCGTTTCTCCTCCCCAGAACAGCAGTTCGCCTATGTTTGTGTTCTTCCATTCCATAGCCTTATATCGCACATAACGGCATTGCAGTTGCTGTGGAAGCACCACTTCGTTGTAACAGATACGTGGGGTGTCCGAAACCTGATAAGTGTATTTTAGATGCCTGAAATCCTCCGTATCAGAAAAATCGAAGCGACCGCCGCAAATCTCATCCAGATAAATACCGATCCAACCCATCAGGGGATGCTTACGATACAAAGTGACCTTCTCTTCCCGTTCCTTGTCAGGAGTGTAGAAATGAGGCTGCTTCCCGTCAAAATAAAACGGATAGTCCACTGTGGCGAAGACACCGTTCTCATTTTTCTCTAATACGGCATAAATGGCATCAGACTCCACATGCGGAAAAACAGCCTCGCCACGGCATACCTCTGCAACGTCAGCAATCACCCATTTCCCCTTAGGATGAAAAATGCCCAAGAACAGATATTCCGGACTCCTGCCTGACACTTCTACCCTCAGCGTATCGGGAAAGTAGTCGGCAGAGGCGTCCACATGCCGGGGCGTACCGAAACGCTTGCGGAAGATCTTACCCGATTTCCGTCCGTCACGGTACACCTGTCCGCGTTTCCACTCTTTGTCTGTCACCCACATACCCCAGAAAGCCCCCGTGGTATCACGTACAGAGTTCCACGTATGTCCCTTGCGTGTTTCCGAGCTGTATACATAATAATCCACAGCTACCGGAATGCCCAGCGAACGCATGGCATACAGGGTGAGGTCGCAGGCATCCATGCAAGTCCCCACGCGGTGGTTCATCAGGAAAGACGCCCCCAGATGCGGCAAACCGAACTCCCAGTTATACTCAAACCCTTCCTCTTTCAAGCATCTTCCCACTGTGGCGGCAGCTTCCACCACATCCGTTCCCTTGTAGACGGAATCGAGCAGGAAAGCATACCGCTTCCCGTAAAGTTCGCGCCACTCTTCCAGCGGTTCATCGTCTATCCTATAAGGCAAAATCAACTCACAAAAATCATCAAAAGGCAGATACTTGTTCCAAGGGCGCTGCTTCCATGAATCGAACGCATAGTCTATGTTGCGTATCAGGAAGTCAGCCGTAACCATGTGGGCATCATACACTTTCTCCAACGCCTGCATATCAGGATGTCCCCATTGCCGCACAAGTTCGGGAAGTACCATTCCCGTTGAATCCACCGTTGCCAACGCCGCCTTTCCCGAATCTACGGACATCCCCCGCCGCTCATAATATTGCGGCATGTTCTCTATCAGAAAACGGGCGGCATCATACTTCTGCCCGCTGTCCTTATAATGCGCAAGCACCTTTTCCAACTCACCACGGTTGCTGTCCGCAAACTGCAACGCATATTCCAACAATCTGTCGTTCCTGCCGCAAGCCGTAAGCAACATCATTGCCAACAGCGCATATACGAACAAATGTCTTTTCTTTACCACGCAAAACATCTTACTATCTTTATTTCTTATCCCCCATTTGGAGTTCCTTCTCTATCGGGCTGTACCGGTTATTTGCAAAACAATAGGGGAAGACGCTGCATTGCAATATACAGTTATGGTTTTATCAAAATGCTCCGGATGCTCCGCTTTATACGTGACGCATAATTCCAAGCTATTATCAGGCCTGACAGGCTCTTTTGAATACTCCACGGAAGTACAACCGCACGAAGTCGCAACATTCTGTATAACCAAAGGCTTATCCCCCGTATTCTTCAATACAAAAACAGCTTTTTGCTCTTTCTGCCAATCAAATTTGCCCAACGAGATTAATGCTTTGGATATATCTACTTTGGTCCTTATCGTCTTATCTTCATCCTTTTCTCCAATCTTCTCGCCTTGAATAATTTTCAGATAGAGTTCTTTTACTTTAGAATTATGGATAGGGTTGCCGATGGCAACGACTTTATTTTCCTTATCCAATAAAAATGTGTGGAATGCCATATCAGTTGGGAAATGATTCAACTTATTCAAACCATCCTCTTCATCAATACAAATAGGATAATTAAATGTATCACGGCGAATAATAAAATCTAGTTCTGCTTTATTTTTAGGATAAAAATAAAATAAAAAAGGTACTTTTTCAGAGCAGTCTGTATTCAATTCCAAAACAAACTCTTTCCAACGTAACAGTTGCAATTTACAACTCATGCAACCAACAGAATCCACATAAGTCACAATTTTATAGTTCGCATCATTTCCGAGATGCTCTACTGTATCCTCTTGCACAGTAAATACAAGATCCACAGGGAAAAGAATTTCTCTACCTTCCCATTCCTTCACCAACGAAACAAATCCATCCTTATCGCTATTCCGGCAAGAAGAACCAAATAAAACAAGAACAACTATATATACGCAGAAAGAAAACCTCATCATTTTTAACATTTCAAACTACATTATATAAACTCCAGACAACCTAAATAAAAACTTTCTCAAAAATCGATTTCATATCCAAGCAGTAAAGCCTTTTCATCTTCTTCGCTATATGTCACACCATATATCATCCTATTTTTCGAATCAACACAAAATGCAGACAAATCTTCATCTATCATCAATATCTTTACTAAATCCCCACCCCAATTATACACTTCTATTTGATTAGAAAAGTTTTTCCGTGAATCTCTTACGGTCTTTCCGCTGTACAAAAGAAACACATACTCATCTGACACACAAGCATAAATATATCCAGTTATATTATCTACTGTAAAATTTGATTCTATTTCACTGTTGTCTTCTACAGGAGTATACTGAGGAAAAATAAAATTTTTACACACAGAACTCCATATCTTGTTTTCAGTTCTATCTAACTTATAGAATTCTACTATTTTGCCATATAACGAAGCATATACAAATTCATCCTTTAACGGATGCTTCAATAAGTTGCCCTGATAAGCCAAAGCTTTTTGCCTCATTGGCGCCACAATTCCATCATCCGGATACCCAAGTTCACTTGGATACAAAGCCCCATCATTTACAACCATTAATCTGGCGGTATCTAAATAAGTCAGTCCAACAAACAAACTATCATCAACCCTTAATACGTTATTTAATCCTACAAAACATTTATCTGTAATACTACTAATATTCATTGTATCCAACGGTGGAAATGAAATTTCCGACAATCTAATCAAAGACCTATCAAAAACAGCTATTTTACCTGGCATAAACCTCATAGACTCTGGAAAAATAAACTCCCCCGGTCCTTGCCCTACTTCCCCAAAAGTGTTAATTAACTCTAAAGCCGTCATTTTTTGCTTAAATACAGAATATATCATGTCATTTCCACGATCTCCTATCATAAAAAAGGAATCACAATAAGCAATATCCCGTGGGATGAACATATCATCTAACATATATGACACATTCGCTTTTATATGTATTCCATTTTCACTCTCATTTTTTTTATTACCACAAGACGTAATAAGAAATAGAAACATAAAAGCCACTATATAATTAATCATTTTCATCATATCCAATACCTATTATAAACCTATGTATAAGCAATTATTTATATTCAGCGAGAGATTTCTCTCTCGCTGAATACATCCGAATTAATTGTACTTCTCACCAGGAATAGGCGTATTGTTAATTAATACACACGTTCCTCCCATTGCTTGATTACATTTAATCTGATCAACTTCATTTCTAGCCAAAGCTTCTACATTAGCCAAAGCTAAATCGGACATAACATCTGTTTTCAGATTTGTGTAAACACCATAACCTGCAATTGCTGCAAAAGCTGCAACAAAAGCTATTCTCATAAACTTTTTCATCCTTATATTATTTAAAATGAAAATATATTCAATTACCAATATCAAGTACACATATATTGTACAGTCGAGTATCAAGATACAGAGTATCTTATTAGAACATATTTCACACTGCACTATCGTAACAGCAGAAATCTGTTTTCGTTTTGCTTAAAAATTTGTATCTTTGCCAGGCTTCTAAATTTTAGGGGTTATGGGGCATTCGGTATTCTATTGCAGCAACAAGTCGTTTACCGTCTGCTCCTTTTAATTAGTTATCACTCTATATAGTTTTTATACTATATTCTAATATAGGCTCATCCTCATTCACATCCGTAGCATAAATAACTCCACGCTGCTCATCTACCGATATGCCACAAATGTAATGGTCTAATACATATCTCATTAACGGTTTTCCCGCCAAACTGAACACATAGATAAATTGCCCGCCATCCGGATGATTAATACCATTCCGGGCATCTCGCGCTATATCCTTGAACGAACGCCCATGAAAGACTGCATAAATGGCCCGATCCGTCACCTGCACATCGCTAAATCCCATGATACCCGTAGGAATACCATATCCCCCGGACACCTGAAATTCCGGCTCACCATGCGGCCCCATGCACACAACATGCGTACTGTCTTTCAGATTATAAATTTCGAGCACTTCACCCAACTGAGTAGCAACAGCAAGTATCCCATTTCGGGAATTGTAATCTATAAAACTACGCCACGCTTGCGCCAAAGCCGGACGGGCATTCTGCAAAGCGTCTTCATTGACAGTAGGAATAACACCAAACTTATGCATCAATTTTCCATCTCTGCATACTTTACAAAAACGACTATCACCCGAATAATCGGGAATGATAAAGGTAGAGTCCTCACACATCACAAAATCGAGTGCCCTGAGAATATCCTTATCCAGATTCACCGCTTCCTGACGAAGCAGTGAATCGCCGGATAAAGCAAACCCAAACCTTGTTAATTCTGACTTATTAGAATCTAATGTCCACAAAAAAGCCCCATTCCATCGGAAATTTTCGGCAGAAAGCATATCTTGCGGTGCATCTCCACGCCTCCCGAAAGAAGACAGGTAACGGAAATCAGGGTAGCTGAACGTATGAAAAAAATAGTCTGTTCCATGCAAATCAAGCACCACAGCTTTCCCGTCCCTGATATGCAGACGAGAAGGATAGCGGAATAAAGCAGTATCCAGCCGTATCGTCCTTGCTTTCAATTCTTGTTCCTGTGGGAAATCAGTATATACCTTTTTGCCGGAAACAACCAAATTCGGAGTACAGGAAATGAATAGCAGGATAGATATAACGCTAATAATATAAGCTATACGGAGCATCATACATATACACTTTGTCGTGATTAAGCGGACAATCAACCAAACCTTTACCAAAGCAGTGAACACCATCAGTTTCTGAATCCGCTAACGCTTCTATATTCTCCAACATTAAAGAAGACATCTTGACAGATGACTGTTTACTGTAAACATGTCCTCCTATAACAATAGCTACAACTCCCATAAATACCAGAATCTTTTTCATCTTGTTTTTCATTTGATTATTATGTTTTTCATCAATGATTATTATGCCGGCAAATGTAAATAATAAATAGATTCAAAATGCATTTACGGGAGTAAAAAAGGGGAGTAAAATTTTCATTACTCCCCCTTTATATTCTAATAATAAGGCACTTATCATTTTTCAATAAGCATATAAAAGCCCTGCTCTTTTTGCTCGTTTTGACCGGATTCTATTATCACATGAGACTTCTCAGTGTCAAGTAACTTCCTGAGCAGGCTTACTGTTACTCTTCTGTTTTGATTAATATTGATATTTTCTAAGCTCCAACCACAAACTTCAACAATCCGGTTATTCGATAAGAAATGACTTTTTGCATGGACAAATGCAGAAAGTAGTTTATAAGGTTGCATAGAACATCTCACCACACTTTGATCTCCAAAAGTAAGCGTACACGCCTCTTCATCAAACAGGACTCCGCCTATTTGATATTTATTTTCGGAGATGCGTATTACGAAATCATCCGGATCGGCCGCTTCATCGTCGTTATTCTTTTTTCGATTATTCCAAAAGAGAAGGACAAATATGCATAAACAGAAGACAACTACAATAGAACAAGAAACAATACCAGTCTTCCCCCAATCGGCACACAACCATGGGGAAGGAAGCGAAAGATAAGCCGTCAACTCAAGAAAATACATATCATCCAGATAGTAGGTTCCCAACTTAAACTTATCGGCCATCAGCGTTGAGTCTCCGGCCATAAACTTTTTTCCTTTTCTGTCACCCGGTAATTCCGATTGCAACATAAGAGCACTGGAACAATAGGTGTGGCTATCATCCAAATCTTCTTGCCATAATTCATTCAAAACACTGAAAACCGCTTTGTCCACCAAAAACAGAAAGCGAATCTTCGCACTTAGGCTATGTGAAGCAATCAACCGCTTTCCTTCTTTTATCGAATCGACCGCTACCACTGTCTCTCCTTCCGCTAGCACTATACGACGCTGCTTGCTTTCCTTATTCGGTTCGCCTCCTCCAACAGAATAAGGAATTCCAAGTTTATCAAATTCCCGATTTGCCCAAAGTTCCGTAGCGGATTTCAGTGAAAATTCCGCCTTTTGCTTACATATTCGGCGTCCTTCCATTCCACTCTCATATACCTGAAAAGCAAGCATTCCCACCACAAGGAACAAGATTCCCCCTAATACATATGAAATTTTCCTATAACGCTTCATAATACAAACTAAGTATTTATCCAATCAATAAGTACACAAATATTTTTAAAGACAAAGTACAACAAGCATCACCTCTACAGACAGAAGATATTGATTAACTCTTTTTTTTACAGAATACAAAAATAGCTCATAAAAATTAAAAAACGTCTTTCAACATGATTTAAAAGAAGATTAAGGCGATTGTTTTATTCATTTTCGGTTATGAGCTAAATGATAATTCCAATATTAAGTAAATAGAGTATCTCAATTCCCCTCCTCCGTCGGAGGAGGGGTGCCCAAAGGGCGGGGTGGTAGGTAAAGCAAAAAATACCTATGAACCATATAAATAAGAAATTCTTTTCTCACCTACCACCTCCCCCTTCGGGTACTCCTCCTCCCAAGAGGAGGAGAATTAAGATAGTATTACTTGACCATTTGACTCATTACTACATCGTTATGGACTATAAATGAAGTATCACTCCGTATCCGCTATTTTTGAGAAAAAACTCTTTCCGTTCTTTCAGACCTCACGGAATCCCCTGTCCATCGGCGTTACGGCTGAAACTTCCAGTTTTATAGTAGTTTCAGGTATCTTTCAGCTGAAATGCCGATGAACAGGGAGTTTAGGAAAAGCTGAAAGACTGAAAGAAGAAACAACACTTAATTGTCTTAATACATCTGAAAACAAGCAGTCTTATGATCCGGAATAAGCAATGTTATGAATGATTACATTGCTTGTTCTCATCCACAACAAGCTATGTAATTTCAGGCAAGTCCGATTCCGTGACAGAATACGTAAGAGGTATGTAAGGAAACAAAGTAATATATGTATATAAACGCCCTTTTTGTATAAGTGATTTTTATCATTGATTATCAAGATGCTACAAAGTATCAATTTCTTGTCGACAAGAAATTAAGAGTTTGTCGACAGGAAGTTAACTTCTTGCTGGCAAACTCTTGACTTCCTGTAAAAAGGAGAAATAGTAAATCTTCCGGTTTCCTTACACTGCATGAACAGCATGATTGATAGGACGAATCGTATTAGAAGGCTAAACGCTCTTCTTCATCCTGTTCCTTTAGCGTCTATATATCGGTGGCGTTGGATATATAGATACGACACATCCGACATATAGATGCAACACGTCCGACATATAGATACAACACATCCGACATATACTTCCAACAGACTACAAGTATATAAAAAGAGAAAAGACTTTTTAGTTTCAAAAAATAGTTGTTCTTTTGCAGCCTCAAAAGAAAAAAGAGTATGAATAAGAATGTACAAGGGCACATATTCGCCCTGACTGCCAATATTTTATGGGGACTGATGGCGCCCATCGGCAAATCCGCACTTATGGAGTTTTCAGCCTTATCGGTAACTACGTTCCGCATGGTAGGTGCAGCCGCCTGTTTCTGGCTACTGTCTGCATTCTGTAAGTACGAACACGTGGATCACCGCGATATGCTGAAGATTTTCTTTGCTTCACTTTTTGCACTGGTGTTCAATCAAGGAGTGTATATCTTCGGGCTTTCAATGACTTCACCCATCGATGCCTCCATCGTGACAACCACACTTCCTATCGTAACCATGATTATCGCTGCCATTTATCTGAAGGAACCTATCACGAACCTGAAAGTACTGGGTATTTTTGTAGGGGCCATGGGAGCGCTGACACTTATATTAAGCAGTCAGGCCACAAGCAACGGTAACAGCAGTATTATCGGGGACTTGCTTTGTCTGGTAGCGCAAATCAGCTTTTCTATTTATCTGACTGTGTTCAAGGGCTTATCGCAGAAATATTCTCCCATCACATTGAATAAATGGATGTTTATCTATGCCTCCATGTGCTATATTCCATTCTCTTATCATGATGTGGCAGGTATTCAGTGGACGGAAATTTCTACCGCGGCATACGTACAAGTGGGCTACGTAGTAATAGGTGGTAGCTTCCTTGCCTATATCTTCATTATGACCGCCCAAAGGTTGCTGCGGCCCACAGTGGTGAGTATGTACAACTATATGCAACCCATCGTAGCTTCTATTGCCGCCATTATCATGGGACTGGGTGTATTCGGTTGGGAAAAAGGTGTAGCTATCGCCCTGGTATTCCTTGGCGTATATATCGTAACGAAGAGTAAATCGAAGGCGGACTTTGAGAAGGAAGGGAAAAAAGCGTGAATTAGTTACAGGTTACAGAGCTACAAGCTACAAGTGCCTTGCGGCATGATAGCGCAGCTACTTGTAGCTTGTAGCTCTGTAACCCGAACTAATTCTTCTTCAATTCTCCGAAATAGGTATCTAGCAAGCTCTTTGCTGCAACAAAGGAAGTGAGTTTGCCTTGCAGTACTTGCTGTTCTTTATCACTTAACATGGCTTCTATGGCCGGATTGTGGTAGAAACTATCGCGCAGACGTTCATTGATGCTTTCGTACATCCAGTATTTGCTTTGCTCGTTACGTCGATATTCAAAATAACCGTTATCTTTCACAAAAGCAATATAGTCGTAAATCATCTTCCAAATCTCTTTCACACCCAGGTTATAGAAGCCGGAATAAGTCATCACCTGTGGCGTCCATCCTGACTCGGGAGCAGGAAACAGATGCAGAGCATTGCGGAATTGCGATGCGGCCAATTTAGCACGCTCCAGGTTATCACCATCTGCCTTATTGATAACAATACCGTCCGCCATTTCCATGATACCACGCTTGATGCCTTGCAGTTCGTCGCCTGTTCCGGCCAACTGGATAAGCAGGAAGAAGTCGACCATAGAGTGTACAGCCGTCTCACTTTGTCCCACACCTACCGTCTCTACAAAGATCTTATCGAAACCGGCAGCTTCACAAAGAATAATCGTTTCACGCGTCTTACGGGCTACCCCACCCAAAGAACCTGCCGACGGACTGGGGCGGATGAAAGATTTTGGATGGACGGAGAGTTGCTCCATACGCGTCTTATCACCCAAGATACTGCCCTTACTGCGCTCGCTACTGGGGTCGATGGCAAGCACTGCCAGCTTACCTTCGTATTTTTCCAACACATGCAAGCCGAAGACATCAATCGAGGTACTTTTTCCGGCTCCAGGCACGCCACTGATCCCCACACGGATAGAGTTCCCTGAGTAAGGCAGGCATCTCTCAATAACTTCCTGTGCTAATGCCTGGTGTTCGGGCTTCACACTTTCCACTAAAGTAACCGCCTGACTCAGCACAGTGACGTCTCCTTTTACAATACCTTCTACAAACTCCGCTACGGAACGCTGACGCTTTTTAGGTTTCGGGCGGCGATAGGGATTGACAGACGAAGGTTGCTCAATGCCTGCATTGACAACCAATCCTTTATAGGATTCATCGTTTTCAGGATGTTCCATGATAAGATTTATGATTTCTAATTTATGATTTATGATAAGATTTATGATTTATGAAATCATAAATCTTTAACTCGCTTTGATATTCATCTCAACCTTAGGCTGCATCGGATCATTCGTAATCATCAGAATGCGCAGGTGGCGTTTCTTCTTGGCGATATTCCTCTTATCTATCGTCACACGCAAGCGGGTGGTTTCGCCCGGCTGCAACACGCTCTTCTTCAGACTTACTCCTAAAGCAGGATTGAACACCTGCAATTTACTGATTTGCAACGAAGAGCGTCCGGTATTGGTGATCTGTATATCATGTTTCACCTTATTCTTCTTAGCCAGTTGTGCGCTCAGGTCTATATCTGTCTCCGAAAGACGGATTACCGGAGCATTTGCCTTGTCCGTATCGGTCATACCGGAGAAATCAGGCAGGAGAATAGCAGAAAGAGGTATCTCGTTTTCATCACTCACCTTGTCACCTGTGAAGCGTGACAAGTAAACTGATGCCTGTGTCAGTCCCAAGTCTGTCAGTTTCTCTGTGTTGAGAGTTAATGTGATAAGCCCTTTCTCACCTTTCTGAAGCACGTTCGGTTCCACTTTCATATCCAGATAGGAAGGCAGGTGCATCAATACCGGTTCATACGAACGATCCGACAGATTCACTACGCCAATCCGTATGACAGGTTTTTCGCCACGGTGCGTATCAGGGAAATCAATCTCATTTTTGTCAATACGTATCTGTCCGATAAGATAAGGATATGTTTTCGTAAAGTCTTTTATCTCGCGCACCACCTCACCTGTAAAGTGCAGATAAGCCAGATTGGGCTGCGCATTGGAATAAACAGCTATGGACTTATCAAAATGCCCCAATGCCTTAGCATCAAAATCGACGACGATCTTCCCCTTTTCACCGGGAGCAATGGGAGTTTGTGTCCACTGGGCTACGGAACAGGCACAGGAAGGGTCTACATCAGTAAGCACCAGAGGTTGATCGCCCGTATTGGTAATGACATACTGCACGCTAACGGGATGTTTCCATTCGATCTGTCCGAAGTTGTGAGTTTCTTTATTGGATGAAAAACGCGGTTGCGCCGTAGCAGTCAGTGCTACGGCGGCAAGCGCATATATACATATCAAGGTTCGTTTCATTCGTTTTCATTTTAGGATGCACAAAAGTAGGTGTTTTAAATGAGAGTTCCTAAAAGCAAGTTTTAAAATTTCTACTCCACCTCGACCTTCACTGATGCTGAATGAGCTGCATACTCGGGAGCATAGGCACATTGAATTGTTGCCAGCCCGGCTTCATACTGCCCGCTACGGGCAACGCGGTAACTGTATTCCAACACATATACACCCTTGCTCAGACTATCGAAAAAGAAATTAGTGGAAGCATCTTCTATCTCCACATAATAACCTATTCCACCGTTCCAGCGATAACCGGAAAGTGAATTCATCGGTTCGAAGCAGGCACCACGCTGATCTTTCAGTTGAACGAAATCCATGGCACGGTCCAGACGTATCGTCAGACGGGAAACCACTTTATCACCTACCGCCAGTTGCGTGGAAGCAGTGATGGGTTGCAATTCTTTCTTTCCACCTGTCAAAGTACGCTCTACATAGAGTTTCTTTTCTACAGCCAGTTCACCACCTTGCTGTTTTACATCGGAAATAGGTGACAGATATTGTGCATAGACTGCCCCCCAGGCAATGCCTGCATCCCTCTTTTCCACAGTAATGGACTTGGCACGCAATTCAGGACTACCTTCTGCAAAGCTTTCCTTGATATATCCCAATTCGGGAACTGTGGTCTTGGCAGGTGAGAATGTTTCCAGCACTTTACGGCCAAGAACAATGCGTACATCACCACGTGATGCCAACAAGTCACTCCCTTGGCAAAGCAATGCATAAATAGCGTCTGCCGTTGCAACAGGTGAATTCCAACTTGTAGTTTGTTTCTGCTTCAGTAACCAAAGTTTCATTTCTTCCACCAATGCATCATTGCCTCCTGCCATCCTCAGGGCTTCCATTACCTCCACATGAACGGAAATAGGTTGTGTTCCCCAAAGGAAAGGTCTTTCATAGAAAGCAAAGTATGCACCCCGTTCATCGGTTTGCACCAGATGCTCTTTAATAGAAGCGATAAATTCGTTAGCCTCAGCCGTGCGACCTGCCTTTTGCAGAATGATAGCTGATTGCGCCTTGACTCCCATTGCATTCGAACTCAGGTTCTTGCCGACCATAGAGAGGAAATAGCGATAAGCGGCTTCATTGGCAGAAGGCACTCTTTCACCGGAGATAGCTATCAGATAGAGATACGTCATTGCCGGATATGAAAGATTATCGATCTTCGTCCCGTTTTTCTCTGCTTTACGGATATTCTGATATTCCTGCAATGCCTGGCTATGCAAATAGTTGAAAGCCCTTTGCTGCATGGAAAGGGCATCAGCGGAGTTCTGTTGTCCGGTAAGCAGCGGCAAGCGGACAAGGAGTTCGGTGATGTATCCCGTCATACTGCGACTACCCGGCATACCTTTGTACCAACTCCAGGCGCCATCGGCATTTTGTAATTCCTGTAGTTTAATAAGGGTGGTCATATTATTGTTCGACAGATTATTGAGATCGAACAAAGTAGCAATACGCGCTTGCTGTTCGGCTTCAGTAGTAGCTTCCAGCAACCACGGGCTTTCTTCGAGAAGGATATTCTTCACCTCTTGGTTCTTCTGTAACTGACTGAGGAAGTTTTCTTTCTTACCGCCTTGCATGCGCCAACTGTCGAATACAGCTTTAATGCGCGGCTGACTGTTGGCAATGTAAGAAGCAAGGGAATTAGCATAATAAGCGGCTGCCCATGCTGTAGCATTATCTGTACGGGGCTGACTCAATACGGGTAATGCCTGTACGGCATACCAGGCGGGATTACCTGTAAATTCTACTGTCAGTCGGCGGTCGGTGGCCGTGCGGCTGTTGTAATTGAACAGGCTGTCCAAAGAGAACGTACGGGTTTCTTCACCACGTACCGGCATGGCAAGGGTTTCAGTAATGTATTCCTTATTGCTCAATACAGGCAACAAGTGCTGTTCGCCATCACTGAATGTGCCACCGTCAGCAATCATACGTACACCCAACATATCCTGTTTATCCGTCACTGTGAAACGGAAGCTTACAGGAACGGTCTTCCCGGCTTCTACCGTGAAAGCTTGGCGTTGAGTGGAAATCACTTTATCCGTCATCGGATCAAAAAGAATAAATTTCGTAGTTCCCTTCAAAGATTTACCTGTCAGATTGGTAATGGTTGCAGCAATGCTGGTCTTATCCCCTACCCGTACAAAACGCGGCATATTGGGAGACAGCATGAAGTCCTTCGCCGTAACAGCAGAAGCATCCAACTGACCGGTCAACATTCCCTTTGTATGGGAATATCCGCGGAAATTCCAACGCGTCAGACTTTGTGGCATCGTAAAGGAGAAGGAAATCTCACCTTGTTCATTGGTGCGCAGTTGCGGATAGAAGAACGCCGTTTCAGCGAAGTTTGTACGTAGTTCGGGGGTATTGCCCGACTCTACATCATCAGCCGTCTGTCCAATTTCCTGCGACATTTCTTCTTCAAACATTAGACCTGCCGCTTTTCCGGCCAACATATTTGTCAGATCAGCAGAAGCATTATCCGCCATAGCCATCATTTTTGTCTGCGGAGATGCTATGCCCCTCACCTGTACGCTTCCTGTTACATCCGTTCTCTTCACAGAACGATATCCGATTATCATTGCTTCATTTATGCCTTCTTCCGAATAAAAAGTATCGTAGATAAATGCTGGAATTTTCCACTCCTTCATCGAGAAATGACAAGAATAGAAAGCTCCACCTGTATATCCATAAGACCAATATATCTGAGGATTGAAACGGGGATAATTCACATTAAAATTCTGACGATTGGGATACAGCTTATCCAAAGAAGCATCGTACATAGTAGCAAGCATCTCAGCATCAGCCGGTGTACCTTGCGGTGTCTTTATCGTCAGACGCCACTCCTCTTCTTGTCCGGGACGCAACTTATCACGGAATACATCCCATTTCATTGTCAGTACTTTATCCGGCATACGCTTTTGCAAGTTGACCTTTTCAGAATAGAATTCACCACCCTTGACAAAAGCAAACAGGTACTCTATCCCGTCTCCATACTCCTCTTTATAAGGAACATCAAAACGAACAATAGAGTCGGATAATTGAAGTACCGTACTGCTTAAACGCTTTTTACCGCTGAATACATCCAGCATGACATAAGCATCCTTATAAGAAGTCCCCAAACAGAATTGGGCAGGATGTCCGGCATCAAACTCCGCATTGCGTGCATAAAACCAGACTGGTGAATCTACCGGAGGGCGATTGTCGTCATAGGAGAAGAGTACGATATTTTGCTTGTAATCAACATCCCTACCCTGATCGTCCTTGGCTGCTAATTGTAGTTCGTAAGCACCTGAAGGCAAATTCTTCCATTCCGGCAACAATACTTCCACATTCGAGGTAAACTGTCCGCTGAAACGGACTTCCTGTTTTCCATCTACAGTTTGTACCAGGCGATAATCACCCTTCACGGCAACGGGTTGCATATTCAGGTTCCGCGCCACGAATGTCAGGCGGATACTGTCATCCTTACAAATGCGCTCTTCCGTTTCGACAGACAAAACAAGCGAACGGTTGCCTGCTGACAGCGTGGTCACACTACTTTGTGTTTCACCGGCCTGGTTGGTTACAGAGGCTTCTATCTGATAGGTATAAAAACCGGCATTCTCCCCTTTCACACCTTGCAGGCGGACAGGAATAGAGAACATTCCGTCATCTCCTATCGTCACTGTGCCGGAAGCCAGTGAAGTGGAACTCTGCCCATAAGATCTCCACCACGAAAACAGACTACGGGTTACGGTATAGTTCAGTTCCAACCCTTGCAAAGGCACACCATTAAAGGAACTCACCGTACCTTTCACCTGTACACTGTCTCCTACTTGATAGGAATCCTTCTGAGGATCAAAAACTATATCGAATGTAGGACGCTTATATTCTTCCACTTGTATAAATGCCCGGCCATCAGTTTCCTCAACTTCAATCGTGTAAGACCCATTCAGGCAGGCAGCAGGCAGTATAAACTCTGTGGTAAACGAACCAAATTCATTGGTACGGACTTTTTTCTCTCCAATATCATTACCATTCACATCCGAGAGCTCCACCGTATAAGTTTCATTTGGAAGAACCTTGGCGGTATCTCCCTCTTGGGCATAAGCTATACCTTTTATATAGATAGTCTGTCCCGGACGATATATGGAACGGTCCGTTAAAATCTTCACTTCATCAAACTCTTCATCTGTGCCATTCCAGACTCCATTAGAGCTATTATAAATACGCTGCAATGGCATTGCCGTATCAGTGCCTTTCGTAGCACTCAATGCACGGAATTGCTTAACCCACGGCATTACCACTTTGCCCGAAGCATCTGTAGTTTTCTGCTCCAGCACCTCATTGTTCTTTGTTCCGTAACTGGAATAGAAAGTTATTTGAGCATCTGCAATAGGCTTTCCAGTCTCAGCATCCAAAGCTACAACCTCAAAATCCTTATTCGATAAAGGTAAGGTCAACACCTTGAAGCGAGTAAGATAGAGATAGTTTTCAGAAGTTTTTCCTTTCTTGTCATCAGGTACAATCTGCATAACATAAACACCTGGTTCGCCGGGCATCAGCATGCTGTATGTACTATCTGCCGACTGGTAATTATCCGGGCGCAACAAAGAGAAGTGTTCTGCCTTCACTTTACGGGCATATTTCTTATAAAAAGAGGTATTGATCTGTGGCATATCAGTTTCCTCTTTCAATAAAGTAGTATGAAACAGGTTCACTGTAAATCCATCCAGATTACGATGGGTCACTCTCAATTTCAAAGAGTCACCGGGGTAAGTAGCCTTGCTTGCAGTCAGGTTAAGTTGAGGTTGCAATATGCTTTCTTTCAGTTCACGCAATGCGGATATGCGTTTGTAGTCAGGGTAAAGACTAATAGCCTCATCACAGGTTTGCAATGCTTCCGGGTATTTACGCATATTACGGTAATAACGGGCCTTAGCCAGATACGCCTCTGCACATACATCACGTTTAGCATAGTCTTTAATGATACGGTCTAATGCACGTAGATATTGGTTCGGTGCTTCGCTCTCACCTTCTTTTACAGCACGGGGACGAAGCAAGACATCTCCTTCACGGTTACGCCAAGCCATATAATCCAGCATAGTCAGTACGGCAGCATCTTCCCGATCAGGCATTTTCCGATAGGTATTTATCATCTGCCCATAAATGCCCATAATGTCTTTCTTCACCAAAGAATCCGTATCAAACCACGAGACTTTCTGTAAAGCATCGATAGCACGTGATGCCAGCAAATGATACATTTCATGATGGTAGTATTCACTTGCATCTCCTAAAATCACAAAAGGAATATAAGTACGTGAAGATGTCTTCAGTAACTCAGTAGAGTCTTTCAAGGCTTCACCGGTATATTTTATTACCTGATTCACAAACAAATTGGCACTCCATTCGCGGATATCCGCTGGTAAAGCCGTCTCTCCCAGATTAAGCGAAGTACGATTCCGCAATTCCCAGCGGTTATTATCTGCATAATTGGCATAGATACTCGCTACCAGTGAATTCAACACTGCACGGCTGACCGGATTTTGCTCATGCAACGCCCATTGTTCCAATCCTTTCAGATTGACATAGAAACTATCGGGCGTCAGTATATTCTGATACGTATTCCGGCACATATAGGCTTTAAGCATCTGCGGGGTATTCTTTTCGCGTTCCCCCTTCCGAAATATCTCATCCGTCAGTTTAATTACAGTTTGCGGCAAACTCTTTTCCTGTGCTTGCTCCACTTGCTTCCACAACTTATCAAACGACTGCGCATGCAGCACAGGCACACAGCCCCAAAACGCTGCCAGCAACACCAAACTACAAATTCTTTGAATTTTTTCCATGGATACTATTCTGTTAGTCTTTGTACTAACAACAAAGAAAGGGAATAAAGTTTAAACAAAAGCTGTTTTTTATATAAAAAAGCTTTCAAAGGGATATAAAAAGAAGCGAGAAATACGTTTTCAAGACGTACTCCTCGCTTCATAAAGTTTAGTTCAAATGCTTTTTTACTTCTTCAGGGTATAACCCATCATCAACATCTCATTCCGACCTACTTCGGCGAGAATGTTTCTCCATGTTTTAAAAATCTTTTTTTTCATAACCTTAAAAATTAAACTAATACCTAAAAATCAAATACACACTCATAAAAAGGGGTTAATAAATTGTAGAGTAACCCCAAACGTGCTTATCAGCTTCGCTGATGTGCTTAAAAATTTTCTTTAACATTTTCATTTTGTTATCCTCCTTAAAAATCTTGTTATCCTATTGAAATCATGTTTTATAACACAAAAATAATACCTTTGTTCGAAACTTCGAGCGATATATTACATAAAAATATGTTTTATAACATATTTCTTGATCTACATCAAAAATAAGAAGATTAGACAAGAAGAAAATAAGCAAGAATGGCAGGAAATGAAACGAATGACAAGGCAGGAGACAAGATGGCAGAAAAAGAGTGAGGCCGCTTCCCACTGGAAACAGCCTCACACAACAACATTTTACTTTTCACGATGGTGAAAAAAAGGACTAGTCTTCACAGAGTAGTTTTCTCTTTTATAATGGCATCATTAATTTTATGAATTTGAGTCCATCAAACAGAGACGCCATCCGCCTAAATAATTTACAGGCTTAAAGTACCACTTATTGGCAGCTTCCGGCACTGTTCCGTCAGCTTCCCTCATTACTATAGTACATTTCACCTCATTCATCAAGGCTGTTTTAAACTTTATATTGTTTATACGATAACTCAACACTGGAATCTGCTTCAACATACAGACTACGTTGCTCATTTCTTCATTGCTAAGTTGGAGAGGCTCATTCCATGCATCTTCAGGATCAAGCTTGTAAAGCATGGAAACAGCTTGCTCGTATTGTTTGTTTTGCACACAAGTCATAAACTTATCCACTAAATTTTCTACAGCTAGAGTATCTTCCCGAACCAATCCACTAACGAAATCATTAAATTGTTCTTCAGATAAATCCACTACAGCCTGTTTTTTATCCACTGATTGACAGGATAAAAGATTAAAAAGAGCGGCAAGTACAAAAACAAAAATCAGATGTTTCATCTTTTATTATTGAAAAGTATAAAGAAGTAAGGGTACTACTTACCCTTACTCTTATTTATGATTCGAATGACTCCGAATTAGTTAGCTACTGTTGCAGCGATTTTACAGATTACATATACGCGGATTGTACCCCAATCATACTTAACATCAAACGGAACCTTAATCTGGAAATCACCTACGGTTGTATTATTATTCTCATATACCAGTTCACCGAAGTAATGAGCAACAGCTCCCTTACCATTCTGAATATCATTTTCTGTCGGTTCTATAAAATTGAACTTAATCTTCTTACTTGCAGCACTTAGCAAATCTTTAAAATCACCAGAAGTAGAGTTCATATCAGTTCTGATTTGATCTTCCAAACAAGAGATAGACTTGATACCATAATATTCATAGTAGTTTTCTCCCTTAGTAACCGCAGTATTATCAAAGTTATGATCACGCCAATCGGTGAAAGTCAATTTCAACATAGCTTTAGAGCCGCCTGTTTCACCATCCAAGAAATTAGTTTCATGAGGATCAGCTACACTAACAGGACGCAAGAACTTCGCAAAGAATGTATTGTTAGACAAAGCAAATGGAACATAGTCACAATTAGCTGCATTTATCTGAATTTTTGCAGTAAAGGTTTGCTTATCCGCCAATTCATTGTGATCTGCATAGTTCAAGATATCCTTAGCCCATTCATTAGTAGCGTTATCCGCATTATATTCTAATGTAGAAGCATTGATAGTTACAACAGGATATTTAATAAGAGGAGCACCTACCTTATTTGCATACAAAGTCTTTCCATTATTACCTACTGTAATATCATATTTCTGACCGGAATTACCTGTAACCGGAGTCAAAGCAGTTCCTTGCGGATTTACGAAAGTGAATGTTTTAGTCAACTTAGCATCCGTAAATGCAGTATAAACAGCATCAATACCAGTAACTGTCACATCGTTACCCATAAATGTGTTCAAGATATCAGATTTGAATTCATCGTCTGCACCTTCCTGTCCCACGGTTTCAACATTAGCATGAATATCACTATAGCCAGTTCCAGCTTTCGGATCATTTTTGGCATACCAATAAGCTCTGTTCTTATCAGCGTCAGCCAATGTACCAGCCGGTGTTACATTACGTTTTGATGGAGTCCAATTCAACGTCACATATACATATTGATTGATACCTTTAGCAGCATCGATTACTTTAGTATAACGAACGATGGCTTTCATACTTTCCTTATTTTTAAACACTTGGTAAGCTTGGTTATTCTTAACCATCCATTTCAATATCTGAGTTTCGTTACCGCCATCATCTTGAATAGATTGAGATACGATACCATACTTAGTTGTCGCAACTTTAGAAGCAGGCAAAATTCCATCGTATTGAGTAGCATCATTTACACCACCATCCAATGTAAAGTTATCATGGAAACCCTCTTTAGAAATGCCTTGCTTTTCGAGTTGGGCAATAATTTGTTCTTCAAATTGATGCCAAGTAAGTTTCAGTTCTTTTTGAGTTTCTGTACAATTTACAGTATAGATATCAGCAAAGTCAAAATTCGGAGTTAATACAACATCACTTTCTGTAATAGTGTCAACAATCTTAAATTTCATATACCCTACTGCTGCAATCTTATTACTCTTAATATCAGTTAAAGTAATACGTACCAACGGTTCACGACCTTTTTCAGCCTTATTCTGTTCTGCTCCAAATTCTTGCTGCAAACCATCCTTCGGCATTTGTGGTCTAAGAATAGCACCATTCAAAGCAGCATGAGCACTTTCCGAAGTTTTATTATCACCTACATGATAGCCAACCAGTTCATAAGAATATTTGAATCCGTAACTTTCAGATGTCTTATCAAAAGCATACTTATCCAGTTTTTTATGAATATCTTTAGTCAAATTTTCCGGATCAACTATTTCATCAAAATGAGTATTGATAAGCTTAGATAAATCTTCACCCTCATGATTCCAAATAATCTCACGAGTAGCTGTAGCATTTATAGCCTCAGCAGCAGTCTTATACAAATGTACCGTTTCATTTTGCTCGAATGGCTGACTTAGAGCCAATGTCAAATTATGAGCATTCACCGCTTTTATTGCAGCATAATCAGAAGTAATGATTGTGTCTTGCTTGCCATTATTATAATGAGCTTCCAAAGCTAGTACTGTAACTTTACTATCCTGTTCTATATCCTTAACAGTACCATTCACTAAATGAGAATTTACAGTCAGCAGACCTTTGTCTCCTTTAAAGTTGTCAACAATAGCTTCTACTACACCATTAGCTCTTGTTTTATATTCTTTATCAGCAGAAATATAAGTCAATTTAGTAATCTTTTTCCAATCTGCAATAGAAGGATTCATATGATATTCAGCAACTAAGCCTGGAGTCATAGAAGTAGCAACTCCGACCTTAGGGGCATCGGTTTTAAAATCTCCGTTTGCATTAATCTTATTAACAGTCAAGACGTTATAATTATAGGAATAAGCTCCCATAGCTTCGATACCTTGATAATAGAAAGCCGGTTTAAAGATTAGGCTGTTCAAACGAGCAGAGAGCACACCTAACAAAGTATTCAACTGATCGCTTACTTCCTTTTGCATCTCCTCATTAGCTTTCTTCAGAAGATTTTCAATTTCTTCTTTAGAACCTAAATTGGCTAACTCTTTCTTCATAGCGTCCAACTGCCCCTGAAGGGAATCAAACTTCTTGCCAGTAGCTTCTTCAAACTTCTTCAAAGCATCAATCTGAACCTGCAATGCCTGATCGGCTTTTGCCCGTGCTTCTACTTCTGCATTCAAATCAACGCCTAAATCTTTCAAGTCCTCTTTCATTGTATTCAGGTCACTCTGAATACCATCTATCTTACCTGAAAGTACAGAAAGTTCCTCATCTGTTGCTACATTTTTCATTAACTCATCAATGTAAGCTTTAGCCTCTTTGATAGCCTCAGCTTTTGCGTCGCTTGCAGCTTTTTCAGCAAGTGCTTTAACAGCTGAAGCTTCAGCAACAGCTTTGTCTGCTTCTGTTTTAGCAGCATCAGCGGCAGCCTTTGCAGCATCTGCAGCAACCTGAGCAGCGTCAGCATCAGCTTGTACACCAGCTAAAGCTTTTTCCAAGCTCGTCTTTTGTGCGCTAAGTTCAGTGTTCAGATCCGTGTACTTTTGCTCAAGACCGTCGATATCATCGTCATAGTCCTTGCAAGACGTAAATACACCCGTAGAAACCATCATCAAGGCTCCAAACAGGGCTACACTCAAATACTTCTTGTTCATAATAAAAAACTTTAAATTTATAAATTTAAAAAAATAAAGAATAATAATAGTCTGATCAATAATCTTCGTCCCATTATATACCGTTACTTTATAGGTAACGGAATTGTTGAATAAAAAGAAAAAACGTACAAGAAAACTCTAGAAAAAGGCTTTTATTAGTCAAATAGTACATCGGGACATGAAAGAAATTACCTATCAAACTAATTTGTAAGAAAAGAGTAGATTGAATAAAGTGAGAAAGAGGAACATTTAATAAAACCAACTAAAGAAGAGTACGATATTTTACTGATATACAGCGATATACTCCAACATATAAGTTATAAAAAAAGAAACAAGAAAAACCGCCGGAGAAAATATCCCAGGAAATTAGCTGATTATTTGCATTTCTACAATAGTCAAATATCAGCGTTTTATAATGAAATTCTATAAAATCCGCCCCACTCTTTAGAAGACAGCAGCATACCCTTTCACAAAGGAGATAACTTCTTGATTAGCTTGATCTATCCTTTGATTTTGAAAAGGCTTCAAATAAGTTTCCGTAACCTTGATAGATGAATGTCCCATCGCTTCTGAAATGATGCCCGGATGTATTTCACAATGATAAGCCATTGTCGCCCACGTATGGCGAATAGTATACGTACTTAGATGAGCATGACTTCCCATCCATTTCTTCAACACAGACAATTTATAGTTGAAAGCCCTCAATGCCGATTGATATTCATGATAGGCCGTTTCTGTGCCTTCAGGACTGGATAGGAAAGAGAATAGGTAAGGAGAATCTTTATCTGTATTAGCTACCATTCGAATCAATCTCATAGCCTCAGGTGTCAACGCCACTGTCAATGATCGACCGGTTTTCCGACGACGGTATTTCAAAATATTATCCTGGATATCCGTTTTACGCAAATACACCAGATCAACAAATGGGATTCCCCGCAGCAAAAACATAAGCGCAAATAGTATCTTTGTTTTTTGTACGTCTAAAGGTAAAGTACCATTAATAGGTACTTTCTCTGTTTCATAAAGTAAATTTCCAATATCAGAAGCATCTAAAGATCTTCTCTGATCAGCACATACACTTGTATGTACGTGCCTGAAAAGCCTTGGTATGTACAAGGCATAACCATTATCTACTGCCCGGTTATAAACCGCCCGGAGCACCTTCATATAAGTAGATACCGTATTCCAACTACATCTTCGCTGGCGCAAATAAATTTCGAAGCGTTTCAAAAGGTTCGGATTCAATTTGCAGAACGGTACATCCTTATCATCATTAAATGCAGAGAAAGAATTCCGTGCGCTCCGGTATACATGTGCAGTGCCCCACTGACCATTGGCACGAAGTTCCAGAATAGTAGAGGATAGCATCTCCAATAATAATTTTTGTTTCATAATTGAATGTTTTTTGAATACAATTACTCTTTTTTTTAAGAATTATAGAAAAAAGAACAGCTTTATTTGCACATTTATGGAAAAACACTTATGTTTGCACCATATTTTGTGCCGTTACCTATAAAGTAACGGCATTTTTTTTAATAAAAATATCAAATAAAAAAAGCGGGGAGAATGTTCAAAAAAACATTCTCCCCGCTTTTAAAATCTATAGATATTTCTCTACTTTTCAGGTGTTTGTTCCAGTGTTGCTACCAGAAAATCGTAAAATTTAGGAACTGTAGGAATTAATGCACGTTCATCCGGTGAATGCGGAGAACGCAGTGTAGGTCCGAAGGAAATCATATCCAATCCCGGACAATTGGCACCAATAATACCACATTCCAAACCTGCATGGATTACTTTTACAGCAGGTTCTACTCCAAACTGTTGTTTATACGACAGCTTCATAGCATGCAAAATCGGAGAATCCACATTAGGCTGCCAGCCGGAATATCCTCCACTTAGTTCTACCTTCATACCTGCCATGGCAAAACAAGCCGTCAAACTGTCTGCCAGGAATTCTTTCATCGTATCGCAAGAACTGCGTGCCAGAATACGTACTTCCGCTTTACCACCACCAATGATAACAATTGCCAGATTAGATGAAGTTTCCACGGTATCGGGCACTGTAGGAATCATGCGCATCACGCCATCCTGACAAGCCATCAGCACATTAATCATATTGTCCTGAATTTCAGCAGGTACAATAGCTGTAGGAAGTTCAACCGACTCTATCGTCAAAGTAATGTCACTTTCAATTGGAGCATATTCCGCGTTGATTTGCGCCTCATATTCTTTAATATAGTCTTCCAGCCCTTCCGTATCTTCCGGATTGAACACCAATACAGCACACGCTTCGCGAGGAATGGCATTACGCATATTTCCACCTTCGAAACTTGCCAGCTGAGAATCAAATTCAATCAGCACATCATGTGCCACGCGAGCCAAAAGTTTATTGGCATTACCACGTCCCTGATTTATTTCCAGACCGGAATGTCCGCCACGCAAACCTTTCAAGGTAATCTTACGGGCCACAGAATCAGCAGCGGGCGCTTCTTCCTTATATTCCAGTGTAGCCGTCAGATCAATACCTCCGGCACAACCGATATAAAGTTCGCCTTCATCTTCCGAGTCAAGATTCAGCAAAATTTCCCCCTTCAGTGTCCCCGGTTTCAAACCGAAAGCACCATACATGCCTGTTTCTTCATCCTTCGTAATCAAAGCCTCCAGCGGACCGTGCTTCAAGCTATTATCTTCCAGCACTGCCATGATAGCAGCAACACCCAGACCATTATCAGCTCCCAGCGTTGTACCTTTAGCTTTTACCCAATCACCATCGATATAGGTTTCAATAGGATCTTTTGTAAAATCGTGAACAGTATCATTGTTCTTCTGAGGCACCATATCCATGTGTGCCTGAAGAATGACGCCTTTGCGGTTTTCCATACCCGGAGTAGCTGCCTTACGAATGATAACATTGCCTATTTCATCGACAAATGATTCCAAGCCCAAGCCTTTTCCAAAGTTTACAAGGAACTCTGTTATTTTCTCCATGTGTCCAGACGGACGGGGAATTTGAGTCAGCGAATAAAAATGCTTCCACACATTCTGTGGAGCTAATTGCAAAATTGTACTCATAACGTTTAAAAGTTAGTTTTCGCAAATATACATTTTTATTCTTAAACCATGCAATAAATACTGTACGAATTAAATCTATCAAAAAGCATACTTACATTCAACTTTTTATTTTTTCTTTCTGCAATGCCTCTTTCAACATTACTTTATCCAGCAGTTTCTTCTTTGACTGGATCATGCGCAATGCACACCGCCTCACCACATTCGTAATAGCCCCACCGGACAACTCCGTTTCCGCCGCCATAGTTATCAATTCTTCCGCATCCTTTCCCAACCATTTCCCAGGAAGCATGTTCCGCCATAACTCAGCCCGTTGTTCCTCCGTCGGCATCGGAAAATAAACCACCGACTGGAAACGGCGGGAGAATGCCTCGTCTATGTTCGAGCGTAGATTTGTCGCCAGAATGACCATGCCGGGAAAATCTTCAATCCGTTGCAACAGGTAAGCCACTTCCTGGTTAGCATGTCGGTCATTGGATGTATTGGTGGATGTACGTTTGCCAAACAAAGCATCCGCTTCATCAAAAAACAGAATCCAGTTCCGGTTCTCGGCAAGGTCGAATACCTTTGCCAAGTTCTTTTCCGTTTCGCCGATATACTTGGATACAATCATGGACAAGTCTATCCGGTACACGTCTATCTCATTCTTCTTGCCCAAAAGAGTCGCAGCCAATGTTTTTCCCGTACCCGGAGACCCATAAAACAGCGAACGGTATCCAGCTTTCAGAATACGGGACAGTCCCCAATCCTCCATGACAGTCTTACCGGAGGAAATCCATACATTGATTTCTTCCAATTCGATAGCTACCTGATAGTCCAGTACCATATCTTCCCATTCCAACTGCGTGGTAATGCGTTTGGCGGGAAAGCCGATGTTATAATCAGGTTTATATTCCTTGTCCAGCAAGACACGGCTTAAGAATTCTTCCGATACACGCAATTGCCCACTGAGAAAGGGTTCACCTTCTCCGGCGCCTTCCAGACGGAGGATATTCTTTGTGTAGAACCAGTGATCCTTCTGGAAAAACCGGATCACCCCTTTCCGTTTTTCCGTATCTTCTCCGGCAAGAATAAAAGAGGCAGTCTCACCAGTTGGCAGAAAACCTCCATGTGACAAGCCTTTCCAACCACCGAATTCCGTATATTGCCGGTCGAAGTTCTTGTTTTGTACAAAAAAGATGTCCAGTATCTGCGGACAGACATGCGGCATCAACGCCAACATGACCACCATCCGTTCGTCAAATGTCAAGTCGGGAACGCCAGTCACCTTTTCCAACCATCCGTTTACAGGTGGTTTTACTTCTTCCAGCGAGGAGTATTCACACTCCTGTTGGAAATAAAGCTGAATAGAAATAGTCAAAACTTGATTGAACCATCCGATAAATTCATTCATAGACTATTCTTTTACAAGCTATTCGCTCTGGCACCCATTACGTCCGCCTCATGTTCTAAATCTATATTGTCGTTGACCGGCATACCACCCACTTCCGTAGTAGGTTCAACACGTCCTGCCAGCTGTTGGGCTACATGCCATGCCTCATGGGGCAGATGCATCTCTTGGCCGGGTGCCACATGGATGTCCGTTCCTTGCGTATAAGCTAGTGCCTGGACAGTGGCAGGCTGTGAAGAATTATAATGTACTTTTACATCATCCATTGAAAACCCCGAAAGACTTTCGACCCCAGCTTTCAGATTATCAGGCAAACCGGTATTATTCGGTTTCTGTTGGCATACAGTATCCGATTTCATTTGCACGCCCTCTGCATCATCTTCCACACGCTGAACAGTAGGTTCAAATTTACCCTGCAAGGTATCTTCTTCCTCGTCAGACTGTAACTGGGCAGTTTTCATCTGAAATCCTTCTTCATCCTCTAAGCCAACACGTTGCAAAAGTGTGTTCACCATACGGTTATCAACAAATTGTAATGCACCGCCGCCATCCTGCTTTTGCTGTATGGTACGTGCTACTTTTTCCTGATGTACTTTCTCTGCTTCCATACGATTTCTTTATTTAATGTTTAATATCAGAATTCCTGCTTATCGTGCCATTTTACTTGTATGTATTTCTTCAGCCACGGTAAACGTATTTGCCGGAATCCCCAGGGAACGGAATCGAGTAGAATGTCATGCGTCTTGTCGTCCACGGTAAGTAGCCATTTTTCGTCCTGTTCCTCCAAGCGACCTGTACGGGTAACAAAGCTTTGCAGAAATCCTTTCAGCGATGTTCCGTTCATCTTGGACCAATGCGCTTTTACTGCCGACAGTAAGCTATCAGCGATTTGTTTTTCCTCGGCAGTCAGTTCCAGCCGTTTTGGCAACGGGATATGCATCGGCAACCCAACAAGCAGACGATTGAACACCAATTCTGTTTCCCGGTATTCCTTTTCTTCTTGACAAGTGAGGTATTGTAACAAGAACATGGCACGAATTCTTGATTTCGTATCTTTGATATCCTTCCTTGCCTCGTTCAGATAATCGAGCATACTCAGCAATCGGAGAAACCATGCAGACAGCAGACAGAGACCTGCATTATTAACAAAGAATATTTTAGAATCAGACACCGGTTCGCCGGTTAGCCAATTCTTGTCCTCTTTCGGCATTAATTTTTCACTTATCATATTCACTATGTCTTTAAGTTCATTTTCTGTTTTTTCTTGCAGGATAGGAAGTGATTTCACAAATGAGCGAATATTCTCTTCCCTGCTATTGTACGCCCATTCTTCCGAAGGATTTTCAATGATATAGGTTACCAGAGCAGTCTCTAAATGTTCCTTTTGAACCGGATAACTTATCAATATGTAATCCATAACTTGCTGCAACAGTTCTGCTTGCGAAAGAGACAGACTTGCAACCAGCCGCAGCCATTCTCCGGTACTCATCCATTCCAACCATTTATCTGTATGCAATGTATTCCGTACCACAGACTGACGAATGTAGGCCAACAGTTCTTTCGGTCGGAAGAAGATATGGTTGTAGAGCATTCTTTTTCGTACACTTTCCGGCAAAGTATCATCTGCAATCCACTCTATCGGTAATCGGGCTACGTTTTTACCGAACAGGCGAGAAATGAAATAATCTTCCATTTGTTCCGGCGTTTGTTTTTTCCAATTTGTTTCCCTTACCCATAACAGCAATATTCTGGTTATATCTGAAGCAAATACCCGATCATTAGCGAATCGGCTGAGCCAGCTTGTCAACTGCCTGAAATCATCAGGATATTCAAATCCTGCAACGGCAGACAAAAACAGACTCAATTGTTCCAGTATGGTTATATCCGATACATCGACAATCCGTTTTATCAAAACCAGATCAGCATCCTTCTCCAGCCATGCCAAAAATTTCTCCGGATACTTTTCCAGAACGGAAACAATATGATGACTGAATATGGTATTGCTTATATTCTTTTGTAACAATACATCAGCAAACTCGTCCTCCCGTACATCTTGCCATGCCTCCATTTCCAAGTCAACAGCCAGATTGACCGATAAATTCGTCCATTCCGCATCGCTTTGGAAATCAGTCTTCCCGGTATAGACAAAATACAAATGAGCCAGGAACTTTTTTACCACCTCTTTTTCCGTTAAGGATCTTCCACCTAATGTATCTCTATCTTGCATAAAGAACAGCAATGCTTCTGAAAGAGCCGTTGAAAAAAGCCTGTCATTTCCAGTAAGGAATGGAATCCCATCAGCTTTGCATTGCAGCCATTCAATCGTTTCCGACAATACCGCTGCTTGACGGAAGTCCGCTTGTGCCACGCTTTGCAGAAGAAGAGGCGCTGACAAATAGGTTGCAACAAATATTACAGCCTTGCTTTCTTCGGGTTGCCTACGTAGTAGCCCCACCCATTCATGTACTTTTTCGACAACCATTCTCTGTAACAACTCACGCTTATCATCTGTAAAGATGGTAGCGTCTTCCAGCCAATCGGTAAAGCCATTTCCAGCGTTCCAGCGGTTTTCCAACAGTATGGGAAGGATGTCGGAGTCTTTTTTGGTTTGCCGTACCCATTCCTCAAACCTTACTTTTGCAGGATTCCCGTTACCTGTCTCGATAGTCATCAGCAGGTCCAGTACTGCTTCCATATCATCATATTCCTCATTCCTGGTTTCTGTCTCCCTAATGCTTCCTTGAAATACCAGTTTAATGACAATCGGTATATTTTCCTTGCCAAACAATGTCATAAGAAGTAAATAAAGAATTTCTCTCGCAGTGCCCTCCATCTTCATTGACGATTGGGAAACTTTTGCCAGCCATAAAATCATCTGTACCTTCAATCCGAATGTCCTATCCTTCAAATATGCTGAGAGGGCCTGTTCGTTAGTTACCAGCCAATCAAACAGGGATAACAATTCCGCAATATGAGATATACCGTTCATCCGCACAACCGACCGCCTGATAATTTCTTCTAAAACCGGCTGACTTATTAAAGTAAGTGTATACTCCAATACTTCATGCTCGTGTAACAACCATATGGCATTCTCTTCATTTTCTATGGATTGTTCCAAGAACAATGCCGTCATTCTACGTTTTACAAGTTCCGGTATACTCTTGTCTGCTAATATCTGTCGAAGTTTCAGAATGTCGACACGTATTTTACCATTTCCTGCATCTTGCTTCCAAACATCTTCCGACAAGTACAATTTTTCAGATAATATTTTGATAGAAGGCTCATTACTACCACTTGAAAACTCCTGATAGAACTGATGTAGAAGTTGTTCGATACGTTCCGACTCCGAAAGACCGCAGTGTTCGTTTTCTATCCAAAGCAACACTGCTTTGCAAAAAATAAAGTTAAACTGAGTTTCAGAAATCCCTTTTAGACATTCTGTTTTCGATATATGGTTCAGTAGATAGGTTCTTACCTGGTCAACCACTTCCATCGCCATGAAAGAAACGGAAGAAAGCAGACGGTTGAGAAGATCAGTATCAACCATATTAGCTATAACACTAAGTAGAGCGTTGTCTTTGGCAGCCTCCGATTGTAACCAATCCATCAGTATTTCCGGCTTTTCCTTTATCAGTAGCCTAAATAAGCTTCGTTTGTCCGCCATATTTTTCTGCGTATCATTTAGATATTCTGCCACCATTTCCATATCTGTAGGATATGCCGTTTGCTTCCACCCGGAATCCAGATTCTCTTTCGGACTTTCTCCCGCCATCGGCAGACGAAGTAGAGAAAGTTGTAAAAAGATACGATACAATTCCCGGTTTAAATATCCGTCATACACAGGTGAACCGTCTGCATAGTGCGGTTGGAGGTCATAGATAGCATTTAATACATCCCTATAATAATCAGGTCCGAAAACTTCAAGCAGGAAGTTGACTGTCAGTTCCATTTTAGAGAGGTAGAAAGAGTAGTTTCGCTTACGGATGAATGTGAGCAACCGATGGTGCAGATGGCGGATAAAATCTCCTTTACCCCCAAAGATAGCAATCCCGTTAAAGGGATAATAATTGATAAGCCATTCATACAAATAATGCCAGTATGGGGGCAGGTCGACTTCGGCATGTTCTTCCGTTTCTGTTTCCATTATCCGACGGACAGACAGCGTATCGAGTAGTTCCGCCATATTTTGCAGCCTGTTGTCATCATTATCCTCGTGAATAAAACGCACGAGTATACCGGGGTTCATCTCCAGAAGTATTGCAAGGAAACGACGTTTCTCGTACAAGCCAAACGATGACATGGAAAGTAAGTCGGTATAGAGTCGGATAAGAGTATTGTCATCATTTGTCTGCCATAGCAAACGACACAAAGCGTGATCTTTTCTCATACAGAGAGATACTACACCCTCTGCATGAAGCGCCTGTTGCAAAACGGCCCAATCCAATTCTTCCGTTAGGTTAAAAGCACTATTGTCCCATTCCACCTTCTGATAACCATGTTCCAGATAGAACAGTAGATTTTCCAGGCGTGAAGCATCCGTCTTTTTCCGTTCGCTCTCCGTCGGTATGCTCCATGAAGGCAACACTTTCAGCAGTTCCGCTTTGAGGCGCCGGGGAAACTCATGGTAGAAGTTTTCCTCGGGGATACTCCCCAAATCCAATTCCAACAGTTCTATTTCATGCAACACCTTGTCTTTATCCAAAGGAGAAAGGCATTCATCCACCGTTTTTTCAAAATAGTTACGGCAAAAGCCATCCCAGTCCGCATACAAGTCGTGTACGAACCGTTCGTCCGCAGCAGCGAACTCAAACGATATATGTTCAATTCGTATCATCTAATATCTGTATTTCCACGGCTTTGCCCAGCAACTCGTATATGACTTCCAGCAATTGGGCGCTGTAATCCGCCAAGTCATTGTTGGTCAAAGCCCTCATTAATAATTTGTAACAATGTTCAAAACCTTGCATACTTATCTCATCCATCCAGTATATCCGGCCTGCCAGGTGGGTGGGAATAATAGAGCGCAATAATTCCCTGCACATCTCCCTGAAGCGCGGCGAGTGGAAACGAAACGTCCACATCGGAAGCACAATCAGTAGCCGGAAAGGTTCCGTTTTTCTCACCAATACCGGTTCCAATACGTAAACCGTTTCACACTCCCGGTTCAATTCCAGTAAATATCTCCGCAGGATGTTCGCCAGCGTATTCAACCTCTTTTTGTTATCGGTACGTCCAAGATTGGTCCATCCGCCTTTCTCCTTATTGTGGACCACCAACAGATACTCACCCTTTTTAGCTTCTACAATCCGGTAGTTACCAAGAGAAATGCCGTGGCGGAATAAGTCGCCGCTTATCCTGTTCCGGTTGAATATCGGCAGTTCCGCTCTTAACTGACTATATTCTTTACGCTTTCCTTCCTCATCCGTTGCCAGTTGCTCATAAGTTACGGCCGTCACGTGCTCCGGTTCCAGCATACGTTCATCAATAAGCAGAGCATCCAGTCGGTCCGCCAGGGGACGGTCGGGTTTCTTCTCTATCAGTTGTAGATTATGCCCGGGAAGAACATTGCCCACGGTATGTTCCTCGTTCCCGTTAATGCCCAACAACCTGCAAAACCACTCCTTCACTATGGGAGCGTTATGCTCTCCCTCCGACATCGTAATATCCCGCGCCTTTGCTCTATTTTTTATCAGATAGGCAACATGACGCAAGAATGACATGCGCCGTCCAATCGTCTCACTCTCCATTTCACCATAACAGTTTGACTCTTCCAACCATTCGGGCTGACTCTCTACTCCGTACAGGTGATCAAGAAAATCCAGATAACGACTTTTCAGTGCATAGATATTCCGAAAGGAAGAATGACGCCCCATGTCTTTTTCTTCAATGGAAAGCACGTTCGGAAGTTCTTTCACTTCCTCCAATCCTTGTTGTATTGTCCGATCATACAGTTTCAAGTATGCCTCAAAGGAAGCATGAGTTTCCTGTCCGAGTGAGAGACGGTAACATGCGGGGAACTCTCCGGCTATGGGGGAATAGGTGAAAATGTTGCGGTACGTTCCTACCATATTTCCCCAACCAATTCCTTTTACGTCGCTTTCATTCGTGCTGATACGCTTCTGAGCATAATAAAAGGTTTTCAGATATCTTGTGAACTTTTCCATATCGACTCCCATAACAGAGCGCCCCTGACGGATACGTACTTTCAGTTCTTTCTCCATACATGGAATTTTCAAGCTGAACCCTTCGGAGAAATCGGTCTGTGGCTTTCCATCCTTCATCAGGTAACAAGTACTGAACGACCGGATGCCTTCCACCTGACAAAGTTTCTTATATAACTCATATTCGGTATTCTTTTGCATAGGAATTACCACACGCACAATGCCTTCCGCCCCCTCCAACCACTCTTCGGGTGACAAGCCGGAGGTTTCCAGCTCTTCCGGCGCACAGATATACACTCCGCCGGAAAGATAATGCAAGATGGTTCCGTAGAGCCTAGCCAACACAATAGACGCATCTTTGCCCGGCTCTATCTCAAATTCTGCATGAAATTCCAGTTCTGCAGACCTCACGATGATTACCTTGTCGAGATATTCGCACAGGTTACGGTGGCTGTTGTAAATCTTCGCAACCTGCTTTACCACCGTTTTCCCGTTATCCTCTTCTTCAAAGGGAAGAAGAGCAATCTTGACAGTGTAGCCGCCGGTTGCCGCATTACATTCCACCCATACGTTTTCCAGTTCCGGAATGCGGGCGAAGAACAGTCTTCGATAATCCTCCGGTGTAACAGGAGCAGTGGTATACACCTTTTCGGGTGGAAAGAGTCCGAAACGTCCAGGTTCGAAGATTCCATCTTCCCCGGTCAGGTAATCCATCGTACCGAAACCGAGCTTGTAGTCCATTTCTGTCAACGCATAGTTGGCGATATCCACCAGGGTCACCCCGGGATCATGAGCGTTGAAATCCGTCCATACCTTTCCTGAGAGGCGGTGCACTTCTTCAAGTGTCTGCCTTTGCAGGTATGAGTACAGATTTTCGTTTTCCGCCAACTGCCTGATATAGTGTCCATTATTACCTTTTTCCATCAGCTTATCCTTTATACATTTCCATCACTCGGCAATGTATCTCACCGGATGGGAGTTGCTTTTTGGTACGTATTTGCAGGTATATATTCTTTTCCCGCATCTGCCAACGGAAGCGGACGCTGCCCGTCCATCCCCACCAGTGCTTCTGGGGTGATTCAATTCGCTGTTGCATAAAGTTAAGCCAAAGCGCGGTAACACGTGTCAGTTGGCAAAGCCCCGTACCCTGTTCACGAAAAGAGGCATATACAGAGTATACACGGCAACCGAAACCTTCGCGCGACACATCGATTGGCAAATCATGCCACTGTTTGTCGGCAGGGACAGTCAGATAGCCTTCACCGCTGGGTGTGATTCCCCCTCCGCCTGCCGTCTGGTAAGCCATTGCGGTAATTTCGTCTTCCACCTTCAGACTACCATACAATACTATCGATTTGTCTTGCAACGCTTCCATCACCGCTTCTCCCTTCGCATTCCTTACAGTCAGCTTCTTTTCGGGTGTGACAGCGAGAGTCCATGTGGGTATATCCACTTCTGTGAGAGGTTCTTCCGTGTAAAGCCCGATATCCAAGTGACCGGCTTGTCCAGGGAAAAACGCCCATCCACTGGGGGTTCTCATCACCTGCCCATCCTCTACAATGTTCGACACGGAATCTATCAGTTCAGCAAACTGTTGTTCTGTGGGTATAGCACCTTTCTGAAAGTAGCTTTTCAGCACACTTCGGTTCCGCCTGTTATTATTCTTTTCCATAAACCACTATCCTATTATGAAGTTACTCCCGATTTCGGCTTTCTCTATGCCGTCGTGGGGAGAAAGAAGTTCTATTTTTATTACCGGAAGCAATACACTCCAAGGGTGCTTGCCTTCGAAAGTGAAGTCCACGGTATCGACATCTATACGCGACAAACTCTTACCGTTCACTTCCAACGTGACCAGCCGCATCAGATCCTCATGATTCACCATTCGGGCATGAAGTTCCTTGTAGGAGTAACGTTGCCTAAGCATTGGAATTTCTTCTTTCCGATACCACGGTGCGATATAGTTCTGTGCCAAAACAACAAGTTGCCGGACTGCCTTGCCTTTATCCGGCACGCTGTCCCACAGGATTGCTTTGCAGTGAACATTCACACGTTCGTAAACGGGATTAATTACACGCAAAGAAGCAAACGGAGATGCATATTGCCGGACAAGCTGCTGTATTTCCGCCAGTTTCCATGCCGGAGAGAGGAAATAACGGCTGTCTTCCGCACGGCTGAATACCACCAGGCATATTTTCGATGCTCCTTTATTCTGCGGAATGGAAATGCACTGTATCTTATCCACTTCGGGAAAAAATTCCAGTACAAGATGCTCGTAGTCCTTTATCATGAGGGCACGGTGACGATTGCTGATGCGTGAAGTTTGTCGCACAGCCACCCCAGTTGCAGTTTCGGCAGGCTTGCCTCCGAAGCCACTCAAGGGCTGGGTGACACTTTCAATCCGTTCATCCGGTTCCTTTATACCTTGTATTGTTCCGGCAGGCAACGAAGTACCATCTCCATTTTGGGAAATGAGACGAATACAGTTTGTCCGGATACCTCGTACAGCAAGGCAGGAAGACAAATCGCCTGTCACGGCGGCACGTATCCATGCCCTACCTTGTTTATCCATATGGCTACCGCTTATTTTCTCCGGCAGCTTGATTTCTATAAATCCGCTTTGCGTCAGTCCTAACGTTTCTTCGGCAAGGACGGATTCTATGGTAATGGGATGCCATTCGTTTCCGTTCCAATATTCCCATGCCAAAGTTACCTGCCTGCCCGGTTGCAGGTCATAGAATGGGATCTTTTCCTGAGGCAATACCATATCGAAGTACAACCGCAGGTTCTGCTCTCCTAGTGCATGAAGTAAACCGAAATACAACAGATTTTCAGCCGGGACAGAAGGCAGAAACGGTTGCTTCTCTCCTTTAGTAATGGGGAATGGTTCCTGCCGGGATAGTGCCGTAATACGACTTAATCGAATGAACGAACGTTCCATATCACTTAAAGTCGTCTCTTCCGTAGCGATATAAGAAAGTTCTACATCCGCCATCACAGGGATAACCGGTTCGGAAGGTAAGTCTTTACGTTTCTTTTCCTTACAACCACTGTTGTGTACCATCGTTTCAGAAAACAAGGTACGGTAGGCTTTTGTGCCAAAGCCGATGGAAGGGGACTCCAAGGTGATACGGAAGAAACCGTCTTTGTCACGACTGTATTCGTAAGGAACGGCAGTTTCATCGTTGGAAATGGATTGTGGCTGCACCGTAAAGCTAAATACTATCTCGACAGAATTCAGATCTCCGTTTTCATTAAAGCTAAATAGCTTTTGCTCATCACCGCATTTTTTCCACCTGCCACCTTTCTGATATTCGGTGGAAACTTTGAATGCGTTCGCATCTGTTCCGTATTCCTTATACATCTTGTTGAATCCTTCTTCAGTTTCGGGCAATTTCTTCCATATGCCTTTCAAACGGACTTCCTGCAAGTTTTTCAGACTCATTTCTTCGTTACCAAAAAGAAAACAGGCGCCACACTCTGCCTGGATACCGAAGGGATGGAAGGGCTGCGTAGTGTCTACTTCACCCTGATCATTATAGAAGCTGAAGTTGCGAATACCGTTCACTTCCGTCTTTATTTCCACGCTGTCGAAAATGAGTTGTTGTGCCCACTTGTAAGGACAGTTCGCATTATCTGTCAAGATACGGATGACAGGATATTCTGTTGTTGTGCCATGTACTTCTTCCATACAGGATGCAGGAGCAACTGCATTGTATGGCAAGCTGAAGCTGAAACATAACCGACCGGATTCGATATAGCACTCGCTAGTTTGCTCCATCCAGCCTTCCGCTCCGCTCAGTTGTAGGACAAAACCTTTTGTATTGTTGGGTATAGAACTATCGGCTGTAAGATGGAAATAGATACTGATATTCCGTTCACCTTCGTTCAACACAAACATAGGGGACTCCACTTGCCAGCCTATGCGTAATTCTTCACCATGTGCGAACAAGGTTTGAGCATCGGTTGTATCTTGAAGTCGTATAGGTTGTTTATAGAGTTCCAAAGCTCCTCCATAAGAAGGATTGGAAAAACCGTACAGTGCATCCGCTTCCACACACTGCATGGGGCTGATATATTCTTTTTTTTCAGTCCGATAAATAAGTTCTTCTCCTATGGCATTTTGCCCGGCGGGGAATGGCTCATCCTTAGGCAAGGTAAAACCTCCGATACCTTCTGTGGGTGTGATAATGACATAGACGTTGTCTTGTACCGCATCCTGTGGTGCGGCATGCAGGATGTCCTTACGATAGAGTTCAGGCAAGGTGGCAAGGCGGCGGTTGAAAGCCTCAGCAATGCTGCCATAGTTTTTCAGATAGACAACGAGCAGGGACAGTGCCGGGTCTATATCGCCACTGTCCTTTATTTGATTCAGATAGTAATCAGCATTCTCCTGTATAGCGGCCACGGTGCGAAGCATCCGGTAATAGTTATTGTTTCCATCTAGTTCATCGGCAGACAATGACTGTTCCAGACGTTCTTTCAACCAGCGGGCGGTTTCAGCGGCAGGGCTGCTGTTATTTCCTGCTTGCCAAGTGTTATGCAGATAGCTGTCCAACCGAGCTATCCACCGATTGATGTCCTGTCGTAATTTCTGGACATAGGCAGCCTGCATTGCTGTACCTTGTACATTGGCAAAGCTGTTACCATAGTTCGACAGCTTCTTGCGGGTAATATCGGCAAATACGGTCAGTTCTTGGTTCTCCAGGAAGGGGTACAACATATCTTCCTCTCCATCACCATCATGATAACGGAGAGGTTCGTCAGCCTTGGTCAGACGATGCAAGAGTTTGTTCCAGTCGCTTTCCAGCGCCGGAAAACTGTCCAACCGTGCACGGTCTGTCTCAAAATCTATGCGGAGCGTGCCTTTCAGTTTGTATGTCGTTCTTTCTATCATCACCTCGTCCTCTTGAATTATACAGTCCCGATCAGTTCGATTCCCTCGTTCTGTTTTCAGACATTATGGATCATACTCATGCAACCTGCATATTTTTTTGTTCAATCGAATTTGCAATCCAACTTATATTGTTCCTTGTTTTTTTGTTGTTTCGAATTGAAAACCTTGATACTCATACCACCGGATTACAAATCTGCCAGGACAGACATTTTTAGTTAAATTACTAAGAGCCTCCAAATATAGCGCTCTTAACTCCTTCGCTACTACTTCTACCTGGAAAATGCTTTTTCCCAACAACCAGACCAATAGGATTTGATACATTAATTAATTCTACAATGCCCGGTTGGCACTTTTCTAAATCACTATATCCTGCTTTATCTTCATAACTAAACCCTCCTACTCCATTTACACCGTCCATTATTTCATGATATGAATGATGAGAACGAGGAGGTAATAGATTAGCCATAATCACTAATATTGCCTGTTTAATCGTTGGTACTTCCCCAGCAACTAATTTTGTTCCTATCGGTACTTTCCCAGCAACTAATTCTGTTCTTATATGATGCCAAGCTGATATATATCGAAATGCGGTACCACTTGGTCCAGATAAAACAGGCTTACTTAGTGCTTTAGCTTCTTCAATATAAGGAGTAAACGTAATAACATTAAATTGGCCTCCAGCATGTGATTGTAGATACTCTTGTCCATGTGGATTGTCCGTTGGAAAAATTCGTTGTGTTTCACCGACAGTATCTGTGCTTGTGCTGTATCTAATATGTAATATATCTGTCAAATATTCCACTCGTTTTTGTTCTTCCAGTCCATCTAAATATGAAATAAAGCCAATTTCTTCCATGTGTGAAGAAGCTGGTAGCATACAGTACGTATTGTAGACTATTTGCCTTGTTCCCTCAGGCCATTCACTAGGTTTAACATTTTCAATCTTTTCATCAAAGGAAAGACCTTTAGTGTTTCTCATTGACAATATATTTTGTGGGGGATAATTTTGTTTCCAGCCGCCTTTAGATTCCATTATTTTATCAAAATACAGAGTAGATTTATACACATCTGTATCAAGACTTTCACCGCCATGCACAGTTCCATATGCTCCGGCCCAGCTTTTTTCGACTCCGCTTGCTTCTTTTCTGATTGCTTCTTTCGGAATCTTTGCATAGCATGCTGCTATTTCGCAAATCTGATGCGCATATGCTTGCATATTTAACTGCAAAAATTCGCCCAATTTCTGTTCAAATATAGCATTATCTTGCATATTAGATTGACTAGTAGTTCCTGTAATACGTCTATTTTCTCGGCCAAAAAGAATAAAATCATCCACTAACTTCATACGTTCTTTTATAAAAGGAATCTTATATGAAATTGACGATTGCATATACTTACGAAGTTCAGCAAGATGACAAGCCGTAAGATTTCGTATATTCAAACACTCAAGAAGTTCCTTTTCAGCAAGTTCTTTATCATGATCATCTTTCACTACACACTGCAAAACATTTGTTTTTAAGGTTTTAACAGTCTCCTGTGCAATTTTCCTCCCTCGATTATCCTCTAATCTGAACAGCTGCGTTCTTTTCTTCTCCGGCTGATGAAACATCCGACCAGTAGGTTCTTTATGTTGTCTAGCTGCATACATGTTGCTCAAATTTTAATTATTAATATTCAGTTTGCCGAAGTCCCTTTCCCAAGTCTTTTCACATATCTATGTTATTTAAATTTGTCCCTTCATTCAAATAGAACGGATAAACCATATTACTCCGATTGTTCGTCCTAACAATGGTATATACCAGTTTTATCAGTAACACTCCTTCCTCCTCCTTTTTTTCAAAGGAAACTTCCTCCAGCGTGATACGCGGTTCAAAAAGCATAACTGCCCTTGTGATGTCATTTCGCATCTGCGTTACCATTTCCGTATCCATCACCTCAAAAGCATACTTACGGAGTGAACAACCATAGTCATAACGGTTCACCCGCTCGCTGGGCGACGTACTCAACAGAACATACAAGCTTTGCTGGATATCCTCCTCATAAGACACCATCTTTACACCGTTTTCTGTCAGCGTGGGCGGAAAGTTCCAACCTTTTCCCAGAAAGCCATCATTGTCCAATATATTATTCTTTTCGCTCATACTCTTCATCCTCCTATCATCACTGTTGGACATCCGGCGACTATCGTGCCACCATGTGCGGTGCTGTCACCCATACGAGCTGCAGGTTTGCCACCTATCATTACAGTGGATGAACCTTTTACTATTGTATCCGGTGGTCCCACGCAGACGCACATGTCACCTACGACGGCTGCCGGTATTTTCCCTATCAAAACATTCTGCACACTTGGTCCGACTATCGGGCCGCCCACATGCGGTATCGGCGAGGGAAACGCCGGGGTTTGCATGGGGCAGGTGTGCATATCAGTTATTCTTGCTGCTGGAGGCATAATTTTCAAATTAAAAGTTATAAATTAAAAATCCATTTCCTAATTGTCCATTAGTTTATCATGACCATTGCACCTTTAACAGTAGTTTGGCCCGAAGCTAAAAGTTCCGCCTTGGCGTTGCCTTTAACAGTTGCACTCACTTTAGCCTCCATTTTCACGTTCAGTCCTTCCAGGCTGACATCCTGCTTGGCGGTGGCGTTGATTTTTGAAGTGGCCTCTATTGTGATGGCGCCTTTCGCTTTCAGTGTGATATCTTTTGCCGACGAGAGGGAAATACCGCTACTGTTCATCACAATTTCGTTCTTATTCTGGTCGGTCAACTTGATATGCTTGTCATCGTCACTGATTTCCACCCTGTTTTTTCCGGGAGTAGAAATCGTTATCACCTTCTTTTCCTCATTGAATTCTATTCGCATCTTCTCACGGGTAACGATGGCTTTCGTATTATTCTTTGCCTCGTATTCATAAGGCGGTTTGTGCTTTTCACCATACACCCCGCCCAATATGATGGGATGCCCGGGGTCTTCATTCATAAAGCCCACCACCACTTCATCATCCGGTTCGGGCAGGAAGAAGTTACCTGACGCATTTGTGGCGTACATAGTGGAGAGCCTTGCCCAAAGCAGCTTGTTCTTTCCATCCATCCATGGCAATTCTATCTGAATACGGTATTCTTTCAGCGGATCGCCGTCCAGTTTCCTTACCACTGCCGCATGAAGTCCCTGCAACCCAGGCAGAAAACCGGAAGCGGAAGGCGATACCACATCCGTTTCATCAGTAATGTTCAGGGATGAAACGCCTGCACCCGCTTCGGTCATCCATTCGTTGTTCTCGATAGTATGCGTCACTGAGCCGACAAACAGATTGCCGTTGAATCGTTTGCCCAAGCCTTTCAGTTCGATGATGCAACCGGGCACCACCTTGGCGGAACCGTAAAAGCTGCATGCTCCTTGATAACGTGCCAATCCAGCTTTCAATGCCATGCCATCCGCCCATTGCTTCAACGCTTTCTCGTCTGTAGGAGCATCAGTTTGCAACAAAAAGCTATCGCCTGTGGCAATGTTCTTTGGCTGCAAGTCCCCTTGCTTATTGAGCGAGGGGGAACTAGCGGACACTTTCACAGCTTTCTGTGTAGCGGGATCCCAAGACATCGCTTCATATTGCGTAAACTGGTCATCAGCGGACAGTTCAAGGTCAAAAGCAGTCAAGTCGACACCATAAGTTACAGTCAGTACAGGCGACGCACTCACATCGGGCTTCTTCACCTTAATCTTACTACCGTCAGTAAAGATGAACAGGCCGTTGGCATCGGCACGCGAAAGGGCAAAGTCCCAATCGGAACAATAATACTGTACCAGCGTGGGGTGCTGATAGGGTGTGGAGTCTACTTCCACACTACCGTAAGCCAACAATACTTCCTTAATGATGTCACAGTCCTTCTTCTTCTCAAAAATACGATTCTTACGTCCTTGCGTCGCGGAATAGGCATAATCACGACACTCCACCAACATATAGGAACGAAAATCCCTATCGGTGATGATGCGTAACCCAATAATCACACCATCGAATAGCGTATCTTCCTTGTCAATATCGCCTGCATCCAGACGGATAGTATTGCCCGGCTTGAAAAGGTCGGCATCACTCTCGTCAAAAGTCTGCTTGTCCATATTTCCGGCATTAAACTTCAATGTTGCTTTGCCAATGCGGTTCAGTTCCTGATGCACCATAGCGGAAACCAAAGCGTACTCATCTTTCAGTTTGCTCCCGTTACAATAAACGGAACAAGCTAGTACGTGGTCTTTGTGTACAGAAGGCGATTCAGCCATAATTTTAATTATTTTTTTAACATCGGCAACAGGATCTTGGTACCGCTGGGTACGTTCCTGTAACCGTTCAGGTTATTAAATCGGGCAACTTCGCCCACAAGGAGCGGGTCACCATAAACTTCATTACATAGGGCTGCCAGTGTTTGCCCTTCCTTCAGCGTGACCATCCGAGACACATCGGGCGAACGTTTCGGGAATCTTTTATTTTCTTCTTTCTGACTGCAATAGCCCGTCAGTGTCACTTTCAATTCAGCGCGGAGAGGTATACCATCCAAGTCGAACAAAGTATATTCCGTTTCGAGCGTCTTGAGTTGCCCGAAAAAAAGAATGTCACCGTACTGCACCTTGACGAACGATGGACGATGCCCTTCACTATTATAGCAATAGAGGCGTTGTTCCAGATCGTTCACCACATCGTGGACGGGTTTCTTCTCACGATCATCATCCAAGGCATTGGTCATATCGAGCAGGCACTCAAAGTAAAGGGTTTCCGGACGGTAACGTGCATATACGTTCGACCCGTTCAAGCTCCCTAACTGCTTGTCCTCCGCATATTGGATCCCTTTCGTGAACTTCACCTTATCGGGATTGATAGGAAGTTCCAGCGCAGATTTATATTCGCTACTGAAATTCTCGTCCGTATAGGCTGTGATGGTCATCTGTCCCATTTCACTTTTTCTTTATGCATTACTAACGCTCATTTTTCTTTCTCTGCCACTGCCGGGAACCGAGTCGGATGCTATCTTCTGCATCCAACCTGTCCCTTACGCGATTTTCAATCTTTCGGATAAGCTCTTCCGAAACTTCCACCTCCGTGACGATTCGTTTTTCTACAACCGTCCTGATATGCATTTCTTTTATAACAACAGGCATAATTTCTACAGTTTACGTTCTAACCGATTACAATTCAGAGTGACAGTTTCCATTGCAAGTCCACTTCTTGCGGCATCCAATCCACTGAGTGAGCATCCTATCGGATAACAGTGCGAACACAGCCAAGCTGCAACCGGAACATTGGCCTGACTTTGTAGTGTAATGACCATATCCAGGGCAATAATCTGATCTTTGGCATTTTTCATGTTCAAACTGTTACAACAGTCATTCACCCAGATTTCAAACGGTGCAGCCAAAGGCACAAGCGGTGATTTCAAAGTTATTTTGCCATATTTGATTGCTTTAGGCAATTCTTGGGCAGTATTCTCCGATCCCGTCTGTGTCTGTTTTTCATAGTTCCACCCTAAACCGCTGACTTCCGTAAACGAGGCGTAAAACAGTGAGACAAGTCTCTCCATAAAACACACCCGAAAGTAAAACTCATAGGGTGGCAGAAATTTCCATGCAAGGTTCTCAATCATAATCTATAAAAATCATTCACTAATCTGTATTCCTTCGTGTGCCAGAATCAATGTTTCCATAGCTACTGAGTTACCATCGGCCTTGAAGCCTTCCACCGTAATCTTCTTCGGCCAGGCATTTGTCAACGACCAGGTTTTTACGGCTGAATGTGACTCATCCAGCAAACTGATAGTTACGTTTTCGCGTTGGATGATATTCATGTTCACATTACCAATCCATTTCCATAGTTGGGAATCAGAAACGAATATACCTTTTTTCAAAGTGATGTCACTCACTTTCTTCAGCCCGGGCATCTTCAATTTTGTGAAATCATTGCTGTCACCGGCGCGATAGGTGATTTCCTCGAATTCGGTTTCAAGCCCCGACACTTCACTGAAAGATATTTCACCCACACTTCCCAATGTCACTTTGAAATGAAAACTCGGTAACGGCCACATCTTAGTGTCCTGACTCTGTGCTGATCCATTATCTGCCATAATATTCTAATTTTTAATTGTTAATTTTTAATTATTCTCAGCTCTTCTGCGCCTGCTGTTGGAAAGTGATTTCGATAAACTCTGCCGGACGAGTAACAGCTACCAATACCGTGATGCGCATAGTTCCTTCCAGTATATCATCATTTGTCATGGTATCACCCAGACCGACATGCACTTCGTAAGCTTCTTCAGGTGTTGAACCCGCAAGTCCACCACGTTTCCACACACTGCGCAGGAAATTCTCAATCATGCACTTCATGTTGATCCATGTATTGGCATCGTTCGGTTCGAATACATAGGCACGAGCGGCATTCTTAACCGATTGTTCCAGAAAAATCATCGTGCGGCGAACGTTGATGTAACGCCAGTCTTGCGAATTGCCGTCCAATGTACGGGCACCCCATACCTTGATACCTTCGCCGGGGAAAGTGCGGATGGCATTGATAGCCTTTCCGCTCATTGGCATATTCAATACTTCCTGGTCTTTGTCTGTAACAGGGACAGCGGGCTTGTTCACGTAGCTAACGGATACATTGGCGGGAGCTTTCCACACACCGCGTGTATTATCTATCATCGTATAGACACCGGCCATTACAGCCGAGGGAGGCAACAGGTTCAAATAGTCTTTCACTTTCTTCGCCAGCAATTTGTATTGCGGCCAATTCTGCAACAGGGCATTATGAAGATCTGTCTTAACTTGTTGAATATCGCCCGCTTTCAATACCTTACCGGTAGCATCCTTCTCTGTGCTTATCATAGTAAAGCACTTTTTGATATACTCATCCACCTTCGAATCGCCACTAAAGGTCATTGAAGTGGTATCTACATTATAGGTCCAGACCAGCACCCTTCCATCAATGTCAGTGTCCGATAATACCGAAGTTTCGAGCCAGGGATAATAAGCTGCCGCATATTGCAGGTTTGTAGTACCTATGCCTGCTCCAAACGAGTCTGAAATTTCCTCTGTCTTAGCACCCGCTCCCATTGGCACATCCAGCAAAGCAAAATATTTTTGCTTATCGGCCAATTCCTTTAACAAATCAGTATAGACATTCATACAGTTGGCTGAGTTTACCGCTTCCGGCACTACCACCATTGTGATGTCCTGTTCTTTTTTGATATTGGCAAACACAGTGTCCTTATTAGCCGAATACGACTCATAAAAATCAGCGTTATATCCACCCAATGAAACTACATAGCACGTTCCGCCGCCATTGGCGAAAAACAGCACCATGTGATAATACAAGGTATAAATATGTTCCGGCGCTTTGCATTTCAAAGCCATTTTCTTTTCATTATCAGGAAAACAAAACAAATAATTGTCTCTGTCATCCTTCTTAATCTCTTCAGAAGAAAGCATGAACTGAGGTGTGGGTGCACCTCCGAAATACGTGTTGTACTCCGTCATTGATGAAATCCGCACCGGCTTGTTCAGCAGGGGCGAGGTTCCATCTTGGGTTGTCCCGGTAAGGCCGATAAAGACCGGAATAGCGGTTTCAACTTCCACAATGGAATTACCGAAGGCATTCTTCTCTTTGATGTAAACACCGGGGGTCTTATATTCTCCCATGATTCTTATAATTTAAATTCAACAATCGGTTATCAACTCTTTTGTGCCTGCTGCTGGAACGTAATCTCAATGAATTCGGCAGGATGGGTAACAGCTACGAGAACTGTAATACGCATGATACCGTCCAATATATCTTCAGCAGTCATGGTATCGCCCAAGCCTATATGCACCTCAAAGGCATCTTCAGGAGTCGCGCCCGCCAGTCCGCCGCGTTTCCACACACTACGCAGGAAGTTTTCAATCATGCACTTCATATTAATCCACGTACCGGCATCATTCGGCTCAAATACATAAGCGCGGGCAGCATTCTTTATCGATTCTTCCAAGAATAGCAGGGTGCGGCGTACATTCACATACCTCCAATCCAAGGAATTTCCATCCAGTGTACGTGCTCCCCATACCTTTATACCCTCGCCACGGAACGGGCGTATCACATTGACAGCCTTTCCATGAGCAGGGGCATTCAAATCGGCCTGCTGATCGTCGTCAATGTCTTCTACCAGACTGTCCACATAGCTCAACGTTACGTTGGCAGGGGCTTTCCATACACCGCGACTATTATCTACCATAGTGTAAATTCCTGCCATAGCCGCAGACGGGGGAAGCAGGTTCAATTTTTTCAGCACACCTTTTATAGCCTGCTTATAGACGGATGAACCGTTGTACAACGCTTGATGGAAGGCCTGTTTATTTTCAATATTGTCAATAGAAGGAACCCAAACAACCTCTATTCTTTTACTTATCACCTCTGTTTCCCCCTCTTTAGTGATATCATCCACCGTCATTACACCAATTACTTTTTCTTCCTTATTTTCAATATTCCCTGCCACAACATCAGCAAATTCAAAAGTATGATTATTCACTTTCTTTACTGCATCTTTTTCAAGTTCAAACACGTCTGTCCTTTCACAGAAAGCCGTCACTATACCGGAAAAAGCGGGATCAATATCGGAGAGTTTGTTTCGGTTAGCATAAATATTATCAGTCCATACAAACACATCGCCCGTCAAGTCCCGATCTCCCACTACCGAAGTATTCAACCAAGGGAAATAGGCTGCGCCATAAGACAAAAAATTGGAACCTATATTAGTGCAAAAGATAGTTACTTGGTCTTCTATGTTTGTATTTTCATCTGCCTTCGGATAAATATCAAGCAGCGCGAAACGGTTTTTCATTCTGTCACCACAATGAGAAAGCATCTGTTGCTGTATATCCCTAAACTCTTCATTACTATTCAGATTTACAGCTTCAGGTATGACCACCAGCGTAATCTCCTGCTCAAGGGTCAGCTTTTCCAATCCAGTGAGCATAGCATTTTTGTCCAAAGCATCCTCATAACTGCCAACTGAAACAATGTAGCAGGTACTACCACCATTAGCAAAGAACAGCATCATGTTGTAGTATAATGTATAACAGTTTTTTCCTTCGATACAGAGTGAGCCATCCTTTATATCTACCTCGAACTTCAAGTCAGGCCCCCCACCGAAATACTGTATATACTCCGTCATCGACGAAATTTTCCACGGCACATTCTTCAGGTCATTATTCCCGTTCACGGCCTGCTTGGTATAGCCGATAAAAGCCGGAATAGCGGTTGGCGCTTCCACCACTGAGTTCGGAAAGGCGTTCTTCTCTATGATATAAACGCCGGGAGTTTTCATGCTTCCCATAATTATCAGTTTTAAAATTTATAATTATTGTTCTTTAATATAGCATACTTCTCTTAGGGTATGCGGAGAATCCGACTGGAATTTCCCTATTTGCGGCGGTGAAATGAACCGGCTTTCCAACATCCTGCCAATATAAAGTTGCATCGGCATGTCGTACCGCTCCTTCGCTTTGATCCGTCCTGTAGAAACAAGTCTCCAGACATTGGTTCCCAAGCTTGTTTTCTCATACTTTTCCGGTGCCCCAAAAGCCACTACGTTTTCGCGAGTTCGCAGTCTGAGATCTTTTCCCCGCATATCATTTTCATCCTTAAATACACACAGATACTCCCAATAATACGCACAGGAACAAAATCGGATAGTAAATTTCGGACAACAGATTTCCTGCAACTGCCTTATTTCTTGTTTTATGGCTGCGAATTGTACACTGTTTTCTTCCCGTATCTCTTCTTTTCCCAATTGCTCTACTTTCATATAGAGCATTCGCAACCTCTCCGATGCCATTTCTACCGGTTTCAAAACAATCCGGCAAAACTCATTTTTCAGCTTCTGCCCGTTCGTATCCTTTCTCCATACAAAGTCGGCATTCACTTCCACCAATCCGTTTTCCACGTTGAATTTGTAAAAGCTGTCGGGATCATATCCGTCACTCTCTATCTGTTGCAGAAAACAAGGGTCCTTCACAATCATAGATAATTCCAGTACATCCTTATCTGCAAATCCCGATGCATCATCGACCATGATCCATTGCCACTCATTTCCACGACTTTGTCTCAACATCACTCCCCGCTGTTTCATCAACTTTTTGGTTTCGGACGTCGGCTCTAATCCCACAAAGCTGTTTTCGGGCGGATTGTAATAATTGTGTTCGATACGTATGGCAGCTATGGCTATATATTGGCTCATTTGTTTTTTCTCCTTTCTATTTTGTTACGCTGACCGATGGTTCACGGGCAATACCACCACTGCTGACGGCTTCCTCCGCATCCACCGCAAGCCTGCGCAGCTTGCACATCACCGACGGATAATATTGTCCGCCCAGCGTGGTCCAGATATTATTAATGTCCTGTACCGAAAGTGTGACGATCTCTACCGTATATTTCTGCCCATCCAGTTCAAAATAGGGATGCGACTGAATAAAAAGTAACGATTCGTACAATACGGAAAGCGACTCGGCGTATCGTTTCTCGTCATATACAGCAGCAAGCATCAAGTCGAGGTTCAACAATAACGGTGCAAACGTCCGCATATAGTCCGAACTGTTACGACTGATGCCTGCCGAGATGCCTCCTGCCGTTTCACGCTCAATATTAACAAGTGAAACAATCAGTTTGCAAGGCTTTTCGCCCGCACCACTGCCAATGAATCCCACTTCCGCCATACCTTCGGGCTGCGGGAACTTGTGGTGCAAGTACTCATCCAGAGAGGCTGCATAATATGTAAGAATTCGCCTTATCATTATTCTTCGAAATAGAGGTTATTGATACGGTTGCACCAACCACGTCTGTATTTCTCGTTCGTCGGGCGGCTCTTGCAGATACGGTCAATGTAATCCAAGCGTTCCTGTCTTATCTTATCAAAAAGTTCGTGCTGTGAAGGATAGTTATTGACAGCGGCAAGGGTATTTTTTCCCACAATACCGTCGGCTGTAACTTCAAGCAGTTTTTGTGGTATCTTGACACCATAGTTTCCTGAAGCCCATACCCAGTCTACCAAAATATTGGCAACAGATTGGCTTTTTATCTGATCGGCTTTCCACTTATCCCAATACAAGCTCTTCAAGATATCGATCCACTCATTATTCGATAGATGTTTCAAATCGTCTACTGTAGGTTCGGAAAGTCCTTTCCGTTTGCGATATACCTTGTAGGTTGCTATAGTAACACCCATGTTGGTTGCTCCTCCCAAGTCGTCGGGATCGTCTACGAAGCCACCCTCCCACCTCTGGATGAATGGTGCTAATTTCTTGACATCTGCCATAATGCTTTCTTTTTGAGTTTCCATAATAACATAACAAATAAGGTATTAATTAATAATAGCAATTATCTGCTCTTCAAAAATAGGGAGAAAAAAGGCAATATATATTTCGAATTCAGTATTTTGATTTACAATTTGCACAACAAACTACCTATCAATATTTTAAATCAAAAAAGAGACTATAATTCAAGCTGCTTTTTTACGTTTTAGTGTTAATTTTGACGAAATAGCAAGTGTATATAGTACCCCGATATAGAAAAAAACGGTGAGATATAGTCCATCAAACCATATTCCCACCGTTCATTTTTATAATCACGATATTTTTATCGCATATTCATCGCATTAGCTCCCAAAGCTCCTAATATAGCCGAAGCCACTGCTATTACAATTTTCAGAATCTTATTCCAAACCACTTTTTTCATGTTAATTACTTTGTGCTTTAATAATAAATGGACTGCGCAGCCCCAACTTTCAATTCTCCACTTACCCAAGTGGATTCTCATCGAGGCCTCCGTCACCACCGGCATTTCCTCCGTTACCATCATCGGAACCTTCATTTCCATCAGTAGCAGTTCCACCCGTCCACTTTTCAAATTCCACACCTTGCCACAATGCACGCGTGGTTCCCAATGCCGCCGGACGCGTATATTCAGGAGTAAACATGAAGTGCAAGGATGTTACCTGATTCGGATTCACATCCTTCTCTTTATCCACCCCCTTGCCCCGTGTCCGCGCGATCACCGTAAATGTCCCCAAACCATCCAAACGAACCGTACGGCTATTCAGCAGCTGCATCCGCATCACCGACATCAAGTTCCTGATTACGTTGTGTACATCACCCGGCGTTGCCGAGCACTTCTCAGCTACCATCTCTCCCAACTGTTGCAAACTTACAGCTCTTCCTACTTTCTTTAATGTTAGGTGCCACTGCTTAACCCCATCTTTCGTTTTCAACTGCGATTGTCTCGCATAATACAATAAAGGCATAATCTTCCTCCTTTTACATTTTAGTTCAACTTCGTTTTACGTATTCTTGTGTTGGCCAACGATGCAAAGGTGAGGATATATTCAAGAATAGCCAAAGAAAACTGGATAACCAGGACGGTTATTTCAGAGTTTATCATAAAGTACTATGGGTAAGGTATTTATCTACAACAAGCACAGAGTAATCCATTCATCAAACAGCTTACATTTGCTACGAATAGAAGTTAAGCCGATCTCCGAAGCAAGGCAAGCCCCATATACCACTTTGTTGTAACCCGCAATCGCCTTCATCAAACGTACAGATGGAGCAGTAGCCGGACCATTATTTATTTCTTCCGGTGTATCAGCCGATTTTACGGCCTCTTCTAATTCACTAAATTGCAGTTCATCGGAAGTAAAATTATTCTTAAATACAGAAATATCACTAAAAAGCAGTCCTTCAAATTCGTGTAACTGAATATATGGTATAAAACGATCTCTTAATTCTTCCGGCATATCATTCTTCATCCGGCAGAACAAGTACTTCATTTTATCATAGACATTCTCTATTTGTGAGATATTCTATATAGATATTCTTTTCTCGAAAATAGGACGCCAGCACATCCTTGCAAAATTCCTGCTCCGTCTCACCTTCACATACTATAATGAGTCTGTTCATTCAGGTTGCCCTCCTTTCACGATATTCTGCTTCCACAAATCGCCCAAAGTATAATCTTCCAGCCAATGATTCAGTTCTTCACTATTGAGGCGAACCATTTGGGTCGCTCCTTCAACCTGATTAACTGTAATCACTTCTTCAGGTTCAAAATGACAGAGCAGGTCGGTGCTTTGTGTAGCCACAATAATTTGTGTACCTTTTGAAGCTGCGGCATGCATCATACCTGCCAATTTTTGTATAGCCACGGGATGCAATCCTAATTCGGGTTCATCGATAATGATAACTTTGGGAGGAGTGGGTTGCAAAAACAATGTTGCCAGAGCTATAAAGCGAATGGTACCATCCGAAAAATCAGTAGGACCATACACTATTGAACTATACTTATCTCTCCATTGCAAGCGCAACGTATTGGCGGCTGTAGGATGAAAATAAAAATCGGAAAAATAAGGAGCGATACTTTGAATCACTTTCACGATACGATTGTACACAATCGGAGTTTCCTCTTGAATAGCATAGAGGAAAGCAGCCAAATTATCTCCTTTTTCATACAGATAATAACGGTCATTCTGTATATGGCTTTCTTTTGTAAACGGAGAGGTCTTACCGGTATCGTGGAAATGGTATTTCTTTATTTCTGTCAGATAGTTATTGATATAGTCCCCACGTTTCAGCCCTTTGTATTGTTTGATGCCTGCCTCATTAGTATAATTGGCTATATCATTATAATATACCATACTTCCAGCAGTATAGCCCAATTTTTCATGAGCCACCACAAATCTTCCGTCCCCCTCTTTCAACTGAATTTGATAACGATTAGTTTTCCAAAACACCTCTGCTTGAATAACATCTGTTACTTTGCTCCCTTTATGAAAGAACTTGTCCACTCCACCGTTCAATGCCACATATTCAGTCATTTTTTGTTCGTATATTTTATTCAAAAACTCAAAAAACGACAAGAAATTACTCTTACCGGAACCATTGGAGCCAATAAGTATATTAATTTGTCCCAATTCAAGTGTTATGTCTTGAAAAGATTTATATCCTTTTATACAAACTTTTTCCATTCGGCTTACTTCTGCATTTTTAGCAAAGGACGAAAAAAAAAATGGAATGAGCAAAGTTTATTGCCAAATTATCAAAAGTACCGATAGCCATCGATAACAAATAAACGTAGCTACTAATGTACGATATGCCACTGTTAATTCCCTCTAAATACAATGAATCAGTTTCACTATTCCCTCAAATACTTTGTGCCCGTCTCTATTTTATGTCACAATTAAGTAAAACAGCCGGAACCACTCCTTTTATAGAGTAATCCCGGCTGCTGCCTAAAACAAAGTAACCGCCGTTACCTGTCGTTTCTTTTAATATATTCTCTTACGTACGATTAATGGTGCTCCAAGCTCTTCCCTCTCCAGTACTTCCAAGAATCCACTCTGTTCCAATTCAAAAAGAGCGGGATATACCCGTAACTTTTCAGCACCGGAATTTTGAATGATCTCCTCTACGAAAACACCTTTAGGAAAAGAAGTAATATAATCAATGATTCGCTGGGTATCAATAATCTTATAATTTACATCCATTATTATTCCCTAATAAATTATATTCACATTTCTATATTCTCATGATCTTCAATTATTCAGGAACACAATAAAGCATATCTGAATAATCAAATAACCATTCCGCCTCTTTTAGCTTAGGGTGTGTTTTGTCTTTTTCACTTAGTAGCATTTTATCTTTAGGAATATGCCAGTCAATGCCTAAATCCGGATCATCCCAAGCAATAGCACCTTCATATTGAGGAGCATAAAGATTATCACATTTATACTGAAAAATAACTTCTTCACTCAAAACGCTAAAGCCATGAGCAAAACCACGAGGAATGAAAAATTGACGGTGATTATCCTCTGTAAGTTCTATGGAAACATGCTGACCGAAAGTTGGAGAACCGGTTCTGATATCTACTGCTACATCCAATACAGCCCCTTTCACAACACGCACTAATTTGCTTTGGGCAAATGGTGGCTTCTGGAAATGCAAACCACGTAGTACACCAAAAGAAGATTTACTTTCATTATCTTGCACAAATGTAGTTTTACAAACTTTCTCTTCAAATTCTTTTTGATTGAAGGATTCAAAAAAATAGCCACGAGAATCACTATATATCTGTGGTTCAATAACCACAATTTCGTCTATATCAGTCTTTATTACGTTCATAAAAAAGATAAATGGTTTAAACGATTAAGTCACCTCTATAATAATAATCAATATTTATTGAAAAAAAATATAGGATTCCAAAGTTTAATATCACCGTTCATATACAAGTATTTTATTACTCTCCTACTTCCTTTTGATGTAATTTTTTCACAAATTTCACATCGTGCCTAATCATTATTTTCACTAATTCGGAGAAGCTTGTTTTCGTAGGATTCCAACCAAGCAAAGTTTTTGCTTTAGTAGGATCTCCTAACAACTGCTCCACTTCGCTAGGACGGAAATACTTTGCATCAACCTCTACCAAAACCTTACCCGTCTTCACATCAATGCCCTTTTCGTTCACACCTGCACCTTCCCAGCGAAGTTCTATCCCCACTTCCTTAAAAGCGAGAGTCGCAAATTCACGAACTGTATGCATTTCTCCCGTAGCTATCACGAAATCTTCTGGCACATCATACTGCAGAATAAGCCACATGCATTCCACATAATCCTTGGCATATCCCCAATCACGACGGGCATCCAAGTTACCCAAATACAATTTATTCTGAAGCCCTTGAGCAATGCGTGCAGCTGCAATCGTTATCTTTCGGGTAACAAAAGTCTCTCCTCTCCGCTCGCTCTCATGGTTGAACAGAATACCGTTGACAGTAAACATATCATAACTCTCTCGATAGTTCTTCGTTATCCAAAAACCATACTGTTTGGCTACTCCATACGGACTGCGGGGATAGAAAGGAGTTGTCTCCTTTTGGGGTACTTCCTGCACCTTGCCGAACAATTCCGAAGTGGAAGCTTGATAAATCTTCGTCCTCTTCTCCAATCCAAGAATACGCACGGCTTCCAACATACGTAAGGTGCCCACTGCATCTGCTTCTGCCGTATACTCAGGTACATCGAAACTCACCTTCACATGACTTTGTGCTGCGAGATTATAAATTTCATCTGGTTGAACCAACTGAATAATTCGGATTAGTGAACTACTGTCCGTCATGTCTCCATAATGAAGATTTATCAAACGATCCTGTTTCATGTCACGAACCCATTCATCCAGATAAAGATGTTCAATACGCGCAGTATTGAACGATGATGACCGGCGAAGAATGCCGTGAACTTCATATCCTTTTTCAATTAAGAATTCGGCAAGGAATGAGCCGTCTTGTCCAGTAATTCCGGTGATTAGTGCTACCTTTTTCATCTATATATAAAATTCATTTTACGATATTTATCATTTTCGACTTTTCATAAAAGCTTTATAAGCATAACAACAAAAATAATATATAGCTTTTATATAGCCAGTCTTTTCTATATTCACATATATATTCCATTGCCATTTAAGTGTTTTCCATTTATTGGATGATATAGATTGATGCCTAACCCGATAAAGAGCTGTTACGGAATTCACACTTTTGGCAATAAAACCTTGTTTTAATATTGCTAGCCAAAATACATAGTCTTCATGCCCAATATTTTCAAAAAATATTTTACCCACTTTTTGGGTATCAAAAATTGCAGTTACACAACCTATAACATTCCCTTTAAGTAGCTGTTTGTAAGTTGTATAAGCAGGCACTTTTATATATCTATTATGTCGTTCTCCATCCTCATTCATCTTTTCATAATTAGAAAAAACAATTGCGGTATATAAATCATCAAACAAAGGTAACTGTCTGTCAAGTTTATTGGGTAACCAAACGTCGTCACTATCCAAAAAAGCTATATATCGACCACTAGATCTTAAAATACCTATATTTCTAGGTATACAAGGAGAACCCGAAGAACGCTCTGTCTTCAAATAATAAATACGTTCATCTCCTTCAGCATACTCCTTGGCTATTTTTGCTGAATTATCTTTAGAGCAATCATCTATTATTAATAGCTCCCAATTATAATAAGACTGGGATATGACAGATTCTATTGCATATTTTACAAAAGGCTCCGCATTATACATTGGCATAATAACTGACACCAAATCATTCATATTCAATAGTGTTATTTATAGGATTATTATGTAAATACATCAAGCAATAGCTTAATAGACTATATTGTAAAATAAGAAAAGAACCACTAGACATTAAACCGCAAAAAAATGGAATACAAAAATAATTTTTATCTCTGTTTTGAATTAAATGATAAAAAGAAAATAAACATATAAAAATAAATACCAACCCACAATACCCAAATCCAGATGTTAAAATAGAAAAAAATCAAGAGAAACTTTACCTTCAGAAGATTCCTGTAGCCCTAGCCCCCAATAATTAATATCAGAAGAGTAATTACCAAAACTATTAAAACGAGCAAAAATACTTGCTACTTCCCCATTAGTCATAAGAATCAAATCATCCGCATAATAAATAAAAAGAAGGGAAATACTAATTAGTGTTAACAGAGCAAACAATTTTACCACTTTTGATTTTATAAAAAAAAACGCATGAAGTAATAAAAACAGATAAGCAAATTTTGCACCACTAAAGAGTAAAAGGAACAAAGACAAATACTTGTATCTTTTGCATTCTTCAAAAACACCAAAGAAACAAAATGAAATAGATAGATAAAAAGCAAATGGAGAAGATTCATTAAACAATCCAGTATATCTATAGAATGGTTTAACCAGAAAAATAGGTATAGTATATTCTGCTGCTTTTTGAGCAGGCAAATTACTGTGAATCATAGCTAATTCATCGAACCCTAAGTTTAAACAAATAAGCTGAAAAATAACATAAGCAAAATTTACAAGCAAAAACCTTTTAAAAAACAACAAAAAACCATCTCTACAATCTCTGATTACTATATTTGTAACAAAGAGCAACAAGAATGTCAAAAAATAACCAACATACATAGGAACATTCCATGAATGTTCCACTGCAACAAAGCAATATATAAAAAAGAAAGAACACAAGAAAAGAATAGGTAGATCTACTTTCGAGCAAGTACAATGCTTATAAATTAAGAAAAAAATTATTCCTAGTGGTAACCACATAATTCTGTTTTGCACATTGAGTCCTATTAATAAAAACAAAACAGAAAATGCAGGAAGGAATAAAGAAATAAAATATAGCCTAAACAGTGAATTCATTATTTAGCTCTAAAATATAGTATTCTAAAATAAAGATTATCTGATATAAGATAAGATGACATATATTTAAGTAACGCCTTAAAATATTGATAGCAAGAATTATACATATAATTTCCATCGTATTTTTTTGCTAAAGATTTAGCTTCTCGAAAAAGAATTAAAGAATTCTGTCTAGAGCTAGATAGTCCCCCTAAATCATATTCACTAACTACAACATCTATTATTTTAAAAAGTGCATTTCTTTCATATCTTAATCTCAATAGAAACTCCCTATCACCCAGTAATCTATAAGAACAACCATACAACATATTTACAAATAATGCTCGCTTAATAAACATCCCCTGATGTGGTGGCGTATACCAAGCCGTAACCAAAGAACCTGCTTTAACCACCCCCATTAGCACATTTCGAAAAGAGCAAATTACATTTCCTAAATACACATCAATATTTCCATTTAATTCCATCTCTTTTACTACACTCATCAAACTACTTTTATTATAGAAAGAATCACCTGCATTTAAAAAATATAAGAAATCGCCTAATGCTTTAATTCCCCCTTTATTCATTGCATCGTAAATACCTTTATCCGATTCACTTACCCAATAGGATATTTTATCAGCATATTCTTTTATTATATCTACTGTGCCATCAGTACTGCCGCCATCAATGATTATATATTCCACATTTGTGTAAGTTTGATTAATCACTGATACAATTGTTTCTTCTATTACTTTAACCGCATTAAAAGAAACTGTTATTATCGAAATTTTAGGATTATTCCCCATATACAATCATCTAGATATTCAAAAGCTCTTTATAAACTATTCATGAAATATGCATTCCATAAAAAGTGCTGAAAGGGATTCACCCCATTCCTATGCTAATAATTCTTTTACCCAATTATCTATTCTAAGAAATGTTACATCTGTAACATTTTCTTCACATAAAGGAGATTTTACAAAATCTACTGGCACTACAGGATTCATCTTATCTATAATACAAACCTGTCCTGCATTTATAAAAGCATAATCCACTACATACTTATTAGTAGTTATTATCTTTTGTCCATTAGCTAATGCCCAAACAAACCGAGCGGTCAATCCACTTTGCCCTTCACGTTGTGAATCGAGTATGCAGTTTGACATATTACTATATCTATCATATTCATCATGATTTACAATCTCATCACTCGCCACTCCAATCTCATCATTGCCCATCACAAATTCCATTTCATCCAAAAATTCCTCATTTTCAATTGGACTCAAATACTTTTTTAAAAAATATTTCAACTTAGATTTTAATGGTACGCTATTTCTCAACTCTACCAATTTGATATAAAATTTCAGCTTATTATCAATCAATTGTGGCATGATTCTTTTTAATAATGTATATCTCCCATCATGATTTGTCCCTATGCAAAAGAGATCATATTTTTTCTGCACTGCATGAGATAATGTAGAAGGTATATAGTAAATTGGCAATAACTTCCAATGAGTACTTTCTTGGGCATCAAGAAGATCAAATGTATAGCATTTATCAAACCATTGAACAAGCCGATTAAAATTATAATAATTACAAGAATCCCATGTGTATAAAACTTTTCTTATATTAGGATTCTTTGCCTCAAGATATTTAATTAAATATTCACCAATAGAAGAACCGCTTAGAGCTAACAGCAAATCATAACGTTCTGATAAATGAGCATTTATTCTTATTATTCGCTTCCAAAATGAGGTATGTACATTAGAGATAGAAAACAATATTTTTTTCAGAAAAAGGAAATTACCTGATTTATAAAATGGATCTATCTTCAAAATTTTATCTGCAATAGTCACTACCTCATGTCCTTGTTTCTGTAATTCTGCTTCAATATCTTTATATAAATCCAAATGAGGATTAGCTATAAACAGGATTTTCATTTAAATAGTCCTTTCTTTTTCATTTCTTCAATAGAAGCCTCATATTTATCCTCCACTGCTTCCTGTTTATTCGCCCATTTACAAAACTCACCGATTCCATCACTGAAGCTCCATCTCGGTTCAAAACCTAATATTGTACGGGCAGCTGTAATATCTGCATAGTTATGACGAATATCCCCCAACCGAAAATTACCAGATATTGTAATAGGCACATCTATCCCATATTTATCACAGAGAGTATGAGCCACAGTCAGTACATCAGTTGCCACCCCTGTACCAACATTAAACACATGGCCATTCGCTTCTTCTTTTTCAATACCTAATATTGTTGCATCCACCACATCATCAATATATACAAAGTCTCGCGTTTCCTTTCCATCTTCAAAGATATTAATCCCGTTGCCGTTCTTTATACGAGTAGAAAAGATGGAAAGAATACCTGTATATGGATTGGATAAGGATTGTCCAGGACCATATACGTTCTGATACCGATAAGATACGGCACCAATTCCTATGGATGGACAGACAAGGTGAACTAGCTGACCTTGCACCTGTTTCGTGATGCCATAGACAGAAGTGGGATGCACTAGGGAATCTTCCGTCGTTCCCACTAAAATTAAAGGTTTATGACAACCAGGATACTTTACCTCAAAATCACCAATACACATATCTTTCTCAGTACGCTCCATAGGATACACGTATTGTTTCAAATCATCACTATAATATCTACCCTCACCATAGATAGCACGGCTTTCAGCTACCACCACTTTCTTTACAGAATGTTTTGTATTCGTCAGAATATCAAGCAACAATGCCGTTCCACCGATATTGGTCTCTACATATTTTTGTATCTCATACATGGATTGTCCCGTACCCGTTTCAGCTGCAAGATGAACCACACATTCCACGCCATCTAGAGCTTTCAACCAATTTTCCTTAGATTTCACAGAACCAAGAATAAAATTCACTTTACCTCTAATCGAGTTATAGAGAGGAGAAGTCTCTTCGGGATTCTCACCATGAATCTGTCTGGAAAGATTATCCAATACCGTAACCTCATATCCTTTGGCTAGAAGTTTAAGAGCCAAGTTTGAGCCGATAAAACCGGCTCCACCTGTAATAAGTATATGTTTCATAACTGATTCTTCAAAATTGTTTGTATCTTCGTGGCATCTCCATAGATAATGGGAGAATCATAAGGGCGATCTGGGAAAACCCCATACTCCAGTTTTATATCCAGCTGATATTCTTTAATGAAATTTTCTACCTGTTCTGCCAAAGTGACAGGGTTACCCGAACAACAGTTAATGATACCTGTTACTTCCGTCTGTGAGATAGCAATAGCGATTTGCTGCGCTAGTTCGCTCACTGTTATAAAGTCATACTTCGTTTTGCCAGTAGTGAACGGAAAAATTGTCTTACCCTCATCGGTAGCCTGTAGCAGTTTACTAAAGATAGAATGATTCTTGCGATCATCGCCAAGGATATAATATCCACGTAACCATTGCAACAGACACTGATGCGAAGAACAGTATTGAATCATACTTCTGCGTAGCGCATCCTTGGCAATGCCATACAATGAAATGGGATTACATGGCGTATTTTCGTCTATCATACCTTCCCAATAGCCCACCTCATGCATAGTTCCCATGACAGCCAACTGTTTCAACCCTCCGTCTATCAAGGAAGTCAAGAAGCGATAGTGTGCAGACAAATCAAGGATATGATTCTTGGAATTGTGTACAAAACCATCACGCCATACCATGTGCAGGCAGACATCAGGTGAACCTAACTTCTTGTACAAATCATCTGTTTCTACATCAAAAATATTACTCTTTATATACCAGGCACGGCCATCCATTTCTGTGAAATTGATATCACAAGCCGTCACTTGATGTCCTGCATCAAGCAAAGTCTTTACCACATGCCGACCAATATAGCCATTGGCACCGGTAATAAGTATTTTTTTCATTATTACTAATTATAGAATGATTAATCTATAAAGTTTCCCTTGGAATCCGTTTTACACCAAGATTGCAGCTCAAAACAATAACGTTTTACTATACGTACAGAATTGCGAACATTTTTACACAACAATATTAGATACAATCTATGTAGTATTCTATATATCTTCCTTGCTATATTGAGTATAAAAAGAATCTATATTCAGAAAATCCATATAATGAGTTTCTATCCAGTCAAAATCTCTATTCCACCATGCAAAATCCAATAGAAACTTAATATGCAAATCAGAGAATCTATATCTAATTGTTTTCGCAGGAATCCCACCGACGATAGCATATGGAGCAACATCTTTCGTTACAATAGAGCCAGCTGCAATAATGGCTCCATCTCCGATTTTAACCCCATCCATTATCAAAGCATGGCTTCCAATCCATACATCATTTCCAACTTGTGTCAAATATTTATTATCCAAATCAACATAAGTGTATGCATCAAATAGGGGTATGCATTCTTTGTGAAAAGAAAAATCTATTTGAGATGTTGTATTGTAATAAAATGCAGGATAAGTAGAAACAAAGAGTCTTGTTGGATGAGCACCAAAGCCAATAAAAACATTATCCGCAATACTACAGAAATTACCAATCAACGCTTTCTGTATCCTACAACAAGTGTTTATATAGGTACCTTTTCCTATATAAGAATCACGAATATATGAATTTGAGAACACACCATTTTTTCCCGCGAAACAAGAGTTATATATTCTGACATTTTTTTGAAAAACTACACTATTCCACCATTTAATTTTTGAGATAAAATTATTCAATGGAAATAAAATACAATATACTTTTTTTGCAAATTTCAAGCAATGCTGAAACATCATCTTTCAAATAATTTACAATATTGACCATTTTCTTTACATCTTTTCAAAGCTTGTTCATTACAATAACTTATTTGATCAAGATGCGTCATAAACCAATCATTTACAGATCGTTCTATTTCCAAAGAGATTATTCTTGTGCAATCATTCTGCACAATTTTTGCAGGAGCACCAGCTAAAACTATATTTTCTTTTCCATTTCCTAAGTTTACATAATCTTTATTCAAAAAACTTTTGGAGGCTATTATTGCTCCATCCGGCGTTTGGGTTCCTTTCATTATTGTGGAAGTATTCCCAATCCAATTATAACGTCCGATATGTACAGGAGCACTTTTTCTATGGATTTTCCCTGTCATTGTATTTATGGAATAATGATAATTTGTATCCATAAAACAAGTACCAAATGGTACACGACAATAATCACCTATTGTTATAGATTCTTCACAATAAATTTTCGTATCACTACCAAATCCTATATATCCTCCTATATTTACAACCCCTTTTTCTGTAATCCTAATTGCATAATCAAAATCAAACATACAAGGTCCATTAAAAATTAATTTGGTACCAGAAGCTAATAAAATCATAGCACTCCCTTTAGGAGCTGAAAACAACCCCTGTTTATACCCTAATTTGATCATTCCACGAGTAATTCTACCCTGAATTACGATATCTCCCTCCAAGCTGTAAAACTTAACACGTCCATATATATAAATGGGGAATTTAATCGCTTGTTTAAAAGGCAATGTTCTAAAATTAACATACAAAGTTTTAAACAAACTAATACAAGTATTAGAACTCCGACTTTCTAAATAAGAGAAAACTCTATTTATTAAATGACTCATAATTATTTTTTATAAGTTTAGATTTCACATTTTTATATATACCTATGATGCGTTCTCTTTCTAAAGCATCAATTCCATAGTACCAACACAGCACAAAAAAAGCGCAAATACATAGTACCGAATTAAATATAAAGCGCAAAAAGCATGAATCCATACTTATTAAACATAAAGAACCGATAGCAAAAGTTATAGCAGTTATCACTAAAATAGGAAAAATGACACTCCGAAGAAAATTAGCGACAGATATACCTACTATAATTTTAGCTAAATATATCCTAATCCACATACAAACAAATTCTTCAATAATAATAACCCACAATACACTATAAACAGAGAATTCCATTTTCAACAATATATAACTAACAGGAATATTTACAAGATGCAGACAACCTAAAATTATATACATATACTTTATTTTACCAGTTGCATCAATAGCTGTTCCCAATCCAGATGTAATCATAAACAATAGAGTTGCGGACAGGACCAATCTGCAAAAGCCAATAGTGTATTCAGGAGGATTTTTAAGCCAGAGCCCTAATACATATGGCATTTCCAAAATTAAAGGAATAGAAAATATAGCACACAAAAAAAACATATAACGGCAAGCTATAAGAGATAATCGATTAACCCGCTCCCTATTTTTAGCTCCTTCACTTTTAACTATTTGAGGCCTTATAGATTGCAGTATAGCGGTAGCGAAAAACTGCATCAGTCCATTTACTTGATTTGCGATACCGTATGCAGCATTCACAACAACCCCATAAAAAATATTTAACAATACTTGTATCCCTTGAAATCTGCCTATGCTGCCAATGGACACAAATGTATACCATCCAGCAAACGATGTCAGATCTTTCAAAAGTATTTTATCATTCAAGGGGCTTAACGAAATCTGCGTTTCTCGATATTTATTCCAACAAAAAACAATCTTTAACACTAAAGATATGAATGTAGTAATGCTAATAATAGCCGCATACAAAATTAATCTATTACCCATATAGAACAACAAACCAAACACACCTGAGAGCTTTAATATCGCTTCCAATATTTCAATAACAGAAAGCAAGAACATATTTTCTCGACTAATAAGAATTGCAATATAAGGAACAGCTAATATAGAGAAGAAAATACTGCTACTCAGAAAATGTAATATAGTTAAAGCATCATTTATTTTATCGGGGCCAATAGACAAAATATTTTGTATGCCAAATCTTCCTAAAACCTCAACTAATAGAACAACTCCTATCCCTATCAAAAAATGCAAAACAAAACTATAATAAAAAACCTTTTCCAAAAGTTTTGCATCATCTTTCCCTAAAGAAAAAGATAAAAAACGTTGAGTAGAGACCGCCAATGATGTATTTAGAAAGGAAAGCATAGATACAATACCTGCCACCAAATTATAAATACCATAATCTTCTACCCCCAATGATATTAATACCAAACGAGTTGATAGTAGGCCAACTACAATTGAAAGCATCATTTTGGCATATAAAATTGCAGTATTTAAAATAACCTTATTTCCAGGTTGCATAATAGTATATTCTAATAAATCACAAAAATAAACAGTATTTTTATCTAAAGTAAGAAGACGAAACGATACAACATATGCACCCGATTTTTACATTCTATTAGAAAAGTAAGGAGAAACTTCTAGTGGGAGAATCCATCTCTGTCCACTACTACAACATCATCTATCAGAATTTCTTTCCAAACACAATATTCATAAACGTCATAAACAGTATCTTGAAGTCAAAGAACCATGAGCGACGTTCCAAATAAAACAAATCATACCGCAACCGACGTAACATCTTCTCCATTGTATCCGTATACCCATTATACAAAGTAGCATACGAAGTAACTCCCGGACGGATCTGAAATAAATAGCGATAACGAGGATCATGCTCCATGATCTGATCTATATAGAACTTCCGTTCCGGACGGGGACCAATAAAAGACATGTCACCAAGAAAGACATTCCAAAGTTGGGGAAGCTCATCTAAATGGTGTTCACGAAGAAATTTACCGATTTTTGTTAAGCGTTCATCTTTACCACCGGCATAAAGTGCCGGACCATACTTTTCGGCATCCAACTTCATACTACGGAATTTGTAAATGTAGAAAGAACGACCAAAACGTCCAATACGTTCCTGTTTGAATATGGCTGCACCACCATCTTCATGCTTTACTGCAAGATAACAAATCAAAAATAAAGGCGAAAAAATAATAAGACCAATAAAAGCCAGCAAACAATCGCCAACGCGTTTTACACTGCGTTCAAAATCATTCATTCCATCAGGAATAAAATGATCATTTTGTTCCATAGATTCCATACAGCATAAGTATTTTTGTCATTGTAATATCTCAAAAGGATATTGATTCTCTTCAATATTCTTCAATTCTTCCATAACTTCCGCTTGTTCGGAAGTTAAAGTTCCTTTGTCCCACTGATCCATAATGGAATGAGCTTCTTGAAGTAAACCCTCTTCATAAATTTCGCCATAACAGTAAGTCAGCAAACGAACTTTAAGCAAGGAAGCTGGAAGTTGTTCCAGAATGTTATAAGCGCGGTCTAATACAGATTGCTTCTTCTGCTCTTTATCTCCATAATCGTAGATCGTAGCATTGTAACCCATCAAAAGTGCCAGACACAGATTGGCTTCTTCTTCGATATCGGAACTCTTAGAGGAAAAAAGAGAATTGGACTTAACGAGAACTTCCTTATTCAACCGACAAAAAGTATCGGAATAGATAGGTTCGCCGTCCATACCAAGATACATCAGCTCATGAGCGACATGTTGAAGCTCAAAAGCACAAGAAAGTAAAGAATTCATGGAGATTAATATATAATTAGTTGATTAGCTTCAGATAAGACTTGGGGACTTTAATACTTGCGACTAAGACACCCTTAATACGAATAACAACATAGGTTTTATTGGCTTGTGTGGCAATCTCACCTTCAATGCCGCTAAAATCCCCTTTGATGACCTTTACTTTATTCCCTACAGCAAAGGGTTCGCTATCAAAACTGACTCCATCGGGATTCAAGTCCATAATAAATATAAAGTCTTCCATTTGTTTATTAGGGACCACCAACATGGAATGAGTGAAAAGGTCTTTCATATAATAAAGGCGAACACCATAAACATTGGAAAGATCACAGGCAGTTTGCTTAGTAGCGTAGATAAAGATTAAATTTCGAATAACAGGAACCTCAGTACGCTTACGGCGATACTTCAGCTGAGATACCATAGTTCGCGTGGGAAGATAGTAATCAAGATCCAGACCCTCTTCTGCCTTAAACTTATCTAGGGATTTTCGGACAGCAAACTCTTGCTTATCACGAGTACGGGCGGCAAACCAATATTTCTGATTTTCAATCACTTGCAAGAAAACTATTGAGGATTTCAGTATAGTTCCGGGTGCGCTTCGCGGTTTGAACGAGACATATTCTCTTTCAAACCGAAACAAATAGTTTTTTAACTTAATAAGATAGAAACGAAGACATTAAACTCAAAAAAGTATTTTTTAATCGTTCGTTTAATGGGCGTCAATATTTGAGAAAAATAAGAAATTCAAAAAGGACAAAAATGAAAGGATATTAAATACATTTATCGACAAAAAAGTTAGACTGATAATCAGCGACATAGCAGTAAAAAGAGCCTAGTATAAAAATATTTTTATTAAACATTTTGCACATTCAAAAAATACCCATTATCTTTGTGCCCATTAAACGAACGTTTTTTGGACACCCTTATAAACACAACGTATCACTCTATTATACAACAAATTACCCTCATATTTATTATTAGCAAAAAAACTTTTTCTATCACTCCTATTGCCTGTAAACAAAAGAAACGCTTACCTTTGCCCGTTTTTCAAATCAAACATTTAATATATATTTTATTATTACGTTAAATAAGTGAAATTATGAAACAAAAAGAGATGGCTAAAAGCCTTGAAAAAAAGACCTGAAACAGGCAGAAAATTCACCTTTAAGAGGCAATGTATCAGAGATTAAGAGAAAACCCGGACGCCCTAAAGGTAGAGTGGTAAAAGGGATACTTCCCAAATATCGAAAAGAAGGAATGATAGAACTGCTCAATTGGAGAGACAAAGGATTTTTCGGTAAAAAAGAAAACATATCCATTCACGAATTGGCGGACAAGGGTGCTGAATGGGGACTTTTTCTCTCCGACAGCAATACTCCACTATCAGCCAAGACAATAGAAATAGAATTGGGAGAAATCTGGAGAGGTGAACATCTACAAAAAGTTATGGAGAAGAAGAGTAAAAACAAGAATAAAGATAAGAAATAAATGGACAACAATTAAATATTGACACCCTATATACAATCTACTATATCTTTGCCCCCACTTTAGCAAAGATTAAGCCCCGCAAATCGAGAAGATGTCGCTTTATCCCCAAAGTGATGTCTTCTCTTTTTTTATGCCCGACATAAACACCAACTAAAGAACTAAGAATTAATAATTTAAAATTAAACACAATGAGAAAACTAAAGAAACCCGCTTCAATCTATGAAGCACTCAGAAAGAAATGGAAAATACGAATCATGCTCGAAAAAGCCTACACGGAAGACGCAGCACTATGGATGACCGACAGAATTGAAAGCCTCATCAGCCACATGCAGTATGGATATGCACTTGTGGCATATTACAAACAGGACGGAACCTTCAAGTTTGTAAAAGCAACACTACTTCCATACGAAAAATGTTTCCGTCGGAAATACGATATACATCATATAGAAGGGCACATCATCTACTGGGATGTAGAACTACAGGCGTGGAGAAGCTTCCAGCTGGAAAACTTTCTGGAATGGAGACCGATCAATTGACAGTTGACAATTAATGATTAACAATTAAAGAATGAAGTTATGGCAATGATATACAATAGCATACCTTATTTTCCTACTCAGGTGAGCTTCTTCGAAGAAGTGGCTATGGAACTGATAGAAGCTAGGTATGGAATGAAAGCGGAAACGGCAGTCATGAAATTAGTGTGCAAGATATACAAGGAAAACGGATACTACATGGTATGGAATGAAGAACAGTGTACACTCTTCACCAACAAAGTGGGAAGGGAAATTGCGAAAGAAGAGATGCAGGGAATTGTGGAGACACTGATGGAAAAGGGGTTCTTCGACAAAGAAACCTATAAGGAACACGGAATACTGACTTCCGTAGAGATCCAAAGAGTATGGCTCGAAGCAACCAAACGTAGGAAAAGGGACTTAGAGTCCCTGCCCTACATGCTGGTGAAGACGGAAGAAAGTGATAAGGGCGGTAAAGACGGCAAAGTCGATAAAGAGACCGATGGTATGCAAAACCCTCAAAATTGCATGCAGGATGCAGACAATTTCACCGAAAATGCCAACAATTCCGAACAAAACAAAACAGAACAAAACAAAGCAAACGAAAATAGAGAACTTCCCCCTCTAACTCCCCCGCCGGGGGAGGATGTCGGGGTATGGAGGAAATATTCTTTCATTGAGTTTCCGGGATATGCCTACAACAAGAATACCCACAACCTGGAATGTCTCCTGCTCGCACTGGACGGACTGCATATCAACGATCCGAATGATACGAAAGCGATATTGAAGTTGTCCGACTACGGACGGCTGGGAAACGAGGTCTGGAAAATAATACACGCAACCAAGTGGAGTATAGTAAACAGCAAAGGGAAATATCTGATAGGAGCACTGAACAAGGCACGCACACAAGGATAAAAAACCGCAAAATCAGAGGCTAAAACGGGCACTGATTATCAGAGGATTACAAGGAGTTAACTTCCTGTCTACAAGAAGTTAACTTCTTGTCGGCAAACTCTTAACTTCTTGTAGACAAGGTATTGTAGCCCCACAATTATTTAACGGGTTCTATCTTCCAATCAGCCAGCGTATGTCGTTTCGTGTCGAAATTTATACCCACCTTCACTACCGGAAGTCCGCACAGCGCAAAACGTTCGGGATAATTTTTCAGGTCAATCTGCTGCATAGCCGCATCAGCACTCTTATCAAGTTTCAACTCAACAACATAGAGAGTCGTCCAACTGCGCATCACCATATCCACACGGCCACGGGGAGTACGTACTTCTACATCAACATAATATCCCAAAAGGTTAAGTATCATTTGTGATATATGAAGGAATCAGATTACGCATCAATCCAATACGAACTTCCTTATTAGGAATATCAAGCGTATATATGTCGAAAACACTGTCATAACCTTTTATTGTGATATAGCCGCTTTGATAGAGCAAGGGAGTAATATTGGTCATACGCTCCGTGGGAGCATCAAACTCCGCAGCAACAGCCTCTATTCCGCCTATTTCAGATGGAAGAACGCCAAATTTATTCAGCATCTCTATCAAATAAGTAGGAGTACCGCTGCCAAACCAATAGGAGTTAAATTTGCCATCGTTAAAAGCATTGAACAGACTAAAAGGATTGTAAATATCTGGTGAAGGCCAGGTAAAATGATAACCATCATAGTTCTCTTTCAATTTTGCCAGCACTTCATCACGCGTTATTTGCATTTTTTCCGCCAACAAACCCAGATCATAGCTCATTTGCTCCTTTATTTCTTCTTCCGTAATGCCGCAGATGGCAGCATAAGGTTCGTCCATACTGATGTTCTTGATATTATTCAGTTCACTGAAGATGCTCAGTTGGGAAAACTTCGTGATTCCGGTCAGAAACACATAGCGCAAATAAGGGTCACAGGCTTTCAGCGGACTGTAGAAGTTACGCATCACATTGCGAAGTATGGGCAGATTCTTATCCTCATGCATTACATCAAGAAGCGGAGCATCATATTCGTCAATCAAGACAACAACCTGTTTGCCGGTCTGCTGATAAGCACGCTGAATTAAACCCGTTAAACGATCATTCAACATTACTTCCCCATCCAGTCGACCATAGATTTCTTCGTATCTGTACAACTGAATATTCAACATACTCTCTAACCGTTCCCTATCCACGTGTTTTGCCAGACTCATATCAAAGTGAAAAACTGGATATGACATCCATTCCGTCTCCAATTTCTCGATAACAAGCCCTTTGAACAATTCCTTCCGACCTTCGAAATAGCTATGAAGCGTACTGGCCAGCAACGACTTGCCAAAACGGCGCGGTCGACTTAGAAACATATATTTAGAAGCGGAATGCGTCATGCGATAGACGTATCCCGTTTTGTCAATATACAAATAGTTCTTTCCTATAATTTCTGAGAAAGTCTGTATTCCTACCGGATAAAATTTCTGTTGTTGCTCCATATCAAGCCTCCGTTTCTTTGATTACAAAGTTACAACAAAAGAACAGAATGACAAACAAACAGAATTATTTATCTTTTTTCGTCTTTTAATCTCCGCCTCACGGATTCTGTTTCGTACGATTTACCAACGACAAATGTAACCAGCCATAAATACCCAATATAATAACCAACAATGTCTGTATACCATGTACTATCAGGGCAAAAACTCCCGCATCAGTAGCATTGACACCGTATAGCATCATCATTGTAATGACAGCGAAATGCCACGGTCCCGCCCCATTAGGAGTAGGGACAATCACAGCAAAAGTGCCGCCTACAAACATCACCAGACCCGCCAGAAAGCTGAGATGTTCAGTAAAAGCGAAGCAATAGAAAGTAATATAAAAGTGATAAAAGTAACATCCCCATATCAACACCGTGTAAAGGAGGAAAAGCGGTATATTCTTCACACTCTTCAATGACATCACACCTTCCCATACATTCAGCACCACTCCTTTCACTTTCTCGAAGAAAGAAAGCATACGCAGAAGGAAATAGAGTAATACTAATACACCAATGATACTAAAAAGAACGACATAAAACCAGGGAGATGTCACCAGATGCACCAGCGAAGGAACTTTCGTACCTGTCTCTTCAAAAAAACGAAGGAAGACGGGCATCTGCATCAGAAAAGTAATCCCGGTAATCAAAAGAATGGTCAATGTATCTATCAAGCGTTCCGTTACCACTGTTCCAAGCGATTTGGCAAAAGAAACATCGTCATATTTGGCAAGCATACCGCAACGGGAAACTTCGCCTACACGGGGTAAAACAAGATTAGCGGCATAGGAAACAAAGATAGCATCCACACAATCGCTCGTCTTTGGATAAGCTCCGAGCGGCGCAAGCGTCTGTTTCCAACGCCAGCCACGGAAAACATGGCTCATCACACCAAAAAACAACGAAAACAGCATCCATCCCCAGTTCGTTCCATGCAGAAGTACCTCCTTGGCGCGTGCAAAATCAAAATCTCGATACACCCAATAAAGAATAAAACCGCCCAAAGCGACCGGTAAAAGGATCTTCAGTGTCTTTTTTAATAGTTTATTCATGCAGAATTCGTTATTCTTCGTCGAAAAGGATTACCTTTGTGGGCTGCAAATACAGCACTTTCCCAAAAGGACGGTCTCCGTTTGCGGTGCAAAAGTAACGATTTAGTTGATAAATGAAATTAGTAAAGCCTAAAAAGTTTCTCGGCCAGCATTTTCTGAAAGATCTGAAAGTGGCACAGGATATAGCCGATACGGTAGACGCATGTCCCGGCCTCCCCATTCTGGAAGTAGGTCCGGGCATGGGTGTATTGACCCAGTTTCTGGTGAGAAAAGAACGTCCGGTGAAGGTGGTGGAATTGGATTATGAGTCCGTAGCCTATCTGCGTGAAGAATATCCGTCGCTGGAAGACAACATCATTGAAGATGACTTCCTGAAAATGAATCTCCAACGCCTGTTCGACGGGCAACCTTTTGTACTGACAGGAAACTATCCTTATAATATATCCAGCCAGATATTCTTCAAGATGTTGGATAACAAAGAACTGATACCTTGTTGTACCGGTATGATACAGAAAGAAGTGGCCGAACGTATTGCCGCCGGACCGGGCAGTAAAACGTATGGCATCCTGAGCATATTGATACAGGCATGGTATCGTGTAGAATATCTTTTCACCGTACACGAGCATGTATTCAATCCGCCACCCAAAGTGAAAAGCGCAGTCATCCGTATGACGCGAAACGAAACGAAAGAGTTGGGTTGTGACGAGAAGCTGTTCAAACAAGTAGTGAAAACGACTTTTAATCAACGCCGCAAAACCCTGAGAAATTCGATAAAGCCGATACTCGGCAAAGATTGTCCGCTGACGGAAGACGTTTTGTTTAACAAACGACCAGAACAACTATCAGTACAGGAATTTATCAGTCTGACCAACCGGGTTGAACAGGCCTTGAAAGAGATTAGAGAAACAAGTGATGAAACCCAAAAATGATAATTAAAGATTTTAGGCGCGGATTGTGCGGATGAGCGCGTAGCTTTTAATCCGTGAAATCCGCGTAATCCGCGCCTAAAATTATCACGGCTTAGCCCGCTAAATTATCATTTTAAAAAGAGGAGAAAGATTATGGAAATGGACGAAGAATACATTGACAATGTCAAAAACCTCATAGAACAAAAGGACGCTGAGAACGTCAAAGCACTCCTTATAGACCTGCACCCTGCGGATATTGCCGAACTGTGCAATGACCTGAGTCCTGAGGAAGCACGTTTCGTATACCGCTTACTGGATAACGAAACGGCGGCAGACGTGTTGATGGAAATGGATGAAGATGTCCGTAAAGAATTCCTGGAAATACTCCCGTCGGAAACCATTGCCAAACGCTTTGTGGACTACATGGATACGGATGATGCCGTAGACCTGATGCGTGAGCTGGATGAAGAGAAACAGGAAGAAATTCTTTCTCACATTGAAGACATCGAACAGGCAGGAGACATCGTAGACCTGTTGAAGTACGACGAAGACACCGCCGGTGGTTTGATGGGTACTGAAATGGTGGTCGTAAACGAGAACTGGAGTATGCCGGAGTGCCTGAAAGAGATGCGCCAGCAAGCTGAGCAGTTGGATGAGATCTATTATGTCTATGTCATCGACGACGAAAACCGCCTGCAAGGAGTGTTTCCACTGAAAAAGATGATTACCTCCCCTTCTGTATCCAAGGTTAAACACGTGATGAGGAAAGACCCCATTTCTGTACGCGTAGACACATCTGTGGACGATGTGGTACAGACCATTGAGAAATATGACTTGGTAGCCGTTCCTGTTATCGACAGTATCGGACGGCTTGTGGGGCAAATCACCGTAGACGACGTCATGGATGAAGTTCGTGAGCAATCGGAACGTGATTACCAGTTGGCATCCGGTCTTTCCCAGGATGTGGAAACGGATGATAATGTAATGCGCCAGACCAGCGCCCGCTTGCCATGGCTTATTATCGGTATGCTGGGGGGTATCGGCAATTCCATGATTTTAGGTAATTTCGATGCTACTTTCGCAGCCCATCCCGAGATGGCACTCTACATCCCGCTGATCGGTGGTACAGGCGGAAACGTGGGAACACAATCTTCGGCCATCATCGTACAGGGCCTTGCCAACAACTCGCTGGATGCAAAAGATACTTTCAAGCAAATTACCAAGGAATCCGTAGTGGCCCTTATCAACGCTACTATTATTTCCTTATTAGTATATATATATAATTTTGTCCGGTTCGGTGCAACTGCCACCGTCACCTATTCCGTTTCTATCAGCCTGTTTGCAGTAGTGATGTTCGCATCTATCTTCGGCACACTGGTACCTATGACACTGGAAAAGTTGAAGGTAGACCCAGCCATCGCTACCGGTCCGTTTATTGCGATTACCAATGATATTATAGGCATGATGTTATATATGGGAATTACCGTACTTCTATCCTAAAACAAGAAAAATGAAAAAAAACTAAGGAAAAAAGTATGAAGTAATTGTTTTATTTCATTAATTTGTGACCTAATGTAACCCGAACGGGTAAAACCGTTTTTTAAAATGTATGTACAATGATGGACACTCATGACACTAATCTCCCCGAAAAGGCGGTGGAATTAGAAGAAGAAAAGAAAGCAGCTGAGGTTTCAGAACCGGCTCTGACGGAAACTCCGGCTGAAGAAGCAAAGCAGGAAGAGCAGCCGGTAGAAGCCGCACAAAAGCTAAGCAAGGAAGAAATCCTGGCTAAATTGAAAGAGATTTCCGCAGATGTGGAAAACGCCGGCAAACAGGAGATAGATAGTCTGAAACAGGCTTTCTATAAGCTTCATAATGCCGAACAAGAAGCGACAAAGAAGCTGTTTATCGAAAACGGGGGAGTAGCAGAGAATTTCATTCCGACAACGGATGCTGTTGAAGAGGAATTCAAAAATATCATGTCCGTCATTAAAGAAAAGAGAGGTGCATTGTCAGCTGAACAGGAACAACAAAAAGAGCTGAACCTGCAAATCAAACTTTCCATTATCGAGGAACTGAAAGAACTGGTAGAGTCACCCGACGATGCTAACAAATCCTACTCAGAATTCAAGAAGTTACAGCAACAGTGGAATGAAGTGAAACTTATTCCGCAAGCCAAAGTCAACGAACTGTGGAAGAGTTATCAACTCTATGTGGAGAAGTTCTACGATCTGTTGAAGCTGAATAATGAATTCCGCGAATATGACTTCAAGAAAAACCTGGAAATAAAGACACATCTATGTGAAGCTGCCGAAAAGCTGGCTGATGAAGCAGATGTAGTGTCAGCTTTCCACCAGTTACAAAAGCTACATCAGGAATTCCGTGACACGGGTCCGGTTGCAAAAGAACTGCGTGACGAAGTATGGAATCGATTTAAAGCTGCTTCTACAGCCGTAAATCGCCGTCATCAACAACACTTCGAATCATTGAAGGAAGTAGAGCAGCATAATCTTGACCAGAAAACAGTGATTTGTGAAATCATTGAAGCAATAGACTACAACGAATTGACCAATTTTGCTGCGTGGGACAATAAAACACAGGAGATCATTGCCCTGCAAAACAAGTGGAAGACCATCGGTTTTGCACCGCAAAAGATGAATGTGAAGATATTCGAACGTTTCCGTAAAGCGTGTGATGAATTCTTCCGCAAGAAAGGTGAATTCTTTAAAGCCCTGAAAGAGGGCATGAATGCAAACTTGGATAAGAAACGTGCTCTTTGTGAGAAAGCTGAAGCTCTGAAAGATAGCACCGACTGGAAAGCAACCGCTGACGAACTAACCAAACTGCAAAAAGAATGGAAGACTATCGGTCCGGTAGCAAAGAAATATTCTGATGCAATATGGAAACGGTTTATTTCCGCTTGTGACTACTTCTTCGAACAAAAGAATAAGGCTACTTCCTCCCAACGTTCCGTTGAGATAGACAACCTGAATAAGAAGAAGGAAATCATCGAAAAGTTGGGTGCCATTGATGAGAATATGGATACGGATGAAGCTACTCAGTTGGTACGCGAATTAATGAAGGAATGGAACAACATCGGCCATGTACCTTTCAAGGAAAAAGACCGTTTGTATAAGCAATACCACGGACAAGTGGACAAATTGTTCGACCACTTCAACATCAGCGCTGCCAATAAGAAGTTGAGTAACTTCAAATCTAACATCAGCAGTATTCAGGAAGGCAGCCCGCAGTCACTCTATCGCGAACGCGAGAAACTGGTACGTGCAGCAGATGCCATGAAGAACGAATTGCAGACTTATGAAAATAATCTTGGCTTCCTGACAGCTTCTTCAAAGAAAGGCAACAGCCTGCTGACAGAACTAAACCGCAAAGTAGAAAAACTGAAGGCAGATATTGAATTGGTAAAACAAAAGATTAAGGTTATCGACGATTCCATTCGTAGCGCCGAATAATTTTAAGCCTATATATACAAAGAGGGTGTTTCAACATTTTGAAACACCCTCTTTGTTATTTATATCTTATCTTAATGATGGAACAAACGAATACCTGTAAATGCCATAGCAATACCGTATTTATCGCAGGTTTCAATAACATGATCATCACGTACTGAACCTCCTGCCTGGGCAATGTATTCCACACCAGTCTTGTGAGCACGCTCTATATTATCTCCAAACGGGAAGAAAGCATCTGAACCAAGAGCTACTCCTTTCAGAGTATTCAGCCATTCGCGCTTTTCCTCACGCGTCAGCACTTCCGGTTTTTCTGTAAAGAACTGCTCCCAAATACCGTCAGCCAACACATCATCATGATCATCGCTAATGTAAATATCAATCGTATTATCACGGTCGGCACGGCGGATTTTCTCTACCCAGGGCAAGTTCAATACTTTTGGATGCTGGCGAAGATACCAGATATCAGCTTTATTTCCAGCTAAACGGGTACAGTGGATACGGCTTTGCTGTCCTGCCCCGATACCAATCGCTTGTCCGTCTTTCACATAACATACAGAATTGGACTGCGTATATTTCAAAGTAATAAGCGCTATCATTAAATCACGCTTTGCAGCATCCGGAAAAGTCTTATTCCGCGTAGGAATATTAGCGAACAGTTCGCTGCCATTCAGCTGAATCTCATTACGTCCCTGTTCAAAAGTTATCCCGAACACATCCTTACGCTCAATCGGTGCAGGTTTATACGAAGGATCAATCTTAATCACATTATAAGTACCCTTACGCTTGTTCTTCAGAATTTCGAGTGCCTCATCCGTATATCCCGGAGCAATAACACCATCGGATACTTCCCGGTTAATGAAACGGGCAGTCGCCTCATCACAGACATCACTCAAAGCTATGAAATCTCCGTAAGATGACATACGGTCTGCACCACGGGCACGCACATAGGCACTGGCCAGAGGAGAAAGCGGCAAGTTATCAACAAAATAAATCTGTTTCATTGTCTCATCCAATTCCAGACCAATAGCCGCACCTGCAGGGCTAACATGTTTGAATGAAGTCGCAGCCGGCATTCCGGTAGCCGCTTTCAATTCTTTCACCAACTGCCAACCGTTCAGTGCATCCATAAAATTGATGTATCCCGGGCGTCCATTCAGGACTTCGATAGGTAACTCCCCCTCCTGCATAAAAATGCGGGCCGGCTTCTGATTAGGGTTACAGCCGTACTTGAGTTCTAACTCTTTTGCCATAGTTTTAATTATTTTGAATAGAATTGCTACATTATTACTTAAAACATAAAGTATGATCAATCATTATAAATCCATAACAATACAGGCTTGGTTTCAGCCTTTAACAACACATCAATTTGCCTCATCGTTTCATTACAAATCACCGGACATCCCTGACTCATGCCTAATGGAAGATGTGAAGGATAAACCTCTGTCGCAGGCAAAGGAGTATAAGAATGTAATACGACAATACGTTTGAAAGCATTATCATTAGTGGGTTCCAGACCATGCAATTTATAATGAACATTGATTCCCCATTTGCTGTAAGCCCGAATACCTACTTTGTATTTTCCCAGAGAAGAGCAAAGACTTCCCGGCGTATTGCTAAAAACAGGTTTGGAAGGTGTACTATCTTTCCCATAACCATGGGCACAAAGACTTGCATACTTAATGGAATCTCCTTTAAAATCCCAAACAAAGAAACGTTTTTTACCAGAATGTATACTGAAATCTACTAAGAAACAATAATTCGTACTGAATCCCTTACTAACGCAATATGCCTTTGCTTCATGCGCTTTCGATTTCAGACGTTGATGATCGACAGCATTCACCGTAATGCTTTCACCACATTCGGCACATGCTCTACCCTCTAATCCTAAAATAAAGAAAAATAGCAGCAGAAACAGAATGAATCTCTTCATAAGCTTCATTATCGTATTAGACGTTAATAGACTTAGGGACAAAAAAGCAAAAAAGCTACGAACTTATTACATTCGCAGCTTTTTTAGTTGGGCTACCTGGATTCGAACCAGGAATGACAGGACCAGAATCTGTAGTGTTACCATTACACCATAGCCCAATAACAGGTCGTTCCTGTTTTGCGGTTGCAAAGATACAAAGAATTTGATAATCCAAAACAATTTCTCGTGTTTTTTTCTCTAAAATCTGCTAAGATGCCGTATGCCAAAGAAATATATACCTAAAAAAAATCAAAAATTGAAAGACTTTTTCCCTTTTAGGTGTTTGATACAAGAATTCAGCGTATATTTGTCAACTGTTTAATTTTAATAATAAGTAATGAACGAATCAAAGAAACTCATTCAACAAATAACCGAAGGTATACAAGATAAAAAAGGAAAAAATATTGTAATAGCAGATCTTTCTAAAATTGGCGATACTATCTGCAACTATCTCGTCATTTGTCAGGGAAACTCCCCAAGCCAAGTGACCGCCATTGTAGAGTCCGTAAAGGAATTCACCCGCAAAGGCGCTAACAGCAAACCTTTTGCAATAGACGGATTGCGCAATGCCGAATGGGTAGCAATGGATTACTCCGACATATTGGTCCATGTGTTTCTACCCGAAACGAGAGACTTCTACAATCTGGAAAATCTCTGGGCCGACGCCAAATTAACCCAAATACCTGACATTGATTAATAAGCCCTATGGACAACAATAATAATAACGCTAACAAAAAGCCCAATAAGGTAAATATGCCCAAGTTCAACCTGAACTGGCTGTATATGATCATAGCTATGATGCTTCTGGGCTTGTACATCACCAATGAAAACAGTACCGGAATCAAAAGTGTCTCTTATGACGAATTCCAGCAATACGTACGTGACGGCTATATGAGCAAAATCATCGGTTATGATGATAACTCTGTAGAAGCATATATCAAGCCACAATACGTTAAAAACGTATTTCAGGCAGACTCTAGTAAAGTGGGTAAAAATCCCATGATTACAACTGAAGCACCGTCTCGTGAAAGTTTGGGAAACTTCCTGCAAAAGGAAAAAGATGAACTGCACTTTGACGGTTCTATCAACTACGAAAAGAAACGCAATTATTTCGGGGTCGTACTGTGGCAGATTCTGCCTATTGCCTTCCTTATAGGTTTCTGGATATTCATGTCACGCCGTCTGAGCGGTGGTGGCGGTGCAGGCGGTGGCGGCATTTTCAATGTCGGTAAATCGCGTGCCCAATTGTTTGAGAAGGGGACTCCCGTAAAAGTTACATTCAAAGATGTAGCCGGACTTGCCGAGGCCAAACAGGAAGTAGAGGAAATTGTGGAATTCCTGAAAGAACCGCAAAAATATACAGACCTGGGAGGTAAGATACCCAAGGGTGCATTGCTGGTAGGCCCTCCGGGAACCGGTAAGACCCTGCTTGCCAAAGCTGTGGCAGGCGAGGCCAACGTACCGTTCTTCTCACTGGCTGGTTCCGACTTTGTGGAAATGTTTGTCGGTGTAGGTGCATCACGTGTACGTGATTTGTTCCGCCAAGCCAAAGAAAAAGCCCCCTGTATCGTGTTCATTGATGAAATTGACGCCGTAGGTCGTGCCCGCGCCAAAGCTGCCGCAATGGGTGGAAATGATGAACGCGAAAACACATTGAACCAGTTATTGACAGAAATGGACGGTTTCGGTTCCAACAGCGGTGTAATCATCCTGGCTGCTACCAACCGTGTAGACGTTTTGGACAAAGCCTTGCTGCGTGCCGGACGTTTTGACCGCCAGATTCATGTAGACCTTCCCGACCTCAACGAACGTAAGGAAGTATTCGGCGTACACTTACGCCCCATCAAAATAGATAATACAGTAGACGTAGACCTGTTGGCACGCCAAACCCCGGGCTTCTCCGGTGCCGATATCGCCAATGTCTGCAATGAGGCTGCACTGATCGCTGCCCGCCACGGCAAAAAGTTCGTAGGCAAACAAGATTTCCTCGATGCTGTAGACCGTATTGTTGGTGGTCTGGAGAAGAAGACGAAAATCACCACGGAAGCGGAACGTCGTTCCATCGCTATCCACGAGGCAGGACATGCTTCCATCTCCTGGTTGCTGGAATATGCCAATCCGTTGATTAAAGTAACGATTGTTCCACGCGGACGTGCACTGGGCGCTGCCTGGTATTTGCCCGAAGAACGCCAGATTACCACCAAAGAACAAATGCTTGATGAGATGTGCGCCACATTGGGTGGACGTGCCGCTGAGGATTTGTTCCTGGGACGTATTTCGACCGGTGCCATGAATGACCTGGAACGTGTTACGAAACAGGCTTTCGGCATGATTGCCTACCTAGGAATGAGTGAAAAGTTGCCCAACCTCTGTTATTATAGCAACGATGAATATTCTTTCAATCGTCCGTACAGCGAAAAAACTGCTGAACTGATTGACGAAGAAGTGAAGAATATGGTGAACGAACAGTACGAACGTGCTAAGAAAATACTTTCCGAACATAAGGATGGGCACGCCAAACTGTCACAGTTGCTGATAGATAAAGAAGTTATCTTTGCAGAAGATGTGGAAGAAATCTTCGGAAAACGTCCTTGGGCTTCCCGTTCTGAAGAAATCAGTGCAAACAAGATTTCGGAAGAACTTAAGAAAGCTGAAGACGCAGCCGCCAAAGAAGCTGTGGAGAGCGAAAAAGAAGTAAAAGCGGAAGAAGAAAACAATGTTGAAGGCGGAACAGAAACCGGCAAAACAAAGGTTTCAGCAGAAGGTACCAAAGTTTCTGTAGAACGACCCGCAAAAGAATAAAGAACTAAAAAACGGAATTACCGTGAAAAGCAATTTCTTAAAACGCGCCATCACAGGTGTGTTATTCGTAGTAGTATTGGTGGGCTGTATCCTATACAGCCCCCTTTCATTCGGTATCCTGTTCACCATTATCGGTGCACTGAGCGTACACGAATTTGCCCACCTGATAAACCAAAACGGTGAAGTACAAATCAATAAAACAATTACCGCTTTGGGAGGCGCTTATCTCTTCTTGGCCGTAATGGGCTTTTGTCAATCTACTATCGGAGCCCAGGTATTTCTGCCTTATCTGGCATTACTGCTTTACCTGATAATTACAGAACTGTATCTGAAAAAGAAGAATCCCATTGGCAACTGGGCCTTTTCCATGTTAAGCCAGCTGTATGTAGCATTACCGTTTGCATTGCTCAACGTATTGGCTTTCCAATATAACCCGGCAGAAAGCAGCGTGACCTACAATCCCATCCTACCACTTTCCATCTTTGTATTTATATGGCTGAGTGACACTGGAGCATATTGTGTAGGCTCGTTAATCGGCAAGCATCGTTTGTTCGAACGTATTTCCCCCAAGAAGTCATGGGAAGGAAGCATCGGTGGTGGTGTGTTCTCTATTGCTTCTTCATTCGTATTCGCCCACTACTTCTCATTCCTGTCTGTTTGGGAATGGGCCGGACTGGCACTGGTTGTTGTCATCTTCGGTACTTGGGGTGATCTAACAGAGTCGCTAATGAAGCGCCAGTTAGGCATCAAAGATTCGGGTCACATCCTACCCGGCCACGGTGGAATGCTCGACCGTTTCGACAGTGCTTTACTGGCAATCCCCGCAGCAGTGGTTTACCTCTACGTTTTAATGTTGATGAAATAAAAAAAGGCCGGAGGAATTCACATTCACCCGGCCTCACACACAAAACACTTTACTTTACTTCAATTGCATCTTTGAGAAATCTAAGTTAGAAACTTTTGCGGAATTATCCGATTGTTTTTCAAAGGTAATTTCGACTTCATCGTTTACTTCTGAATTCAGCTTTAACTTGATACCTTTCGTTTCAGAAGTTATATTCAATTCTTTCAGATTGAACGACACTAATCCGGGAGCACGAACTCCACTCAGGTCATCATAATCATTGTATCGAAGCTCCAGATGGATATATCCGTCATCATTACCTTCTTCTGCTAAAGGAACCTCGGCATCTTCTGCACGTTGTACCAGACTGATACGATGTTTCGTACCCGAATTCTTCGGCAGATTCTGCATAAAGATAATGTTCATATATCCCCCACTGATAGTGATATCCCCTTTATAAATAAATACCGGATCATTACCATATTCTTCGTCATTCTCCGATGTCAGCGGTTCCACACTTTTCGTCAGGGCATGCCAGATCTTCTCAATCTTCACGGCATGATCATATCCTTCATAATTATCATAGATGGGATTAAAGATTGTTATTATACGCTGCCCGTCTACAGGCTGATACCAACCCATATTAGTATTAATAGGCCAAAGCGTTCCCCAAGTGTCACTTTCCAGATAGAAAGTATTCCCCTTCACGCGTACGGTGCTCCAATTCGGATAAGAGAAATCACCGATAGAGTATCCGTCATCTAAATCATCGCATGATTGCAACGCAGGTAGTACTGCCAAGCACATCATAAAAAACAGCCAATGTAATCTCTTCATAATCAAAGTTCTTTTGCTTGTTTTCGTAAAAATTGTTAGTTCATAATCTTTCGTGTATTCTGACTATAAAATACGAAAGCCGGGCATTTACTGCACCGGCTTTATCTCTTTTAACTATTTTATAGCCTTTTGAAGCAAAAAGACTTTCATTATGTAACTCCTCTACTCCTTTAACTCCCACTACAATAATGCAGGTGTAACAGGCGTATCATTTCTTGTGCAGCATGCTTCGGCGCACCGGCATCTCCCAGACGCGATGCCATGTACTCATAGCCTTCGAGCATTCGTTGCCGATACTCCTTATTATATAAGATACGTTCCAGTTCGGCACGGGCCTGCTCTACTGTCATCGTATCAGCCACGAGCTCTTTCACCACTTCACGGTTTGCAATAAGATTCACCAATGAAATATACTTTACCGTCAGTATATGACGGCGCAGGAACGAAATGACTTTTCCTATCGGCGTATGATAGCAAACAGCCTGCGGCACCCGGAACAAGGCCGTTTCCAGCGTAGCAGTTCCCGAAGTTACCAATGCAGCTTCAGCCTGTTGCAGCAAACGATAGGTTTGTCCGAAAAGGATCTTTACTTTCGCACCGCCTATATATTCATGATAATAGTCAGGAGAAATACCGGGTGCACCGGCCAAAACCAATTGGTATTCAGGAAAAGCAGAAGCTGCACGAAGCATATCGGGCAGGTTATCTTTTATCTCCTGCTTCCGGCTACCCGCCAGTAAAGCGATTATCGGCTTAGACTCCAATCCGGTCTCACGAATAAAATCATCGTACGTTTCAGGGTGTTCCGCACGGAAAGCGGTTACTTCATCTACCGTAGGATTGCCTACATAATGTATCGGATAATGATGCTTGTCTTCGAAAAACTCCACCTCGAACGGCAGAATGGAAAACAATTCATCCACATCCCGCTTGATATTCTTGATACGGTATTCTTTCCACGCCCATATCTTCGGAGAGATATAATAATAGACCGGGATTTGCGTCTTGGCTCGCAGGAACTTGGCAATATTCAGGTTAAAACCGGGATAATCTACCAGTATCACTACATCCGGCTGCCATGCCACGATATCCTCCTTGCAGCGTTTCATGTTGGCAAAGATTGTGTGCAAATGCAGTAACACCGGGATAAAGCCCATATAAGCCAGCTCCTTATAGTGCTTCACCATCGTTCCACCCACTGCTGCCATCAGGTCGCCTCCGAAGAAACGGAATTCCGCCTGCGGATCTTCAACCTTCAAAGCAGCCATCAGGTGAGATGCGTGTAAATCACCGGAAGCTTCACCGACAATCAAGTAATACTTCATAAAATTAAAAATTTTATGAAGTTGAGAGTTGGGGAAGTTGAGAGTTGAGAATTATTATGCAGCATCATAGCGCAGCTAATTCTCAACTTTCAACTTCCTCAACTCTCAACTTCTTCAAAACCAGCTTTGCAGTTCATCTATAAGTTCGTAAGCCGTAACATCCACCTTGGTCGGAGTAATAGCTACATAGCCGTTATCGAGTGCCCAATGATCATTCTTTTCATTATCGGAATCGGTATTCTGGAACTCACCGGTCAGCCAGTAGTAATGGGTATCACCGCGATGCGCAAAATTCTCCCATTCATTGGTCCACTGTCCTTTGGACTGTTCGCAGACTTTAACTCCCTTGAGTTCCCGTACATTGGGGAAATTTACATTGAGGCAAGTCAACGGAGGCAGCCCCTTTTCCAAAACCTGACGGGCTATCTCACGGATATAAGGACCGGAAGGCTCAAAATCAGGATTCGGATCATGACAGCAAAGAGAGAAACCAATGGAAGGCACACCTTTCAGGCAACCTTCAATTACCACTCCCATCGTACCGGAATAATGCACATTCACGGCAGAGTTATCGCCGTGATTGATACCACCGACTATCAGATCGGGTTTGCGGTCGAGCACCGTATGCAAGGCAAGTTTTATGCAGTCTACCGGAGTACCGGAACATTTATAAACTGTCAGCCCTACATCCTTACGAACCAACTGGTAATGAATGGGTTCCGTTACAGTCAGCGCACTTGCACTACCCGAACGCGGTGCATCCGGCGCCATCACAACTATTTCTCCCAGCGGACGAAGAAACTTAACCAACTCACTAATGCCTTTTGCAATGACACCATCGTCATTGGAAACCAATATTAAAGGTCTCTGATTTTCCATATTCATCTTTATTTTCTATGCAAAAGTAGGCAAAAATAAAGAAAGCACCTAATACAATACTTTGCTTTTGTTGTCCCAGAGTTTGCGTTTCATTCGATATATCGAATAAAAATAATAAGTAGATGTTCATAATTAGTTTGCACTATAAATGATAATTTACCAGCGTAGCGCTGGAGCAAGGTTCTCCTTCGGCGTGCAAG